>Ga0065721_10004560_pt1 | contig 54021 bp, 48 predicted proteins | sample Mesricmetagenome_FD_59108 | JGI IMG/M metagenome (GOLD analysis project Ga0065721, IMG submission 59108) | Mesophilic microbial community from rice straw/compost enrichment Sample: eDNA_1 v2 (version 2) | ecosystem: Engineered > Solid waste > Grass > Composting > Bioreactor | place: USA: Davis... | reverse complement strand
GCCGCCGGACGTCAATCCGCCATCTACAGCTTCGAACCACTCCTCCGACTTGTCCGGATTTGATCCCAATGACCTTGCTCCATCGCTCTTCTGAACTCGAAGACTCCGACTCCCTGGATGCCAAGTGGAGGCTTAGAAAATTGTATCAATTCTTGGCGAAGGGTGTGGACGCACTAATCGAAGAAGTAAACAAGGAGCTGAAGGCATGAGAGACGAATCACTTCCGCCCACATGGGCACTGTGCCGCTTTGATACCATTGCGCATGTCATTAGCGGCAAAAATCAGAAGGATGTAGAAAGCCCGTCTGGAGAATTTCCGATTTACGGTAGTGGTGGGGCATTCGGACGTGCCACTGCATACCTATGTGAAGCCGGGACAACTGTGATCGGGCGTAAAGGGACGATCAATAGTCCTATTTTCGTAAACGAACGATTCTGGAATGTTGATACGGCATTCGGTCTCTGCCCGATCAACAGTGAGGTTTTAGACCCACGCTTCCTTTATTACTTTTGTCGGAGCTTCAATTTTACAACCCTTGATAAGAGCACAACGATTCCAAGTCTCGCCAAACGAGACATTGAAGCGATCACTGTTCCACTAGCGCCACCTTCCGAGCAGAAGCGGATCGTGGCGAAGATCGAGGAGTTGTTCAGCGAGTTGGAAGCCGGGCAGGAGAGCCTGCGGGCGGCGCGACGGCAACTCGGCGTCTATCGCCAGTCGCTCCTCAAACAAGCCTTCGAGGGCAAGCTGACCGAAACCTGGCGTGCCGAAAACCCCGACAAACTCGAATCCCCCGCCCAACTCCTCGCCCGCATCCAATCCGCCCGTGAAGCTCGTTCCGGCTCCAAAGCGAAAAAGGTTCCTCCGCTCGTTCCATTTCCAGCCAGCGAGCTGGTAGGAAATTTTTCGCTGCCTTCCGAATGGGTGGTGCTGTCTTACGGCGATTTGTGCTCCGTAGTTCGGAACGGTATCTCGCAAAAACCGTCCGGAGATTCGGGATATAAAATCGCTCGCATAAGCGCGGTTCGCCCGATGGCGTTCGACTACGACGACTATCGATTCATCGACTGCGATGACTCGCTTGCCGCCGACTACACACTTGCCGTCGGTGACTTGGTTTTCACGCGCTACAACGGTGCACGGCGCTTTGTTGGAGTCTGCGCTCAGTTCAAGGGCCAAGAGCCCCGCCTCTATCCCGACAAACTGATTCGCACTCGGCCAGACCTCCCGATGCTCGATCCACGCTATCTGGAGTTCGCGTTGAACTGCGGTCTTTCGCGCGCGTGGCTGGAGACGAAAATTCGCACCACTGCCGGGCAGTCGGGAGTGTCCGGCGGAGATGTGAAAGCGATGCCCGTCCCGATCTGCTCCCTCCCCGAACAACAGGAAATCGTGCGCCTGCTGGACGAGCAGTTTGAGGTGATCGAGCGGAACGAGCGGGAGATCGACGCCGCGCTGAAGCGGAGCGAGGCCTTGCGGCAGGCTATCCTCAAAAAAGCCTTCACCGGCCAACTCGTCCCCCAAGACCCCGCCGACGAACCCGCCTCAGAACTCCTCAATCGTCTACGTAATAAACCTTTGTAGCTAATTCGGAACAGTAAACACCAGTATGATTACGCGGATCAATACACTACGAAGCGTGGGGCGGTTCATCCAACTCCACAGCCCGGCCGGTGGCGAACACGCGTTTGCTCAATTCAACGTCATATTGGCGAGCAATGCCGCCGGTAAGAGCACCCTTTGCGATGTCTTGAGGTCGCTAACGACAGGAAAGTCGGATTACATCCTGGGCCGGGCTCGCCTGGATGGCACAGGAGCGCCAGAGGTAATCATCTCATTGACGCAAGCCGGTCAAGTCAAAACGGCCCGTTTCCAGAACAACAACTGGATTGGTGCCGATAGACCCAAAATTCACATTTTTGATGACCGGTTTGTTGCAGACAATGTTCTCGTTGGGCATCACATCAACGTCGAGCAACGGCGCAATCTATATGGGCTCGTAATTGGTGATGAGGCCATAGCCCTCCAAGCGGCCGTCAACGATGCGGAAAGAGCGCTAAGCGAAGCCACCGAAACGGAACGTGCCGCGAAAGCGAGACTTGAGAGTCTCATTCCACAGGGATTCACCATCGATAGTTTCCGGACGATAACGCAAATTGAAGACGTGGATGCGCGGATTGCCACTGCCCGCTCCACTCTTGAGGCTGCAACACAAGCGAAGCGTCGCGCGGATGCAATCCGACAGCGAAGAGCCATGTCTCCCATTCCAGTAAGCGCGATTCCAGCGAATTTGGAGGCAACGCTTTCATCAACCCTTACTGATGCCGCTGTTGCGGCGGAGCAGATAATCAGGAATCACTTGGCCACGCACACGCGAGGATTGCAGATCGAGTGGGTGGCTCAAGGCCATCGTGCGGCAACTCACCAAGCTTGTCCTCATTGCGGTCAGAACATGGAAGGGTTGGAAATTCTTGCTGCCTACAACGCCTACTTTTCAGGGGAACTACAGCGGCAAGAGCGAGCGCGGGCAGAATTGACGGATTCCATTGAACGTCGTTGGGGAGACTCCGTTCGGTTTCAAATTCTCGAAATATTCACCGCGCACGAAACAGAGCGCGACTGGTGGAAAGCGGCCGCAGGGTTTGAATTCGAGCTCCCTCCAAGCCCGCCGCTTGAAACTGTGCTCAGCGCGCACCAGGCAGTTTATCGGGTTCTCGTCGATGCGCTTTCTCGCAAAAACGCTTCTCCGAGTATAGTTGTTGCATTTACTGAAGGAGAACGTGCGGCCCTCGAAAACTGGGCACAAATTTCGGAATCCCTATCAGCCTACAATGCACAGCTCGCGGAATTAAACAGGACATTGGAACGGAGGAAGGGTGAGGTAGAGAACCTTGATCTACGCCTGCTTCAGGAAGAACTCACCCAATTGGAAGCCGCACGCCGTCGCCATGAACAAGCTGTAGTTGATGCCTACCTTGCATACGATCGCGCTGCTTCAGCTAAAACTGAAGCGCAGCGAAATAAGCAAAGGGCCAACGAGAGACTAAGGGAACAAACGAATGCCATGTTCGCGGAATATGGTGCACGAATCAATGAGCTGCTCCGCCTCTTTGCTGCGAATTTCCGACTGGTGGCTGGTGGCACAAACGAAAGCTACGTTTCTTTCACAGGAGGATCCCCCTCGGGACAGCTCGCAGTCGAGATTTTGGGGCGAAGAATTTCCACGACGCCGGCTGACGCTGCGGATCCGTCCCGGCCATCGCTGGCCAACACGCTTAGCGGAGGCGACAGAAGTGCGCTAGCGTTAGCTTTCTTCCTGGCAAAGGTAGAGCGAGAACCCCAGCTGGCAGATTCTATCGTCGTCTTTGATGACCCGTTTCACAGTCAAGACCGCTCGCGGCAACGTCGCACCATTGAGCAGATCACCAATCTAGCGATGCGGTCCAAACAGTGTTTCGTGCTCTCACACGACATCGACTTCGCACGGGCCGTGGCGCCAGCCCACGGCTTTGTCGTTCGCACTTTTTGTTTAGATCCTCTCGCCAATCAAACAGTGCTTGAATGCAAGGAACTGCCTATGCCCCCTAGTAGAGCTTACGAGCAGAAGTATATCCTATTGACCGAGTTTATTCGTAATCCCGAGGCATATACAGGGCAGCTGCACGCAATCGCCGGAACACTTCGAACGATATTAGAAGAATACCTACAACTCAAGTTTCCGTGCCGTTGGGAAACTGGCGTTGATTGGCTCGGGATAATGATTGCCAAGATTCGGTCTGCTACCGGCACCGATGTGCTTGTTTCATGCCAAGGACTGGTCCCCGCACTCTCCCAGGTAAACGATTATAGTCAGCGCTTTCATCATCGTAGCACAGGCGCGACGGCTGACGTGCCAGATGTCCGTGAGCTCCTGACCTACGCTGAACAAACGCTCTCAATTATTCATCAATGACCACCGACAGCATCATCTCCAAAGTCTGGTCCTTCTGCCACACGCTGCGCGATGACGGCGTGGGCTACGGCGACTATCTTGAACAACTCACCTACCTCATCTTCCTCAAGATGGCGGACGAGTATTCGAAACCGCCGCACCACCGGAAGGTCGGCGTGCCCGCCGAGTATTCCTGGCCGACCTTGCGTCCGCTCAAGGGCGCGGAGCTGGAGGTCCACTACGTCGAGGCGCTGCGCGAACTCGGCACGCAAAAGGGCATGCTCGGCCAGATCTTCACCAAGGCGCAGAACAAGATCCAGGATCCCGCCAAGCTCGCGCGTCTCATCGAGATGGTCGACGGCATCACGTGGACCACGCTCGATTCCGACGTCAAAGGCGACATCTACGAGGGCATCCTCGAAAAGAACGCCGAGGACACGAAGTCCGGCGCTGGCCAATACTTCACACCGCGCGCGCTCATCAAGGCGATGGTCGAGTGCGTCGCCCCTGAGCCAGACAAAACCATCGCCGATCCGGCCTGCGGCACCGGCGGCTTCTTCCTCGCCGCCTACGACTACCTCGTGAAGCACCACAAGCTTACGCCGCCGCAGAAGCGTTTCCTCAAAAACGAAACTTTCTACGGCAACGAGATCGTGGCGAATACGCGCCGCCTTTGCCTGATGAACCTGTTCCTGCACGGGATTGGCGAGATCGACGGCGAAACGCACATCTCCTCCACCGACGCGCTCATCACCCCGCCGTCGCAAACGTTCGACTACGTCCTCGCCAATCCGCCCTTTGGCAAGAAGAGCTCGATGACTTTCACCAACGAGGAAGGCGAGCAGGAGAAGGAGGACCTCGTTTACAACCGGCAGGACTTCTGGACCACGACGAGCAACAAGCAGCTCAACTTCCTCCAGCACATCCGCTCGATGCTCAAGACCACCGGCCGCGCCGCCGTGGTGTTGCCCGACAACGTCCTCTTCGAAGGCGGCGCCGGCGAGACCGTGCGCCGGAAGCTCATGGAGACCACGGAGCTGCACACAATTCTCCGCCTGCCCACCGGCATCTTCTACGCCAACGGCGTGAAGGCCAATGTGCTCTTCTTCGACAACCGCCCCGCGAGCAAGGAAGTCGCGACGAAGGAGGTCTGGTATTACGACTACCGGACCAACATCCATCACACGCTGAAGCGGAAGCCCCTGCGCTTCGAAGACCTCGAAGACTTCATAAAGTGCTACAATCCCGCCAACCGCCACAAGAGAACCGAGACCTGGCATCCCGAAAAGAATCCGGAAGGCCGCTGGCGGAAATTCAGCTACGCCGAACTCGCCGCGCGCGACAAGACCAGCCTCGATATTTTCTGGTTGAAGGACGACAGCCTCGCCGACCTCGACAATCTGCCGGAGCCGGCCGACCTTGCCGAGGAGATCATCGAAAACATCGAAGCGGGGCTCGCCAATTTTCGGGCGGTTGCCGCAAGCCTGGCCGGTCGCACTGGGTAGAGATACGTAATCGCCGCCCCAGGGGGCGATTTTCCCGGGCGGGCTGTCGAGTGCAATTTCCGCGACCTGCAAGCCGGGCCGGCCAGGAGGGGAGCGTTCCGATCAGTCTGCTCCGACCGATCTTCCCCCATGAAAAACTGCGCCCGAGCGGCGGGTACCGCAGCACAGCGAGTTTTCAGACCGCCACGTTGATCTACGATGCCACCTGCCGGTTTTGCGAAAAGTTCCTCGACCCGCGCTCCCGCATGGCCGACCAGAGAGTGCAGGCGGTCCGCCCGGCCGGCAGAACATTGCGGAAGGCAGCCGGGCTTCGGCCCCCTCTTCACAGGGCGAACTGCGCCTGATCAACATCGCCCGCTCCAGGCTCGAGGAACTCCTCCTCGACTACGAAGATTTCCCAAGGCGACAGTGCCGGTTTGATCGATCGGTCGGATGCGACCGATCTTGACAAATCGGGCGGCAAGCGCTTTTGGCACACGGCTTATGCCTCCGGCTCTCATCACGATCATCCTGCTGACGCTTTCGAATGTCTTCATGACCTTTGCCTGGTATGGTCACCTGAAAAACCTCAAGTCCCAGCCCTGGATCATCGCGGCACTGGTGAGTTGGGGGATTGCGCTTTTTGAATACCTGCTTCAGGTTCCGGCCAACCGGATCGGTTCCTCCACCCTGGACCTCTCCCAGCTCAAAATCACGCAGGAGGTCATCACGCTGGCGGTGTTTGTGCCGTTTGCCGTCTTCTATATGGGCCAGCCGCTCAAGCTCGACTACCTCTGGGCGGGAATCTGTCTGATGGGAGCGGTTTATTTCATCTTTCGCTCCTGAATTTCCGACATCCGCCCCGCCTGAGCGGCGCAGGCGGCCAGAAATTCGGCGGCGGCGCGGTGGAGCGGGCGGCGGCGGTGCCAGAACGCCACCACGGCCCGCTGGGGACGCGGCTTCCTGAGGGACCGATAAACCGCTCCCCCCCTTGCCCGACGCCGCGCCATGGCCGGGATCAGCGAGACGCCCTGCCCCGCCTCCACGAGGGCGAGGATGGTTTCCATCTGCGCGCTGCGGGAGCGCACCTTGGGTTCAAAGCGGTTCCGCTCGCAAAAGCGCATCACCTGATCCCCCAGACAATGCCCCTCCCGCATGAGCACAAACGGCAGATGCTCCAGATCCTCGGCGGAAATGGACTTTCGTCTCTCCAGGGGATGTCCGCGGGGAATGGCCAGGACCAATTCCTCCTCAAAAAGCAGCTGCACCTCCATCTGGCCGTCCGGAATGGGCAGGCTGGCCAGGGCCAGATCGATTTCGTGCCGGTTCATCATGCCCACCAGCGCCGCGGTGGTTTCCTCGAGCATGGTAATGGTCACCCCGGGATACTTTTTGCCAAAAGCCGTCACCACCGGCGGAAGAAAATACGGCGCTATCGTGGGCAGCACACCCACCGTCACCTCCCCCTGAACCAGGGCGTGAATGTGTTCCGCCTCACGCCGGGCTTCCTCGAGCTCGTGCAGCACACGCTCCGCCCGGGGAAGAAAACGCTCGCCGGCGGCGGTCAGGCGCGTGCGGGTGCGATGACGCTCAAAAAGGCGGACTCCCAGTTCCTTTTCCAGCTTTTGGATCTGCTGGCTCAGGGACGGCTGCGCCACGTGGCACAGTTTGGCCGCGCGGGAGAAATTCCCGGTCCGGGCCACCGCCACCACGTACCGGAGCTGATGCACTTCCATAGGTTTTTCCTATGGTAGATACAGGAAACAAATATTTCAACAATGCCTGCCAACTTGCTTGAATGGCGGTTCAACCTCAATTCCAACTCCCGACATGTCTACCGAATCCCAATGTCCCTACAATCCCGGTCCCGCTCCTGTTCAGGCGGCCGGAGGCGGCACCACCAACCGTGACTGGTGGCCGAACCGTCTGCGCGTGGACCTGCTCCGCCAGCATTCCGAGAAGTCCAATCCGATGGACAGGGACTTCAACTACGCGGAGGAATTCAAGTCCCTCGACCTCGAGGCGGTGAAGAAGGATCTGGCCGCGCTCATGACCGATTCCCAGGACTGGTGGCCGGCCGACTTCGGCCATTACGGTCCGTTGTTCATCCGCATGGCCTGGCACAGCGCCGGCACCTATCGCATCGGTGACGGACGCGGCGGCGGCGGACGCGGACAGCAGCGTTTTGCGCCCCTCAACAGCTGGCCCGATAACGTGAGCCTCGACAAGGCCCGTCGTCTGCTCTGGCCCATCAAGCAGAAATACGGCCGCAAGATTTCCTGGGCGGATCTCATGATCCTCGCCGGAAACGTCGCCCTGGAAACCATGGGCTTCAAGACGATCGGCTTTGGCGGCGGACGGGAGGACACTTGGGAACCGGACGAGGACGTCTACTGGGGCCGCGAAACCAAGTGGCTGGGCGGCGACGTCCGCTACGCCCACGGTTCGGAGGGAGTGGAAGGTGAAGGTGTGCTTGTTTCCGACGACAACGCGGACGGCGACATCCACAGCCGCAAGCTGGAGAATCCGCTCGCCGCGGTGCAGATGGGGTTGATTTACGTGAATCCGGAGGGTCCGGATGGCAACCCCGATCCGGTCAAGGCGGCGTACGACATTCGCGAGACCTTCGCCCGCATGGGCATGAATGACGAGGAAACCGTCGCCCTGATCGCCGGCGGACACACCTTTGGAAAAACCCACGGGGCCGGTCCGGCGGACAATGTCGGTCCCGACGTGGAAGCCGCGCCCATCGAGGCGCAGGGCTTGGGCTGGGCCAACAGGTTCGGCACGGGCAAGGGGGCGGACACCATCACCAGCGGTCTGGAAGTGACCTGGACCACCACGCCGACCAAGTGGAGCAACAACTTTTTCTGGAACCTTTTCGGTTTCGAATGGGAGCTGACCAAGAGTCCGGCCGGCGCCCACCAATGGGTGGCCAAGGGTGCGGGAGCCATCATTCCGCACGCCCACGATCCGTCGAAGAAGCTGGTGCCCACCATGCTCACCACGGACCTCGCGCTGCGTTTTGATCCGATCTACGAAAAGATCTCGCGGCGCTACATGGAGAATCCGGACGAATTTGCCGCGGCCTTTGCCCGCGCGTGGTTCAAACTCACCCACCGCGACATGGGTCCGAAATCGCGTTATCTCGGACCGGAGGTGCCCGCCGAGGACTTCATCTGGCAAGATCCGCTTCCGCCCGTTGATCATCCGCTCGTTGAAGCCGCCGACCTGGAGGTGCTGGAAGGCAAGATCCTCGCGTCCGGTCTGACCATCACCCAGCTCGTCACCACCGCCTGGGCTTCGGCTTCGACCTTCCGCGGCTCCGACAAGCGGGGCGGCGCAAACGGCGCCCGCATCCGCCTGGCTCCGCAGAAGGACTGGCCGGTCAACAACCCCGCCGAACTGGCCTCCATCCTGGCCAAACTCGAAGGCATTCAGGAAGAGTTCAACGCCTCGGCGTCCGGCGGAAAGAAGATCTCTCTGGCCGACCTCATCGTGCTCGCCGGCAATGTCGGCGTGCAGGAAGCGGCCAAAAAGGCGGGTTATTCCGTCAAGGTGCCCTTTGCGCCCGGCCGGACCGACGCGACGCAGGAACAGACCGACGTCCAGTCGTTTGCCGTTCTTGAGCCGCTGGCCGACGGCTTCCGCAATTACCTCAAGGGCCGCTACGTGGTGCCCGCCGAGCATCTGCTGATCGACAAGGCGCAGTTGCTCACGCTGACCGCGCCCGAAATGACCGTCCTGATCGGCGGTCTTCGTGCGCTCGGCGTCGAGGCCAGCGGCGAGGGGTACGGCGTCTTCACCAAGCGTCCCGGCACCCTGACCAACGACTTCTTCGTGAACCTGCTCGACATGGGCACGGAGTGGAAGCAGGTCTCGCCGTGCGGCAATGCCTTTGCCGGATTCGACCGCAAGACGGGCGAACAGAAATGGCGCGCGACCCGCGTGGATCTGATCTTCGGATCCAATTCGGAACTCCGCGCCCTGGCCGAGGTGTATGCCTCCGCCGACGCGGGCGAGAAGTTTGTGAAGGACTTCGTCGCGGCCTGGACCAAGGTGATGAACCTGGACCGCTTCGATCTGAGGAAGTAATTTCCCGCGAGAACACGAAAAGGTCCGGCTCCGCAAGGGGCCGGACCTTTTTTGTTGCCTGGAAATTCAGGCCGGAGGGCGGGCCCCCGGATGATCCTCCGGGGCGCCTATCGGTCGCACTCGCCCATGACGAAGTCGACGGATCCGAGGATGGTGACGACGTCGCTGACCATGTGGCCGGGCAGAATTTTGGGCAGGATGCTGAGGTTGACGAAGCTGGGCGAGCGGATCTTGAGGCGATATGGCACGCCGCCGCCCTTGCTGTGGATGTAAAAGCCGAGTTCGCCCTTCGGGTTTTCCGCGCCGAAATAAATTTCCCCCGGAGGCGCGTCGATCCCCTCGGTCACGCGGATGAAGTGATGGATGAGCTCCTCCATTTTCGTCAGCACCTCCACCTTCGGCGGCAGGGTCTGCTTGGGGTCCTCGTAGTTGATCGGGCCGGAGGGGAGGTTGTCGATGACCTGCTCGAGAATGCGGAGGCTCTGGCGCATCTCCTCCATGCGGACGAGATAGCGGTCGAAACTGTCCCCGACGCTTCCGATGGGAATCTCGAAATCGTATTTCTCGTAGTCGAGGTAGGGCGACTTGCGGCGCAGGTCGTGTTCCACGCCGGATCCGCGGAGATTCGGTCCGGAAAGGGCGTAGGCGATGGCGTCCTCGCGCGAAATCACCCCGACGTCCTTGCAGCGGTCGACAAAGATCCGGTTGCGGGTGAGCAGGTTGTTGACCTCCTCGATGACGGGCCGCACCGTGCGGATGAACTCCTTCAGCTGCGGGATGAAGGTGTCCGGCAGGTCGTGGGTCTGTCCGCCCACGCGGGTGTAACTGGTCGTGAAGCGGGCGCCGCTGAGCTGTTCGACCAGGTTGTAAATTTTCTCACGCTCGGTGAAGGTGTACATGAACACCGTGACGGCGCCGATATCCATGGCCATACAGCCGATGCCGAGGAGGTGCGAGGAAATGCGGGCCAGTTCGCAGCAGATCACGCGGATCGCCTTGCCGCGGGGCGGGATTTCCCAACCCATGAGTTTCTCCACCGCGAGGGCGTAGGCCACATTGTTCGCGATGGGCGCGAGATAGTCCAACCGGTCCGTGTAGGGGATGAACTGGTTGTATTGCATGTTCTCGGCGATTTTTTCGTCCCCGCGGTGCAGGTAGCCGATGTCGGGCGTGGCCTTGGTGATCACCTCGCCGTCGAGCTCGAGAACGATGCGGAGCACCCCGTGGGTGGAGGGATGGGAGGGCCCCATGTTGAGTGTGAGCTTTTCGCCCAGCAGTTCCCCCACTTCCTGCGCATCGCGCACACTTTGCAGGCTACGCGCGAGAGCGTCGGGCTGTTCGATCGTTGTTGCCATGTTTTGGAAATCCGTAGTTTTCTGATTGGAAACCGATTCTTTTGGCGGAGATTCGACTCCGGGAAATCCGGTCACCATGCATACTTCCTCTTCTTCCCATAAAAATGCAAGTCCGCCGGTGGTTGTTGTCATCGGCGGGGGGTTCGGCGGCCTGAGCGCGGTCAAGGCGTTGGCCGACGCGCCGGTCCGGATCATCCTCATCGATCGCAGCAACCACCACCTGTTCCAGCCCCTGCTTTACCAGGTGGCCACCGCGGGATTGTCCCCGGCGGACATCGCCCAGCCCATCCGGGCCATCCTGCGCAACCAGAAAAATGTGACCGTCGTCCTCGACGAGGTGAAGGCCATCAGGCCCGAAACCCGCGAGGTCATCACCTCCGACATCACCTTCACCTACGATTACCTCATCGTGGCCGCCGGGGCGCGGCACCACTATTTCGGACACGACGACTGGGAACGCTTTGCTCCCGGACTGAAAAGCCTCGCCGACGCCACGGAGATCCGCCGCCGCGTGCTCCTGGCCTTCGAGGTGGCGGAAAAGGCCCGCTCGGAGGAGGAACGCACCGCCGCGCTGACCTTTGTCGTGGTCGGCGCCGGTCCCACCGGGGTGGAAATGGCCGGCGCCATCTCGGAACTGGCCCGGTTCACCCTGCGGCGGGATTTTCGCCACATCGACCCGGCCCAGGCGCGGGTCATTCTGGTGGAGGCCGGACCGCGGGTGTTGCCCACATTTTCCCCCGAACTCTCCGAGAGCGCCCTCAGGCAACTGCAGGCCCTGAAGGTCGAAGTGCGGCTGAACAGCGCCGTCACACGGCTCGCCGAGGGCGAGGTGGACATCAATCAGGAAGTCATTCCCACGCGGACCGTGGTCTGGGCGGCCGGCAACAAGGCGTCCGACCTGGCGTCGATGCTGGGGGCGGAGACCGACCGTCAGGGCCGGGTAAAGGTGAATCCCGACCTGACCATTCCGGGTCATCCGGAAATTCAGGCGATCGGAGACATGATTTCGGCGACCTACGGGGACGGCAAACCGGTGCCCGGAGTCAGTCCGGCGGCCATCCAGGCGGGGCGTCACGCCGCCGCCAACATCCTGCGTCAGCTCCGCGGGGAAAAGCCGGTCGAGTGGAAATATTTCGACAAGGGCAGCATGGCCACGATTGGCCGCAATGCGGCCGTCGCCCAGATCGGCGCGTTCAAGTTCGGCGGATTCCTCGCCTGGGCCGCCTGGGTGTTTGTGCATCTGCTCTTTCTGATGGGCTTCCGGAACCGCACGGCTGTGTTCCTGCAATGGGTGTGGGCCTATTTCACCTACGGCAAGGGGGCCCGGCTGATCGCGGATTATTCCGGCGACCTGGGTGTACTGCGTCCGCTGCCGCCGAAAAAATCCACCGATCTTCCCTGAACTCCGATGTCGGAAAAGCCGTCCCACGAATCACCCAAAGCCGAAAACCCCCGTCCGGAGGCGTCGGGGACGAAAATTTTTCGTTCCATCGCCGTCGTCGGCTCGGGCTCGATCGGGCTGTATTACGGCGCCAAACTGGCGGCCGCGGGGCACGACGTGCGCTTTCTGATGCGCTCGGGCTACGAGGAAGCCAGACGCGACGGCGTGCGGATTTTCAGTCCGAACACCGGCGACGTGCACCTGAAAGACCCGCCGGTTTTTCGGACCCCGGAGGAAATCGGTCCGGTCGACCTGGTGTTGATCGCCGTAAAGGCCACCTCGAATGCCGTCCTGCCCGCCCTTTTGCCCCCGCTGCTGCATTCCCAAACCGCCCTGCTCACCCTGCAGAACGGCCTGGGAGGGGAGGAATTTCTGGCGGACCATTTCGGCGCCGAACGCGTGATGGGCGGGCTCTGTTTTGTCTGCCTGACGCGGCGCACCCCGGCCAGTGTGGATCACAAGAGCACCGGCATGATTTCGATCGGCGAATTCGGACGTCCCCCGCTGCCGCGCACGCATGAAATCGTCGGGGCCCTCGAGGCGGCGGGCATTCGCAGCGTCGTGGCGGAAAACCTCGCGAGCGAACGCTGGCGCAAGCTGTCGTGGAACATTCCCTTCAACGGACTGGCCGTCGCCGACGGCGGAAAAACCACCGATCAGATTCTCGACGACCCCGAACTTCACGCCGCGTGCCGGGCGCTGATGGAGGAAGTGATCACCACGGCCAATGCGCTGGGGCACCCCATCGAGAAGGAATTCGTGGATTTTCAGATCGAGCGGACGCGTCCGATGGGTCCCTATCAACCCTCCACCCTGGTTGACTGGCTGGCCGGAAACGAACTCGAGATCGAACCCATCTGGGGCGAACCGCTGCGCCAGGCCCGTCAGGCCGGCCTGGCCATGCCGCATTTGGAAAACCTTTACGCCCGTCTTCGTGAACTCGCGGACGGGTCGAAAAACGTGCGCGCATAAGCCCGGGCCTTTGCGGGCGTTTCTTTTGAGGCGCCCTTTCCCGCACAGATTTCCCGGCGGATTTCCTGCGGGGAAAAGGCGGATCCGACGGCGGCGGAGAACGCGCGGCGAGGATTGCAGACGCTGGCGGCGGCCAATGGATTCCGACGCTTCAGCGCCCCCGCGGAGTTCCGCCGCCGCTGAAGCGAGGAACTCCCGTGACGGACGGCGGCCTATTTGGCGGCTCCGGGAAGCACCGGGTCGATTTCCTCGACCTGGGCCAAAGCCAGCTGCGCGAGCGGGGAGTTTTGGTAGCTCGTCACGATCTTGGAAAAGACCGCCTTGGCTTCATCGAGTTTTCCCTCCCGCACCAGCATCCGACCCTCGAGGAACGCCGCAAACGGGGCGGCATAACCGCCCGAGGTCTGGAGGGCCCTCAGGGTGCTCAGGGCCTCGCTGGTGTTGCCGGCGACCGCCTGGTTTTCCGCAATGCCCAAATGGGCACCGCCGACGAGCGGGTGGTCGGGGAAGTCGGCAAGAAACTTCCGATAAACCTCCGTCGACTCGTCAAGTTTGCCCTCCTTGCGCAGGGCCTCCGCCAGCAGGAAGCTGGCATCCGCGGCGGGCATGCTCCGGGGGTATTTGGCAATCACCTCGCGCCAGGCCTCCGGCGTGGCGGCCTCGGCAAACAGCGCGCGGGCCGCCAGTTTGTTATTGTGGCTGTTGATGACCCAGAAGAGCACCCCCAGGGCGACGATCACCACCGCGGCCAGGGCGAGAAGAATCGCGCGGCGATTCTTCTCCCAGAACAACTCCGCGGCGAAGCTCTCGTCGGCGAAAAGACGATCCTCGGCGGGAGGAAGGTTGTTGGAAGCGGTCATGAATCAGCCTCCGACCTCCGCGCGCGCCTGCTCGGCCAGAGCCGTGCTCAGATAGCGTTCCCCCGTGGAGCAGGCGATCGTGACGATCAGCTTGCCGGCATTTTCCGGACGCTTCGCCACCTCGATGGCGGCATGAACGTTGGCGCCGGTGCTGATTCCGACCAGGATGCCCTCCTCCTTGGCGATGCGGCGGGCCATGGCAAAGGCGTCGTCATTGCTGACCTGGATGCACTCCACGATCTGCGGCTCGCCGGCTTCGTTTTTGAGGTGCAGGTTGTTGGGCACAAAACCCGCTCCGGTGCCCTGGATCTTGTGGGGGCCGGGTTTGACGGGCTGGCCGGCGAGGGTCTGGGAAATGACCGGCGAATCCTTGGGTTCGACCGCGATGGCCTGGAACGAGGGTTTGCGGGGTTTGATTGTCTCGACACAGCCGGTGATGGTTCCGCCGGTGCCGACGGCGGCCACCAGGATGTCCACCTTGCCTTCGGTGTCCTCCCAGATCTCCTCCGCGGTCGTGGTGCGATGGATGGCCGGGTTGGCCGGGTTGTTGAACTGCTGCGGCATCCAGGCGTTCGGCGTTTCGTTGACGATGGCCTCGGCACGGGCGATGGCGCCCTTCATGCCCTCGGCGCCGGGGGTGAGGACAAGCTTGGCGCCCAGCATGGCCAGGAGCGTGCGCCGCTCGAGGCTCATGGTTTCGGGCATGGTGAGAATGAGTTTGTATCCCTTGGCGGCGGCGACGAAGGCCAGCGCGATGCCGGTGTTGCCGCTGGTGGGCTCGACGATGACGGTGTCCTTGGTGAGAATCCCCCTCTTCTCGGCGTCCTCAATCATGGCCATGCCGATACGGTCCTTGACGCTGCCGAGGGGATTGAAGAACTCACACTTCAGCGCGATCGTGGCATTGAGGCCTTCGGTGACCTTGTTGAGTTTGACCAGTGGCGTACGGCCCACCGTCTCGACGATGTTGTTGTAAATCTTGCCCATGGATTTGATGAGGGTTGGGAGGGGCACGCTACACAACCCGACAGCCAGCGGCAACGGCTTTCTCACGGGTTTTGCCCGGGCAAAACCCGGGTGTCGCCTCCCCGAAAGCAAACGTTCCCCGGCATGCCCGGCCGGCCGCGCCCAACGCCTCAGTCGGTTTTTTCGAGAAGAACCACGGACCCGGTCCAGGGCCGGGAGTTTTCCCACACCAGGCGCCGGCCGGCGACACACGGTTCCTCTCCTTCCTTCCAGAGGCCGTCACGCACCCGCCAGCTTCCTTCCGGCAGCGACACCCCGAGGGGCGCGGCATCGTTTTCCGAGGCGAACCGATGTTGCACAACGAGAAGCTCCGCCCCGTTGCGGCGCAACACGCATTGCCAGCCGTGGGGGGCGTTCAATCCCCCCGAAACCTCACGAAGGATCTCGCTCGTGCCGGACCGGATGATCGGCGCCGCGGCGCGATAGAGTTCCACCGCCCGGCGGACGGTCTGTTCCTGCCACGGGGAGAGGGAAAGGAAATCGCCGGAAAAACAGAGGCGTCCGAGAAATCCGGCGCTGATGCTGAAGATGGCGCGATCGGGGGATTCGTCCGCCCGGAGCGCGGCCCAGATCTGGCTCTGACGCGGGAGGATCAGCCGGTGAAGATTGGCCGCGATGAGGGGGATTTCGGGATTTTCGTGGGCATCCGAAAAACTTCCCATGGAGGCCAGGGCCATCAGGGAAGCCTCCAGGCGGTGTCCGCCCGAGGCGCAGTTTTCGATCACCAGGTTGGGCAGGACGCGCCGGATCCGCCTGAAGAACTCCTGAACGCCCTCCAGGTGCTGACGCAGCCCCTCGCCAGGAGATTCGGCGCCATCCACGCCAAAACCGATGTTTTCATTGTAATCGACCTTGAGGTATCCGACGCCGAGCCGCTCCATGAGCGCAATCATGCGTTCGGCCAGATAGGCGTGGGCGGCCGGATTGCGAAAATCCAGAAAACGCCGCGGACCCACCGTAAGAGGACGTCCATCCCGATGCAACAGCAGCTCCGTCCGCTGAAAGACCTCCGCCCCCTCGCCAACGGTCTCCATTTCAAACCACAGACCCGGGATGAGCCCTTCGGCGCGGATGGCCTCCATGGTCGCTTCGAGTCCCTGCGGATACATCTCGCGATTGGGGATCCAGTCACCATGAGAGGTCACGGGTTCTCCCGGCGTACGGCAGAACCATCCGGCATCCAGCACCAGGTACCGAATGCCGGTGTCGCGCAGCCGGGCGGCCAGTCTGACCATGCCGTCGTGCGAGGGCCGTCCCCAGCTGGTCGCCCATTCGTTGAAAATCACCGGCAGCTCCTCCTCGACCTGCGGAATGTCGAGCGCCGCCTCCTGGGCTCCGAGCAGGGCCTGGCAGGCCGCATCGACTCCGCCGGCGACACAGGCGAGGACCGCCTTCGGACTGCGGAAGGTTTCCCCCGGAGCGAGCATTTTCGCCCAGTGTCCGAACTCCCGGTCGGCCAGACCGCCGGAGAAGGACAGACTGTCATCCCGGCGATAAAACTCCATCTGCCACGAGCCCGGCGTCCAAAGCGCCGCCGCCCAGCACACGCCTTCCACAATGTCCTCCACCACGGCCGTGGGGAAAAACCCATTCACCGGCATCGAACCGACCGCGCCGAAACGCTCGCAGCGCACCCCCCACCCCGCCCAGGAGCGTTCGAGATGCAGATCCTCCGGCGTGCGGGATTCGAGCTGTCCCTCACTGCTCCAGGCCGTGCGGAACCGATGCAGCCGCAACCGGCCGCCCGTATCGCCGTCCGCGAACGGGCTCAGATTTCCGAGGGAAAAGCCGGCCAGAAAATCCAGCGTGATCGGGGCGTCGCCGGTGTTGGTGACGGTCACCGCACTCTCCACCCAGGCCGTTCCCGGGATCCAGCGCAGTTCGTGCGTCGCGGAAAAACGTCCCGCGCCATCGGAAAAATGCGTGGCGATGACCCGCGCGCCGTCCGCCTGGGAAACCTCCTGGGACCGAAAACGCAATTTTTCGACCGTGCCTCCGCCCCGCATGGTGCGCCCTTGGCCAAAGGCGACGCACGGGGAGTCGGTCCGTTCCTGGATCTGAAGAAGCGAATCCACCCGGCGCGCACGCAGCGGGGCCCCGAGGGACGCGCTGAAGGCGTCGACGGCCACTCCGCTCAGATGCGTGCGCCGCCTGACAAAGCGGTTTTCAAAACCCTTCGGATACAACACGAGCCCCACGGCACCGGTCTCGGCATCCCGTTCGTACAGCGCCACCATCGAACCCAGCGGATGACGCGCGAGTTCCTCAATCAGAGCCGGCGTGGCGGCGGACGGCTCCCCTTCGGACGGGTTCGAGGCGGGACAAACAGAATCGGACATGAGCCCGCGATCCTGCGGTCAAACGCCGCCGCATCGCAAGATTGCGGTAAAAATTCCCGCCGCCGCGCTAAGCGACCTCGCCGAGCACCAGATCCACGGCGCGTGCAAACGCGGTTTCCGGCGGCCCGGGCGGAGAGATGAACCGCGCGGCCCGCTGCGCACTGGGACGACCGTGCGCCATGGCGACGGACGTTCCCACCCACCGGAGGATTTCCACATCATTGTTTCCGTCGCCAAAGGCCAGGGCGTCTTCGGGACGCAGCCCCAGGTGGTCCAAAAGCACGGCCGCCCCCGCGGCCTTCGTGGCCCCGAGCACGGTGAATTCCAGCAGCTCGGGTTCGGTCAGCACCATTTGAAGCCGCCCCTGCATTTCCGGCGCCAGCTCATGGGCCAGTTGCGTGATGCGGGCCGGTTCGCCGGACCAGAAAATCTTCAGAAACCGGTCCTGGGGCAGATCGCGAAAATCCCCCACCCTCGGAATCCAGCCCGACTTGCGCTCGTAAAGCTCCGTCCATTCGGTGCGGGTCTCCGCGTAGGCGCGATGACGGTCATAGGCCAGCAGGGTCAGCCCCAGACGCCGGCCGCGCTCGCAAATCTCCCCGGCGAGATCCGGAGACAATGTCACCTCGCGAAGCAGTTCCTCCGCCCCGGCCGGCGCCACCATGCAGCCCTGGGAGGACACGATCCACCGCAGGTCCCCGAGCTCCCGGAACAGGCGGACGTTGTGATGATGCCGTCCGGAAGCCACCACCACCTCGACGCCCATGGAACGCAGGGCGCCCAGGGCCTCGACGTTCCGGCGGCTGATGGTTTTGTCGGGTCCAAGCAGCGTATCGTCGAGATCCACAAAGGCCAGGCGCGGGCGACGGGGGTCACCGGCTTCTCCGGCGGCGGGGTTCGCATTCATGGCAACATCCTTCCCCGATTTCTTTGATTCTTCCAATGGAAGAATTTCATTCTGATAATAACTTTTCGTTATGGAACTCCGCGAAATCCGTTCCTTTGTGGTGCTGGCGGAGGAACTGCATTTCGGAAAGGCGGCGCAGCTGCTGCACCTGTCGCAGCCGGCGCTGAGCAAGCAGATTCTCCGGCTGGAGGAGGAACTGGGCGGACCGTTGTTTTCCCGCGGCCGCCGCGGCGCCCGGCTCACGGCCCTGGGCCGGCAGTTTCTTCCCGGGGCCCGCTCCCTTCTGCGGGACAGCGAACATCTTCTGGCCTGGACCCGGCGCGCGGCCCGGGGCGACGTGGGACGGCTTCGGCTGGGATTTGGTTTTCACACCTTCGAACTGGTCCCGCGTCTGCTCGTCAAACTGCGCCGCAATCTGCCCGAGGTGGAACTGAGCCTGCAGGACATGTCCACGTCGGAACAGACGGAGGGGCTGCGTTCGGAGCGGATCGACGTGGGATTTGTGCGCCTGCCGGCGCCGCCGGATCTGCAAACGCTGCCGGTGGGCAGCGACCGGGTGGCGCTGGTGTCCCGCCCGGGAGCGCGTCTGCCGGCGAAACTTTCGCTGGCGGATTGCCGCGACGAACCCTTTGTCCTCATCTCCCGCGAGCGCTCTCCGACATTTTACAACCACGTGCTGCGCCTGTGCGCAAAGCACGGATTTCATCCGCGCGTCGTCCAGGAAGTCCCGGAAACCACCACGGCGCTGGCCTTGGTTCGCGCCGGGCTGGGTTTGACCCTCATTGGAGAATCCTTCCGCACCTCGCATTTCGCGGGGGTCCGGTTTCACCGGATCCCGGATCCCGAAGCGCGCTGGGAAGTCGGCGCCGCCTGGCGTCCCGGCGATTCCAATCCGGTGCTGCACCGCTTCCTCGCCCTGCTGCGCAAGGAGGTGCGGCCGGTTCCGGCTTAGGGACGCTTGGTTACGGGGGAAAGCAGGGGCCGGGGGATCAGTCCGGCGACAGCATCCTGCGAAACTCGTCTTCGGAGAGAATGTTCACCCCCAGCTTGCGGGCCTTGTCGAGTTTGCTGCCGGCTTCCTCGCCGGCCAGGACGTAGGTGGTTTTTTTGCTGACACTGCCGGAGACGGTGCCTCCGGCCCGGCGGATCATTTCCGCCGCCTCGTCGCGCGGGATGCTGAGTGTGCCGGTGAGGACCCAGGTGGTTCCCTTCAGCGGTCCCTCGCCGGTGGTGGCGTGTTCGTCGCGTTCCCCGAAGTTCAATCCGGCCGCGCGCAGCTTTTCGAGCAGTTCGCGAACCTTGGGATTGTCGAACCACTGCCGGATGCTGGCGGCCATGACGTCCCCCACGTCCTGCGTGGACTTCAGATCCTCCAGGGATGCGGAAGCCAGGGCGTCCAGGGTACGGAACCGCTCCGCGAGCTTGCGCGCCGCGGTGGCGCCGACGTGGAGAATGCCGAGACCAAAAAGCAGGCGCCAAAGCGGTCGTTCCTTGCTCGCCTCGATGCCGGCGAGCAGGTTCGACGCGCTTTTTTCCCCCATGCGCTCCAGGGTGAGAAGCTGTTCCTTTGTCAGGTCGTAAATCTGCGGCAGATCCCGGACGAGTCCGGAATCCACGAGCTGCGCGACCATGCTTTCGCCGAGGCCCTCGATGTCCATCGCGCCGCGCGAGGCGAAATGTTCCAGCCGTCGGCGCAGCTGCGCGCCGCAGGAGGGGTTCGTGCAGCGCAGCGCGACCTGGCCGGGTTCGCGCAGGACGGAACCGCCGCAGGACGGACAGGTTTGCGGCATGGAAAAGACCTTCTCGCTGCCGTCGCGCCGGTCCCTGACCACCTCGACCACCGCGGGAATCACCTCGCCGGCTTTTTCGATGAGGACATGATCGCCGATGCGGATGTCCTTGCGATGCACCTCCTCCTCGTTGTGCAGCGTGGCGCGGCTGACGGTGCTGCCGCTGACAAACACCGGCTCGAGTTCGGCCACCGGGGTGAGGACGCCGGTGCGGCCGACCTGAACGGTGATGTCGCGCAGGCGGGTGACGGCGCGTTCGGGTTCGTATTTGTAGGCAATGGCCCAACGCGGGGCCTTCGAAGTTGACCCGAGCTGTTCGCGCTGGGCGAGGATGTCGACCTTCAGGACGGCGCCGTCCGTTTCGTAGGGAAAGTCGTGCCGGATTTTTCCCAGTTCCCGGATGGCCTCCAGCGCCTCCTCGACCGTCAAGGCCACCCAGATCCGGTCGGGCACGGGCAGGCCGAAGGTGCGCAGGAGTTCGACAAACTCACGCTGCGTTCGCGGCAGAGTGCCCTCAAACGCGCCGAAGCCATAAAACAACGCCTCGAGTCCGCGCCGGGCGGTCAACCGGGAATCGAGCTGTTTGAGGGACCCCGCGGCCGCATTGCGCGGATTGGCAAACGGGGGCAGTCCCTGTTCGTCGCGTTCCTCGTTGATGCGGGCAAAGCGTTTTTTCGGCAGGTACACCTCGCCGCGGATTTCGATGCGCGCGGGAACGTCGCCCTTCAACTGCAGCGGAATCGACCGGATGGTCTTGATGTTTTCAAGGACATTGTCCCCGGTCACCCCGTCCCCCCGCGTGGCCGCACGCACGAGGCGGCCGTTTTCATAAAGCAGGGAAATGGCCACGCCGTCCACCTTGGGCTCGACGGTGAGGGGGATGTTCTCGCCCGGAAGAAGCTTCCGGATACGCCGCACAAAATCCGCCACCTCGCCCTCGTCATAGGTGTTGTCCAGACTCTGCATGGGCACGAGATGCCGCACGGATTCGAACGCCTCGAGCGGCGCGCCGCCCACGCGTTGGGTCGGCGAGTCCGGCGTGATGAGCTCGGGATGCTGTTGTTCGAGCTCACGGAGCTGACGCAGGAGCGCGTCGAACTCCTGGTCGGTGATCTCGGTCGGCAGGCCCTCGTAATAGAGCCGGTTGTGATGCTCAATCTCCTGCCGGAGCTTCAGAATGTGCTGTTCGGGTGACGAAGCCATAAATGATCAAAAATATCCACGCGCCGGCCAGCCCCCCGGAAACATCCGCCAGCCAGTCCCCATGATCCGCGCCCGACCGGCCCGGAGTCCAGAGCTGATGCACTTCGTCCACGGCCCCCACGGCGCCCATGAGAGCGAGGGTCAGCAGCGCAATCCGCCAATCCGTCCACTTCACCGACCGGCGGACCATCCAGGCAAAAAGAAACCCGCCGGCGAGAAAATAGGAAAAATGCGCCACCTTGTCCGCGTGATCGAACGAGGGGAGGTCGATCTGATCGCCCTTCATCGAGGAGAGCATCCACAGTCCGGTGAACCAGACCACCAAAAGGACGGCCGGAATGGCGGGATGCAAAAATGGCAAAAGCTTCTTCATGGAATCTGCTATACATTCGCCTCATGCACGCGGTTTCCAAGCATCGAATTCTCGGAGTGGACGGCGGCGCGACCAAAACTTCGTGGATGCTTTGCGAGGAAGAGGACGGCGCCGTGCGGGTTTTGCGGGAGGGGCGGCTTGGCCCCGGCAACATGAAACTCCTCAGTCCGGAAGCCCTGCGTGCCCTGCTGAACGCCCTGCCCCGCGACGTGACGCATGTGGGGGTTTTTCTCGCCGGCTGCGCCACGGAAAAGGACCGCGCCACCCTGCAGTCCCTCGTCGCCTCGCTGTGGCCCGGGACGGTCGTCGCCACCGGGAGCGACCGCGAATCGTCTTTTGCGGCGGCGTTTGGCTCCGGGGACGGCATTGCCGTGATCGCCGGAACGGGTTCGGCGGTGACCGGCCGCCGGGGGGCCGTCGAGGACCGTGCCGGCGGTTGGGGGCATTTGCTGGGCGACTCCGGCGGCGGATACGATCTCGCCATCCACGCGTTGCGGAACATCCTTTTTGCCTTCGACACCGCGCGGCGCATCAGCCCCTTCGCGCAGGACGTTCTCCGCACCCTCGGTCTCAATTCCCTGCGCGATCTCACCCTCTGGGCGCAGGCCGCGCAGAAAAACGATCTTGCCCGGCTGACCCCGCTGGTCTTTGCACACGCCGGGGAGAATGCGCGCATTCTCCAGGACGGTGCGGAAGCCCTCGCCCGGCTCACCGCCGCGGTGGCCGGCCGGTTGAAAATGGAAACGCCCACCGTGCGGCTGATGGGCGGACTTTTCACCCGCCAGCCGCGCTACGGCGAACTTTTTCACCGGGCCCTCGTCGCCAAAATCCCGGGGGCCCGCACCGAAGTCTGTGCCCCTCCCGCCACCCTGGGGGCCGTGCGGCTGGCTCTCGGCGCGATGGGCGTCGAAGCCCTGCCGGCAAAATCCTCCTTCGAACCCACCCTTCTTGAGGCACCGACCGAACAACCCAATCCCCGCTCCGCCCACCTCACCTCCCTGCCCACGCGGGAATTGGTGGAGCTCTTTGTGCGGGAGGAACGCTTTGTCGAGGAAGCGCTCGCCGCGGTGGCCGACCCGCTCGCGCAGGCGGTGGAACTGACCGCCGCCGCCCTGTCCGCGGGCGGACGCCTTTTTTACGTGGGCGCCGGATCCAGCGGCCGGCTGGGCGTGCTCGACGCCAGCGAAATGCCCCCCACGTTCGGGGTGCAGCCGGGTCTGGTACAGGCCCTGATTGCAGGAGGCGCGCCGGCCATCCAGCAAAGCGTCGAAGGCGCGGAGGACGACGCCGACGGTGGCGCGCTTGCCGTGCACGAACGCGGTGTGGGCGCCCGGGATGTCGTCTGCGGCATCACCGCCAGCGGACGCACGCCGTTTGTCCGTGGCGCCCTGGAAGCCGCCCGCCGACTCGGAGCCGCCACCCTCCTCATCACCTGCAATCCCCGGCGAAAAAAAGGAGACCTCACCGCCACGGTGGAAATCGATCTTCCCACCGGCCCCGAACTCATCACCGGCTCCACCCGCCTCAAGGCCGGCACCGCCACCAAGGTCGCTCTGAACATCCTCTCCTCCTGCACAATGATCAGTCTCGGACGCGTGGAGGGTAACTTCATGTCCTGCCTGCAGCCCACCAATGAAAAACTGCGGCAACGCGCCGCCCGCTACGTCGCCACCCGACTGGCCGTTTCCGAAGAGGAGGCCCGGCAACGTCTCGAATGGTCAAATTGGAACATCGCGGAAACCCTGCGTGCCCCGAACGCGACACCGGACAAGCCCCCCGACGGAAAAAAATCCTGATTTTCCGGCAAAATCCGCCTCGATTTCCGGCTTTCGCCAACTTTGGCACGCCGTCTGCTTTCACGGATTTCAATCGAACAGTCCGGCCCAGGGAGATGGGTTGGAGGCACTGGGGGGATGTCCCCAACCGGGGAAAGGGCCGGGCTGTTCTTCCTTTTGGTAGATGGGAGTGCGGCGGAAGGGGCCGCCGCACTCTACCAACCCAAACAGGCGGGGCACGAAGGCGCTGCCGCCTTTTTTTGTCAGTCTTTCAACGCCGCCTCGATGGCGCTGATCACCGCCGGATCATCGGGCGTCGTGCGGGGTTCAAAACGGGCCAGAACCTCACCGTTTCGGCCGATGAGGAATTTTCCGAAGTTCCACTTCACCTCGCCCGGAAATTTCGCCCCCGGTCCGGTCAGCGCCGCATAAAGCGGAGCCTGGTTTTCGCCTTTGACGCTGATCTTGTCGAAAAGCGGGAAGGTGACGTCGTACTTCTCCTGGCAGAACTTCTGAATTTCCTCGTTGGTGCCGGGTTCCTGACCGGCGAAGTCATTGCAGGGAAATCCCAGAATCACAAGGCCCTGGGGCTGATATTTGCGATAAAGCGCCTCGAGGGCGGCGTATTGTTTGGTCAGTCCGCATTTGGAGGCGACGTTGACAATGAGCACGACCTTGCCGGCGTAGTCCTTCAACGACGCCTCCCGGCCCTCCATGGTTTTGAAGGAGATGTCCTGCAGAGGGGCGGTAAAGGCGGAAGCGGTCATAAGGGCCAAAGCGATCGCGAGGGGTTTCATGATGCCGAAGGACACCAGGAAGGCGCGCCTGTCAAGCCCCGGTGGGCGCCCCGGAACCTTTCCGCCTCAGGCGGTGGCCGGCCGGGGGACCCGCGGCATGGGCGGCGGCAGCGGGACCACATGCTGGTAGCCGGGGTCTTTTTCCTGGCTCCGCAAAATGGCGATGATCTCCTTCCAGACGGCAATCAATCCGTCCGGCGTCGGCGGCAGGTCCGCCTTGATGTACTCGTGCAGCTTTCCGAGGTGGTAGCAGGGAACCGCCGCATACATGTGGTGTTCGATGTGGTAGTTCATCTGCCAGTAGAGAAAACGAACAACCGGATTGAGCAGGAACGTGCGGCTGCACAGGCGGAAGTCATTCACGTTGTCCTGCAGACCCACATGCTGGGTGTTGTTGCAGAGCAGGNGCAGGATGTTGCCAAGGAAGGGNGAGAGACTGATCAGCACGAAAAGGATCCACTGACCGGTGACGGCCGAGATCAGAAACACCAGACCATGACCGCCCAAGATGAGGCGCGACAGGCGGATGGCGTCGCGCCGTTTTTCCGGGGCGGAATCCGGATACAGCGTCAGTTCCCACTCCCCCTGGAACCGTCCGCGGGCCAGACGCCAGTTTGTGAGCAGCGCGTGGCGGAACCCGAAGAAATTGACGATGCCGTCCCGCACGAAATGCCAGAGCACAATGCGGATCGGCAGCACCACTTCGAGGTCATCCGGCGGGTGCAGGGTGTAGCGGTGATGACGCGTGTGGCTCGACTGAAAGACATGGTGATTGATCCAGCCGAGGAAGCCGAAGACGTGGCAGAAAATCACGTTCAGCCGGCGCGTCTTGAAGACCGTCATGTGGCCGAGTTCATGCACCGCATTGATGTGGAAGCTCGAACACACGCCGAGGGCCATGACGAGGAGAACGGTCACCGGCCACGGCCAGTGGCCGGAGGAATAATAGGCCAATCCGCCGAGGGCCACCAGGATGCCCAGGTATCCCAGCGTCTGCACGGCGCCCTTGGCGTCGCTTTTTTGATGCAGCTCCTTCATCTGTTCCGGGGTGAGCGGACTGCGATACCAGGTGATGGACTTGCCCTTGCGGATGTTCTCGGTCAGTTCCTCCAACGGAGGTTCTTCGCGCAGCAGGGAGGGGTCGTAGCTCATGGGCGGGAATTTCGCAGCAACCTGTCCGTTTGACTTTCAAGACAATAGCGCAATACAATTTCAAACATGCTTCTTTCCCCCGCCCTGCGCAACCGCCGGCGCATTGAAATGCGTCTGGCGGCGGTCGGCCTGCCGGAAGTGTTCCTTGTCGGACGCTACAACTACACCCAAGCCGGTCCGCCGCTTGCCGAGCATACCCACGGCGACCTTCTGGAAGTGTGTTATCTCGTGAAGGGCCGGCAGACCTACCGCGCCGGGAAGCGGAACCACCATCTGCGCGGAGGGGATGTTTTTGTCGCCTTTCCCCACGAGCGCCACAGCACGGCCGGCAACCCCGAGGAAAAGGGGGTTCTGTATTGGATCATGCTGAAACGGACGGGCCGGACCCTCTTTGGATTGCCCGCCTCCACCTCCGCGCATCTCTGGAACTCCCTCTGTCATCTTCCGCGCCGGCATTTCCGCGGCTCGGCCAGGATGAAAAGCCAGCTCGATGCCATCACCGCCCTGTTTCACGAACCGCGCTCCCCCCTGCAAACGGCCGCCCTCACCGTCGAGGCCCTCGGATTTTTTCTCGAGGTCCTGCGCTGCGCCCGGGCGGGATCCGACACCGAAAATTCCGGTCAGCGCATGGCCAGGATTTGCCGGTATATTGAGGACCATCTGGAGGAACCGCTTTCCGTGCCCGACCTCGCCGCGCAGGCCCGGTTGTCCGTTCCCCGCTTCAAGGCCCTCTTCAAGGAGGAAACCGGCGTGCCGCCGGGTGAATACGTGCTGCGCGCCAAAATCGCCGAAGCCCGGCGCCGTCTCGAGTCGGGGCGTTCATCCATCACCGAAGTGGCCCACGCCCTGGAATTTTCCTCCTCCCAGTATTTTGCCACGGTCTTCAAACGCTACACGGGACAAACGCCCAGCGCCGTGCGGGAACGGTTCGCAAAGGGACGGAATTCCCCGGTCCGTTGAAAGAAATCGCTCAGCGCCGGCGACGCAGACGAAACAGCGCGGGCAATCCGCCCATACCCAGCAGCCCGGCGACCGCCGGTTCCAGGATCACGGCAAATTCGCCAATCAAAGTCCCCGGACCCATCATGCCGTCCCCGGCATAAACCAGCCCCCCTGTTCCGGGCGTCGGCAGAAAGGCCGCCCAGGCGCTCAGATCCGCCACGGCCTGTCCGCCAAGGGCCGGCGCCCCCGTGCTGAAGTCCTGCGTGTCGAAACCCATGGCGAAAACAGAAAGATCCAGGTAGGTGTCGCCGAAAGGGTCGAGAAATTGAAACTGACAAGGGACGTGTAGGCATCACCTGCCGGGTTTCGCAGATGGGAAGGCACCTCAAAATAATGAATGTCGGTGTCATCGAGGGAGGACCTGAAAAAACCGACGAGCGAAATGCCCTCCATCAAAAAAGACTCCTCATCGTCATTTTCCGCAGGGGCTCCCGTGGCGGCGAACGTCACCGCCGAGGGATCCGAAACATCGATCACCAGAATCACCGCCGCTCGGGCGGTCGGAGGGACCAGGCCAAGAAAACAAAGGGCGACAAAACACAAGGCCCAGGAAATGACCCCCTGCCGGGACGGAAGAACGGTTGGCATATTCGGTGGATGAAACGGTCAGTTTTCCCCACCGCCGCTCCCCCTGTCGAAACAATTGCGCGACCGTGATCGGTGCGCCGTTCTTCAGGACGACCCAATGACCGCCCCGCTCAGCCCTCAATGCGGCTTCATCCTCCAGCGACCGGGCGCCGTTTTCTCGATCTCCGGAAGGCGTTTCCCAGTGCTGTCAAACCACGTCTGCACGCGAAATTTGAGGATTTCCAGCTCATCCGCCAGTTCCTCAACGGTTCTTCCCTCCGGCCCGGCCGCGGCGAGCAGGGCGAGAATCCGGATTTTCAAGGTCCGGTGTTTGGCCCCGCCACGGGGACTAAGGGAGGTGGTCGCCGGCGGCACGATGTCGCGCCCGCGGGATTGCGGCGATACACTGCTCCGCGAGGCCCTCCGGCGGCGTTTTCCATTCATTCCCCATAAATCGTGCCGGTGGGGCACCCCGGCCGGGAAATTCACTCCCCCCTGATTTGCCTGTGTCATCGGTTTGCGGACCAACTCAACTGTGGACGCTTGTCGAATCTCAATGCATGTGGCCCCACCGGGAATCGAACCCAGATTTAAGGTTTAGGAAACCTCCGTTCTATCCGTTGAACTATAGGGCCAGTTGCGGCTCGGGGAGCTGCAGGCAAGCCAACCGGTCTGGCCATCTTGCTCCGCCTGGGCGTATCTTTTGATGTTTACACGTCCCCGAACAGAAGGCAACCACGCTCTTGAGAACAACGTCGGCGGACGGTTTTCCCATTCCAAACGCCGGGAAACGCCCCTTGGGGGTTCTTTGGCCCGCCGAGACATTTTAGAGCCATCCTGCGCGTTTTCTGCGATACTTGGGCATGAGCCAGATCCTTTCCGAATCGGAAATTGCCGCCCGGATGGAAAACCTGCCGGGCTGGATCCGCGACGGGGCGGAAATCCGCCGGGAGTTTGTCTTTCGGGACTTTGTGGCGGCGATGGCTTTTGTGAATGCCGTGGCCCTGCGGGCGGAGGCGGCCAATCATCATCCGGACATCGACATCCGGTGGAACAAGGTCCTGCTGCGGCTTTCCACCCACAGCGCCGGCGGGCTCACGGAGGCGGATTTTCTCCTGGCCGGGAAGATTGACGCCCTGGCCTGAAGACCACGTTCAGGGACTCCGGCGCGTCCAGACTGCGAATGCCCACGGATTCCAATCCGCGGGCCGTTTTCCGAACCGCGATGCGGGTCGCCGGGGTGTGAAATTCCCGGTCGCCCGGCGGGAGGCGATCGGCGTTTTGCCAGATGGTCAGGAAGGAACCCCAGACGGACAATCCGGGCGGCGCGGCGCCCACCTGACCCGTCCAGTTGGGGGCGATCAACCGTCCGTCCGGCTCCAGCACGAACGACCCGGCTCCGGGCCGGTCGAGGGTGACGCGCACGCTGCCGGAAGCCGCCTTTTCACAGGTCGCACGCAGGACGGACACGTGTGTCCCCTGCTGCCAGCGCACGGCGGCCGGTTCGGAACGGATGGCCGCGAAGGGCGGCGCCTTCGGGGGCGCGAGGCAGCCGGACAACCACAGGGCCGCGCCGGCGCCAACCGCGGGCCATGCGACCAACAATCTCATGGCACGCACCCGGAATGCCCGGCAGGCGGCCACATCCACCGCCCGCCGGGAAGAGGAATTCGGACCCAATCCGGCAACGGCGTCCGCTAAACCACCGGCTTTTCGAGGTGGCCGCCGAACTGGAAGCGCATGGCCGAGCAGACCTTCTCCGCCATGGTGTGATCCTTGCGGGAACGGAAACGCGCAAAAAGCGCGGCGCTCAGCACGTCGCAATCCACGGCCTCCTCGATGGCGGCCATGACGGTCCAGCGTCCTTCGCCGGAGTCGGAAACCCGCCCGGTAAACTCCTCGAGTTTCGGGCTCTTGGCGAAAGCCGCGGCCGCCAGGTCAAGCAGCCAGGAACTCACCACACTGCCGCGCCGCCAGACTTCGGCAACATCGGCGAGGTTGATGTCGTAGACATAATCGTCGCCGACCGGGGCGGTCTCCGCGTCGGCCTGGCCCTTTTTGAGGCTGGCATTGGCATTGGCGAGGATGTCGAAACCTTCGCCAAAGGCGGCCATGATGCCGTATTCGATGCCGTTGTGGACCATCTTGACGAAGTGTCCGGCGCCGGAGGGTCCGCAATGCAAATACCCCTGTTCGGAAGTGCCGCCGAGCTTCTCGCGCCCGGGCGTGCGCGGCACATCACCGATTCCGGGAGCCAGGGCGGCAAAAATGGGATCGAGACGATCCACCGCCTCCTTGTCCCCGCCGATCATCATGCAATATCCGCGTTCCAGCCCCCACACGCCGCCGCTGGTGCCGACATCGAGGTAGTGGATGCCCTTGGGACGCAGCCGGGCGCTGCGCCGGCGGTCATCGCGAAAATAGGAGTTTCCGCCGTCGATGATGGTGTCACCCGGTGAAAGCAGGGCGGCCAGTTCATCGACCACCTTGTCGGTGATGGCCGCGGGGACCATGATCCAGGCGTTGCGAGGGACGGTGAGCTTGCCGACGAACTCCTCCAGGGACGCCGTTCCGATGGCGCCTTCGCCCACCAACTGCTTCACCGAGTCCGGGTTTGTGTCGTAAACGACGCATTCATGCCCGTGTTTCATGAGCCGACGAACCATGTTCGCGCCCATCCTGCCGAGACCGATCATTCCGAGTTGCATGATGAATGGGTAACCGAGCGGCCAGTCTCTGCCCTGCCGGGCGCACGCGCAACAAGAATCGCGATCGGGTCCGATCGGTCCGATCTTTCAGGCGACCAGCGCCATCACCTGCCGGAACACCGGGCTGAAGTCCTCCGGGGTCCGCTCCATCCAGGCGCGCACCTGGGGGAGCGGGAAAAAGGCGGCCGTTTCGATTTCCAGGGGGGCGGGACGAAAGGGCCCGTCGTGGCGGCCGCGAAAGACTTCGATGAACTCCCACCCGGTGGACTCCGAGCAGGGCAGGCGTCCGAGGGGTTCCAGCGGGCACGAAATGCCGATCTCCTCGACAATCTCCCGCTGCGCCGCCGCGGCGTAGGTTTCGCCGGCGTCGACATGACCCGCCGCCGAGGAGTCCCAAAGCCCCGGATTGCGGTCCTTCCAGATGGAGCGTTTCTGGAGAAGAAGCTCGCCGGCGGAGTTGAAAATCAGCATGTGCACGGCGCGATGCCGCAAGTTATTCACATGAACGTCATCCCTCGGCCGGGTGTCGATCACCCGGTCCCCGGCGTCAACCACGTCAAACAACTCCCCGCCGCTCTGGGCGCGGGCGGGCCGGACAAGGCGGGCCAGATTTTCCCATTGGGCGAGGGTCAGTTCCTCGGCGCGCACCGTCTCGGGAACCCCGAGGGCGGCGCAAAGTTCCGGCCAGGACGCGCGGTATTCGGGCAGCAGTTTGCGGAGTTGTTTGCGGCGCTCACCGAAACCGCGGCGCACCAGCGACTCAAAGAGCGTCTCGTCGCAGGCGGGAACCACGCCGGCCGGCTTGCGGCGCATGGTCACGACCGCGGAAGAAACCTGGGGCGCGGGATAAAACACCGATGCCGGCAGTTTCCGCGCGTAGCGGATGTCCCAGCGCCGCGCGGAACACACGCTCATGGCGCCGAAATCCTTCGTGCCCGGTGTGGCGCAAAGACGCGCCGCCACCTCGTGCTGGAGCGTGAGAACAAGGATTGATGCGGGTGAGAGGGCGGAGGTGTATTTGGCGATGAGCGGTGTGGAGACGTAATACGGGAGATTGCCGACGAGTTTGACCGGACCCCGACCGTAGAGTTTTCGCAGGTCAAATTTGAGCGCGTCCATGTGGAACAGTTCCACGTCGGCACCGCGAAATTTTTCGCCGAGCCAGTGCACCATGGTGCCGTCCTTCTCGATGCAGGTGACGTGGCACCCGGATTCCACCAGGTATTCGGTGAGGGCGCCGAGTCCGGGTCCGATCTCCACGACATGCTCGCCGGGCTGGAGGTCGAGTTGCGCCACGATCCAGCGGGCCAGGTTTTGATCGTGCAAAAAATTCTGGCCGAGACTCTGTCGCGGTCGGGTCTCAAGGCGGGCCAGGGCCTGCTGGATTTCGGTTAACGTCATGTTCCCGGCATAGGAAATTTTCCGGTCATTCACAAACCTCCCGTGAACAACTCCCCCGGGGAACGCGGATTTTTTCCCAAGTTATTCACATCCCCGGGCCGGCGGGAGGGTGCGTTTTCCCCTCAATCCGGCCTTGTGGGATGGACGGCAATGGGGCAGGCTCGGCGCGCGGATGAAAAAGTCTGGATGCGTCATCGTTTTTCTGTTCCTGGCGGTCTGCGGGAGCATGTTTGTGAACCTGGTTCTGTTCGCGGCCCTGATCGGTTCCAAGGGACCGAAGGGTCCGGGCCTGACCGCGGTCCGGACTCTGCCGGTCAAGGAATACGATGAAGAGGTGATCGAACCGGCCCCCTCCGGGAAGGGCAAGATCGTGGTCATTCCGCTGGAGGGCATGATCGCGCATGGGGTGGAGGGCGGTCTCGGGGATGACCAGGTGCAGGATTTCAAGCGGGCGCTTGAGCAGGCCCAGAAGGATCCGGACGTGAAGGCGGTGGTCATTTCGGTGGACAGCCCCGGCGGGGAGATCACCGCTTCGGACGTGCTTTACAACAGCCTCCAGCTCTTCAGCAAAACCAAGCCCTCGGTGGTGTATTTCAACTCGCTGGGCGCCTCGGGAGCCTACTACACGGCCTGCGGGGGCAGCTACATCATGTGCAATGCCACCACCTTCACGGGCTCGATCGGCGTGATCATTTCCACCCTGAACTACCGCGATCTCTTCGGGAAAATCGGCCTGCAGGCGGTGATTTTCAAAAGCGGGAAATTCAAGGACATGCTGAATGGCGCCCGCGAGATGACCCCGGAGGAACAGGAGTACGTGCAGGGACTCGTCATGCAGAGCTACGACCGCTTTGTCGGGATCGTCGCCAAGGCGCGCAACCTGGACGAACAAAAGCTCCGCGAGGGCGTGGCCGACGGACGCATCCTCAGCGGCACGGACGCCCTGGAGGCCGGCTTGGTCAACCAACTGGGTTACATCGAGGACGCCTACCAAAAGGCGCGCGAACTGTCCGGCGCGACCGAGGCCGGCGTGGTGCGCTACAAGCGTGTGATCACCCTGTCCTCGCTGTTGAGAATGTTCGTTTCGTCCAAGGCCCCGGAAATCAAGATCGACATGCTCGAAGGCATGCCGAAGCTGCAGCCCGGACGGGTTTATCTGTTGCCGCCGTTTTTTGCGCCGTAGTGCCCCAGGTCGTTCAAATCGCAATTCTCGGCGTCCTTGCCGCGGCCGGCCTGTTGTATTACGGCCGGATGGCGCTGCGCCTGCCCGCGCCGGTGCGGCCGGCGGTGGACTTTGGCAAGGTGGACGCAGCGTTTGCGGCGTTGCTGACGGTGTTCATCGTCGCCCAGACCGTGGACACCTTCGGGAAGCGCCTGGACATCACCCCGCATGCCATCCATCTCTCGATCTTCCTCTACGTCTGCATCGTCCTGATGATTCTCGGTGTGTTGATCGGCCGGGACCGCAATCCGGTGCGGCTTTTCGGACTGCGTTGGGAGAACTGGCCGGGCGGGATTCTGTTCGCCCTCGGCTCCCTGCTGGCGGCCTATCCGGTGATTTTTCTGCCGATGGCCCTCATGCATCTCGCCGGCATTTCGCCCGAGCCCCAGGATGCCGTGGAATATCTCAGCGGCGCCCGGGATTTTGCGGACCGCCTTCCCATGATCCTGATGGCGGTCGCCGTGGCGCCGGTGGCCGAGGAAGTGATCTTTCGCGGATACCTGCATGGGGTCCTGAGAAAGTACGCGGGGCGCTGGATTTCCCTTCTCGTCACGTCCCTGATTTTCGCCGCAATGCACGGTCATCTTCCCGCGCTGGTGCCGCTTTTTCTCCTGGCGGTGGCGCTGGTCCTGGTCTACGAAAAAACCGGTTCCCTCTGGGCCCCCATCCTCATGCATGCCACCTTCAACACCGTGACGGTGGTGACCGCCCTCCTATGGCCCGATCTGACGAAATAACCCTCGGGCACCTCACCGAGGACCGCTTTCTCAAGGAAATCCTCACCGGTCTGCCCGAGGGACGCAATGTCCTGACGGGGCCGGGCGACGACTGCGCCGTCGTGCAATCCCCGGGGTCGCGCGACCTGCTCCTGCTCAAGACCGACTGCGTGGTCGAAGGTGTCCATTACCTGCCCACCCACGAACCGGAACGCGTCGGCTGGAAGGCGCTCTGCCGGGCCCTGAGCGACATTGGCGCGATGGGCGGCGAACCGCTGCACGCGCTGGTGACGGTTTTCACCCCGTCCACCGTCCGGGTGGCCTACTGGAAACAATTCTACAAGGGCCTCGGCAAGGCGGCCAAAAAGTTCGGCGTGGGCATTGTGGGCGGGGAGACGACCCGGGCCGGACACACGGCGGTGGCGGTTTCCCTGACCGGACGCGTCGAACCCGGGCGCCTTCTGCGGCGTTCGGGCGGCCGCCCCGGCGACCGCCTGTTTGTCACCGGCACCCTGGGCGGCTCCCTCGAGGGGAAGCACCTGGACTTCATCCCGCGCGTGGCCGAGGGACGGTGGCTGGGCGCCCACGGTGCGGTGCGGGCCATGATGGATTTGAGCGACGGACTGGCCACCGACCTGCCGCGCCTGGCGGCGGCCAGCGGGTGCGGATTTGAAATCGATTTCTCCGCCCTGCCCAGGACCCGCGGGTGCGACGTGGAGAGGGCCCTGACCGACGGCGAGGATTACGAACTTCTCCTGGCCGTGCCGCCGCGGCAGACCGATCGCCTGACCCGTGCCTGGAAGGGCGTGTTTCCCAAGGTGCGGCTCACCGAAATCGGCCGCCTCACGGAACCCGGCACCTCCTCGTCGGCCCTGCCCCAGGGGTTTGATCATTTTTTTAAGTTGCCAGCCTCCGCCTAACAGGGCGAGGTAGGACTCCGGATGATCCGGATCAAATACCATCCGCCCGGCACACCGCCCGCGACCTTGGAGCACCCCGAAGGGAAATCCACCCGCCCGTCGGAAATCTCCCTCATCCAATACGACGCGGAATCCATCTTCGAAGGCCGCTTCAACAGTTTCGAGGAACTGATGGCGCGCTACGATCCCGCCAAGGTCAACTGGATCAACATCGACGGCCTCGGCACCGTGGAGGTGCTGCGCCAGCTGAGCGAGCGTTTTTCCATTCATCCGCTGGCCATGGAGGACGTGCTGAACACGACGCAGCGCCCCAAGGTGGAGCGCTACGACGACCAGTACTTCATCATCAGCGAGATGATTTATCCGGAAACGGACCGGCGCATCGCGGTGGAACAGCTCAGCCTCTTTCTCGGGGATTCCTATGTCCTGACGCTTCAGGAGGAATCGGGTCACGATGTCTTTGCCGCGGTGCGCGCGCGCCTGCGCTCGGGGCGGGGTTACGCGCGCCGGATGAAGGCCGACTATCTCGCCTACGCCCTCCTGGACGCCACCGTCGACCAGTTTTTCCCCATCCTGGAAACGGTGGGCGACGGCATCGAAGCCATTGAGGACGACCTGCTGGGCAAGCCGACCCGGGAGACGCTCAGGCGGCTCTACGAACACAAGCGCCTTCTCATGCAGTTGCGCCGCGCGGCGTGGCCGCAGCGGGAGATTTTCAGCACCCTCATGCGGGACGACTCGGGCCTGATCAGCGCGGAAACGCAGGTGTTCCTTCGCGACTGCTACGACCACGCCACGCAGATCATCGACATCCTGGAAAACTTCCGTGAACTCACCGCGGGACTCATGGACGTCTATCTTTCGAGCCTCGGATTCCGCACCAATGAGATCATGCGGATCCTGACCGTCATCTCGAGCATCTTCATTCCCCTCACCTTCATCGCCGGGCTCTACGGCATGAACTTCAACACCGAGCATCCGCTCAACATGCCCGAGTTGAACTGGCCCTACGGCTACCTGCTCTGCCTGGGCATGATGGCCGCGATCGCCGGGGGAATGATCCTGTTTTTCAAGCGCAAACACTGGCTGTGAAAACCGTCCTCATCCTCACCGGCAGTTTCGGCGAAGGGCACAATGCGGCGGCGCGCAACCTGCGGGAGGCGCTGGCGGCGGTTTCGCCGGAGACGAAGGTGATCGTGTGCGACCCGTTTCTGGAAGCCTACGGCTGGTTCAACCGGCTGTGCTCCCGCGCCTACGTCGGCGTCATCAATCACCTGCCCCTCCTCTGGCAAAAGGTCTTTGAAATCCTCGACCGGACGACGCTCGTCGAACGCCACATGGGATTCTGCCGCGGCCCCGCCCGACTGCTCGAGAAGCTTCTCGACGAACATCGCCCGGACACCGTGGTTTCCGTCTATCCCGGCTGCAATCCCCTCCTCGACCACATCACCCGCCGCCGGGTGCGCCGGCCGTTTCGCACGGTGACCATCATCACCGATTCCCTCACCGTCAACTCCATCTGGCACCGGGCCCACAGCGATGTTTTTGTGGTGGCCAACGGGGGCACCGCGGACGTCCTGCGGAAGGCCGGCGTGCCCGGGGAAAAGATCCGCACCCTCGGGTTTCCCGTGCCCCGCGTGTTTGCCACCCTCGGCGGACGGCACAAAACCCCGCCGGCGGACGGCATCTGGAGGGTTTTGTACGTGATCAATTCCGGCCGTCATCGCGCGCCCGCCATTGTGCGCGAATTGCTCAATCTCAGGAATGTGAAGCTGACCGTCACCGTGGGACGCGACCGGGCCCTCGAAAAGCGCGTGCGGGCCGTTGCCGGCGGGCGGGCTCCGGAGATCTTCGGATGGGCGCCGCATCTGCCCCGGATGATGGCGGAGAATCACCTGCTCATCAGCAAGGCCGGCGGAGCCACCGTGCAGGAGGCCCTCGCCGCCTGCACGCCCATGATCCTCACCCAGGTGGTGCCGGGGCAGGAGGAGGGGAATGCCCGGCTCATTCTGGAAAACGGCGCCGGAACCCTGGCCACCTCGCCGGAAGCGATCGCCGAAGCGGTACGGGACGCCGTGGCGGATGACGGACACCGGTGGAGAGACTGGCACCGGGCCGCCGCCTCCCTCAGCCGGCCGGATGCCTCGGATGCAATTGCGCGGTTTTTGCTGGAAAAGGAAACCTGCTGAGCACGGTGTTCCTTCGACCTCACCGCCGGCGGTCATCAAAAACCTTCCGGGGCGCGCAATCCCCATTGACGTGCCCCCCGAAGCGGCAATGATGCCCCGATGTCCAGCCAGACCCCAACCGGCCGGGAATCCCCTTCCGCCTCCCCGGCGGCGCGGACGCGGATTTTTTCCTCCCCCGCTTCGTCCCCGGCGACACCCAGCCCGGTACGCCGGGAGTTCCACCGGCTGATGAAACGCCTCGAGAAGACCCTGAAGGAGGAGGAAAAGGAAACCCACAGACTCGACCGGGCGCATCGCGAGTGCGTCGCCGAAATTTATCCCCTTCTGGCCAAAATCCACCGCGCCAACTTCGAAATGGTCCGTTTTGTGCGGGAGGCCCTGGCCACCGGGAAATACCGGCTTTCGGCCCGCAGGCACCGCGCGCTGGCCGATCTTCTCAGCGCCCAGGTCACCAATTTGCGGGAGGATCCCGTGGGATTGACGGATGAGGAAATCCGCGAGCTCGAAAAAATCGCCGCCGAATCGGGTCCGTCCCAGGTGGAGACGCTCAAAAAGCAATCGACCGCCGCCGAACTGGAGGCCCTCCGGGAATATTTCGAGGATGCGGCGCGCCGGGCCGGCGTCGATCTGGATCTGAGCGACCTGGATGCCGCGGGCGACCCCGGGGAATTTTGTCAAAATCTGCAGGCGCGCGTCCGTGCGGCGGGGACCGCCTTCGTCCAGCCGGATTTCGAACCTCCCCGCAGGCCGACCCGGGTTCAACGGGAGAAGACCTGTCGGGAAAGGGAGGACGAAGAAGCGAAAACCCGCGACCTGAAGGCGCTCTACAAACGGCTCGCCAAGGCGCTCCATCCGGACCGCGAGGCGGATCCGGAAAAGAAGCGGCACAAGGAGGAATGGATGAAACGGCTCACCGCCGCCCATGCGGCGCGGGATTTGCGGGAGATCCTCCGCATCGAAACGGAATGGTTCGGGGAGGAAGCCTCCCACCTGAAGGAGGCCGACGACGGCCGGCTGCGCATCTACTGTTCCCTGCTCAAGGAACAAATCACCGAAGTGAAGGCCCGCATGGCCAACATTTTGGCAAACCCGAAATACGCCATTCTCCGGCGCCTGCGTCCGGATCTTTCCGGCCGCCTGCCGCCCGTCTCGCTGGTGCGAAGGGACCTGATGGAAAAGCTGCAGGGGCTGACCGCCCTGCTCGCGGAGGTTCGTCATTCCGACCTCCGCGCGCGCGCCGCCCTCAACAACTGGGCGGATTACCACGCGCGCTTTCTCCGGGAACTGGAGAATTCGATCTAGGCGCGCCCTTCGTCGGCGTCGATGTAATCGAACATCGTCTGGATGTCGTCGCGGTGTTCGAGTCCGCTCTCCTTCTTGCGTTTCGCCACCAATTCGGACGCAGCATCCTTCCATCCGCGTTTCGTCATGAAACCGTTCCAGACCTCGATTTCCTCCTCGGTCGGTTTCCGGCCATGGGCAAAACACCATTCCAGCGCCTGTTCGTCGGAGAGCCCGGCGCGCACCCGCTCGGCAAGTTCCCCGTAGGAAACCCCCAGGAACCTCGTGCAGCGTTGATCGAATCCGATGCCCAGATTCTGATGAAGATCGGGGTGAAGCGTGCCGGCGGCCTTGAGGCGGATTTTGTCCAGCATGCGTCCGAAATAGACGATGCCGCCGACCTGATCGTGGGGGCTGCGGGGATAGGAGGTCATGGCGTCAACGATGACGCCTTCGTTTCCTTTTTCCCATCCAGAAATGAGGCAATGACCAACAACCCCGCCGCCACACAGATGCACATGTCGGCGACATTAAAAGCCGGCCAGGGGTTGGCAAAGGGCACATGGAGGTCGAAGGAAAGGAAATCGATGACATGGCCGTGGATCAGGCGGTCGACGAGATTTCCGGCCACGCCGGCGGCGAGAATGGCCACGGCCACGCGGGTCAGCGGCTGGGTCACCCGCCGCGTGATGGTGATGAAGGCCAGCACCACCAGCGCCGCCGAGGCGAGGATCAGGAAAATCCAGGGATGGTCCCGCAGCAGGCCGAAGGCGGCGCCCCGGTTGTGCACCTGGACGAGGTCGAAAAATCCGGGAATCACCGCGATATGCGAGTCCGGGGAGATGGTTTTCAACACCACGAACTTTGTGACCTGATCGAGGACAAAAAGCGGCAGGGAGAGAACGAGCCAGAGTTTCATGGCACCTGGGGTCGTTCCGTCGCCTTTCAAGCCGGCAGGGCGGCGTCCACCGCCTCCGCGCAACGGTCACAGAGATCGTCATGCCCCGCCACCCGTCCGACGCTGGGCAGGTACCGCCAGCAGCGGGCGCACCCCTTGTGCGGCGATTTTTCCAGCCGGGCGGCCGGCGTTTCCCCGGCGACCAGCCGGAGTTCGCTGATGATGAAAAACTCCTCAAGCTCGGTCTTGGCCGCCTCGAGAGCGGCGATCTCCGTCTGCGGCACTTCGACGGTGACCCGGGCCTCGAGCGGCTTCGCGATGGTCTTGGCCTGGCGGGCCGGTTCGATGGCCTGTTGGTAAACGATGCCGCGCAGTTTGAGCCATTCCTCGACCTGCTTTTCGAGCGCCTCGTCGCGGAGGCCGGTCTCGGGTTCGGGGAAAGTTTCGAGATGGACGCTGGTGGTGCGCCCGGAATACCCCCAGGCTTCCTCGGCGGTGAAGACCAGGATCGGCGCCAGCAGACGCGTGAGCGCGTCAAAGCACGCCTTCATCACCGTCTGGGTGGCGCGGCGGCGCGGACTGTTCACGGCGTCGCAATACATGCGGTCCTTGGTGATGTCGATGTACACCGCGCTGAGATCGACCGTGCAGAATTGGTTGAGGGTCTCGAAGACCGCACGGAAATCGTAGGCCTCGTAGGCGCTCCGGCAGCGGGCGATCACCTCCTGCAGCCGGCTCAGCACCCAGCGGTCGATCGTGGTGGCCCCGGAAAGATCGTCGCCGGCAAAGCCGTTGAGATTGGCCAGCAGGATGCGCAGCACATTGCGGAATCCGCGGTAGCGTTCGGCCACCTGTTTGAAGACCTCTTCGCCGAAGGGCACTTCATCGGTGTATTGAACCGAGGAAACCCAGAGCCGCAGGATGTCGGCACCGTATTGGTTGACGAAATGCTCGGCATTCATCGGCTTCACATACGTGCCCTGCTCCGACTTGGAGACCTTCTTCCGGGTGTCCTTGTCGACGACAAATCCGTGGGTGATGACCGTCCGGTAGGGCGCGGCGCCGTTGAGGGCGATGCTGGTCATGAGCGAGGACTGGAACCAGCCGCGATGCTGGTCGGTCGCCTCGAGATACACGTCGGCCACGCCGGACCCGCCGAGTTCGGGACGTTTGGCCGTGACCGCGGTGTGGGACACCCCGGAGTCGATCCAGACGTCGAGCGTGTCGTTGCGGCGGGTCGTGCCGGCCGGAAGGCCGAGCATTTCCGCCCACTCGGCGTCGTTTTTCTCAAACCAATAGTTGGTCCCGTGTTTTTCGACGAGATCGGCCACCCTGCGCGCAAGGGCGGCATCAAGGATGGGCTCGCCCTCCGGCGTGTAAAAGACGGGCAGCGGCACGCCCCAGGTGCGCTGACGCGAGATGCACCAGTCGGGCCGGGCCTCCACCGTGCCGTAGATCCGGTTGCGGCCCCAGTGCGGCAGCCAGGTCACGCCGTCAATCGCCTTCAGGGCGTCGGCGCGCAGGGCGTCAATGCGGATGAAAAACTGTTCCACCGCGCGGAAGACGACCGGCGTCTTGGAACGCCAGCAATGCGGGTAGCTGTGAAGGTATTTTTTCTCGCCCAACAGCGCCTTGATCTCGCGCAGGTGGGCGACGACGTCGGCATTCGCGTCAAAAACATACTTGCCGGTCCAGGCCGGCACGCCGGCCTCCTCGGTGAGCCGGCCCGCGTCGTCGACCGGGGACAGGATGGGCAGCCCGTGCTGGCGTCCGGCAATGTAGTCGTCCGCGCCGTGACCGGGCGCAATGTGAACCTGGCCCGTGCCGGTGTCCATGGTGACAAAATCCGCGGTGATGATGCGCGAGTTGCGATCCAGGAACGGATGCCGGGCCTCGAGTCCGGCCAATTCCGCCCCGCGCACCGTGGCGACTTCGCCGTAAACCTGCAGTTCGGTCTCGGCGACGAAGTTTTCCAGCAGCGGTCTGGCCACAAAAAAGTCCTCCGCCCAGCCATCCCGTCCGAGGGTGACAAGAACGTATTCCTGGTCCGGCGAGACCGCGATGCCCACGTTGGCCGGAAGGGTCCAGGGCGTCGTGGTCCAGATGACCATGTTGGCCTTGCCCGCCAGGGGACCGGTCACCAGCGGGAACTTCACATAGATGGCCGGGTCGGTGCGGTCGGCGTATTCCACCTCGGCCTCGGCCAGGGCGGTCTGGGCGCCGGTGCTCCAATAGACCGGCTTCTTGGACTGGTAAACAAGCCCCTTTTCCACGAAGACCGCAAAGGCCCGGATGATTTCCGCCTCATAACCCGGCGAGAGGGTCAGGTAGGGATCGTTCCAGGTTCCAAAAACCCCGAGGCGCTTGAACTGCGTCCGCTGCACATCGATGAATTTGCGGGCGTATTCCTCGGATCGCTTGCGAACCTCCACGGGCGAGAGCCCGCGCGATTCCTTGACGACCTTGAACTCGATGGGCAGTCCATGACAGTCCCAGCCCGGCACATAGGGGGCCCGGAAACCGAGCATGGTGCGGGATTTGACGATAAAGTCCTTGAGCACCTTGTTGAGCGCCGTCCCCATGTGCACGTCGCCGTTGGCAAACGGGGGACCGTCATGCAGGACAAACAGCGGGGCGCCGGCCCGCGCCTCCTGAATCTTCTCGTAGAGGCCGTCCGCCTCCCACTTCGCAAGCATCTCCGGCTCGCGGGTGGTCAGACCGGCCTTCATGGGAAAGTCCGTCTTCGGGAGATTCAGGGTGTCCTTGTAACTGCTCATTGGTGAAAAGGGGAAAATATCTATCAGTCCCCGGGCGGGAGGTCAAATGAGGAGCCGGACTGGTTCAAACTTGCCGGGTTCCCCCCCTTCCCCGGGGCGGTTTTCGGGTCGGGGCTCCCCTCCCCGGGGCAGCCCGCCCGTCCGAAGCCCGTCCCCCCCGGGTTTCCGTGTCTCCCCGGACGGGGAATTTATGTTGCATCTTTACCCCCTTCCCGTATTCTACCCAACCCGCAAACGGTCGGATGACGCATCTGGCCGCCCTGTTTAACCAGCAACAGAGCGGGCCTGTAGAACGAAAATCAACAACAACCCATCAATGGCCTCTATGCCAGAACTGCAAGAACTGATTGCAGCTTCCGTGAAGAACTATCGCGAAGGCAGCATCATCAAAGGACACATCCTCGAAATACGCCCGCGCGAATTTCTCGTCGACATCGGATACAAGAGCGAAGGCGTCATCCCCGCCAGCGAATTTGAAGACCCCGAGGACGTCGAAGTCGGGGACGAAGTGGAGGTGCTTCTCGAGCGCCTCGAAAACGACGAGGGCATGGTTGTCCTCTCCAAGGAAAAGGCGGCCGCCCGCCAAAACTGGGAAAAGATTGTCCAGGTTTACAAGGACGAAGGCCTCATCAAGGGCCGCGTGAAGGCGGTCGTCAAAGGCGGCCTCACCGTCAATGTCGGCGTGGAAGCCTTCCTTCCCGCCTCGCAGATCGACATCATCCCGCCGAAGGACCTTCAGCAGTTCGTCGGCAACGTCTATGACTTCAAGATCGTCAAGATCAACGACGACCGGAAGAACGTCGTTCTGAGCCGCCGTGAGATCATCGAAGCCGAGCGCGCGCAGAAGCGCCAGGCCTTCCTCAGCACCGTCAAGGTGGGCGACAAGGTGGTCGGCACGGTGAAAAACATCACCGACTTCGGCGCCTTCATCGACCTCGACGGCATCGACGGCCTCCTGCACGTCACCGACATGTCCTGGGCCCGCCTCAGCCACCCGAGCGAACTGCTCAAGGTCGGCCAGCAGATCGAAGTCCAGGTGCTCGACATCAACAAGGAAAAGGAACGCGTTTCGCTGGGCATCAAGCAGATGCAGGCCAATCCGTGGGACAAGATCGAAGACCGCTTCCCGGTGGGCCAGAAGGTCAAGGGCAAGGTCACGAGCCTCATGCCCTACGGCGCCTTCGTCCAGATCGAGGAGGGCGTGGAAGGTCTCATCCACGTGTCCGAACTCTCCTGGACCAAGCGCATCGCGCGTCCGTCCGACGTTCTCACCCTCGGCCAGGAAGTCGAAGCCGTGGTGCTGGGCGTCAACAAGGAAGAGCAGAAGATCTCGCTGGGCGTCCGCCAGCTCGAGCCGAATCCGTGGGACGAAATTGAAGTCCGCTACATGATCGGCAAGCAGGTCAAGGGCAAGGTCCGCAACATGACCGCCTACGGCGCCTTCGTCGAACTCGAAGAGGGCATCGACGGCATGATCCACGTCTCGGATCTGTCCTGGACCCGCAAGATCAACCACCCGAGCGAAGTCCTCAAGAAGGGCGACGAAGTCGAGGCGGTGGTCATCGACATCGACAAGGTCAACCAGCGCATCAGCCTCGGCATCAAGCAGCTCGAGGAGGATCCCTGGAAGGAAATCGACAGCCGTTTCAAGATGGGCGACCTCGTCAAGGGCACCGTCACGAAGATCACCAACTTCGGCGCCTTTGTGCAGCTCGAAGGCGACATCGACGGACTCGTCCACATCTCGCAGATCAGCGAGGACCGTGTGGAGAAGGTCAAGGACGCCCTCAAGGTCGGCCAGGAAGTCGAAGCCCGCGTCATCAAGGTGGACAAAGCCGAGCGCCGCATCGGTCTTTCCATCAAGGCCGCGAACTACGACGCCGACGCCCTCAAGCGCGAAGCCGAAACCCTCGACACCCTTCGCCCCGGCGAGGACATGGTGGGTCTGGCCGCCGCCTTCGAAATCGCCGAGGAGGAATACCGTCCCGGCGAGGGCAAGAAGAAGAAATAACCTTCTTTTCCCAGTCGTTTCAGAAAACGCCGCCGGTCACCCCGGCGGCGTTTTTTGCTTCTCGGAAGGACATCCGCCGGCTGGGACCCATTCCGCCGGCCTTCCCTTTCAGCAGCTTGTCGGCACGTCCGAACCGCCCCCCGACCAGGCTCCGGCGTCGACGGAACGCAGCAAGCAGGAAAACGCTCATCAACGCACAAACGGACGGCTCGGGAATCACAATCAGCTTGAAGCTGCCGGATTCGAAATAGGCGGATTGGCCGCCGCCCAGATCCCACAGCCCTGCCAGACGAATATTCCCTTCCCGCCGACCGTGCGCATTTTCGACGCGGGAAGGAACTCTCAGGAAAATCTCGGAAGGTCGCATGGGGACCCGGCCACGGACGCCGGCAAATGGTCCCCTTCCTGCCTATCCCCACATGTCGGGAGGAGTCCTCCGGGGCCGTTGTTCCCCAATCTCCACGGAAGCCGGGTGAATTTTCATTTGGAACCTCACCTTTCGCTGCTATCTTGAGGACAAATCATGGAAAAGCCCGAGATCATCGCCTATTTGAAGACCCACTGTGGGTGGAGCAATGGAGTGCGCGCCGTCCTGGCGAAATACGACCTGCCCTACACGGAAAAGGACATCATCAAGAATCCGGAATACCGCTTTGAGATGGAGCAGTTGAGCGGCCAACCGCTCTCGCCCTGTGTGATCATCAACGGCACCATGCTGCCCGACATCAGCGGCGAGGAAGTGGAAGCCTACCTGCTGGCCAACAACCTGGTCGCGAAGACGGACAAGACCACCGATGTCCCCCTGAATGCGCCGTGCACCGATGAGGAGCATGCGGCCATGATCAAGGTCCGGGTGTAATTTTCCCACGCGAAGCGTCCCGGTTTTCCGGGCGCCCAAGGAGTTTCCCTCCCGCGCAAAGAGCCCCGGGGTTTCGACCCCGGGGCTTTTTGCGTCAGGCTCCTCCGCCTCCGGATTGCGCCCGGGAACCGTCTCCGCCGCCAATCCGGGAAATTCCCATTTGCCCCGCCCTTCAAAATCGCCAATCTCGTCTTTTTCATGCCCGACCTGCTCCGCACGCTGAAAACCACCTTCGGTTACCCCGAGTTCCGTCCGCTGCAGCGCGAGATCATGGAGGCGTCATTGGCGGGCCGGGATGTGTTTGCCCTGCTTCCCACGGGCGGCGGCAAGTCGCTGTGTTTTCAACTGCCGGCCTTGCTCCGTCCGGGACTGACGGTGGTGGTTTCACCGCTCATCGCCCTGATGAAGGATCAGGTGGACCAACTCCAGGCCGCCGGGGTCGCGGCGACGTATTTGAATTCCACCCTCGGCGCCGCGGAATCCCGGGCCCGGCTGCGGGGCCTTCACAGGGGCGAATATCGTCTGTTGTACGCCGCTCCGGAGCGCCTCATGCTCGACAACTGGCAGGAGAACCTTCGCAGTTGGGGCGTGTCCGCCCTGGCCATCGACGAGGCGCACTGCATCTCGGAATGGGGTCATGATTTCCGTCCGGAATACCGCCAGCTGGCCCAATTGCGGGACCTGCTGCCGGAGGCTCCGGTCATTGCCCTCACCGCGACCGCCACGGAACGCGTCCGCGCCGACATCATCAAACACCTGCGGCTGCGCGATCCGGAGGTGTTTGTCGCCAGCTTCAACCGGCCCAATCTCTCCTACCGCGTCACTCCCAAGGACCAGCCCCTGCGCCAGATCCTCGACTTTGTCGGCAAACGCCGTGAGGACAGCGGGATCATTTATTGCGCGACCCGGGCCACCGCCGAACGGGTGGCCGAGTCGCTCACCGCCCGCGGGTTTGCCGCGCGTCCGTATCATGCGGGACTCGAGGCGGACCAACGCGCGGAGAACCAGGAGCTCTTTCTTCGCGACGAGGTCCGCATCATCTGCGCCACCATCGCCTTCGGCATGGGCATCAACAAACCCAACGTACGCTGGGTGATCCACCATGACCTGCCCAAGAACATCGAGGGNTATTATCAGGAAACCGGCCGCGCGGGGCGGGACGGNCTGCCTTCCGACTGTCTCCTCCTTTTCAGCGCGGGGGATGTGGCCAAGCAGACCCATTTCATCGACGAAATGTCGAACCCGCAGGAACAACAGGCCGCCCGGAACCAGCTCCGCCAGATGCTGCACTACGCCGAAAGCGCCTCCTGCCGCCGCCGGGAACTGCTGGAATATTTCGGCGAGTCCTACGAGCCGGACAACTGCGGGTCCTGCGACAACTGCCAGGAACCGCGCGCCACCTACGACGGCACCACCAGCGCGCAAAAATTCCTGTCCTGCATCTACCGGATCCGCCAGGCCAGCGGCTTCGGAGTCGGCCTCAATCATGTGATCGAAGTGCTCACCGGCGCGGACACCGAGAAGATCCGCCGGTGGAACCATCACACGCTGACAACCTACGGCATCGGCAGGGACATCCCGCGCCAGGAATGGGCGGCCATCGGCCGCGAGCTGATGCGCCAGGGACTGGTCAGTCAAACCCCGGGGGAATTTCCCACCCTGGAACTCTCCGAAGACGGCCTGCAGGCCCTCAAGTCCCGCCGGATCATCATGCTGACCAAACCGCTGACCGTGCCCAAAACGAAACGTCCCACCCGACGCAGCGGGGAGATCGAGTGCGACGAAGTGCTTTTTGGCCGGCTCCGGGATCTTCGCAAACGCCTCGCCGACGAACGCGGGGTGCCGGCGTACATCATTTTCGGTGATGCCACGCTCCGGGAAATGGCGCGTTTGTATCCGACCACCAGGGACGCCATGCGGGGCATTTCCGGCGTGGGGGAGAAGAAGCTCGAGGAATACGGCGCCGCCTTTTCCGCCGTGGTGGCCGGCCACCTCGAAACGTATCCCCGGATCTCCTTTTCCTGAAAAAATTTTCCTCTCTCCCGGGGAGGTTCCCCGATGGTCCGCGACGCGCGGAGGACGACGGGATGCCGGCCTCCGGATGACGGCCCCCGTTTTTCGATCCATTCTGACCCATTGACCATCAATAGCTTGCAAAACAGGCAGTCCCATTCCCCGGACCATCCCCCTTTTCACCTCCCTTCCGACGCCCTCCCCGGCACCCGGCCGTTCCGCCCGGGGGGAAGATCACCCCTTCCTTCCGTCGGATGCAAAAATGTTGGCGGAGCGACCTTCTCCGGAACATGATCATTCATGCCCCGACCCCCTGTAACGTACGCCTCGCCGGATCTTTTTGAGGTGGGTCTCGGAGAGGTTGCGGTATGTCGCTTCCATGACGACGGCTTGGTGGAAGCGGGAGTTTTTCTCGTGGACATCTACTGCCTCGGAGTCAAAAGCGCCAACCACGCAACCTTCCCCGGCGAAGACGACTTTCGGGAAGCCGTGCTGGTGGACAACCTGGAGGATCCGCTCATCAAATCCGGCGCCTGGGGACGCAAACTCATCGAGGGAGCCGTTCAATATGCCCGGTCCCTGGGGCTCTCCCCGCATCCCGACTACCAGAAAGGCGCCCGCGTTTTCGGGGACATTGACGCCGACGAATGCCGGGAGGTTTTCACCTACGGCCACCAGGGCCGTCCGCTGTTTGTCCAGGGACCGGACGATGATCCGGAAACCTGTCAGCGCATCCTGGCCACCCTGCGCCGCAATCTGGGCGAGGACGGATTCGACTACCAACTGGCCGGCACCATGGAGCCGGGCATGGTCATTGCCATGGATTCCGGCAGCGACGGCGACGCCCCCCATCCCGAACTGCTGAATTTCGCGACGGAGTTTCTTTCCCGAAATGCCAGCCGCTACGCCGGAGTGGTGCAGGGAGAGGACTCCGATACGGAACTGGCCGCCAGCCTCCTTCAGGCCGCATGCGATCTCGTGGAAAACTCCGACGATCCCTCCCGGGATCTCAAAGAGATGATCGACTGGATCGTCAGGGTGTGGAATGTGCATGCCCTACCGCCGGAGGAGCGCGAACACCTTCTCAGCGGGCTTCCGGAAGCGGACCGTCAGCAACTGGAGGAGGGCGTCACCGTCAACGACCCCCTCGCCCAGGAGGAGACGCTGATCATTCTTGATCATCGGCTGGTGCCGGGGAATGAGACCGATCCGCCAAGGCTCTTTCTGATTGCCCTTCCGTGGTCGGATTTTCGCCGGGACGAGGATGAACTGCCCAGCGTTTTTCCATCACCCGGGCGATGACGATGCAGGCCTCGTAGAGCAGATACATCGGGCCGGCCATGAGCAGCAGGGTGAACACGTCGGTGGTCGGCGTGATGACGGCGGCCAGAAAGAGAATGATCACCACCGCAAAGGCGCGCGTGCGCTGGAGCACGTCGTGGGTGAGGAAGCCGAGTTTCACCAGGACCAGCACCGCCAGCGGCAGTTCGAACGACAGGCCAAACGCGATGATGAACTGCGTGGTGAAGGAAAAATACTCGCGCACCGTCCACTGCGGGTTCCAGCCGAGGGACTTGGAGTAGTTGAAGAAATAATCCAGCGCCGCGGGCAGGATGACAAAGTACGCGAAGGCCGCCCCCCCCAAAAACAATCCCAGGCAGGCGGCCGCCGTCGGATAAAGCAGGCGCTTCTCCGCGGCGGTGAGGGCGGGCAGAATGAACTCGGCGAGAAACAGCACGAGCAGCGGGAACGAAAGGACGATGCCCGAATAAAAGGACAACTCGATGGCAATGGTGAGCGGATCCGCGATCCCGAGGTTGGTCAGGCTCTTTCTCTCCGGATCGATCGCCAGCAGCGGACGCTGGATGAAATCGATGATGGTGTTCTGAAACACGAACGCCACGATCATCGCCGCCAGCAGGGCGATGATCATTTTGATGAGCATCCAGCGCAGATCCTCGATGTGATCAAGGAACGGCTTCGGCTCGTCCTTCAACTCCCGGAATTCGAAAAATCGCCTCCAGTTCATTTCAGGAAACCATTGGCCTGCAATCTCGCGTACATGGCGAGCGTGTTCGCGTCGACGATTTCCGCCCTGGCAACCATCTCCCGCAGTTCCCCCGGCGAAAAGGCGCGCACCTCCAGAATGGCCTCGTATTCGTCATGGTCGCTTCCCTCGTCCCGCGGAACGACGTCCTCGGCCAGAAAAAGGTGACAGCATTCGTCGGTGAATCCCACGGAGGAATAAAACGGCCCCAGGGGAACCAGATTGCCCCGGCAGACGACGCCGGCCTCCTCGCCCAGTTCGCGCAGGGCGGTTTCGCGGATGGAATCCTCGGTGACCCCGCCGTCCACCTGACCGGCCGGAAATTCCCAGAGCACCTTCCGCACCGCCACGCGTTCCTGGCGAATGAGGAGAAAATTTCCCCCGGGCGTTCGCGGCGCCACCACGGCGGCCGTGCGGCGGCGCGCCACCATCCACGTCACCCCCCCGGGGCGGGACGGCGTGGCGACACGTTCCCGGTACACCCGCAGGTACGGCGTGTCACACAGCGTCTCACTGCCGAGCACCCTCCAGCCCGGCGTTTCACCCTCCGGATTCATTTCAGGCGCTTTTTCCAGTGGGCCAGCCGTTTCGCCACGTTCCGGGCCGAGGGCGCTCCCGGAGCCTGGCGGGCGGCCAGACCCGCCTGTACATCAAACGTCGCCGCAACGACCTTCGGCGTGAGCACGGGTGAGGCCTCCAGATAATCCTTTTCCGACAGTTCGTTCAGCGGCACGCCCCGCCGGACGGCGAGCGCGACCAGCTTGCCGACGATTTCGTGGGCCTGACGGAACGGCACACCTCCGAGCACCAGGCGGTCGGCGAGGTCGGTGGCCAGGAGGTTGGGATCGGTGGTGGCGCGGGCGGCCACGTCCTCCCGGAAGGAGGAGGCGTTGAGCATCTCGGCGAAGATGGCCAGCGCCGCCTTGGCGGTGTCCACGGAATCAAAAACCGCCTCCTTGTCCTCCTGCATGTCGCGGTTGTAGGTCAGCGGCAGCCCCTTCATCAGGGTCAGCAGGCTCATCAGATTCCCGAAAAGCCGGCCCGTCTTTCCGCGGGTGAGCTCGGCGATGTCGGGATTTTTCTTCTGCGGCATCAGGCTCGACCCGGTGGTGTGCCGGTCGCTCAACTCGATGAACCCGAACTCCGCCGAGGCCCACAGAATGATGTCCTCGCTCAGTCGCGAGAGATGCATGCCGAGAATGGCGAGCGCGGACAGCAACTCGATGGCAAAATCCCGATCCGAGACGGCATCCATGCTGTTTTGGGTGACCCGGGAAAATCCGAGCTCCCGCGCAATGGCCATGCGGTCCAGCACGATGGTCGACCCGGCGATGGCTCCGGACCCGAGCGGGCACTCGTCAAAGCGTTTCCGGCAGTCCTGCAGACGCCCCAGATCCCGCTCCGCCATTTCCACATAGGCGAGCAGGTGGTGGGCCACCAGCACGGGCTGGGCCCGCTGCAGATGGGTGTAGCCGGGCATGACCGCCTTGGGATGGCGGGCGGCCAGTCCGACCAGCGCGCGTTGGAAATCCCGCACCAGGCCGCACAGGGCGTCAATTTCGTCCCGCAGATACAGCCGGAGATCGAGGGCCACCTGGTCATTGCGGCTGCGGGCGGTATGCAGCCGGGCTCCGGCCGGACCGATGCGGCGCGTCAGTTCGGCCTCGATGTTCATGTGGACATCCTCCAGGTCGGGGTCCCAGACAAACGCCCCCGACGTGATGTCCCTTTCAATGCCCCTGAGTCCGGCCTCGATCCGGGAAAACTCCTTTTTGGTCAGGATGCCCGCCTGCTTCAAGGCGCGGGCATGGGCAATGCTGCCGCGGATGTCCTGACGGTACAACCGCCAGTCGAATGACACGGATTCACTGTAGGTTTTGAGCAGGTCGGACTGCGCCTGCTTGAAACGACCCTTCCACATAAATATTCAGAAAAACGAAAAAAGGAGTGCGGGAGACGAAAGGACAGCCGGAGTCATGCGGGGGACGACTCCTTGTTGGCCACCTTCATTTTTTCGCAGGTTCCCTTGGTGCGCAATTCCTCGCAACGGCCCTCAATTTTCAGCGCCTTGCTCGTGGGCAGAAATCCCAGCCGGCGGGTGATGCAATTCTCGAGCAACTCCATGTTGATGTCCTCAAATTCGATGATCTTGTTGCAGTCGACGCAAATCAGATGGTTGTGGGTGGGGTGCTCGACAAAGTTCGGATCATAGACCTTCGTATCGGATCCCAGATCCAGCTCCCTCAGCAGGCCGCTTTCGACCAGCAACGGCAGCGTACGGTACACCGTCGCCCGGGACACCGAGCGTTCGATCCGGCGCGCCATGACCAGCAACTCCTCGGCCGTGAAGTGTTCCTTCGTGCCGAAGGCCGCCTCAATGATGGCCTCCCGCTGGACCGTCCGGCGCAATCCCCGCCCGGCGAGAAATTCCTGCAGGCTGCCCCGCACACGATCCAAGACTGACGGTTCCATCTTCCGCCAGAGTAAATCTCCGGGACGGAGAGTCAAGACGGCTACCGGCGGAACGGAACGGCGGCGCGGGCAAAGGGAACGGACCCCGCCGCATTCCCCGCGGCGCCTTTTGCAACCGGCTCCCCGGCCTTTCAGGCCAAAAAAAGTGCCAGAGAACTACGGCAAGGCGAAGCGAAATACCGTTGCTGCATTCCTGCCCTGGCGGGGTTCTTCCGTTCGCAATCCATAGTCCCTGGCACTGCAAAAAGTATACGACATCAACAATCTGGCAAACCGAAATAATTCTCCCGCTAATCGCATTTTGTCCCTTGCCGAACCGCATGAGCTTTGATAACAACGAAATGCTGCATTCAACCACTGCCTCCAGATATGGGTAAAATTCTTGTCATTGCTTCCGTCGTTATCAGCCTGGCCACCGTTGGGCTCGGTGTTGTGAACAAAATGAACGCCGACGCCACGAAAAAAGACCTTGCTGATAGCCAGCAGGCCAAGCAGGCGGCCGAAGAAAAGGCCCAGGTGGCGGAGAAAAATCTCAAGGCCAAATCCGACGAACTGGCCACCGCGACTGCGGAAAAGGAACAGGCGCTGGCTCAGGCCACCAAGACGGCCGCCGATCTGGCCAAGGCCACGGAAGATCTCAACGAACTCAAGACCAAGTTCAGCACTGCGGAAATGCAGCTCGCCCAGGTCACCGCGGAGCGGGACGAAGCCATCAAGAAGCTGGCAGAGCAGCCCTCCGGACAGGTGGCCCAGGTTGACAACAGCGCCCAGACGGAACTGTTGAACCGCATTCAGGAGCAGGAACTTCTCATCGCCAAGCTGCAGAGCGAGTTGGACAGCAGCAAGGGCCGCATTCAGGAGTATGTCCAGCAGGCCAAGCAGCGTGAAGCCAAGGTTCTCGCCAAGGGCACGGAAGGCCGCATTCTTGCCGTCAATCCCGCCTGGAACTTCGTGGTCCTGAGCCTCGGCGACAAGCAGAACGTCACCAACAACACCGAGCTCCTCGTCAAGCGCGGCACCCGCTACCTCGGCAAGGTTCGCGTCACCTCGGTTGAGCCCACCACCTCGATCGCCGACATCGTTGTCAACAGCATGCCCCAGGGTGCCACCATCACCCCGGGCGACACGGTGATCTTCCAGGGCGACGACGAATAATTCCTTCATGCGCCGACCGGCTTTTTTGATCCTCGGCGTATTCGGTCTGGTGTTTCTCCCGTCGTGCGCCTCGCACGACGAGCAAACCCGGGCGACCATCGAAGCGGGCGGTACCGTTCCCTGGAACCGCCCGGAAAAATGGGAGGGCCCCGGTGTTCTTGGTTCCCAGATGTCCTCCATGCAGGGAGGATACTAGGGTGGTTTGATTGGCGCGGCTTGCTGTGAGAAAGTCTTCCTGACTCCCAAGCCGCAGGTGAATTTTCCCATCACACCCGAAACCTCCCGCACCCGTTTTCCATGCCCCGCATCCTGATCATTCGCGGAGGGGCGATCGGCGACTTCATTCTCACCCTCCCGGCCATCCGGCTTGTCCGCGAAAACTTCCCGGACTGCCACCTTGAGATTCTCGGTTACCGTCACATCGCGACACTGGCCGAAGGGCGGTTTTACGCGGACGCCGTCCGCTCCATTGAATACGGTCCCCTCGCGGCATTTTTCAATCCGCGCGCCGAACTCGACCCGGATCTCAGCGCCTATTTTTCCAGCTTCCAGCAGGTCATCAGTTACATCTACGACCCCGACCGGCTCTTCGAAGGCGGATTGCGGCGGGCGGGGGTCAAAAACCTGATTACCGGCTCTCCCAAGCTGACGAACGACAGTCACGCCGCCCACCAGCTGGCGCGTCCGCTGGAAAAACTGGCGCTTTGGCTGGAGGATCCCGCCGCCGTCTTTTTCCCCTCCCCCGGGGACCTGGCTGCCGCGGAGGCCCGGTTGGGTCCTGCGGACACGCCGCACATCGCCCTCCATCCCGGCAGCGGGGGCGAACGCAAAAACTGGCCCGTCGAGAACTGGCGGGAACTTTATCTGGCCCTGCGGAAGACCCGGCCGGACGCCCGGTTTCTAATCGTGGGCGGGGAAAGCGACACCCCGCGTCTGGCGGCTCTGCGGGAGGTGGCCACGGAACGCACCACCTTTCTGGAAAACCTTCCCCTGCCCGAGCTGGGCGCCATCCTTTCGCGCTGCCGGCTGTTTTTGGGCCACGACAGCGGCGTTTCCCATCTGGCGGCCGCAGCCGGAGCCCCCTGTCTGCTGCTTTTCGGTCCGACCGACCCCGCCGTCTGGGCTCCGGCCAATCGGGGCGTTTCGGTCCTGCAGGCCCCGGAGGGCGATCTTTCCCGGCTGGATGTCGCGACGGTTTTGGAAAAGATAGACGCGCTGCATGACCGTTGAAACCATTGTCGCCGTCGACCCCGCCCTGCGTACCACCGGCTACGCGGTGCTCTCGCGCCAGGGGGGAAAAATCGCCTGCCGCGAATACGGCGCCATTCGCAACAAGCCCTCCCTGAGGGCCTCCTTGTGTCTTCTTGCCATCCGCAACCGCCTCTCGGAGCTCATGCGGCAGTACGAACCCCACTGCATGGCGGTGGAAGGGGTGATTTACGTGCAGAGTTACCAGACGGCCATCACCCTCGGCGCCGCCCGCGGGGCCGCCATCCTCGCCGCGTCGGAACAGGGACTGCCCGTTCACGAATACGCCCCGCGCCGGGTCAAACAGGCCGTGGTGGGACGCGGCGCCGCGGACAAACAGCAGGTGGCCTTCATGGTGCGCGCATTGCTTGGACTGACCGAAACCCCGCCCCCCGACGCCGCCGACGCCATCGCCATCGGACTCACCCATTTTCAGGCCGCGGATGCCGCCCGGCTCAAACGCCTTCCCCTCGAGTCCATCTGATGATCACCCCGCAATGGCTCGGCCGCATCAGCTACCAGGCGGCCCTCGATCTGCAAAACCGGCTCGTCACCGACTACCTGGCCGCTTCCGGAGGCGAGCACCTCCTCCTTCTGGAACACGAACCGGTCTACACCATCGGACGCACCCGCGATCAATCCAGCCTCCGCCAGCCGGACCGTCTGCCCCACCCGGTATTTGAAACCAACCGCGGCGGACAGGCCACCTGGCATGGACCCGGACAGCTCGTGGCCTACCCCATCCTCGACCTTCAGCACCGCGGACGGGACCTCCATGCCTACATGCGTTTCTTGGAGGAGGTCATCATTCGCACCTGCGCCCGGTTTGGGGTGACGTCGGGACGCCGGGAGGGGCTCACCGGCGTCTGGGTGGGCGAACGCAAGATCGCCTCCATCGGTGTGGGAGTGCGCCGCTGGGTTTCCATGCACGGACTGGCTCTCAACGTCGAAAACATCTCGCTGGAGGCCTTTTCCCACATCACGCCCTGCGGCATCGCCGGCGTGGAAATGACCTGCTTGGAAAAGGAGGCCGG
>Ga0065721_10004121_pt1 | contig 54036 bp, 48 predicted proteins | sample Mesricmetagenome_FD_59108 | JGI IMG/M metagenome (GOLD analysis project Ga0065721, IMG submission 59108) | Mesophilic microbial community from rice straw/compost enrichment Sample: eDNA_1 v2 (version 2) | ecosystem: Engineered > Solid waste > Grass > Composting > Bioreactor | place: USA: Davis... | reverse complement strand
CATCGATTTCAGCGCGCTTGTTGGTCAGGTATTCGGTTCCATCGAACGCGGTGGACACCGAATCAGCTACGGTTCTGGTTGTGAGGTCAAATACGTCTTGCGTAAAATCTCCGCTTCCAGTGTGATTGAGGCCCTTGATTGTCAGGCTGTAGGGAATGGTCTGATCATCATAGGTGAGGTCGCCGTCGATGATTTCCCAATGATCAATTCCGAAGGAAAAGTCGCCGCTTTCTGTGGTTGTCTCCGTTTCCTCCGACGGAATGGCAATATCATAATTTGCCTGACCGTCCTTGTTGACCTTTACATTGATCACCGGTCGGATCAGCGAGATTCCTTTAACACGCATCTGATCGCCGAACAGGATATCGAATANGTTTACCTCTACTTCAAAACGTTCAGTCGCAAAAAGAACTTCNCCGGCAAAAGGCGCGCGATTCACNACACCGAGNTCTTCCATGGAAGCTGTNATGTTCGGGAAGTTCCGGAATATGCTCAGATNGAATTTATCAGTTTCAAAAATTACATCTGCGTTGACCGACTTGGCAATCTCCTTGTCAATGGCAGCTTTGATATCGTCCTTGAAAATGGGCGGTAANATGATTCCCGCAAGCACAAAGAGTGCNAACAGACCGCCAAAAACAATAAGAATCCATTTCAAAACCTTTTTCATATACTCTCTTAATGTAGAATTCCGTAAAAAATTACCGACCTAAAATAATGCTCGCCCGAACACTTTTTTTGAGGTTTGCGGGCTTTATGTTACATCCGCCCATCTTTCAAAAGAACTTCAAAAACCAGTCCATCACGCGGCGGCTCGACGCCGAATATGGTGGATAAAAGAATTTAACGGATGTCATACCCCGTCTCTGGATTAATACCGGCTTCTCGTTCGAGAACGCCAGAAAGCCGTAATGCCCGTGAGATTTCCCGATCCCGCTCGTGTTCACCCCACCAAAGGGCAAACCCTCATGGAGGAAATGGATGGCACAATCCCTGACGCAAACACCACCAGATGAGGTTTCCGCAACGATTCGGTGCACCTCTTTCTTATTACCCGGGAATATATAAAGCGCCAACGGCTTGGGCCTTCTGTTTATAAAATCAACTGCCTCGTCCAGCGTTTCGAAAGATACTACCGGTAGAATGGGACCAAAAATCTCCTCCTGGAGCAAGCGTGCCTCCTCAGGAAGGTCGGAAACAATCACGGGCGGAAGGAATGTCGGATCCGACGATGCTGATCCGAGATGTTGAATCCTGGCACCGCGTTCCTTTGCATCTTCNAGAACTTCCANCAGCCTTCTATGATGTCGCTCGTTTACGATTCTGCAATAGTCACCCGACGCCGCAAAGTCGCTTCCCCCTCGTGCGAAATAATGGGAAACCTTGTCAGCCAGAGCGGTTATGAATTCGGCAGCGACAGACTTATGCACTAGGATATAGTCAGGCGCAATGCAGGTTTGGCCGTTGTTCACAAACTTGGCAACAGCAATTCGCCCGGCAGCTTCCTGCAGATTGGAACCGCGACTAACAATACACGGCGACTTTCCACCGAGTTCCAGCGTAACAGAGGTGAGGTTCGCGGCAGCTGCCTTCATCACCACTTTTCCAACTTCCGGACTACCCGTAAAGAAGATGTGATCGAATGGAAGGCTTAGCAACGACTGCGATACATCAACACCGCCCTCCACCACGGCAACCTCATTATCCGGGAAAAGTTCACGCACCATATCCCTCAATAACGCCGAAACATTCGCCGTCATCTCTGATGGTTTAACGATAGCCGTATTTCCTGCCGCAAGCGCAGAAACCAAAGGTCCCAGTGCAAGAGAAAATGGATAGTTCCAGGGAGCAATGATCAGCACAACGCCTTTTGGCTCATAGCGGATGGACGACTGGGTGCCAAGCATGGTGACTGGGGCATCGACCTTCTTAGGCGCTGTCCACGAATCAAGTGACTTCAGCGCAAGCTTGATTTCGCTCAGCACGTGAAAAACCTCGATGGCATCAACCTCTACGGCAGGCTTCTTAAAATCTTTGTACGCGGACTCGTGAATGCGCGGACGATTGTCCTTAATCCAGCGCCGGATCTTTTGGAGCCGTTCCCGACGTAGCGAAATACTTTCGGTACGAAGCTGAAGCGATCGCGTCCGTTGGCGCGAAAACAGTTCCTCAATGTTAATTTGATCGGTCACCATATGTTGCCTTGTCTTCTGCAAAGGTCATAAATCCTGAAATACATCCGANACAATATTTCAGGAATGACCTGCGTATCCCTACAAGGCAGGAATNNGGNGCGTTTGGAATGCACCTTACGTACTGTAGCACAGCACGTCTGCGGATATCCTAATTTGAAAGGATGCGAAGTTCAACGCGACGGTTAAGGCTGTGACCTTCAGGAGTTTCATCCCTCGACAGGGGCATGGTTCCGCCAAACGCTTTTGTTTTTATCCGGCTGGAAGATATTCCGCGACTGGTGAGAAACTTCTTGACAGCATCGACACGATCCTTGGAAAGCTTCATATTCTCACGCGCGTTACCCAGGTAATCCGTATGGCCTTCGAGTTGTATCACCATCTTGCTGTTGTCTTTCATCATCTTCAGCACAACCTCGAGCTCACCAAATGATTCCGGGCTGATCTTCGATTTTCCCATTTGGAAAATCAGGTTATTGAGACGCAGAACCTGTCCCGCAGCATGTGTTGCACGATTGCCCGCTGTAAGCTCAATGTTCATAATCACTTTGCCGGAATCATTCGCCTCTGAAGGATCAAGCATATACTTCGCAGGTAGAAATCCTTCAGCCTCAACCATGATCGCATACTTCTCGTTGTCGAACATCGGGAATGAATATTTCGAATTGTTCAATGTCCCGATTCTGTTTCCATAAGGAAGACTCTGATATTGGATGCGAGCTTCCACGGGCTCTCTCGTAGCGGCATTGATAATTCTGCCTTCGGCAATGACCAGGGAATCGGAATATTGTCCAAAGGCTGCGAAGGAACCTGTTAGGATTACTAAAGAGGCGTAGAATTTTTTCATACGTCAGGAGTTAAAATTTGGTCAGTTTGAACTCAACACGTCTGTTTCTTTCTCTTCCCTTCTCCGTATCGTTCGTATCGAGAGGCATCTTTGATCCGTAGTGTTTTGTGTGCATACGCTGCGGCGATATACCCTGCTTCGCCAGGTAGTCGTATACAGCCTGAACCCTCTTTTGTGAAAGGGCAAGGTTTTGTTCGTCGGAGCCCTGATTGTCACTATGGCCAGAAATCTCGACCTCGGCTGAAGGGCGTTCTTTAAGGATTGACAACAGTTTGTTCAATTCAGCGATTGCGTCCGCACTAAGCGTCGCCTTGTTTACAGCAAAATATATCGGTCGAAGCTCCGCGTTGGACTTGCCAGCGGCGGGCTTTAGCACAAAGTTCTTGTCTTTAATGACGCGGTTTGGCTCAACTTTTCTCAGATCGACTTCAATAGTTTCAGACTTTCTGCCATCGGCTTCCGCGCGGATTTTGTATCGCTCGCCAGCGGCGAATTGAATTTCATAAAAGCCCGTTTCCGGATTCGACGTTGCAATACCACTCTCCTTGCCTGCGGGAATTTTTTCGTACACAAGCCTCGCCGCCAGGGGTTCAAAGGTCTTGTCAGCAGCAACTTTGCCCGATACCGTCACCCATGGTTCGGCAGTCTTCAGAATGGGCAAGCGTACGCGGAATATATCTGTATTTGTTTCACTCACGCCGCGTGAATAATATGCGTACTCCCCCGAAAGAGGGATGTTGAAAAACAGATCTTCCAAAGGTGAATTGATCGTAGGACCCAGGTTTTCCGGATCAGACCAGTTTGTCCAGGTGTCGTCCAGCCTTCTCGTTACGTAGATGTCGCTACCACCATACCCACTGAATCCCCTCGAAGAAAAATAAAGGGTACGGTTGTCGGTGTCGAGGAATGGCGTTGACTCCATCGCAGCCGTGTTGACCACATTTCCCAGGTTCAGTGGCTCTGTCCACGTGCTGTCAGGATTCATGAAGGATACATACAGGTCGCGGTCCCCATAACTGTCGTCGCGTTCCACCGACATGAGCAACGTAAGCCTGTTGTTGGTAAGGAAGTAATTTGCCTTCGACTGTTTGTTGTAGTGGTTGGCAATCTTCAGAGGAACCGGCTTGCTCCACGTGCCTGATACGTTGGAGCTGATGCTCACCGTCGACTCTTTCCCATCGACAGGCTTGTTGTCTAAAAGCATGATGGCCGACTTTCCATCGGGAGTGATTGCCTGTATGGCATTCAGCGAATTTGAACCTTCAGTGTTGAAGTCCGTGCCCATGTTCTTGGCAAGCTCCCATTTGCCGTCGGAGTCCAGTTGTGAAAACCAGATGTCCTCATCATCATTCACGCCGCCTACGTTGCCAGGGTGATTGGTTCGGCTGAAGTAAAGTGTCTTCCCGTCAGGTGAAAGAACAGGGCTGAGTTCGTTGTATTCGCTGTTGACGTTCTTGTCGAGATTTTCGATCAGGATACCAGATGCCAGCAATTGCATCGTTGGAATGTCGGCGATGATGGGATATGACGAATCGGAAATAGCTACGGCGTCAAGACCGAAATAGTCAGGAAGAGCCGATCCGTCGAATTCAAGCTTCACGGCTGCAACCTTGAAGGATGTAGGTTCCATGAAGATATTCAGCATTCTACCCTTCAGCGGCACGACCATCGGGTTGAGTGAATTGGTATGGTACTCCTTCCCGGCTTCGTCGTAGATGTAAACCTCCTTGAGCGCGGACGGATTGTGCGATTCAGCGATGGCGATCTGACGGATGCTCATCGGCTTCTCGAATCCCACCTTGATAAATTCTTGTTGCTTCGGCATGTCCGGAGACCATGCGTTCGGACTTTGACCTCCTGCAGGCAACACATTGGGCTTGCCTAAAGCCTGCTGCGCCGAATACTGAACCGGGGTGAGCTCAGATGAAAATTCAAGCACCTTCGATGCCCATTGAACAACCTGGCCATTGAGTCTGACAACGGAAAAAGCACAGAAAAAAACGAAAAGTACAAGTCGCAGCATAGTGCCCAGTCGGGTGATTTTGGGGATTAAACTTAAATAAAAATGAAAACAGAACAGGTTAGGTGTATAAAAACCTCAACTTTTCAACAATGACGATCAGAAGGCGTCGAATGCCCTCTGAATCATACGCGAATATCACTCCATGGGATGAGGTTGGAACAACAAAAATCCTACGTGAACCAGGATACCAAGGTTGTGTCTCTCATCGTCGTAGTAATTCAGACTTGCACTTACCGGACCAATGGGTGAGTGATAAACCAGTGATGCAGATCCGGCGAAGAAAACTTTACTGAAATCATTTACAACCACAGTTTCCTGCTTGTTGTTTTCCGTCAAAAAATCAAAAGGTTTGAAGACATAAACTTCTGCGCGAAAGTCAAGTTTTCTTCTGAGATTGAAGACGTTTTTCGATCCTGCCCCTACGAAGTTGAACGATCTGAAGCTGGGCGTAAACAGTGTTCTGCTGTCCTGAAGTGGGTAGAATGCCGGTGCGTTGATCAGCGTGCCAAAGTGGTTTTGGAACACGGGCTGATTTGATGCCACCGCCTCCAGGAAATAGCCCGGTCTGAATCGGCCGTAGCCAAAGTATTGCTCCACGCGCACACGGGCGCGAAACCAATCGTAACGGCCTCTGTTCCTCTCGCGAAGCATGGCAGTACTGCCCGGATTTAATGTCGCCGTCGTGTTGTAATACTGCGCGGTGAGCGAGAACGACCGCCCCGATGACGGGTATTGCTTCCGGTCAAGTGAATTCGATTCAATTCCAATCCCTGTATGAAAGCCCTGAAGCCTGAGGTCGTCCAGCGTATCCGTTGATACAAAGTAGGTGTTGTTTGAATAGCGATCCTTGTTATTATAACCTTCGAAAAATGCAAACGCCTTCATCGAATGCTTGAGCGGTACCCCTAACGTTACACCAGCCCTGCGGTTGTTGCGGATCAGTATTGTTGGCGATACATCGGGCGTTACGCCTTTAAAAACGTCTTCGCTTTCCAGGTAGTCTCTTCGGTCAAATGCAATATAAGGCTCCAGATAGAACGGCGTCGCAAAGTCCATCCTCACTTTGCCGATCCCCGCGCGATAGAAGCTTCCGGTTTGTACGCCGAGATGAGCGTGTCCGAGGAAGTGATTGAACCAGTAATAGTTCAGCCCCAGGTAAATGTTGCTGATGTCGCGTGTCGCGATCACTCCGCCGAAGTCGACAAGAAAGTTCTGTTGCGGCCTTTGTGTCAGGTGAAGCCGGAACAGACTGTCAAGCGGATCATAATATATCTTTGGAAAGACATTCATGAAGTAACTTTCCGACACGAGTCTGAAGTAACCTTTTTTAATTTGAGAGTAATGAACAGGCCCTGTATATGACCGCGGTGTCTTGAATACCTGACGGATATAACCACGCTGTTTGGAGTTAAACCCATCGAAGCTCAGTTTCCCAAAAACAAAAGGCATGCTTCTGTCCCTGAACACATTCCGCTGATGGCAGATGCTGTCGCATGTAACGCGGCGCTCCACTTTCTGTTTGATCTCATCCATCTGTCGCATCGTCTGGACATACCCGCTGTCAATCAGGCTCTTCGCGCGACCGAAGTCAAACGACGTAAAGCCTTTCAGGTCCGGCTGAATATACACGCCGTTCTCAGGAATGCGACCTGGGTCACTCTTGTCAAGCAGCATGAACAACAACGATTTTGAAATAAGCTTGTCATCGCTGTCGAAAGGATACTCGTCAAAGATTTTGGTCGACACGTTTACACCGATGATGACATCAGGGTTGAAGCTCGTCTGGGCGACGTCGACCGGAAAGTTATTATACACCCCGCCATCGAAGAGGTATTTTCCATCGACTCGTATTGGATTATAGAAAAACGGTACGCTTTGTGTCGCGCGAAGGGCTTCGCTCAACGATCCCTTTGAAAGGATTACTTCATTCTGCGTGAATATGTCTGACGCGACGACGCGGAACGGTACGAATAAGCTGTCGAAGTTATTGCCAGATATCGCCGACGCCTGCGCCATCTTTTCAGAAAGCGCAAAATTCAGGCTTACATCATTCGCAATGCTCGAGTTGAATTGCAGGTTGAGCGTTGAATCCACCGCGAGTGTTAAGGCAAGAAAACCGGGGTTGACGTCGCGCTGGTGGTAGAAGTAGTTGTAGCCGGTTTCGCTGGCGCCGTTCACCCAGCGCAGGAACTGCTCTGACAACACCATGCGTTCAATTTCCTCGGGACTCATTCCCGCGGCGTAACATCCGCCGATGATCCCGCCCATCGATGTGCCTACGATGTAGTCGATGGGAATTTCATTCTCCTCCAGCGCTTTCAGCACGCCGACGTGCGCTATACCTTTCGCTGCACCCCCACTCAGCACCACGCCAACTTTCTGGCTGTAACCGAACATGGGAGTGAAAATGAACAGATAGAATAGTAAACGCCTCATCAGTGCAAAAATAAATAAGTCCGGCTTCAATTGGCCGGACTAACATTCAACGAAGCACCGTCGAAAAGATTATAGTCGAGCCATCGGATCCTGTTGATCAGGGAACGGAATCGCGTCCAGTTTGCTGACAATGTCCTGTTTTACGGCTTCGAATGCTGCAAGGTTTTCTTCTTTGATCGGCTCTGACGGCGGAAGGTCAACGGCAAGTGCATCTACCTGTACGCCATTCTTCCAGAATCGGTAACAAAGGTGCGGACCAGTAGCGAGTCCGGTGCTGCCCACGTATCCGATCGTTTGCCCTTGTGTAACCCGCGTACCCGCGCGAACACCGTTTGCGATGCGAGACATGTGAAGGTATTGCGTGGTATACGTGGCGTTGTGACGGATCTTCACATAATTGCCATTGTTCGATTTGAACTGCGCTTCTTCAACAGTACCATCGCCAACTGCGCGTATAGGTGTACCGGTAGGAGCAGCGAAGTCGGTACCCAGGTGAGCTTTCCATACTTTACGCACAGGATGAAAGCGGTTCTGGGAATAACGTGAACTTATCCGCGTAAACTCGATGGGATACCTCAGCAGCGCCTTTCTTAAGCTCTTGCCATCTGCATTGAAGAAGCTCACGCCATCTCCCTGATCAAATGGGATCGCATAATAAGGCTGACCCATATGCTCAAAGTATATCGCGTTGATCTTATGAATGCCTACGTAGTTGCCATCAACCTGTTTCTCCTCGTAGATGAGTTTGAATTTGTCACCGCGCTGAAGACGCTGGAAATCAACCTGCCATCCGAAGATGTCGACAAACTTGTTGGTAAGCTCGTGGGAGATGCCCTTCTCATCAAGAGTTGCGGAAAGGTTGGAAAAGATTTCTCCGGTCACGGTCTTTTCCACGGTAGTGACTTCTCTCTGATAAACATTGACTGAAAGTGAATCCTGAAGACTGAATACGACATAGTCAATTGCGTTTGGCTCATATACAAGAGCCTTTGCGGTTTTCAGTGAATCCTGTTCACATATCAGTGTATACTTTTTGTCGGCCGCAATTTTACGGACATCAAAAACTTTTTTCGAAATCTGCGATATTTCATGGATGCGCTGATACGGCACGTTGTAAGGCTGCAGAATATCGCTCAGGCGCTGGTTACGCTTGATTTTATCCTCAATGACCAGATGATCATCTATGACCATGCCGTAAAGCATGTTGGGTTCCTTCACCTCTTCGACCTGAGCAACAGTATCAACGGGTTGGATACCCGCAAGTTCATCCTGCTGCGGCTGCGTGAAGTAGTCGCGATTCATGAATAATACGGCAGCAACAAGAACAAGAAAGGCGAGAATTCCGAGAAAGCTTTTTTTCATGGGTCTTTCAGCGAGGTTAAAAAATTGAGCGATTCAAATATACACGGTTAGCAAAAACTTTCCCCGTCCAAAGGAAGCTATTGTGTTTTCAAATATACCGCAATGTGCAGAAAATCAAAATACTGCGGGTTGCTTGTTAAAGCGCGGTGGAGGTAAGGATCAAGTCAAAAGCTCGCGAAAACGCGACGTTCTTCCAACCGTCTTTTCCCGGCTCGCTACTTCTAATACAATTCCCGGAAGCGCTTCTTCCCCTCGTCGAGAAACTTCGCAAACTTCGACGGATCGCGGTCATAACCATACGGAGATACCAAAACGCGCTCGTCCCTGCCTACGAGCACATAAAATGGCTGGGCGTTATTGTTGAGCTTAGTGATCTGTAAATCAGCGTTTTGCTTGCCAATGGTCTTCTTAACCTTGCCGTCCTGCGCAGTATACCACTCCGACTCCGGCTTCTCTGTCTTGTCGTCAACGTATAAAGCCACGACAACATAGTCCTCGCGAAGGCGCTGCAAAACCTGCGGATCTGACCAAACCACGGCCTCCATCTCCCGACAATTCGTACATCCGTGACCGGTGAAATCGATAAACAACGGTTTGTTCAATTTTCTTGCACAGGCAATAGCCTGATCGTAATCAAAGTAACCCTGCAAGCCGTGTGGCAGATGCAGGAAATCGGCATACTTAGGATCCTCACACAAAGTGGATTCGGAATCTTCGCGGGCCTTTGAAATCAGGTCAAAGTCGTGCGTATACAGTGGTGGCAGATATCCGGCGAGGGCCTTCAGCGGCGCGCCCCACATCCCTGGAATCAGATATACGGCGAACGTAAATGCGGTCATGGCAAGCACCAGCCTCGGAATGCCAACACGCTTGTCTTCAATGTCTTTGCCTGTGTCGCCAGGAAGCCTGAAGAATTTCATCAGGTACGCGCCTATCAGGATGGTTATAACAATCCATATCGCGATGTTGATCTCCCGGTCCAGAAGGCGCCAGTGAAAAGCCTGATCGGCGATGCTGAGAAATTTGAACGCAAGAGCAATCTCGATGAATCCCAACACTACTTTCACGGAGTTCAACCATCCGCCAGACTTGGGTAGCGAGCTCAGCCACCGTGGAAAGAAGGCGAACGTGGTGAACGGAATGGCAAATGCGAGGGAGAACCCAAGCATCCCAACAATGGGCTTAATGAACTCGCCGCCGGCAGACGAAACAAGAATACTTCCGACGATAGGGCCAGTACATGAGAATGAAACCAGTACGAGCGTAAAGGCCATAAAGAACACGCCGATCAGCCCGCCACGGTCCGCCTGACGGTCGACCTTCGTGACGAATGTCCCGGGAAGCGTGATGTCAAACAATCCCAAAAAAGAGAGACCGAAAACCATGAAAACGAGGAAGAATATGATGTTCGGCAGCCATTCCGTCGAAAGATGGTTGGCCGTCTCCGGACCCATAAGGGGGGCGAGCGCCGCGCCGATGAGTGTATAAATGATGACGATGGATAATCCATATAGGATAGCCTGTGCCCGCGTCCTTCCAGGCGCTGTGAAGTAGCTGACGGTCATAGGTATCATGGGAAACACACACGGGGTGAGTAACGCCGCCAGCCCCGCAAGAAAAGCAAGCAGGAAAAATCCCCAGAATGACGTCCCTTCAGCGGTCTGCTGCACAAGTGACGGATCGAGGATCGGTCCGTGATTTTTGGCTCCGGTACCTGTTTGTTCAGCAGAGAGCGCCACAGTTGCAGTGTCAGGCGGAAGGGGATTCAGCAGGTTCTTTTCGTCCGAAACCGGCTGCTGACCCATATTTAAGGGCGCCTGGCTTGTTTCCAGCTTTTTCACAGGTTCAGCGGTCTTCGGTTCTGTCGCTTTTGCCGCTGGTTTTTCGGCCGTGCCCGAAACGGCAATTTCTCTGAATACGAGATCGCCGAGAATCTGCACACACTGACCATCTATGTTGGAGCACGATTGTCCTTCATACGAAGCCTTTACGGTCAGCGGACCCGGCTTCAAAAGCTTGATCTTCTGCCGTAATTCACCCTTAACTTCAAAATAGCGGACATCACACTCAAAGTTCTTGTCGAATTTGCCCTGATCTTTTATCGCCACCAGGCCGCCGACAACCTCAAAGGCATCGTCAGGCTCGTATATGATTTCCAGCGGAATTGGCCCGCATTCGGGGTCAAAACCATTGGTATACATATACCAGTTATTGATAATAGTGGGCCTGAATATCAGTTCAACTTCATCACCCGCACGGGCGGATTCAGAAGAAACATCGGTGGAAAATGTTACAGGCTTAAGGATCTGCGAGTAGGAGAACAACGGAACCAGAACCAGAAGAAAGAAAAAAGTGATTTTCCGCATCATTAGAATTTCGGTTCCAAAAGTAACAAAGGAATTCTCAAAAAAGTTAAACGCAATGTTAACAGAAGGTTCAAGGCTCAGATTTCAAGTCTCAAGGCTGATTCCTATCCATAAAGCCACTTTGCAGACCAATTGGCCATCTTGCTACTCAGCCTCCCAGCCACCCGGCCAACCTGAAAGCTGAGCCGACTAGCCGTCCTGCCCCTGTCAAATGTCCAGCTCAACCTGATTATTCAGCAGGTCTTCAAAACGCTCGCGCCGGCGGATCAGGTGAGCTTTCCCATCCAGGATCAGCACCTCTGCAGGGCGAAGCCGTGAATTGTAGTTCGACGACATCGAGAAACAGTACGCACCGGCATTTTTCATGGCCAGAATATCGCCCTCGCGGACCTCATTCAGCTGGCGGTCCGCACCAAACGTGTCCGTTTCACAGATATAGCCAACGACGGAATAGGTCTTCTCCTCACCACCAGGATTGGACACATTAATAATGTGGTGATAGGCATCGTACATCATCGGACGGATCAGGTGATTCAATCCGGAATTCACCCCTACGAAGCTCGTAGACGCTGTCTGCTTAACAACGTTTACCTGTACCAGAAACGTCCCGGATTCGCTCACCAGAAACTTCCCAGGCTCTACCCACAACTCGAGAGGGGCACCGTACTGATCACAGAATTTATTGAACGCCGCCGACAAACGCCCACCCAGTTCTTCGATGTCGGTAACCTTGTCGCCTTCCTTATACGCGACCTTAAAACCACTTCCGAAGTCGATAAACTTCAGATTCCTGAAATGTTGGGCAGCATCGAAAAGAATGTCCGCCATCTGAAGAAATACACCCGAATCAGTAATGTCCGAACCTGTATGAATATGAAGACCCAGAACAGGGATATTATACTTCTCCACAACTTCAATAATAGACGGAAGTTGTTCAATCGAAATACCAAACTTCGAATTGGCATGCCCTGTTGAGATCTTGAGATTTCCTCCTGCCAGGATATGAGGATTCAGGCGGATACCACATCCATATGTGTTGCCGTACTTCTCACCAAATTTCTTTAAAGAGGAAAGGTTGTCGAGATTGACGGCGAACCCTTGCGAAACCGCTTCCTCGATTTCGCTGAAGTGAACACCACTCGGAGTAAAGGTTATCTGATCGGGCCTGAATCCGGCGCGGAGCGCGAGGCCACCCTCCTGGAGTGATACAACTTCGATGTCAGCTCCCGCCTTTCGGATGACTTTCAGAATGGAAATTGTGGTCAGTGCCTTGGCGGCATACTTAACCCTTATACGCGTCTCCCGAAAAGCGTTTTTCAACCGCTGCACTTGCGACTGAATCCGTTCCGCGTCATACACATAAAGAGGTGTTCCGAATTCCTTTACCAAATCAGTGACAGGAATTCCCTGGATGCGATAAGTACCTTCGTTGAAGTCCATTTTCAGATAAACCGCCAAATATAGCGGATCAGACTTCGTTTGCGAAACCTCGCGCGCCTGAATTGCAGTTTTTACTCCTCAACGCTGAACAGGTTGTTCAGTTCGAAGTCAACCCGGTTTACGATAAAGGCAAAATCTTCAACGTTCGCCACAAAGTCCAGATTGTTTACATCAATGATGAGCAACTTGCCAAGGTTGTACTGGCTGATCCACTCTTCATAATGCTCGTTCAGATTCTTGAGGTATTCGAGTTTAATTGAATACTCATAGTCACGTCCACGTTTGGCAATCTGTCCCACAAGCTTCGGAATATCGGACTTGAGATAGATCAGCAGGTCCGGGGGCTTGACGAAGTTGATCATTGAATTGAACAGATCGAGATAACTCTGGTATTCCCGGTCTGTGATAAACCCACTGCGGTGGAGATTTGATGCAAAGATGTACGCATCTTCGTAAATGGTGCGATCCTGAATCGTCGTCCTGCCACTCGTGCGGATCTCATTGACCTGCTTGAAGCGCGTGTTCAGAAAGAAAATCTGGACGTGAAATGACCACCGGTTCATGTCCTCATAGAAATCGCGGAGGTAGGGATTTTCATCCACCGCTTCGAAGAGGGCTTGCCAGCCGTAGTGCTTGGCCAGCTTCGCAGTCAACGTCGTCTTCCCCGATCCAATATTCCCGCATACCGCGATGTGTTGTGGCTTCGTCATTATGAATTGTTATTTAGTGCTTTGTTTTACCCAAAAGGCAAGCTTCGAATCCGAAGCCGATGTATGCAACGCTGTCATATCCCCCGTAAAGTCACCTTCGCAGGCAATCCACCGGCCCGACTTTGCTTCGTAACGGTGAAGCTGGCCTTCATACCAAGCAATCGGAATTCCCGCAGCGGTGAAACTGAATATATCAGCCTCGGGAAGCGTCTCTGCAACTATCGACACCGACCCATCCTGGGCGATAACTTTAATGCTCCACGAGTCGACAGCGAGCTTATGCACAAAGGCAAAGGAACCTGACTTCCTGTCGCGTGTCAACGTGCGCCCTACATGCCTGCCGACAGAAATTTGCCGCTGCGGACGAACCGTCATCAGGTTCAGCGCATTAGGATTACCCGGAGCCACAGCCAGAAGGTTGTTGTCGTCCATCCATAAGTAGTTTTCAACCGGGCTCTGGAGTTTGATCGAAGGGTCCGGACCTCCCTCAACTGTAATCCGCCGAAGGTTATCCGAGGGAAGCTGATCCATAAAAGTAAGCGACTTCCCATCTGACATCAGCCGAAGACCAACGACGCGTGCATTACTCGTGAAAACGACAGCCCGTTCTCCCGTGGATAAATCGAACCCGATGATGTCGTTACCTTTTGCGTAATAAATCACCGGTGTTGCTTCATGAAAGACCGGTCCGGCAACCGATCCGTTGGCACTGTCAACTAACTGAACAGAGGTCACAGAAGCGTTATTCATTTCTGCAACATAGAGCTTGAACGATTGGGCATCAGCGATGATGACCGGAATCAACAGAAGGGTATATGCTGCTATCCGACGAAGCAGAACAAATGCTAGAGCCATTTTTTCCGCCTGAAGTACCAAAGGAAAGTCAGCGAAGACAATATCATCAGGACAATAGCGAGGGGATATCCATACGGCCAGTTTAACTCCGGCATGAACGTAAAGTTCATTCCATAAATGGATGCTATCAGCGTCGGCGGCATGAACACCACAGTCACAACCGTGAATATTTTTATCACCGTGTTCTGTTCGATGTTGGCAAGACCGAGGAACGTATTCTGCAAGTATTCAAGTCGTTCAGCGCTGAACTGTGAGTGCTGGAGCAGCGACCCGATGTCATTCAAAATGATTTTAAACCGTTCGTTTTCGAGCCGGTTGAATTCCTGTATCCTGATAAGCGAACTCACGATGCGCTGTTTCTCCGTGATAGTCTGATGCAACAACATCGTATTTTCCTGCAACTGAGCAATCCCGAGGAGGAGGTCTTCACTCAGCGACTGCCGCGCAATGAGTTCCTTACTGATCACGTTTACCTTGCGGTTGATGCCCTCGATAAGGTCGGCGTCGCTGTCAATCCGCGTTTCGAGAATGGTCAGGAAGATGTTCAGACCCGATTGCCGGCTATCGATCGTGGCCGACGAACTCGCCGTTTTCAGCTTGCGCACCGACTCGGCGAATATTTTCAACTCGCTTTGTCTGTAGGTGAAAAGCATATTTTCCTTCAGAATGAACGTAACGTTCTGCACGTTCATTTCACCCGATTCAATAGCGATAAAACCAAGGTTAATCTCAACGGTCTCGTCCGTCTCAATGAAACGCGAACTGCTCTCGATCTCCTGCACTTCCTGCGAGGTAAAGAACTCGATTTTGTAGTTCCTCTCGACAAATTCGCGTTCCTGCTGGGTGGGAGACTGGAGGTCAAGCCATACGACGTTACTGATATTCATAACTTCATTGAGCTGCGGACTCTTGTATTGCTGCAACCTGTTGTTCTGAATATTGTAAACCCTGATCATCGTATAAAATTCGCGTGCAATTTATCATCATAAATTAAAATACCAGCACGCCGATCTGGTTCTTTGCAAATCCAGCAAACTTTCTTCCAAGGGAGCTCCGGCCCTGGAGTTCTTAAGACACTTTTTTTTATATATTTTCGTTGTTCCGGTTACACCGGCAGCGCTTATGATAAAGCATTTCTTAATTTTCTTCCTGGCCATATTTGCGATTTCAACGGAGCTGGCCGCCCAGGATACCGGACAACCGGATGATGAGCCACAGGATCAACAGTTTACCGTTGATGCCCCGAGTCTTGACTTCAATAAACAGGACGAGCCCGAGGAGCCTAAGAAGAAGAAGGTAAAGAAAAAAGTCTTCTACGGAATCAAGACAAAAAAAGGATTTACCCGGAAGGGTCAGGGGAACCGCATTACGTTCGAAACGTTCTATTACCTCAAGAAGTCTGAAAACCCCCAGGGATTCGTTAGGGACATCTATTGGTACGACTTCGCACGAAAAGAAATCCGGAAGACCCAGAAGTTCGACCCCACCAAAGGCGTGCTGCTTCACGGACCCTATGAAAAACGCCAGGGAGAGATCGTCCTCGAAAAAGGAATATTCTATAAGGGAACCAAGCATGGCCGATGGATGCAATACTCCCGCGACAGCGTCCTCCTCGACAAGGAAAAATACTTCCGTGGCTGGCCTAAAGAATCAATCGTGACTTTCTACGACCCCGTCGAACGCAAGCGGATGAAGGAAATGACGCCAATTGAATACGGTGAAAAAGAAGGGTACTACTATTACTTCCATGAGAATGGTACCCTCGCGGTGCACGGCGAATACCGGTGGGATCAACGCGTTGGCGACTGGGTAGAGTATTACCCCAACGGGCGACGAAAAAAAATCATCGCCTATCCGAAAGAAGCCTTCGATAAGTCCATGACGCCCTACATCAAGGCCGAATGGAATGAAAAGGGAAAAGAAATTTACCGGAATAACAAGATGGCGCGCCGCTAGCTTAGTTGATGGCGTCCTCCAAATGTTCAATTTCGGGTTCGCCCTCCGGATCGTCGCTAAGCTTCACCGACACGATGTCAAACCGGATGTGCCCCTTCCAGTCTGTTGAAAAAATCCATTCCTCAGCGGCATCGTAAATCCGGCTAACCTGTCCGGGAAGAACAAATTCTTCCGGTTCCCCGAAGTCGGTTGACTGACGTGTTTTCACCTCAACGAAAAGAACCCAGTCATCCTTTCTGACTATCAGATCAATTTCGGCCCGTCCATGACGGAAGTTCCGCGCAATGATTTCATAACCTGTCGACTTAAAGTAACGCGCTGCCAACGTTTCCCCTTTGTTTCCTGTTTTGATTTTATCGCTCACAATTATGTTCTACATTTGAAAGGGAATTTAGCACTATGTCGATTACGAAAAAAAATATTGAAGGATTTACTCGCCAGCTTTCGGAAGCATTGAAGATCGGCCAGACGCTGGACCTTGACCGCCCCGGTAGTGATATACGCAATATCGTTATTGCCGGCATGGGTGGCTCCGGGATTGTAGCCAACCTCGTGGAGTCGCTCACCTTCGGAAGAATCCCCATTCCCATCACGATCTGCAAAAGCTACAACATCCCACAGTTCGTAAGCCCACATACACTGTTCATCGCATGCTCCTATAGGGGAAATACCGAAGAAACCGTCGCCGCGTTGAACAAGGCACTACTGAAAAGAGCTCACGTGATCGGCGTATCCTCGGGAGGAAAGCTGCTGGAAATCTGCCGCGAATACAACCTCTTCTATATCCAGCTCCCGTCAGGCTCCGACAGCCCACGGTCGATGATCGGTTTCAACCTCATCGCATTGATGTATGTCCTGTATCACACAAATCTCATCGGCGCAGCCTTCATAAAGGAAACGGAAAACGCTATTGAGTTCCTCGACCGCGGTTCAAAAGGAATTCAGAACGAAGCTGAGATTATTGCCAAAAAACTCAAAGGTCGCCTTCCGGTGATCTACTGCGATAACAGACTGTACGCGATCGCCCTGCGTTTCCAGCAACAGCTCAATGAGAATGCGCAGCAGATGGCCCACGTCAACACCTTTCCGGAAATGAACCATAATGAACTCTCAGGATGGAGGTTCCCGGAAAATCTTATTTCCATGCTGCAGCCTATCTACATGTATTCGGATCACGATCATGAACGCGTAGAAAAACGAATGGAAATCTGCAGGGAAATCTTTGAAAAGAAATCCAACCCGATAATTGATATCATCGGTGAAGGCGCGTCTCTCCTGGAGCAGTACTACTACCTTATTCACCTGACAGACTGGATATCTTATTTCCTCGCCCGGGAAAATGGCGTGGAACCTGCCGATAGCGATTCGGTGAATTATTTGAGAACAGAGCTGGGGAAAGTAAAGTGAATCGCAAACCAAATAAAAGCATAAAGTACATTGACCTGGGCCTGGTTGATTACAAACAAGCCTGGGATTATCAAACGTCGTTGTTCGAGAAGAATATTGCCATTAAGACCGGTAATCGTTCATTGCCGGATGAGGAACAAATACCAACCGAAAACTTCCTCTTGTTCTGTGAACATCCCCATGTCTATACGCTGGGGAAAAGCGGCAAACCGGAACATCTTCTTGTCAATGACGAAGAACTCGCGGCGCTGAATGCGTCCTACTATCACATCAATCGCGGGGGCGACATCACCTATCATGGACCCGGACAGATTGTCGTGTATCCGGTAATCGATCTGGAGAATTTCTTTACGGATATCCACCGGTATATGAGGTTCCTCGAGGAAAGTGTCATCCGCACTTGTGAAGTTTATGGGGTGTCTGCCGGAAGAGTGCCGGGCCTGACCGGCGTCTGGGTCGACTACAACGACGCTGATCGCACAAGAAAAATCTGCGCGATGGGCGTCAAGACCAGCAGGTGGGTTACGATGCACGGACTGGCATTTAATGTAAACACTAACCTGGATTACTTTCGCCATATTGTACCCTGTGGCATCCAGGACAAGGCTGTAACTTCACTCGCCCTGGAAACAGGTAGTACCCCTGATGTAAAGGCCGTGGCCGACGTGCTCAGAAAGAACCTGGTGGAAGTGTTTGAAATGGAGGTGGCATGATCAGAGACATAAACATTCCTGAAGTAAAAAACGTTACGCTGGCGGTGGCCCGCGAAAACAGTTCCGATTCACAATGGAAAGTGTATCTGCTCAACAATAACGACACGGCGATTGAAAATACGCTTGTATCCAGCAAAGGATATGGATCAAAGGACGGTGAACAGCAACGGACTTCGGTACTAAGACACTTCCTGGATTCGGTACCGCCCCACAGCGCGGCACTGATCGAACCCATCGACCCCGCAGTATTTCACCTTAACAACGAGTACTGGGTTAGCTATTATATCGGGCGCGAAATATTCGACAAAAGGTTTGTCTTCGTCCCCGATGCGATACGCGATGAAAATGTTACCTTCATAAAGGAGTTGAATATGCAGGGCGTGCTCCATTCCTGACGATGAAGCTCCGCCGGTTGAAACCGTTATGTACTACCAACGTCAAACATTAACCATGAGCAATTAATTTAGTAAGCTTTTTTACCCCACCAGTAAACAAGACCATAACAAAAAATTGAAAAGACATGTCTCCGGAAATACGTGATGTTGTTTTCCTCGATATCGAAACCGTTGCCCACCAATATGAATACGCCGACCTTGATGAACGCTTGAAGAGCCAATGGGCCCGTAAGGCGAGCTTCCTCAAACGCGACTCGGGATTGACAGATGAAGAAATATACCGCGACCGCGCTGGAATCTATGCCGAGTTCGGCCGGATTATTTGTGTCGCCGTGGGGAAGTTTACCGAAAATGAAAATGGTGAGCTCGTCCTGCGAACCAAAGCCTTCTATGGCGACGACGAAAAATCCCTCCTTATGGACTTCAAGAAATTGCTTGAAAGGCTGGACCAGTCAGCCACCCGCCTGTGTGCACACAACGGCAAGGAGTTCGACTTCCCTTATCTGTGCCGACGCATGCTGATAAACTGTATCCCTCTTCCGCAGCTGCTGAATCTCAGCGGAAGAAAATCATGGGAAGTGCCGCACCTGGATACAATGGAAATGTGGAAATTTGGTGACTACAAACATTATACGTCACTGGATCTACTGGCTGCCATCTTCAACATACCCTCCAGTAAGAGCGATTTCGATGGTAGTCAGGTGAACAACCTGTATCACAAGCAAAACGGACTTGAACGCATCAAGGATTACTGCCTGCGTGACGTGGCCGTTCTGGCACAATTATTTTTGAAAATGAAGTGCATCAATCCAGAAAAGGAAATTGTAATCAGCTACCCTTCCTGACCTGCACCCTACTTATTACCCCGCATGAAAAAACCCACTAAAAGAACGAAGCGCGAGCAAAGCAAAAAGTCCCGGACCAAATCCCTTAAATCTGTCCTGCAGGACTCAATCCTGCAGATCCTGAATGAAAACCCGGGTCGTTCTATAAGCGCAAAGCAAATTACCAGAAAGCTCGGCCTGAAGAAGCGCGAAGACATCAAGCAGGCTACCCTGCTTCTGTATCGCCTCGAAGACGATGGCGTCATCGCTTCCGACGACCGTGGAAACTACGGCCTCGCAACGGGAAGCACGGAAGGCGAAATCACCGGCGTGGTAGACCACGTAAGCTCAAGGTTCGCCTATGTGAAGATCGGCGAAGACCGTCAGGATGTGTTTATCAAATCCAAAGACCTTGGTTCCGCCGTCGACGGCGACGTCGTCAAGATCGTGGTCTTTGCAACCCGCCATGGCGATCACCCCGAAGGGAAAGTAGTGGAGGTGGTGCGAAGAAACCGGAACCGCTATGTCGGCAAAATCGAAGTGTCGAAGAGCTACGCATTTGTCATCCCTGATCATAAAAAAATGCATCAGGATTTCTACGTCTACCCTGAGAATATCTCCGGCGCACGCTCGGGTGATAAAGTAATCGTTGAGGTTGTGTCGTGGGGTGAAAACGACAAAAAGCCTGAAGCAAAAGTTGTGGAAGTACTCGGCAAAGCCGGAGAGAACGAAGCCGAAATTCATTCCATCATGGCTGAATTCGGCCTGCCATTCAAATTTGATCCGCGGGTGGAACACGAAGCCAACCAGATAGAGGAAGGTATCACCGACAAGGAAATCAAACGCCGCCGTGACTTCCGCGGAATTACAACTTTTACAATTGACCCTTACGACGCGAAAGACTTCGACGACGCAATATCCTTTCAGGTTCTCGAGAACGGCAACTATGAAGTCGGTGTCCACATTGCCGACGTAACCCACTATGTTACGCCGAAGTCTCTGCTCGAACAGGAAGCTTTCGACCGCGCGACGTCGGTATACCTTGTCGACAGAACCATCCCTATGCTGCCCGAGCGCCTGTCAAACCAGTTGTGCTCCCTCCGGCCCAACGAAGACAAGCTCACGTTTGCGGCAGTATTTGAAATGGACAGCAAAGGAAAGGTTATCAATGAGTGGTTTGGCCGAACAATCATTCATTCCAACGTGCGCTTTACGTACGAAGAAGCGCAGACTATTCTTGAAGAGGGAAAGGGAGAACTCGCTGATGAACTGCGCATACTCAACAACATCGCCAAGTCGCTGAGAAAGGAACGCTTTAAAAAGGGTGCCGTTAATTTTGAGACTACGGAAGTAAAATTCAAACTCGACGCGAAAGGCAGACCGTTGGCCATCATTCCCAAAATAAGGAAGGATGCCCACAAGCTCATCGAGGAATTCATGCTCCTTGCAAACAAACGCGTAGCAACCTTTGTCTACAACATCAACAAAGGAAAGGAGAAAAATACCTTTGTGTATCGTATCCACGACGCCCCCGATCCTGAAAAGGTAAAGGACTTTTCAGTATTCGCCCGTCAATTTGGTCATAAGATGGAGGTCGACGAAAAGTCCATCAGCAAATCGCTGAACAAGCTGATGGAAACGATCGAAGGGAAGCCAGAGCAGAACATCCTTGAACAACTTGCTATCCGAACAATGGCGAAAGCGAAATACACAACGGATGCGAAAGGACACTTTGGTCTGGCATTCGAGCACTATACGCACTTTACTTCGCCAATACGCCGTTATCCCGATATGATGGTGCACCGCTTGCTGCAACATTATCTTGATTCGGGCAAGCCGCTGAATAAGACCGAGTATGAAGACCGTTGTGTTCACTCATCCGAACGCGAGAAAAGAGCCGCCGATGCAGAACGTGCTTCGATAAAATACAAGCAGGTTGAATTCATGGCGAAGGCCGAAGACCGCGTGTACGAAGGATTAATCTCCGGCGTTACCGAATGGGGCATTTACGTTGAAATTACCGATACGAAATGCGAAGGCATGGTTAAACTGGCCGACCTGACTGACGACTTCTACGAATTTGAAGAACGTCACTATCGCGTAGTAGGCCGTCGCAAAAAGAAAGTGTATACCCTGGGTGACAAGGTGAAAGTACGCGTAAAGAAAACCGACATCGACAAACGCCTTATCGACCTTATATTCGCAGATCAGAACGAACGTGGCCAACGCGGAGGCAGTCGTCGCGAGAAGTGGATTGATGAAGACGAATGGGGCGACTAAGTCTTTACCCCTGATGAAGTAATTTGAGTCCGACCTAACAATAAGAATTCAGTGCTGTCAAGCTACCTAAGTATCATCGAAAAGGAAATCCGGAAACAACCCTTCGGAAAAGAACCTCAATCACTTTATGAACCGATCCGATACCTCATGGGGTTGGGTGGAAAAAGGCTCAGACCAATGCTTACGTTGCTGAGTTACAGCCTTTATAAAAGCAATCCACGGGATGTTGCGAGGTACGCTATCGCTGTTGAAGCTTTTCATAACTTTACACTGATGCACGACGACATCATGGACAACGCACCCCTTAGGCGCGGACATGCTACTGTGCATGAAAAGTGGAACGTAAACACCGCCATCCTCAGTGGAGACGTCATGCTGGTAAAAGTGTATGAACTATTTCATGCACTCGATGCTCCTGAATTTAAATCAGTAATCGGATCCTTCAACAAGTGCGCTGCCGAAGTGTGTGAAGGTCAGCAATGGGACATGGAGTTCGAAAGGCTCACCAACGTAACGGAGGCCCAGTACATTAAGATGATCAGGCTGAAGACAGCGGTGCTGCTGGGTTTTAGCCTTGAACTTGGCGGAATCCTCGGTGGCGCGTCGCCGGAAGACAGAAAAGCTCTTTATGACTTCGGTGTAAATATCGGCATCGGATTTCAACTCAAAGACGACCTGCTCGATGCCTTTGCTGATCCGAAAAAGTTCGGCAAACAAATAGGCGGCGACATCATCGCAAACAAGAAAACGTTCCTGCTCATTAAAGCCCTGGAAGCCGCCCCGCCAAAATTGAAACGTGAACTCAACCGCTGGATCTCAGCCACGCGTTTCAATAAGAAGGAAAAGGTTCAGGCAGTTAAACAGATTTATGAGGATCTTAACATTCCGGCGATCACGGAAAAGAAAATCAATAGCTATTTCCAAAAGGGATTCAAAAGCCTGCAGAAGGTGGCCGGCGATGCAGAGGCAAAAGAAAGGTTGAAGAACTTTGCCGAAGCATTGATCGCACGGCAGTCATGATACCTTCGTGAAGCAGCGTGCCCCATATTCTCGAAACAGTCTCCTGGATCTGGCGGGCCATCGTGTATGTGCGCATACCCGTTTATCATTATTCTCTGAAAAATAGTGACGTGCTGCTGGTAGCAAAAACCGGATAGATGTATATTTCTACAACAATATACACCATGGACGCGCGCATCTTCACCCGGCTTTCGATTATGATGCTCCTTGAATACTTCGTTTGGGGAGCATGGTACGTTACCATGAGTACGTACATGGACACCTTCCTCGGATCGTCAGGTATTCAAATCGGAGCGGCTTATAGTGCGCTGGCTATAGCCACAATGATCTCACCCTTTTTCGTGGGAATGGTAGCTGACCGTTTTTTCGCTGCACAAAAGATTATGGGCTTATTCCACCTCATGGGTGGAGCCCTGCTGTTCTTTGCAACATTCATCGACAACAACACCGCGTTCTACTGGCTCATACTCCTGTATTCCCTTATGTACATGCCGACAATCGCGCTTTCCAACAGTATCGCATTTCACCAAATGAACGATCCTGCAAAGCAATTTCCATGGATACGCGTTTTCGGAACGATTGGCTGGATCATCGCCGGCGTCATGATAACTGTCCTCAATATCGAGAAGACTCCCTACACGTTTCATATGGCGGCTATCGCCTCCGTTGTACTCGGAGTATTCAGCTTCATGCTCCCCAACACACCACCAAAAGGAAACACAGCCAACACATCAGCATCAGGTGCCCTCGGCAGCGACGCCTTCGTGCTCTTCCGCGACAAGCCGTATTTGGTGTTCTTCATTGCAGCAGTACTGGTTTGTATTCCCCTTTCTTTCTACTATGGTTTTGCAAACTTGTTCCTCAATGCAGTAGGAATGGAAGACGCCGCCGGCAAGATGGTACTCGGTCAGATCTCAGAGGCTGTATTCATCCTTGCTATCCCTTTTCTGTTTTATCGCATTGGCGTTAAGAACATGCTGCTTCTCGGCATGGTCGCGTGGATCCTTCGGTANGTGTGCTTTGCCTACGGNAACGCCGGCGAAGGNATCTGGATGCTTTACGCAGGGATCATACTTCATGGTATCTGTTACGACTTCTTTTTCGTAACCGGATATATGTACACCGAGAAGAAGGCTGGTGAGAAAATCAAGAACGCCGCACAAGGTCTGTTCACCTTTGCCACGTATGGATTGGGTATGTACATCGGAACCCAGTTCTCAGGATTTACAACAGACTATTACACCGTCGATGGTGAACGTCAGTGGACCTATATCTGGTACGTGCCGGCTTTCATCGCTGTGGCGGTTCTCTTTTACTTCATCATTTTCTTCCGCGAAAAGCGTGAGACAAAAGAGATGACAGCCAAATAACCACGTTCTGCATTTAACCTAAACAAACATACAACTATGAATATCGCCATGCTCGGTTCCGGGTTCATCGCACGGTTCTATGCTGAGTCACTACAAGGCTATCGAAGCAAAGACAAGATCGTTTCCATCTATTCCCGCCGGGATTCAAGTGCCAGGAGCTTTGCAGAACATTATAAGGTTCCATTTGTCACCACCAATATGGAAGACGCCATCAACCGCCCCGAAGTGGACGTGGTTTGTATCTCGCTTCCAAACAACATTCACGAAGAGGCTGTAATGCTGTGCTGCAAGCACAAGAAGCCTGTCATCGTCACCAAACCCCTCGGTCGTAATGCTGAAGAAGCGAAACGCATGCTTGATGCCGTCGAGAAAGCAGGAATATTCAATGGCTATCTCGAAGACCTCGTTTACGCGCCGAAGTTTTTGAAGGCTCATCAAAGCATTCAGGAAGGTGCTCTGGGCCGGATACTCTGGGCGAAGTCACGCGAAACACATCCTGGCCCACACAGTGACTGGTTCTGGGATATCGAACAGGCTGGTGGCGGATGTATCCTCGACCTCGGCTGCCACTGCGTAGAGATCACCCGAACATATATCGGTAAGGATATACGCCCGGTGGAGGTGATGTGCTGGGCGGATACTCAGGTGAAACCCATAGATGCGGAAGACCACGCCATCGCGCTCATCAAATATGAAAACGGTGCCATCGGACAATTCGAAGTGAGCTGGACGTTCCGCGGAGGACTCGACCTTCGCGATGAGGTCATGGGCACCGAAGGCACTATCTGGATTAACAACTTTCTCAGGACTGGGTTTGAAATGTTCACCACCGGCAAGGGCGCAAACTACGTCGCTGAAAAAGCCGAAAGCAATCAGGGCTGGCAGTTCCCGGTAGGCGATGAAGTCAATGAACTTGGTTACAACCATATGTTCATGGATATGTTCAACGCGATGGAAGAAGGTCGGGAGCCGAAGGAAACTTTCTACGATGGTTATGTCGTGAACGCTATCCTCGATGCCGCGTACCGCTCTGCGAAGTCGAAGAACTGGGAACCCGTTCAACTTGACATCTGGCGTGGAAAAACTGGTGTCACCAAAGACAGCCACCTCCAGGAATACGACCAGGATCATTACCTGGTCAAGGAAGAGGTGACGCACTACGGTGCGAAAAAGGTGATCCTGAAGGATAAGAAAACCGGGAAAATTATAGAGAGGACCCTCCACTAGTAGAAGATTCTGCCTGGAACAGGCGCACGTACTTCTGACTCAGTTCGCGCCGTGAATATTTGCGTTCCGCCAGGGCACGTGCATGCGACTGGTATTCGCGAAGGAGATTGGCGTCGCCAAGAAAGGGCTTGATTGCTTCGGTGAAAGTGTGCGGGTGTCGCGGGTCGAGCGCGATGCCGCACTGCGCCTCTTCAATCTCGCTTTTCATCCAACCCTTGAAATTCACGATGATAAGCTTACCTGCTGCAAGGCCGTCGAAGTATTTGTGTGGTGAGCCTGTTTCCAGGATAGGAAAAGGGCGATAACAGATGAAGGCCGCATCTGTGACGTTCAGAATTTCTTTGACCTCGGTGCGTATCGCTGGCGGCAGTATCGTCAGGTTCTTCAGCCCCAGTGTTTGTACCACTGTTTTGAATTGCTGGCGCATAGCTCCTTCGCCACACATCAGAAATTTCACAGGAAGGTCGGCCTGCTGGCTCGCGCGGGCACACTCGATAAAATAGTCGAGCCCGTTCGCGAAACCAATCGCGCCGACGTAGGAAACCACGAAATGTTCTTTCACTCCGTATTTGTCTTCCAGTTTTGTGTCCTTGAGGGTAGGTGAGAAGAACTCCGTGTCAGCCATATTGGGGATGACGTCGACGTGTGTCGCGGGTGACTTGCGAGCAATGGCTGCTGCTATCGGTTCAGAAAGTGCCACGACAGTGCGGGCGTTGGAATAAATCCGTTTTTCAAGCCAGTAAAGAGATTCCTTCAGCATAGGATTTCGGACGAACCCGAGCTGAACCGGCGCATCCGGCCAGAGGTCGCCGACTTCAAAGATGAAGGGTATTTTCAGGAAGCGCCGGATCCAGATTGCGCTCTGCCCTACCGTTATAGGTACGGAGATGGCGTAGCAGATGCCGATGTTTTCGATTGTCCGGGCAACACGAACTGCGCCCAGGGCATATTGAACAAAGGAAATCCCGCGCTTGTAAAAGCCAAACCGGTTTTCGTAGGCGACGGGAAGGTGGTGGATTTCTATCCCGTCACAATTGGTGACCTGGTATTTTTTTCCCTTGCCGCCGGTGATCACGGCCACTTCGAATCCTGCGTCCAGCAATGCAGTTGCAAGGTAATACGAGCGCAACGGTCCACCCGAGTCGGGCGTGTTGAAGTGCTGGTGCAGAATGAGGACTTTCACTTTACAAATAAAACAATTGAAAGCACCCAGTCTGACATGCACAGACTTTTTTCTCGCCGCGACATGGACGTAGCAGGTACCGCCTTATGGGCGATAAGAAACCAGGTATGCTGAATGGCAAACACGCTGCGACACGATCGCAACGCCCTGCCCGATCATCAGCTTCTTGTATTCCGGGAATAGGACAGGATGTTCTGAACGGTCTTGTCCGAAGGATTGAGGGTTGCGCAATCCAGGTCTGTCATCACAGCGGAGAGTTCTGTGAACAGGGAATTCAGCTCGGGATCGCGTTTCAGTGCTTTGTCAATCTCCTTCCTCTCCTCCTCCGTTGTCTCCTGGTATAAATACCGTATCAAATCCGTTTGCGTAAAAACTTTTATCATAGGCTCTGTTTTTCGTCATCTTTTTACGCAGGTTGATCAAAGCATACCGCATCCTTCCCAAAGCCGTATTAATACTAACGCCTGTGCGATCTGCTATCTCCTGGAAACTCATGCGCAGGTAATGCCTCATGATAAGGACATGCTTCTGCTCATCAGGTAGCTCCCTGATGTAATCCCGTAAACGGGACCGGGTTTCCCGGAAAACCTGTTTTGCTTCTGCCGAACTTTCGGCAAATTCCATTGAGTTGAAAAGGCGGCTTCCGTCTTCCAACACAACTTCAGGGTAACGTCTGTCTTTGCGGAACTGGTCGATGGCCAAATTATGTGCAATCCGGCTGATCCATGGAAGGAATTTCCCCTCTTCGTTATACCGTCCTCCCCGAATGGTATTGATGGCTTTAATGAATGTTTCCTGTAACAAGTCCTCGGCGGTATACCGATCCTTTACGATCATATAAATCGCGGTGTAAAGTTTGGACTTATGTCGGTTTAGGAGCATTTCGAAAGCTTCTTCATTACCGTTTTGATAGAGCGACACCAACTGGCTGTCGCTTAATCTGCTGTCAATCATTCTGCTTCTCTTTTAGGTAACGTAGAAGTCTCTTTCGATATTGTGAGGGGTTTAGTGAAACAATTGGTTTGAAAAGATAGAAACTTTCCGGAATAGCGCAAAAAAATTTTTCAATATTTCTTGCCACAACAAATTTTTCTTCACCTATTTGCCCGAAGAAATTAGCTATTAATGGTCTATGGCAGTTGATAAAAAGAGAGTAATAAAGAGCCTGGAAAACCTCACGGAAGAGTTGAAAGACCTGCTTCGCGAGCAGTACCCCAATGGCTACGAGGGAAGCATTACCCGCATCACAAATGCGAAAAGAGAGCCGATTTTTGTCTTCCCCCTCGAAACCGCCGATGCTACGTACCTCATTAAAGTACCTGCAACCAAAAATAGCGAAGGAGAATACGACGTCGAATCCAAGCCTGAAGACGAATTCGACAACAGCGACGACACCGACGACGCAATCCCAACCGCCGGCTATGGATCCGATGACGACGACGATGATGACTACGGCGGAAAATCCAGGGAAGCCAGCTACGATCCCGACTTCGACAGCTGATCGTCCGGAAATAACATATGCCAAGGTGTTCCCCCACGAACACCTTTCTTGTTTTCCGGGTCGGCAAACTTTCTTAGGCTGATCGAAGTTTATTGAGTATTATTTCATTTTACGAACAAACGTGAATCAAATTACCTCGACGGATACCTTTCTCGACGAACTCGATCCTAAGGAATATATCATCATCAAACGGGCAAGGGTCAATAACCTTAAAAACCTGTCCGTTGCAATCCCACGAAACAAACTCGTTGTGGTCACCGGCCTCTCCGGCTCCGGAAAGTCCTCCCTCGCCTTCGATACCCTCTTTGCGGAAGGCCAGCGCATGTACGTCGAAAGCCTAAGCTCGTACGCCCGGCAATTCCTCGGCCGCATGGAAAAACCCGAAGTCGACTACATCCGCGGTGTCTCCCCCGCCATAGCCATCGAACAAAAGGTGAACACCCGGAATCCGCGCTCGACGGTAGGAACGACAACAGAAATCTATGACTACCTCAAGCTGCTCTTCGCCCGGATCGGCAAAACCTATTCGCCTATCAGCGGCAATGAGGTGACCCGCGACACGGTGACCTCCGTCGTCGATAAGATCAACAAACTCAAGGAAGGAACCAGAATCATGGTGGCCTGCCCCCTCCACGTAAAAAAGGGGCGCAAGCTGCAGGAAGAATTAAACCTGCTCCTCAGTAAAGGCTTCGCCCGCATCCTCGTCGACGGCGAGATGAAATTCATTGAGGAAGTCCTCGGAAACCCTGAAGGAAAGAAAAAGAAACCAGCCAAAATTGACGGCGATATAGAAATACTCATCGACCGCACCACGGTTAACCCTACCGATGAAGACACAACGTTCCGCCTGGGCGACTCTGTTCAAACGGCATTCTTCGAAGGCGAAGGCGATTGCGTAGTCTATGCGGAAAACAAGTCGAAGCTGCGTTTCTCCGACCGCTTCGAACTCGATGGAATGAAGTTCACTGAGCCCTCGATAAACTTCTTCAGCTTCAACAACCCCTACGGTGCCTGCCAGACGTGTGAAGGTTTCGGCAAGGTATTGGGCATTGACGAAGATCTGGTGATCCCCGACAAGTCCCTTTCCGTGTACGAAGGAGCTATCGCCCCGTGGCGAAGTGAAACGATGGGCGAATGGCTGAAGCCGCTTCTGAAAAACGGTATCAAGTTCGACTTCCCGATTCATCGTCCGTACAACGAACTGACACCGGCACAGCAACAACTGTTGTGGGAAGGCAACGATTACTTCGAAGGAATTAACGACTTTTTCCGGTACCTCGAATCAAAGCTGCACAAGATTCAGTACCGCGTTCTGCTGTCGCGCTACCGCGGACGGACGAATTGCCCTGATTGCAAGGGAACCCGGCTGCGCAAGGATGCTCAATATGTGAAGATCGCGGGCACCTCGATAACGGACCTGGTGCTGCTTCCCATTGAAGAAGCGCTGGCATTCTTCAACAGACTGAAACTGCCTCCGTATGAAAAGCAGGTGTCGGACCGGATCATCACTGAAATCACATCACGCCTCTCCTATCTCACGAAGGTGGGACTGGGATACCTTAACCTGAATCGCCTTACGTCGACGCTTTCCGGAGGCGAATACCAGCGAATCAAACTGGCGACCTCACTCGGTAGCGCGCTCGTTGGTTCGATGTACATCCTTGATGAACCAAGTATTGGATTGCATCCGAAGGATACGGAGCGAATGGTAAGCGTTCTCCAGCAGCTTCGCGACCTCGGCAATACAGTCATTGTTGTCGAACATGAAGAAGAAATCATGCGCGCTGCCGACCAGATCATAGATATCGGTCCGGACGCAGGTATTCACGGAGGAAATCTCGTTTTCCAGGGTACCATCAGGGACATGAACGGCAAGGTTCAGTCGCACACGACCAACTACCTCACGGGCCGCGAAGAGATCCCCGTTCCGAAGACACGAAGGAAGTGGCGCGATTCTATTGTCGTTGCCGGGGCGCGTGAAAACAACCTGAAGAACCTTACGGTGAAGTTTCCATTAGGGGTGCTTACCGTCGTCACCGGCGTAAGTGGCTCCGGAAAGTCAACACTCGTCAAGAAGATTCTTTATCCTGCCGTAGGCCGGCTTTCAGGGTCAGTAACCGAATCACCGGGTAAGTACGACAAGCTTGAAGGTGATTTCGGCAAAATCACGCAGGTTGAGTTCGTGGATCAGAATCCCATAGGAAAATCCTCCCGTTCCAACCCCGTGAGTTACGTGAAGGCATATGATGCGATACGCAATCTGTATGCGGATCAACCACTCGCGAAACAACGCGGATACAAGCCGTCGCACTTTTCATTTAACGTAGAGGGTGGACGCTGTGAGACCTGTGAAGGGGAAGGTGAAATCCGCGTGGAGATGCAGTTCATGGCCGACATCTTCCTGCGTTGTGAAAGTTGTCACGGCAAGCGCTTCAAACAGGAGGTACTCGAAGTTGAATACAACGGCAAGAACATCGCCGACGTCCTGGATATGACCATCGAAGAAGCGCTGGAATTCTTCCGCGACAAGAAACCGGTGCTGGATAAGATTCAACCCCTGTACGACGTCGGACTTGGTTACGTCAAGATGGGCCAGTCGTCCAACTCGCTGAGTGGTGGTGAAGCGCAGCGCGTGAAGCTGGCTTCGTTCCTCGGAAAGAATTCACCGGATGGACGAATACTTTTCATTTTCGATGAGCCCACTACCGGATTGCACTTCCATGACATTTCAAAACTCCTGAAGGCTGTCAACGCCCTGGTGGATCAGGGTCACACCGTCATCATCATCGAACACAACCTGGAAGTCATCAAGTGCGCCGACTGGATTATTGACCTCGGCGAAGAAGGTGGCGAAAAGAAAGGTGGCAAGCTGATGTTTGAGGGCACACCTGAGCAAATGGTGAAGAAAGGTAAAGGCTATACGGCCGAATTTCTCCGCACGAAGATTAAGGGTTAACACAACGGATAATCTTGCCGGCTTTGGGTTTGCGTCAGCCGTGATCCCCAGACTTCGGCCATTAAATACAGAACGCACTCCAGGAGCGACTACCTACCCTGTTTCATTTTTTCGAGTTGCCGCCACTCCATGGCTCGCGCGACGAGCGTTTCCATGTCCTGTGTTTCTAACCTCCCCGCCACCTCACGTCGACGGTAGGCCCACCCATTTCTATTTCATCAAATCCCAGCCCGCTTTGATGGGACGGTAAAAGTCGGTCGCTCCGTGGCTCGAGCCGGCGACCCCGAATCCCCAAAAATCAAAGGAAACGTCACGGCCAATTGGACCAACGGTGAAACGGTCGTTAAGATTAAGGTATTGATAAAGGGGGATTGAAGCATAAATGAGGCAGAGATAAAGCAGTCCTTTAAAGGACCGCCTTATCACTGCTTTATCACCGCCTTATCACCGCCTTATCACCGCTTTATCTCACAAGAATTGTCCACTTCAGGTACAACATCGAATACCTGGCAGTTAAAGAACCGGAACCTTCAAATGTACCAGTGAACGCCGGCCGCCAGCCTGGTTAGGCTCTTCCGGGAAAGATCAGGCTGGTTTGTGGCTTGAATAAAAAAAGTGGTTTTGCCCATGAGGCGGGCATGGCAGGATTTAGGGGTCACCGTCCCCCGCGTTGTTATTGAGGAAGGTTATTTTGGCAGCAGGCAGCCAGAAATAAGCATTATTTTGCCGGTCGCCATGATTACTTCGCGATCTTCTCGTACGAGGCGCCTATGCCCTTGATGAGGGATGAACTGAACCCCTGGTGCTCCATCTCATTAAGACCCACAATGGTGCAACCCTTCGGCGTCGTAACTTTGTCGATCTCTTCTTCGGGGTGACGGTTCAGCTTAAGCAGAAGTTCTGCAGCGCCCTTAACCGTCTGGGCGGCAATCAGGTTAGCCGTACGTGCATCGAAGCCGATTTCGATACCGCCTTGTGTGGAAGCCCGGATGAAACGCAGTGCGTACGCGATGCCACACGCACCCAGCACCGTGGCCGCATCCATCAGCTTTTCATCAATAGGAATACTTACGCCCATCTGGCTGAAAAGCTCCGTCACATAATCGACTTGCTCCGGCGTCGCGCCCTGATGGCACAAACACGTTACTGATTCCTGTATCGCGATCGCCGTGTTGGGCATCGCACGGAAAATGGGCACACCATGATCGATAATGCCACCGAGATCTTTTAACGACACGCCCGTGACCACACTGATGACGATGTGTCGCGCGGGATCAAAATGCTGCTTCAGCCCTTCAAGTATGTCTACCACGTTATATGGTTTTACAGCAATAAGGATAACGTCATTCTGACGTATTGCCTCTGCGTTATCGGAAGTGACGTTGACACCAAGATTCCTTAGCGGGAGAAGTGCATCCACGTTCCTTCGTGTAACCGTTATCATCTCCGGAGTAACGAACTTGCTCTTCACCAGCCCTTCCGCGATTGAGGCGCCGAGGTTTCCACCTCCGATTATTGCAATGCGACTATTCTTCATATCATCCATTAACGTGTAGCCGGTGAAATTAAGACACTTTTTCCGGACTTCATTACCCCCGGTTACGTTTGTGTAAAAACTGACGTATTCAGCTCGCCATTTTGTAGGTATGTGACCCTGCTTATTTTATTTTTGCGGCACGTAATTCAGAACCGGCTAACCACTTTTATGGCACATATCGAGATCCTCGAACAGACGAAGAAAAAAAATCCCCACGAACCGGAATTCCTGCAGGCCGCAGAGGAGGTCATCTATTCTGTGGTTCCCGTCCTGGAAAAGAACCCCGAGTTCATCAGAGAGAGGTTGCTCGAACGCATGCTGGAGCCCGAGCGTATCATTTCCTTCCGCGTAACGTGGGTCGACGATCAGGGACGCGTGCAGATCAATCGCGGGTATCGCGTGCAGATGAACAGTGCCATCGGTCCATACAAAGGTGGATTGCGATTCCACCCTTCAGTAAACCAAAGTGTGTTGAAGTTTCTGGGTTTTGAGCAAACGTTTAAGAATGCACTTACCGGCATCCCGATGGGTGGAGGTAAGGGCGGCAGCGACTTCGATCCCAAAGGCAAATCCGACGCTGAGGTGATGCGTTTTTGTCAGGCATTTATGCTTGAGCTGTACCGCCACATCGGCCACCGCCTCGATATCCCTGCAGGAGATATAGGCGTTGGTGCCCGCGAGATCGGTTACATGTTCGGGATCTTCAAAAAGATTCAGAATGAATTCACCGGCGTCATCACCGGCAAGGGCATTGGCTGGGGGGGTAGCCTCATCCGTACTGAAGCAACGGGGTACGGCCTTATCTACTTCGCTGAATACATGCTGCAGGAAAAAGGCGAATCACTAAAAGGAAAAACGTGTCTCGTTTCCGGTTCAGGCAACGTCTCACAATATGCCATTGAGAAAATTCTTCAACTAGGCGGAAAGCCTGTGACCGCGTCTGACTCATCTGGATTTGTTTACGATGAGGCTGGCTTCAACGAAGAGAAACTTGAATTCCTGAAAGATCTTAAGAACAATCGTCGCGGACGTATCAAGGAATATGCGGAGCGTTTTCCGGGAGTTGTGTACCAGGAAACCGGCAACGACGAGGATCACAATCCTCTCTGGAATATCCCGGCGTATTGCGCATTCCCATGTGCGACGCAAAATGAGGTGAATGAAAAAGACGCGCAGAACCTTGTTCGCAACGGCGTGAAACTTCTTGCCGAGGGTGCGAACATGCCTACTACCATTGACGGGATCGACGTACTTATTGACAGCGGCGTTATGTACGCACCTGGCAAAGCTGCGAATGCAGGTGGTGTTGCTACGTCAGGGTTGGAGATGACCCAAAACTATATGGGTTCACACTGGACGCGTGCAGAAGTAGACAAAAGACTGCACGGCATCATGAAAGACATCCATCATATTTCACTCGCAGCGGCCAAAGAATACGGCAAGCCCGGCAATTATCTGCACGGTGCCAACATCGCAGGATTTCTCCGGGTAGCGAGGGCTATGCAGGCCCAGGGCGTCGTTTAAGATACTACTGGTCTATTTTGTTAAAGTTTTTTTTCCCGCAGCGGGGAGTGATACTTTTATACCCATTTTAAAAATTACGGTGACGTTGTATGGAGCTGCGGCTGCAAACTTCCTATAGGCAGATTCTGGGGATGGGGATGCCGATTGCACTCGCGATGCTGGTGCCTCAGATAAACTTTATAACCAACAATATATTCCTGAGCGGCCTCGGCGAAGCGGAGCTTGCCAGCGCGGGAATAACGGGAGTATATTATCTTACTTTCGCGGTAATCGGCAACGGACTTAACAACGGCCTTCAGGCCCTGATCGCGCGGCGCGCAGGTGAGAACCGGCCATCGGAAATAGGAAGACTTTTTATTCATTCGATCTGGCTCGCGCTTGGCATTGCCGGTATCGGGATAGCCATAACGTACTACTTCGCGCCCATCCTCATGCCGCGGGTCCTGCACAACCAGGAGATCGCAAATCAGGTAGTTGATTTTCTGCTGATCCGAATCTGGGGTCTGCCCATTTTGTATTTGTATGTCATGCGCAATGCACTCCTCGTCGGAACGAATAATACGCGTTTCCTGGTATGGGGTACGTTGAGTGAAGCCGTGGTCAATATCGTACTTGACTGGGGATTGATCTACGGCCATTTTGGATTGCCAAGACTGGGTTTCAACGGAGCTGCATACGCATCCATCATTGCCGAAGCCACCGGATTGATTGTTATCTATGCAATCATCCATAAGAAAGGATTTCATCGGTCCTTCTCGTTTTTCGCTGACAAGCGCGTCGACTTCTCCCTCATTAAGCTGATCTTCGTTTTTTCATCGCCGCTGATTCTTCAGTATTCGATGAGTATCGCCAGCTGGGAATACTTCTACATTCTTATCGAGCACCATGGTCAGCGGGCACTGGCTGTGTCCAACGCGATGCGCAACATCTTCGGACTGTTCGGAATCTTCTCGTGGGCTTTCGCGGCCACGGCCAACACAATGGTGAGTAACATCATTGGGCAGGACCGCCGTGAAGAGGTCTTTTCACTCGTTACGCGGATCGCCTTCATGAGCTTTTTCATCTCCCTTGCTATTGCCACGATTCTGAATCTGTTCCCCGAATGGTTCCTCTCTTTTTACGGACGCGGAGAAGAATTCATCGCCGACGGCATACCGGTCGTAAGGGTAGTATCACTGGGTCTGCTGATGATGTCGTTTTCAACGGTGTGGCTGAACGCCGTAACGGGTACGGCAAATACACGTATTAATCTGCAGATAGAAATCATTACGCTGATAATCTACTGTATCTATGTCTACGTGGTGCTGGAGTTTTTGAACAAACCCATTACCTGGGGCTGGGCTTCGGAATGGATTTACTGGCTAAGCACGTTCCTGATGGCCTACTTCTATATGAGGTCGGGAAAATGGAAGGCGAAGTCGGTGTGACCCGCGAACTTTACTCGGTGCGTTGACGATCTGATTCTTTGTAGTCGTAGTAGTACAGGAAGGTTTTCTTCCCCACGTTCTTTTCGCTGAGGGTATAAAAACCCGCGTTGTCATGAGCCCACGTCAGTGCTTCGCCCTGCGGCTCTATTTCGTAGGGAACTTCGAAGGCGGTTGTTTTCAAAAGCTCACCAACGGTCATCGCAGAGTCGGCGCGCCAGTAGTAAACGTGCTCATAATTCTTCAAAAGAATTTGTCTGCCGTCACTCCTTACGTCGCCGCCCACAATCTGCGTAAACGGTATTGACGTCACCTTGCGGGCCGTGAGTGTATCGCGGGTTGAGTGAGGAAATGGAAGTTCGTACAGCCACACAGGCTCTTCCCTTTTGGAAATCACGAACAGGCTTTTTGTGATCGGGTCAATAAGCAACGTTTCTGTGTCTTTTGTTTTGTCTTCAAGGCGAAAGGTAATCGTGTCGAAAGTTTGAATGGTCAGTTTCTTTCCGCCGGCAGCGAGAACAGGTTCCTCAAAGCGATAGATATGTTTGAATGGATATCGCGCCCTGTTGTCTCCGATCTCTCCCACGTACACATACCAGGTGCTGTCTGCGGGCCCGGGGCCGACAGCGATATCTTCCCAGTCGCGGTTTTCCACTTCACCGATGCGACAGGTGAGATGAATAGTAAGCAGGGAATCGATGAGAAAGATTTCGGGGTCGTTGCCGCTGTCGTTGTGGACCCAGAACATTCCGGGATTGCGTCGGCTGGCCGCGATGCCGGAAATCTCCGTCAGTTTCTTGTTATCCAGTTCGGCCACGCGTTGTGCGGTAGCGAAGGCATCAGTTGGGTTCTCGAGGTCGGGACTCATACAGCTGAAACAGACCAGCATGAGGACCACCACAATCCAGGGATTTTTCATTTGGCGGGCAAGAAAAGCAAATTTTGAAGGAAATTGAAGGTTTCGAAAACCTATTCCGTATACGGGTGAGCCTATTGGCGGGTTGACTTGCAGAACTGGATAGAATCGCCGTTTTTCTTCGAGCGTATCTTTCCTTCCTTTACGAGCACTGACGCCACGAAGCCGACCTGATCGATCAGCACCTGCCAGTTTTCGTGATCAATGCGCTGAGCTACGTCCGCCGGTCTGAAACTCTTCTCGGGGCCGCGTTCGTCGGCAAGTTTCAGGATTGTCTTTCGGATGTCTTCGGCGAATACCATAGTAACCAGTATCTGTGTACTGGTAGAAATTAAAACTTTCATGCCAGGTGAGGCGTGCTGCGCGGTTCAGAAATTGTAGCCGGCTTTACACAGGCGCTATCCAATGACTTCGCGGACGGTAGTCCAGACAAGGTCGGGCTCGAACCCCTTTTGAATAGCATAGGTGGCCACCTTGTCGCGTTTCACAAAAATGTTTTCTTCGTCTACCTGGGCGGCTTTCTTCGAGAGAAGTTCGCGAAGAGTGTTGAGGTAGTCGTCGTCCTCAACTTCGGACAGGGCCATCCGGATGCAGTACGGCGAAATATCGCGGGCTTCCAACTCGCGGGTTATACGCACGCGCCCCCATTTCTTCATGCGGAATTTTCCCCCTGCGTAACTGCGGGCGAAACGTTCTTCGTTGAGGTACCCCTCAGTGATGAGATCGGTAATCAGCTCCTCCACGTCGTTGCGAGTGAGGCCGTATTCAAACAGCTTGCTGCGAACTTCATTATGACACCGTTCCTGGTAGGCGCAATACCTGTAGATCTTTGCGCGGGCTTCGGGGAGCGATATAGGTTTGACGGAGGCCATCGCGTAAAAATAAAGAAGTCAGCGGGGTGGCGCTGACTTCAAAGCATACTTTTATTTAATCTGTTACTTCACAAGACCTTTCGTTTTCAAAATGCTTGTAACGAATTTCCGCTCATTTTCGGTGTTGAAGATTTTAAACGGCCAATGGATAAGCTGAGCCTTGTTCACAAAAAGGACAAAGTAATCGTCACCGATCTTTGCACTTTTTATCTGATCCCACTTGATCGGCATCCCTTCCCGCGCATTTAGCTTCATAAGGATTTGCTGGCTGTTGATTTCATAAGAGAATTTTTCAAACAGCATCTTGCCCTGTTCCAGTTGCGTAACGCCGTAGAACTGGATATACCAGAAGAGCAGATAAATGCCGACACCTATTGCTGCTGCTATGAACCACCAGATACTTGCGATCCAGAAGTATAGTAGACAGATGGCGACGGCGGCCACGGCGGCGATCCATCCCTGCTTTATCATGATACTTTTGAATGCGAGGTTGATATACGTCTTCTTGTCGAGCTTGTAGTTTTTTGTCTTGACGACCATACATTTTATTAAGTTAATTCGCTAGAACGCCTTGAGGCTCAGATCCATGCTGGTTACACCGTGGGTTAGTGCGCCCACCGAAATGTAGTCTACACCGGTTTCTGCAACCGCGCGTATCGTGGTTTCGGTTATGCCTCCACTGGCTTCGGTCTCGAATCTTCCTCCGATAAGATTCACGGCTTCCTTCATCATTTCCGGGCTCATGTTATCGAGCATGATGATGTCGACGCCGCCGACCCTGAGCACTTCTTCTACCTCTCCGAGGTTGCGGGTTTCGATTTCGATCCGCAGGTTCTTATTTTGGCTGCGAAGATAATCTTTTGTTCGAATGATTGCCTGTTCAATTCCGCCGGCCATGTCGATATGATTGTCTTTGAGCATGATCATGTCGAAAAGGCCGATTCTGTGGTTATGGCCGCCCCCGATCAGCACGGCCCATTTTTCCGGCAGTCTGAAGTTTGGCGTCGTTTTACGGGTATCGAGGATCTTTGCCTTCGTGCCTTCAACGAGTTTCTGGTAGTGTGCGGCTTTCGTAGCGATGGCGCTCATGCGCTGCATACAATTGAGAACCAGGCGTTCTGACGTGAGGATTGAGCGGCTCGGGCCGCCGACGATGAAGGCAACAGCCCCGTTTTGGACACGCGTGCCGTCGGGGATCAGTATTTCCACGGAGAGCGTAGCATCGACGACGCGGAAAATCTCCTCAGCGAGTGAAACGCCTGCAATGAGGCCTTCTTGCTTAACCAGAAGGCGCGCGCGGCTTTCAGAATCTTTGGGAATAGCCGCAAGCGTAGAGTGGTCGCCGTCGCCGACATCTTCAGCCAGGGCCGACTGAACGAAGTGCCTGATGTATTCAGGGGTGATATAATAGGGTTTCACCGTGCAAAAATAGGATAACACGGCCTAAAATGACGCAGAAAGCGGGGTGTTATTCTCTGGTAAAGCGGATATCGTCGAGAAACTGGGTGTTGCCGTGGCTCTTGACTTTCATAAACAGGCGGTAGGTATTGCTGCCGCTCTTATATTGAAGAATCGCAAATGGTTGCCCGCCTTTCGATTTACCCTGGTGGATGATGTTCACTTCATTAGGAGGGTTTTGCTTGAAAAAATCCCGGAGGACAAATTCAGCCTGGGCTTTACTGTAGGACTGAACGTTTCCGTCGAGTGTAACGTCTACGTTAGTGTTAAGGTATCTGGACAGTTCTTTCGCACTTCCTGCCTTGATTGTCTCCTTTACCTGACTTATGACGTCAGCCGACTGGGCGAGGCCTACCGTCAAGGCGAGGAAGAAGAACAAATTGACCGCAATTAATTTCCGTCTCATAGCAACAATAGAGTGAGGCCAAAACTATGCCATAACCGAAAGATAGCGAAATTATGAAAGGATGGCTGTTTACCGCAATCGATGACACGTAGGGTTTCAGACGAAATCACGACATTTTACGCGGGCCGTAGCTGTAAACCTCCTTATATTTGCGCGCCATGTGAAAAGGCCTTACTACTATGAAAAAGAAAGTTTTACTCATGATTCTGGATGGGTGGGGAATCGCAAAAAACAAGTCTGTGTCTGCTATCGATCAGGCCAAAACTCCCTTTGTTGACTCCCTTTACGGCAAATATTCAAACAGTACGCTCGAAGCGTCGGGCCTTGCGGTGGGGCTGCCGGCCGGACAAATGGGTAATTCAGAAGTAGGACATATGAACATCGGCGCCGGCCGGATCGTATACCAGGACCTTGTAAGAATTAACAAGGCAATTGAAGAAAAAGAGCTCGATTCCAACCCGGTTCTTAACGACGCATTCGCTTATGCCATCCGCGAGAACAAAAAAATTCACTTCATCGGCCTTCTTTCTGACGGCGGCGTTCACTCACATATTGACCACCTGAAAGGGCTGGTCACGATCGCTGCAAACAAAGGTGTTAAAGATCTTTTCATCCACGCTTTCCTGGACGGTCGCGATACCGATCCCAAAGCGGGAGTTGACTATACCAAAAGTCTGATCGACCACCTTTCCACGACAACCGGAAAAGTTGCCAGCATTATAGGACGCTACTACGCGATGGACCGCGACAAGCGATGGGAGCGCGTGAAGCTGGCGTATGACCTGCTGGTGCACGGTACTGGAGAGGCAGCCACAGATCCACTGGCAGCAATCCGCGCATCTTACGATGCCGGTGTCACTGACGAATTCGTGAAACCAATCGTCATCCAGGAAAACGGTAAGCCGTTGGCAACCATCAGCGAAGGGGACGTAGTACTTTGCTTCAACTTCAGAACCGACCGCGGACGTCAGATCACGCAGGTACTTACGCAGCAGGACTTCCCCGACTTCGGGATGAAGACTATTCCGCTGAACTACATTACGCTGACCAGCTACGACGATACATTCAAAGGTGTTAAGGTGATCTTCGAGAAAGACAACCTCGAGATGACGCTGGGCGAAGTGCTGGCAAAGGCAGGAAAAAAACAGATCCGCATCGCGGAAACAGAAAAGTATCCTCACGTGACATTCTTCTTCTCCGGTGGTCGCGAACAGGTTTTCGAAGGTGAAAGCCGCATCCTGTGTCCTTCGCCGAAGGTCGCGACCTACGACCTTGCCCCTGAGATGAGCGCCAATGACATCAAAGACAAGATCATTCCGGAACTCAACAAACGCGAAGCCGACTTCATCTGTCTGAACTTTGCAAACCCGGACATGGTAGGTCACACAGGTGTTTTCGAAGCTGCGGTGAAAGCCTGTGAAACGGTGGACGCCTGCGCCAAGGCAGTAGCGGAAGCTGCGCTGAACAACGACTACGCGACGATCATCATCGCCGACCACGGAAACGCAGACATGATGGTCAACGACGATGGTTCACCCAATACGGCACATACTACGAACCTTGTGCCCTGCATTCTCGTTGATCAGCAACTGAGACCGAAAATGAAGAATGGCAAGCTTGGAGATCTTGCACCAACAATCCTTACGCTGATGGGAGTTGAAATCCCCCGACAAATGACAGGGAATGTCCTTTTTGAACAATAGAGCGAAACCCGGCATAGATCGTTTCTATCGGATACTCGGATTTGTATTCATCATGGCGACTGTAGTCTCCTGTTATGAATACAAACCTGTCGCCGGCGGATACTATAACGTCGACAGTCTGCTCGACGGGCAAATCAGGCTTCTCGTTGACAGGGCCGCGACGCTGGAGAAGAATGCCGTTGTCGGTGAGCAGGATTCACACGTGGTGCTCGTCCCTGGAGACAGCGCAGCCTGGGCAGAAGAATTGGACATATTCCGGAACCTCAGCGTAATCAACAAACCTGTTAACCGGGGATTGTATATCGATTCGGTGTACAAAGACAGAAGCAGCAATCTTAGCATCAGGGGATTTTCTGCGCTTGACGATGACCTTCCCCTGGAACGCCTGGAAATATATTATTTGAACACTCCCCGGGATATACGAAAGATCGAAGCCACTGTCCGGGAAAAAAACCTGATGTTTAAAACGAAACGGACTTTGAGAATGGACTTCAGAAAGAAGGACACCGAATCAATTCTTTCGGCGTATAGCATCAAAGGTGGTCAAAAAATGCTGATGGGTGACAGCGTACGCTATTTCGTATCAGCGAGAATATCAACACCTCAGAATTAGTATGGCAAAGAGAAGAAGGAAAGAGGGAAGCGAACCTGAAGAAAAAAAGCCACTCAACAGGGAATCGTTTAAGCATCTGATGGCCTTGTTTCGGTTCATGCTTCCGTACAAGGGCCTTTTCACCATTGGTGTCATTTCATTGTTTTTGTCTACGTTCACAATCCTTGCCTTTCCCCGGCTGGCAGGCGAACTTCTTGACATCGCCAATGGCAAGCCGACTTACTTCTCCACGATCAACGAGGCAACGGTGGCGCTATTGGCGGTGCTCATCATTCAAAGTGTGTTTTCGTTTGTCAGAGTTTTTACCTTCTCCATCGTAAGTGAAAAGGGAATCGCTGATCTTCGCAGAAAGGTCTACCAGAAGGTGATATGGTTACCGCTTTCGTTCTTTGACTCGCGAAGAGTAGGCGAGCTGATGAGCCGGCTTACTTCTGATATCGCCATCCTTCAGGATACCTTCAGTTTTACCCTGGCGGAAGCGTTACGGCAAGTACTTACACTCATTTTTGGAACAGCCTTTCTATTTTACTTCGCACCGCAGCTGACTGTGTTTATGCTGCTGACTTTCCCGGTTATCGTTATTTCGGCCATCATCTTTGGAAAGTTCATCCGGANGATGTCGCGACGCACGCAGGATAAGATTGCAGAATCAAATGTCATCATAGAAGAATCGTTTCAATCCATTTCGGTAGTGAAAGCCTTCACAAATGAGCTTTTCGAAATAAAACGTTTTGAAAAAGCGATTCATGAGGTTGTGGGCATTGCCATACGGGGAGCGAAGTATCGCGCACTGTTTGTTGCCTTCATCATTTTTGTGATTTTCGGTGGCATCGTGGCCGTAGGCTGGTATGGAGCGACACTGGTCCTTTCAGGAGAACTGCAAACGGGTGGCCTGTTTTCATTCGTGATCTATACATCGCTGATCGGGTTCAGCATACAGGGGCTCGGAGAAATTTACGCGCAGCTCCAGCGTTCCGTTGGTGCGTCTGAACGCGTCCTGAACATCCTTCAGGAGCAGGATGAGGCGGAAAAAGAGCGCAAGGAGTTCCGGCTGAAAGGAGGCATACAGTTCAGAGATGTGTCATTCTCATACCCAACGCGAAAAGAGGTGGATGTACTTAGCGGGCTCGACTTCACGGTGCGGCCGGGCGAAAAGGTTGCCCTCGTCGGGCAGAGTGGCGCGGGCAAGTCGACGATAATCAACCTGCTGATGCGGTTCTATCCGGTGAGCTCAGGCGAGATACTGGTTGACGATGTGAACATCAACTCGTTTAACCTGATGGCTTATCGTCAGAACCTTGGAATCGTACCGCAGGAAATCATTCTGTTTGGTGGAACGATAGAGGAAAACATAGCTTACGGCAAGCCTGGAGCGACGGAGGAGGAGATCAGAGACGCGGCGCGGAAGGCTAATGCACTGGAGTTTATAGAAAGTTTTCCGGAAGGCTTCAAAACGCGCGTTGGCGAACGCGGTGTCAAACTTTCGGGTGGCCAGCGTCAGCGTGTTGCTATTGCGCGGGCGATACTGAAAGACCCGGCAATTCTGATTCTCGATGAAGCGACAAGCTCTCTCGACCTGAAGTCGGAGGTGCTGGTTCAGGAGGCGCTCGAGAAGCTGATGGAAGGCCGCACAACGATAATAATTGCCCATCGCCTCAGCACGATAAAGAAGGTCGACAGGATATTTGTGATCCAGGAGGGCAAGCTTGCGGAGACGGGATCACATGCGGAACTTAGTGTGGCAGATAATGGTATTTATAGTAACTTACTGAAGCTTCAGGTACACTAAAATATCATGACGTCTTCGACAGACCGGCTGCTGAAATCCTTTGATATGCGCTCCACCCCGAGTCGCCTGGAAATTCTTACGCTTTTCCTGAAAACGCAGTATGCGCTTTCGCACGGCGACATCGAAAAAGAGGTGAGCAACTCGCTTGACAGGGTGACGGTATACCGCACGTTGCGGACATTTCTCGACAAGGGGTTGATCCACAAAGTATTGGATGACGAGGGCAGTTTAAAATACGCGTTGTGTACGGAAGCGTGTTCTTCAGCCGGGCATCACCACGACCACGTACACTTCAAATGCACCGTCTGCGGCCAGACAAATTGTCTCGATATTGAACTTCCCGGCCTCCGGCTGCCAAAAGGTTACAGACCGCAGGAAATCAACATTCTGGTTCAGGGAATATGCGAAAGGTGTTCGGCAGCCTAACCGGATAAATTCCTGTTAATCGTCAATATAATTCATTTGCCTTTCATTTTTGGTGTGATAATATATTTGTAGTTTTGAGATTGTGGGAAGTAGATGGCATCGATTGAATGCATTGATTTCCCTTGAATAAACGCTCTAACCGCACTTGCTTTTTTTGCAAAACATACCTGCGATTTCACTTTTTACGAATCTGAGCGAAAGGGAAACGATTCTATTCGGAGTATTTGCCGCGATCATAATCGTATTTTTAGCCGTTGACCTGGGGATTTTCAACAAGAAGGCACACAAGATTTCTGCGAAATCGGCCTTGTATCAATCAATCTTCTGGGTTGCCATCAGTGCCGCTTTCGGGTATCTGATCTACATTGAAGGCCCTTACGAGCATGTCGTTTCCGGAAAAGTAGAAATCCTCACCGGGTCAGATGCCGCCGTGCTTTACTTCTCCGCCTACCTTACGGAGAAAGCTCTTTCAGTTGACAATATTTTTGTAATTCTGCTCATCCTGAAGTACTTCAAGGTGAAGGAGGAGTATTTTCACAATGTTCTTTTCTGGGGTATTCTGGGGGCTATCGTATTCCGTGCGGTATTCATTTTCGTCGGAGCATACCTTATCCATCAGTTCCACTGGCTGCTGTACATCTTCGGTGTATTCCTGATCTATTCCGGAATCCGGATCTATTTCGAGGACGATGACGAGAAGATTGAGCCCGAAAAGAATCCGATCATGCGATTCTGCCGCAAGTATCTTCCTATCACAAAGGAAGACTCCGACGGCAAATTCCTGCTAAGGAAAGATGGTAAGCTTATGTTTACGCCGCTTTTCCTGGTGATTGTACTGATTGAAACAACGGACCTGATTTTCGCTGTTGACTCTATTCCCGCTGCGTTTGCCATAACACAGAACGAGTTTCTCATTTACACGTCAAACATATTTGCGGTAATGGGTCTGCGTGCGATGTTCTTCCTCCTTGCCGGAATAATCGACAGGTTCTACCTGCTCCAGAAGGGGTTGAGCATAATTCTGTTCTTCATCGGCGCGAAGATGCTTCTTGAAATCTTTGATATTGACATCGGTGTATACGCGTCGTTCTCGGTTATTATTGCCACGTTGACGCTCTCGATTATTTTCTCTGTCATCGTGCCGAGAAAGCAATCACAGGATGAAAAGGAAACGCATTCGCCGGAGTTGTAGCTAGGTTGCGAAAACGCTCTTCGGCAGGATCTTCATCAGTATCGGCAGCGTCAGAAATTTCTGCGGCAGCGAAGTGACTGCAAATGTTGGAACACTTCTGAGAATCTCAAGTAACCCGGTCCTTATGCGCTCGTTTTCATCGGGTGAAAGCTCCTGCGTTCTGCCTTTGCGGATCAGCGAAAACAACTCATCGCGATTGCGCAGGTCGCGGGCAATCCACGATCTGTTCTTCTCAACCAATTGACTCACCCTGTCGATATAGCGTTGACTCACGTCTTCAAACGTCTTCTGAGAATCCTGCAGATGTTCCAGGTAGCTCCAGTTTTCCAGCACGAAGCCTTCGATGGATACCATGCTGCTCATCAGTTCATCCTCGGTAAAGTCAAAGTACCTGCAAAACGCCTTAAGAAATTCGATCTCCTCGTCTTCAACAAGTTTGTCCGCCCAAATGGTGAGGATCGCGATTTCAAGGAAGAACTTCTTAAGTATCCACGAATTTTCGGTTGGCAGATTAATGTCTTCTATAGCGATACCTTCTGCGAAAATGCGCATAGCCTCGCGTTTGCGTTCCGACGGAAGTTCTGTCGTTTGGAGGAAGAACTCAAAAAGTCTCTGTTCTTCCGGTGCGATAACTTTGTTTGCATGAGCCGCAGCGGCGATGACTTTCACCATTGAAAAGCGCAGCTCATCGCGTTCATAGCGGAAGAAGTCGGCGACAATCTTATCGGCGTTTGTGTGAATCCACTGACCGAAGATAAACACGTCGAGGAAGAGCAGACTGTTATGGAAGAACGTCGTCCAGAAGTTTCCCTGGTAGGTGGCGGTGTGGTTGATTCGCTTTTCGAGAATCTTTTCCGCGACTTCGAGTGCAGACTTTTTCCTACCGAAGAATGTCTTCGCGGGTATCGAGATTTCAGGGAAGATATTGTTGTAGAAGTTGCCGATGCTTTCGACGGTTTTCATGATTGCCTCTGTAAACTCGTCTTCACTTTGCACGGGCTTTTCATGAAAGAGCAGTGAGCTGCTGATCAGGCTTTCGGCAAGCAGAATCTTCATCCTGTCGCGTTCACTCCACGTACCGTTGTGAGAGCTGTCAATCACGGAGAGCGATTCACCATACATCAAACCCGTAGGTTGAACGAGACGATACAGGGAGTAATCGGGATGGGAGGATTTGTGCTCCGTTTCAGAGGCAAGCCCGAGAAACAAATTCTTGCGATAGTCAAGATATGCTTTGAGCCATCCTTTGTCGTGCGGGGTCATTTTCGGGGAATGTAAGAAGATGAAATTACAGAATTGTAATCAAATTCCGCCGGGACTGTCTAAAAATTGTCCTTCCACCCTTTTTCCTCCAGCGTTTTGACGGCGAGTTCTACTTTGTTTTTTAGCGAGGTCTTAAACCGTTCCAGGTCCTGCTGGACGCGTTCATCTGATGTTCCGATGATCTGCGCAGCGAGGATGCCCGCATTTTGGGCTCCATCGAGAGCCACGGTTGCTACAGGCACTCCTGATGGCATTTGAAGTATGCTTAGCACTGAATCCCAGCCGTCGATGGAGTTTGATGATTTCACCGGCACGCCAATAACGGGAAGGGTAGTAAGCGATGCAACCATGCCTGGCAAGTGGGCCGCGCCACCGGCTCCGGCGATGATCACTTTCAATCCCCGTTCGCGGGCTGTAGTTGCGAAATCCACCATTCGCAGGGGCGTGCGATGGGCTGACACGATAGTGATCTCGTAGGAGACTTTCAGCACATCAAGAATATCCGCAGCGTCCTTCATAATACGAAGGTCCGACTGGCTGCCCATGATGATTCCTACAACCGGTTGGGTTTTCATAGTGAAATTACTTTAAGGGTCTGTTTTACAAATTCGGTATTTTGTCTGAGTGTGGCGACGTCGTCACCAACGATGGTAACGTGCCCCATTTTCCGGAACGGCTTGGTGATCTCTTTCCCGTACAGGTGAACATGTATACCTGCGCGGCTTACGACCTCCTGGAACCCCTGATAACAAGCCGGGCCTTCGTATCCAGGTTCGCCGAGGAGGTTTACCATTGCGGCTGGTTGAACCGTGTCGGTATCGCCCAGCGGAAGATTGAGGATTGCGCGGAGGTGTTGCTCGTACTGTGACGTGATGTTGCCTTCGATGGTCTGGTGACCACTGTTGTGAGGTCGCGGTGCAATCTCATTTACGAGTACGTCGCCTGTTTTAGTAACGAACATCTCAACAGCAAGCAGTCCGACCATGTCGAGTTTGCTGATGATAGTTCGCGCAATGTCTTCGGCGCGCGTGGCAACTTCAGAAGTTACTTCAGCCGGAGAGAAAAGATATTCGACGAGGTTTTGAACGGGATGGAAAACCATCTCCACCACTGGGAAAGCTTTGATTTCGCCGGCTTCATTTCGCCCGACGATGACGGCGATTTCCTTTTCGAAATCGATGAGTTTTTCAAGAAGGCCGGGAGCATCAAAGGCACCTGTCAGATCATCCTTTGTCCGGAGGATTTTTACACCGCGGCCATCGTATCCTTCACGCCCAAGTTTGTTCACGGCAGGGAGAAAGGCCGCGTGTTTCCTGACGTCGTCGGCGTTTTCCGTGAGAATGAATTCGGCGGTAGGGATCGCGTTTTCTTTGTAGAACGTCTTTTGCACGCGCTTGTCCTGAATGAGTTCGATCACTTCAGGCTGGGGATAAACCTTTTTGCCCTGACGGGCGAGGTCCTTGAGTGCAGCGACGTTTACGTTTTCAATTTCAATGGTGATGATGTCGCATCCCTGACCAAACTTCATGACCGTGTCATAATCGGTGAGTTTGCCGTGTGTGAAATCAGCAAGGCGCGAACAGGGCGCGTTTGCGTCGGGGTCGAGGACAGCAAAGGGAATGTTGAAATCAATACCAGACTGGATCAGCATTCTGCCGAGTTGTCCACCTCCGAGGATGCCCAGTTTGAAATTCTGTTGGAATGTTTTCAATGAGAATGTGAATAGGACGCCAAATTAAATAAAAACCCCGAAAAGCATGACGGGCGTTACTTACGAGAAGGCGTTGAATACGATGAAGGCGGAGACGTACGCCAGCACAGTCATGTACACCAATTGAATCATCGGCCACTTCCAGCCTCTGGTCTCGCGATAGACAACCGCGAGTGTACTCATACACTGCATGGCGAAGGTGTAGAACACCAGCAGGGACAGGCCTACTGCCGGAGTGAAACGAGGCTGACCGGTCACGGCGTCAACTTCTTCGCGCATGCGTTGTTTGATGGTGCTGTCGTCTTCGGCGCTGCTTCCGATACTGTATATGGTAGCCATAGTTCCCACGAAGACTTCACGAGCTGCGAATGAGGTGATGAGGGCGATACCGATTTTCCAATCGTAGCCGAGAGGTCTGATAACAGGCTCAATGGATTTGCCGATGATACCGGCGTAGGAATTCTCAAGTTTAAGCGATGCGACGCGGTCTTCCAATTCTTCTTCTGACAGATCCGCGGGAGCAGTTTTCCGAACTTCCTCTTCAGCGAGGTCCATGCGGTCGCCGGGGCCATAGCTTGCGAGTACCCATAGGATTATCGAGATCGCCAGGATGATTTTCCCCGCCTCAAAGACAAACGCTTTGGTTTTTTCGACGATGGTATAACCTACGTTCGACCATTTCGGTACGCGGTAAGCGGGAAGCTCCATGATCAGGAAGCTGCGTTCTTTCACTTTGATGATGAGTTTCATCACCCACGCCGACGCAATGGCAGCGACGAATCCCAGCAGGTAGAGTCCCATCAGGGCAAGACCCTGAAGGTTGAAAAATCCGAGCACCTTTTCTTCAGGTACGATGAGCGCAATGAGTATCGTGAAGATGGGCAGGCGGGCGGAACAACTCATCAGTGGAGTGACCATGATGGTGATGGTGCGTTCCTTCCAGTTGTCGATGGTGCGTGTTGCCATGATTGCCGGAATCGCACAGGCAACGCCTGACATCAACGGAACAACACTCTTCCCGTTAAGGCCGAATTTGCGCATGATCTTATCCATAAGGAAGACAACGCGGGCCATATATCCCGATTCTTCAAGGATGGAGATAAAGGCAAATAGAATGGCAATCTGCGGAACGAAGATGACGATGCCACCGATGCCGGGGACAATTCCTTCTGCGATAAGACTTGCCAACGGTCCTTCAGGAAGTGTTCTGCCCAGGTACGAACTAAGTGAAGCAAAGGACGCGTCGATAAAATCCATCGGAACCGTAGCCCACGGAAATATCGCCTGAAAGATCAGGAAGAGTACTCCGAAGAAGATCACGTAGCCCCAAACTTTGTGGGTGACGATGCGGTCGATGAGTGTAGTATTTTTCTTCCAGGCGGGATCTGATGCTTTAAGTGTTATTGCAGTCAGCAGCGTCTGAATGTAGCTGTACCGTTGTATTGTTTCTGCACCCTGAAACTTCCCCGGGAAGAATTGATGTTTTTCACGAATGCCGGCGACCTGGTTTCTTTTATCCTCGGGCAGGAACTTCAATGATTCGGGTTGTTCGAGGAAGAGGTACGCCTCGTAGTCGTTGTCGACGCCGAGTTGGTGCCTTAGTTCCTGAACGGGTTGTTCGACCTCTTTCCACACCGGAAACACGGGTGTGGCAGCGGGTGCGTGCTGCTTCAGCAGTTCAGCTTTGAGTAACTCTATGCCGTCGCCTTTCCGGGCATTAACGGGCACCACGGGAACGCCCAGGCGTTTTGACAGTGTGTTGAGGTCGTAGCTTATTCCGGCCTTTGCCGCGAGATCCATCATGTTCAACACGAGGATCGTGGGCAGCCCCAGATCGATAACCTGGGTAAGCAATAGCAGCCCGCGTTTCAGATTCGTGGCATCGGCAACTACTACGACTTTTTCAGGAGTCTGGGGTGAATTGTGATTAAGCAGGTATTCTGAAACGATGCGCTCGTCGATACTGCGTGGATATATGCTGTAAATTCCCGGGAGGTCGGTTATTTCGGCTGAAACGCCATTGCCGAGGCTGGTCAGGCCGGTTTTCTTATCGACGGTGACGCCGGGAAAGTTGCCGATCTTCTGATTCAGTCCCGTAAGGTGATTGAAGAGGGAAGATTTACCCGAGTTAGGGTTTCCAACAAGCGCAATTCGTAACCTGCTCCCCGACATTAATTCATAATTGAAATAGTAGCAGCTTCTTCCAGTCGCAGGGAGAGTTCGTAACCAGAAACGCTGATACAGATTGGATCCCCAAGGGGCGCTGAGAAATTGAACTTTACCGGAGCTCCGGGCAGGCAACCCATTTCCATCAGTTTGATAGACAGATAATCGTCAGTAAAACCCGTCACAATCCCTACTTCCCCCGGCTGCATTTGCGCGACATTTCTACCCGTGGTTGCCATCAGTCCTTAATTAGATTAATTTTAAACAAGGCAAATATATGGGTGGTTCCTTTGGATTCCAATGATTTATATCAGATTAAACCTCGAACAACACCTATGGCAAAAAAGGATATAAAACAGGTAAAGAAAGACGGCAAGCGGTCGAAGAAGGCCAAACCTGCAGCTCCTGCGCCGCAGAAGGTGGAAGCCGAGAATGCCTCCGAAGACTTCGGCGGGATGAACATGGACAACTTCCGCCGGAACCTGGGAGGATGTGGCTAGAGGCTTTCGGCCACGAAAACACGCTTGATACGTTCACTTGTCGAGGTCAGGATTTCGTAGGGGATTGTTCCGATCCAGTCGGCTACGTGCTGAATGGGCAGATCCCGGCCGAAGATGATGACCTCGTCTCCTTCGGCAACCTCGAGTCCTGTGACGTCGACCATCGTCATGTCCATACAGACATTTCCTACTACGGGAGCCAGCGCTCCGTTTATCAGTACCTTTCCCTTGCCGCGGCTGAACGCGCGGCTGAAACCATCGGCATAACCGATAGCGATGGTGGCGATGGCCATATCGTGTTTTGCTACGCCGCGCCGGCCATAGCCAATCGTTTCGCCTGCCGGAATATGTTTAATCTGGGATACGATGGTTTTTAATGTAGCCACGGGTCTGAGATCCGTTCCCGACATGGCGGTGGGATCCACGCCGTATAGCCCGATACCCAGGCGCACCATATCGAACTGCAGTTCCGGGAAGCGGAGGATACCTGAAGAGTTCAGGATGTGGAACAGAGGCTTGTATCCGATTGCCCGGGCAATGCGTTCCGCACCGTCGCGGAAAAGGGTTGCCTGCCTTTCCGAAAAAGCGTCCTGCGATGCCTCATCGGCCGCAGCGAGATGCGTGAATATAGAAACTACTTCTATGTTGGGATTTGCTGCCAGTACACGGATGAGTTCGTCGACCTGATGGGGCTCAAAACCGAGGCGTCGCATGCCGGTATCCAGCTTTACGTGAACACGGCATTTCCTGCCGTCGAGGAAGGTAATCAGGCTTCTGAGGAATCTGAAGCTGTATACCTCCGGCTCCAGCCGGTAGGCCAGGAGTTGTTCGAAGCTTTCTTCCGCGGCGTTCATCACCATAATGGGAAGGCTGATATTGCTTTTTCGCAAGTCCACTCCTTCGTCGGGATAAGCGACACCGAGGTAGTCGGCCCGATGGTATTGAAGGAGGCTGGCGATCTCGTTGCTTCCGCTACCGTAAGCAAAAGCTTTTACCATCACCATTACGCGGGTCGTTTTATGTAAACGTGATTTCGCCGCATTGAAATTATTCACCAGCGCACCCAGGTCGATTTCCATGACGGTACCGTGAATCTTCCGTTGAAGTTTGCTGGTGATCTTTTCAAATCCGAATACTCTGGCGCCTTTTACGAGGATGACTTCGTTGCCGAAATCATCCGGTTTGAGCTGCTCCAGAAACGCCTCCGTATGCTGAAAGAAACGGCTGTCAATTCCGGTAGCAAAAGCATCCTTGTGCTCGTACAGTGCCGGACCGATACCGATGATACGGTCAATATGCGATTCCCGGATTAGGGCAGCGATATTCCTGACGAGTTCGTGGGGCTCAAGGCCGGACTCATGTATGTCGGACAGAATTACTGTCTTTTTCTTTTTCTGAACCTGATTGGAAAGAAACTGAAGGCTTATTTCTAGTCCGGCGAGGTCGTTGTTGTAGCTGTCATCAATGATCTGGCATTGGTTGATGCCATCCTTGAGTTCGAGGCGCATAGGCACCGACTTCAGGCTCCTGACGTCCTTCTGGATAGTTTCAGGTGAGACTCCCAGATGCAGGAGGGTGCTGACGACATGAAAGCAGTTTTCCACCGAAGCGGCATCCTGAAAGGGGAGTTCCAATTCAAAGGAGGTCTCCTTTGATGTAAGCGTATACGTGTTTCCGGCTTTGCTGAGCTTCAAGTCGGCGCTCGCCGAAAAGCCCCACGAAAAGGATGGGATTCCGCTTTGCACAACGGCACTATGTATGGGCTGGTGGTCGGCGCAATAGATCAGCCGCCGGACATTCCGGAACAGCTTCAATTTCTCATTCACCTTGGATTCCCGGTTTGGAAATCCTTCATTATGAGCGGGACCAATATTTGTGAAGATGCCTATTGATGGCTTGATGATGGCCTCCAGCTTTTCCATTTCACCAACGGTGGAGATGCCCGCTTCGAAGATCCCAATGGTGTGGTACGGCTGAATCTGCCAGACCGACAACGGTACGCCTACTTGTGAATTATAGCTCCCCGGGTTTTTTGCGACGACTTCAGTCCGCGACAAGACCTGGAACAGCCATTCCTTGATGATGGTCTTGCCATTGCTTCCGGTGATTCCTATTACGGGAATGTCAAAAGCGGAGCGGTGGTAGGCAGCAATTGCCTGGAGTGCGGCGACTCCACTGGGCACCTCAAGAAAACCTGCGCCGGGGTAGTTCTGATACTCCGGGAGGGTTTCGACCACGAAGAAGCGTACGCCCTGGTCATAAAGGGCGTGGATATATTGGTGTCCGTCGTGGCGGGCGCCGCGAATGGCAAAAAACAATCCTCCGGACGAGACCACCGCCTTTCGGCTATCGAGTATGAGCGCGGAGATGGTGCGGTCCTCGTAATCGCCAAAAATGCTCCCCTGGGTAATCTCAGGCAGCAGGGAAAACCTGATCCGCGCTTTAGTGGAGTCTTGAACCATTGGGAACGGGTTTATCGACGATGGAGAGAACAATTTTTCCGTCTGAGTCTGCAAACCCTGTTACCAGGACCTCGGATTTGAATCCGGCGATCTTCTTTGGGGGAAAGTTGGTAACGCAGATAACTTGTTTTCCGATGAGTGTTTCGGGGGTATAGTGACCCGTGATCTGGGCGCTGGACTGCTTAATGCCGATTTCGCCAAGGTCGACCCAGACTTTGATCGCCGGTTTGCGGGCCTCGGGGAAGGGTTCAGCCTTTATTATCGTACCGGCGCGAAGCTCAACCTTCAAAAAATCATCAAATGACAGCATGGGCGAAAGATAAATCACAGACCTACCGGATTACTATGTTGGAAAAAATTTCTTAAACCGGGTAGCTGTTCCAACAATCTCTTGTTAAAAATGTGTTAATAGTACATAAATTGTGTACTTTTCGGAAACAAAAAATTTAATTCGGCCGTTTGACATTAACCACCACCTGAGCCCGGCTCCTATGAAGAACGCCCTTCATTTAACGCTTCTGATCCTGATGCTGTCCGGCGCAGCAAGTGCAGCTTATGGACAGGAATCCGGATCTCCGAGCTTCGAAAGCTATGATTTGGAAAACCTGGTTGAGCGTGACAGGGTTCTTCCATCAGGAGGTGCCGGCGATCCTCCCCGCCAAACCGTCAGGCCTCAGCGCGATTCGGTGGAAATTCTAACGCCAAAGCGAAATATCTTCAAGCCTTCCGCGGTTGTCCCCAAAGACGAAAGCAAGCCCAAGAATCAAAGCGACGATTCAATTCTATCCTTCAACTTCCTCTATTACCTGATCCAGAAATATAAGATGCAGGATATTCTGGAGTAGGAATTCCTTTTTACTCTCCAATTTCTATATTTGCAACNATGTTGCAAGTAGGGGTTCCGGCGTGGATACTATTCTTTTCATTCACCTTTCTGACCGCCCATTCACAGGATTGTGATCATGTGTTGCGGGGGCTGGTAGAAGACACTCAGGGAGAGAAGCTTCCCGG
>Ga0065721_10003938_pt1 | contig 54038 bp, 50 predicted proteins | sample Mesricmetagenome_FD_59108 | JGI IMG/M metagenome (GOLD analysis project Ga0065721, IMG submission 59108) | Mesophilic microbial community from rice straw/compost enrichment Sample: eDNA_1 v2 (version 2) | ecosystem: Engineered > Solid waste > Grass > Composting > Bioreactor | place: USA: Davis... | reverse complement strand
GCCGTGGTGGCCGTGGAAGTGCGGCGGCTGGCGCAGAGCGCGGCGCAGGCGTCGAGCGACGTCAAGGCGCTGATCGAGCAGAGCGCCGGCGAGGTCAAGGGCGGATCGCGCCTGGTCTCGGAGGCGGCGGCGCGGCTGGAGGAAATCCTCACCTCGGCCCGCGCCTCCAGCGAGTTGATGAACGGCATCGCCCGGGAAAGCCGCGAGCAGGCAGCCTCGATCGAGGAGGTCAATACCGCCGTGCGCACCATGGACGAGATGACCCAGCACAATGCCGCCCTGGTCGAGGAAATGAATGCCTCGATCGAGCAGACCGAGGCCCAGGCGAGCCAGCTCGACCGGATCGTCGATATTTTCGCGCTGGAACAAAATGCCGCCCGGCCGGAGCCGGCGCCGGGCAAGGTGACGAAATCCCTTGCCGAGGGCGCCCGCGGATTGCAGGGCAAGCTGCACAAGGCGGCCAAATCCTATCTCAGCAAGGGCAATGCCGCTCTGGACGCGGACTGGAGCGAGTTCTGAGGCAAAAAAGGGCGCCAGCGGCGCCCTTTTTCTTTTCATCGATTGTCGGGTATTTCCCCGATATTGCCGAAAGCAAATATTAAATGGTCGAGGCGCAAGCTTTGCGCCCTATGCCTTGCATTGTCCGACCAGGTGACTTCGTCATGCAGAGTGCGGCGGCTTCCCCAAGCCAGACCAAGGGCGCGATGCTTCCGGCATTGGCCGTGGCGGGATTTGCCCTGGTGGGTGGCGGCGCCGCGCTCAACATGCCGCCGGCAACGGGGGAGATGGGCGTGGTCTTCGCGCCCTGGACCGGGCAGAGCGAGGCTCTTGGCGCCATCGTGGCGGCGGGCGGATATGTGGTCGATTCCGGCCGGTTTTCCAATGTGATGATCGCCTATGGCGCCGATCCGGGCTTTGCGGCCCGCATTCGGGCCGAAGGCGCCTGGCTGGTGCTGGCCGCGACCGGATTGTGCGCGCCGGCGGAATAGGACGTTGTTTGGTGCCGGTGCCGGGCACCGGTTGAGTAACCCAGGAGGGTGCCTTGTCTCTCGATCAACTTCGCAGCAGGGCGGCGCTGGCTTTGGCCGCAACCGCGATCGTACTGGCCCTGGCGGTGGGCATTGCCGAATTCGCCCATGCGGGCGGGCTGGGGCCCGCCACGGGTCTGGCCGGCTTCGCCCTCGCGGCGCTGACTGCCGGCTTCTGCTTCTTCCGCAACAGCGCGACCTTCCGCTATCTGGCGGTGTCGGTGCTGATGGTCCAGGTCATGGCGGGGTTGGTGGCGCTGCGCGGCCATCCAATGCAGATCGATGTGCATATGGCGTTCTTCGCGGCTCTGGCCATGTGCGCGCTGCTCTACGACGTCCGGGCAATCCTCTTGGGCGCGGGGCTGGTGGCCGTGCACCATCTGGGGCTCGGCATGACGCTGAGCGACCTGGTCTTCTATGGCGAGGGCGGGCTGGACCGCGTCCTGTTGCATGCCGTCATCCTTGTCGCCGAGGCGGCGGCCCTGGTGTGGATGACGCGCAATACGCAAATGCTGCTGGAGCTTTCATCGGTCAAATCCGACGAGGCGGAGGCCGGCGCCCGCCAGGCGCAGGATTATGCCGAGACGGCGCAGCGCAACCTGGCGGCGGTCAATGCGCATATCGAGGAGATGCAGCATTTCCAGCAGCAATTCGCCGGCGTGGCGGAAGCAGCCAATGCGGGCGATTTCAGCCAAAGGGTGGAGGCCCGGTTCAAGGATGGGGAACTGAACAACCTGGCCGAGGGCATCAATGCGCTGACCCGGACCTTCGACCGGGCCGTGACCGAAGTGGGCACGGTGCTGGGCGCCCTCGCCGATACCGACCTGACGCGCCGCATGGAAGGGGATTACCTGGGCAAGCTGGCCCGGCTCAAGGCCGATACCAATGCGGTGGCGGACAAGCTGACCGAGGTGGTGGGCCAATTGCGCGCCACTTCGGGCTCGCTCAAGACCGCCACGGGCGAAATCCTCTCGGGTGCCAACGATCTCTCCGAGCGCACCACTAGGCAGGCAGCCACGATCGAGCAGACCTCGGCCACGATGGAGCAATTGGCGGCCACGGTGCTCGCCAATGCACAGCGGGCGCAGGAGGCGAGCCAGAGGGCGGCCCTGGTGACCAGCACGGCCGAGAATGGCGGCGCGGTGATGAGCGAGGCCAATCATGCCATGGAGCGGATCACCACGTCGTCGGGCAAGATTTCCAACATTATCGGCATGATCGACGATATCGCCTTCCAGACCAACCTCCTGGCGCTCAATGCCTCGGTGGAGGCGGCGCGGGCGGGAGAGGCCGGCAAGGGCTTCGCCGTGGTGGCCGTGGAAGTGCGGCGGCTGGCGCAGAGCGCGGCGCAGGCGTCGAGCGACGTCAAGGCGCTGATCGAGCAGAGCGCCGGCGAGGTCAAGGGCGGATCGCGGCTGGTGGCCGATGCAGCCGGCAAGCTGCAGGCCATTCTCGAGGCGGCCCGGGCCTCCAATACCATCATGGATTCCATCGCCCATGAAAGCCGCGAACAGGCCTCGGCCATCGAGGAGGTCAATATGGCGGTGCGGAACATGGACGAGGCGACCCAGCACAATGCGGCGCTGGTGGAAGAGATGAATGCGGCGATCGAGCAGACGGAGGCGCAGGCGAGCGCGCTCGACCGGATCGTCGATATCTTCGCGCTGGAGGAGCGTCGGCCGCAGATGCCACCGCAATCCGGCGGGCGGCGGAAAAGCGGTGCGGAACCGGCCCGCGCCTATCTGAGCCAGGGCAATGCGGCGCTCGAGGCCGACTGGGCCGAATTCTAGCCACCGGCCATCAAAAAGGCAGGGGCAGGGCCTCCAGCGAAGAATTTCTGCCGGTTCGGAAGGAAAAACGGCATCGAAATCGTTTGCAGGCCGCCGCCGTATAAGATTCAGTAACCGTCATCTCCTAGCGTCATCCGTGGTTCTACGCAGCCTGCAGAATACAGGCCGCGGTTCCGCATGGGGGAGAACAGCTATGAAATCCATCGCGCGCCTCTTGGGCAATGTGCGCATGACCACTACCATATTGGTGCTGGTCCTGGCCTCGATCATCGGTTCCATCGCCGTGGTGTCCGCATCGATCTATGTGAACCTGCATGGGCAGGCCATGGCCGATAGCCGGGTGCAGCAGGAAACCAATCTGGGCGTAGCCGCGACCATCCTGGAGCGGCGCATTTCGGGTTCGGTGCTGACCTGGAGCGAGGACGGGACCATTGCGGCCTTCCAGAGCTGGGCGATCCCGCCCTTCTACGACAGCGAGGTGATCGATTCGGTGACCCGCGTGACCAAGCAGGACGCGGCCATCTATGTGCTGACGCCCGATGCGAGCCAGCTTGCCGCCAAGACCACCAGCATCGCGCTGGCCGACGGCGCGCGCGCCGTGGACCACTTCTTGCCGGAGGGCAGCGAGGCGGTGGCGCGGATCATGGCGGGCGAGGCCTATCTCGGCCCGGTGGAGCTGGACGGCATAACCTATTTCTCGGCCCTGCAGCCAATCAAGAAAACCAATGGCGAGGTGATGGGCGCGATCTTCGTGGGCACGCCCATGGCCAATATCGAGGCTTCCGCCAATAGCGTTTTGGGCCTGATCGGCATGGTCGGGGGGCTGGTGACCGTGGTCCTGGGCCTGATCGGCTTTGTCGCCTCGCGCTTCATCACCCGGCCCATTCCGCGCCTTGCCGGCGCCATGGACGAGATTGCCGAGGGCAATTACGAGGCCGACGTGCCCTATACCGAAATGGGCAATGAGGTGGGCGCCATGGCGCGGGCGGTGGAAGTGTTCCGCCAGAACGGCTTGCGCGTCAGCCAGATGACCGAGGCGGAAGCGGCGCGCATCGTCGCCGACGAGGAGAGCCGGCGGCAGATGATGAGCCAGCTCCAGAGCGCTTTCGGCGAAGTGGTGGATGCGGCGGTGGCCGGCGACTTCTCCCGCCAGGTCAATGCGGAATTTCCCGATCCCGAACTCAATGCGCTGGCCGGCAGCGTCAACAATCTCGTCGGCACCTTCAATCGCGGTGTGACCGAGATCGGCGAGGTGCTGGGCGCCATGGCCGATACCGATTTCACCCGCCGCATGGAAGGCGAATACGAGGGCGCCTTCGCCCGGCTCAAGGCCGATACCAATGCGGTGGCCGACAAGCTGAGCGAAGTGGTGGGGCTATTGCGCCAGACTTCCGGCTCGCTCAAGACCGCGACCGGCGAAATCCTCTCCGGCGCCAACGATCTTTCCGAACGCACCACCAAGCAGGCCGCCACCATCGAGGAAACCTCGGCGGCCATGGAGCAATTGGCGGCCACCGTGCTCAAGAATGCCGAGCGCGCCCGCGAGGCCAGCGCCAATGCCGCCCGGGTCACCCATACCGCCGAGGAAGGTGGCAAGGTAATGGATGCGGCCAATGAGGCCATGGACCGGATCACCCAATCCTCGGCCAAGATTTCCAACATTATCGGGCTGATCGACGACATCGCCTTCCAGACCAATCTTCTGGCGCTCAACGCTTCGGTGGAAGCGGCGAGAGCCGGGGAGGCCGGCAAGGGCTTTGCCGTGGTGGCCGTGGAAGTGCGGCGGCTGGCGCAGAGCGCGGCGCAGGCCTCGAGCGAGGTCAAGGCGCTGATCGAGCAATCGAGCGGGGAAGTGACGACCGGCTCCAAGCTGGTGGGCGACGCCGCCAGCAAGCTCGCCACCATGCTGGAAGCCATCCGCGACAATACCGCGGCGCTGGAAGCCATTGCCCGCGACAGTGCCGAGCAGGCCACCTCGATCGAGGAAGTCACTTCGGCGGTCCGCACCATGGACGAAATGACGCAGCACAATGCGGCCCTGGTGGAAGAGACCAATGCCGCCATCGAGCAGACCGAGGCCCAGGCCAGCGAGCTCGACCGGATCGTGGACATTTTCGCCGTCGATAGGGCGGAAATCGCGCCCGGCGACAATGTCCAGGCCCAGCAGCGGGCCTTGCGCGCCGCCGCGCCCAGGCTGCGCAGCCAGGGCAATGCCGCCCTGGCCGCCGATTGGGACGAGTTCTGAATCGATCCCGGGAAAAAGACGTGCGGCCCGTCGGTTAGGGCCGCCGTCACATTTAGAGATAATACTCGGTTAAGGGGCTTTCTTTAGGGTCTTTCCCAAGGGCGCCGTCCATGGGGGTACGGGCGCGGTAGTTTTGGGGGCCTCACCTTGGCCAATATTTTCGTCCGCTTTCTGGGCAATATCAGAATGACCGCGATGATCGCGGGTCTGGTCATTTCCGCCATCATCATGTCGATCGGCGCCGTCACCACGGCGACCTATCTCAACCTGAGCGCATCGAGCCGCGCCGAGGCCATGGTGCGCCTGGAAAACAGCTTGCGGACGGCAGCGACCGTGGCCGGGAGCAATCTGCCGGCCGCCGAGGTCACCTGGGCCGAGGATGGCAGCCTTGCCGCCCTGCGGACCTGGGCGATGCCGCGCATCTTCGTCAATCATAACCTGGTCGATTCGATCGCCAACCTGACCGGAGAAAGCGCCACGATCTACAGCGCCGAAGGTCCGGGCAAGCCGCTCGAGGCGTTGAGCAGCACGCTGGTGGGCGCGGATGGCGCGCGGCTGGTGGGTGGCGTGTTCGCCGCGGACGACCCCGCCTATGAAACGGTGATGAGCGGGCTACCCTATTTCGGGGAAGCCGAGATCGCCGGCAATTCCTATTACACCGCCTATCAGCCGGTGGTGAACCAGCAGGACGAGGTGATCGGCGTCATCTATGCCGGCATGGACAAGGCCAAGCTGGAAGCGGCCATCCTGGATACGCTCTGGGTGCTGCTGGGCGTGGGCGCGGTGTGTTTGGCCATTCTGGGCGTGCTCGGCTATGCACTGTCGCGGCTGATCACCGGGTCGGTGCCCCGCCTGGCGCAGACCATGAAGGCGATCGCCGAGGGCGATTACGAGACCGCGGTGCCCTATGTGGAGCGCCGCAACGAAATCGGCGAGATGGCGCGCGCCGTGGAAGTGTTCCGCGAAAACGGGCTCAAGGTCAGCGCCATGACCGAGGAGGAGCGTGCCGCCGCCGAGCGCCGCCGCATCGAGCGCACCGACATGATGGTGGCGCTGCAGGCCGCTTTCGGCGAGGTGGTGGACGCCGCCATTGCCGGCGATTTCAGCAAGCGCGTGCATGCCCAATTCCCCGACGAGGAACTCAACAGCCTGGCCGGCAGCGTCAATGCGCTGGTGGAAACGGTGGATCGCGGGCTGTCGGAAACCGGCGAGGTGCTGGCGGCCATGGCGGAAGCCGACATGACCCGCCGCGTGGAGGGCGATTACCAGGGCTCCTTCGCCAAGCTCAAGGCCGACACCAATGCGGTGGCCGAAAAGCTGAGCGAACTGATCGGCGGGTTGCGCACCACCTCGCGGGCGCTCAAGACCGCAACGGGCGAAATCCTTTCGGGCGCCAACGACCTTTCCGAGCGCACCACCAAGCAGGCCGCCACCATCGAGGAAACCTCGGCGGCCATGGAGCAATTGGCCAATACCGTGGCCGAGAATGCGCGCATGGCCGACGATGCCAATATCAGCGCCAATTCGGTTTCCGCCGACGCGACGCGTAGCGGCGAGGTGATGGAGCGGGCCAATGAGGCCATGGAGCGGATCACCCAGTCCTCGGCCAAGATTTCCAACATTATCGGCATGATCGACGACATCGCCTTCCAGACCAATCTCCTGGCGCTCAATGCCTCAGTGGAAGCGGCGCGGGCGGGCGAGGCCGGCAAGGGCTTTGCAGTGGTGGCCGTGGAAGTGAGGCGCCTGGCGCAAAGCGCGGCCGAGGCCTCCTCGGAGGTCAAGGCGCTGATCGAAGCCAGTGCCAGCGAGGTCAAGACCGGCTCGGACCTGGTCTCGAGCGCGGCGGGGCAGTTGCGCGACATGCTGGGCGCGGTGACGGAAAATGCCGGCCTGATGCAATCCATCGCCAAGGCGTCCAAGGCGCAGGCCGCTGCCATCGAGGAAGTCAGCGTGGCCGTGCGCACGCTGGACGAGATGACCCAGCACAATGCGGCGCTGGTGGAAGAGACCAATGCGGCCATCGAGCAGACCGAGGCCCAGGCCAGCGAACTCGACCGGGTGGTGGACCTGTTCACCATCGATGCCGGGAGCAAGCCAGCAGCCGCTCCGGTCGCGCCGCCGCCGCGGCTGGAAAAGGAAAAGCTGCGCAGCGCCGCGCGCTCCTATCTCAGCCAGGGCAATGCAGCGATCTCGGCGGATTGGAGCGAGTTCTAGCCCGGGCGGGCATATATTCGCTGAACAAAAGAGGGCATGCGGATTTCCGCATGCCCTTCTTTTTGTCCCGCGATGCGGAGAAATCTGATCCCGGGGCGGAGCCTCGGTAGCCGATACCAGTGCGAAACGCTCAACGCTTTCGACGTGCCTGGAAGAGCATGGCGAAGCCGAGGAGCCCGACAATGGCCAGCGAGATCAGGGCATTGTAGCCGGCCAGGGAAATGCCGAGGAAGCGGAACTGCACCACGTCGCAGCCGATCACCGGTTGCAGATCATTGAGCGAATCGAGCGACAGGCTGCCGCCGGAGCCGACGCCCGAACAGGCGGTGGGGCCGGGCCAGAAGCCCCATTCGACGCCGGAATGGAAGGCGCCCAGATAGGCGCCCCAGGCGAAGAGGGCGGTGACGATGGCCATGGCCAGATACCAGACCGGCAGCGGCAGGCGGTTCCACAACACCAGGATCAAGGCCAGGAGCGGCAGGCCCCAATAATAGGGCAGGCGCTGTTCGAGGCAGAGTTCGCAGGGCTGCAGGCCCGCCAGATATTGGCTGCCCAGGGCGCCGAGAATGGTGGCGAGGCCGAGCAGGAAAGCGCAGCCGGCGGCAAGCTTGTCGAGCGGGCGAACATTGGTCATGGACGATCTCGGAATGACGCTGTGGTTGCAAGCCCAATAGACCCCGCTTGCGGCAAAAGCCAGACGGGAACAGGCTCGTGATCAATCGCCGGGCAGGGCGAGGCCCAGCGCCTGGCGCAGGGCGATGGCATTGGCCGGAGCATGCAATTTGTCCTCGTGGACGAAATAGGCAAAGACATCGCGGCCCTGTTCCGCCCATTGGCCGATCGTGCCGGCCCAGTCGGCGATATCCTCGGGGCTGTAGCTATCGGCATCGGCGCGGGCGGGGCCCTGCAGGCGGCAATAGGCGAAATCGGCGGTCAGCTCGCGGCCCGGATTGTCGGCCGTATCGGCGATGACGCGGGCGACATTATGCGCCTTGAGCAGGGCATGGGCGGCGGGATCATCGAAGCTCTTGTGGCGCGGCTCGATGGCGTGGCGAATGCCGGTGACGCCATTGGCTTCGAGATAGGGCCTGGCCTTGGCGCCGTCAGCCTGGCCTGCTAGGGCCAGATAGGCGTCGATATCGCGGGGCAGCAGCGCCAGGAAGGCCGCGAGGCTTTCGGCATCGAAGGCGAGGTTGGGCGGCAATTGCCAGACGAAGGGACCGAGCCGGTCGCCCAAGGCCAGGGGACCGGAGGCGAAGAAATTAGCCAGGTCAGGCGCGCAATTCCTGAGCCGGCGGATATGGGTCACCAATTGCGGGCCCTTGACGGAGAATTGGAAACCTGCGGGCGTTTCGCCGGCCCAGCGCGCAAAGCTTTCCGGCTTCTGATTGGCACGGAAGGTGGCGTTGATCTCGATGGAGGTGAGGCGGCTGGCGGCATAGGCCAGTTCCTTTTTCTGCACCAGCCCCTTGGGAAAGAACGTGCCGCGCCAGGGTTCATAGACCCATCCGGCCGTGCCGGTCCTGATCGTACCTTTTGCTGCCATGGGCGGTCTCCTCGCCGCCAGCTTGGCCCGGACGCGGCGTCTTGGCAATGCGGCGCGGAGGGCCGTATGTGCTCGGTAATCTTTTTTTGCCTTATTTCCATGCATGGTGAACGAAGTCCTGTTCGGGGTTTTCGCTTGCATCGCACTGCCATCGCTTCCCTTGCTGCCGCCATGCTTGCCGGTGCGCACCCGGCTGCCGGTTGCGACGGCTTGCGCATGGCGCCAGGCGGCCTGGTGAGCGAGGTGGTCGACGGGGACACGGTACTGCTCGATTCGGGGCTGGCCGTGCGGCTGATCGGCACCCAGGCGCCGAAGCTGGCCCTGAGCCGGGAGGATTTTGCCGATTGGCCCCTGGCCCATGAGGCCAGGGCGGCGCTGGCGGAACTGGCCCTGGGCAGAAATGTGCAGCTCGGCTATGGCGGGGAGGAAAAGGACCGCTATGGGCGGGCCCTGGCCCATCTCTTCGTCGAAGACGGCGACACCCCGATCTGGGCGCAATCGCGGATGATCGAAGCGGGGCTGGCGCGGGTCTATTCCTTTCCGGACAATCGGCGCTGCCTCGATCAACTTTTCGCAGGCGAGGCCCAGGCCAGGGCGGAGAAGCTTGGCATCTGGGCCGATCCCTATTACAGCGTGCGTGCGGCGGATCGCCCGGATGACTTGCTCGGCCGGGTAGGAGATTATGAACTGGTCGAGGGACGAGTCGTGCTCGCCGACAGGAGCGGGTCGCGCGTCTATCTCAATTTCGGCCGGTACTGGAAAGAAGACTTCACCGCCGTGATCGAAGCGCCCGCGCTCCGCCTGTTCGAGCGCGATGGGTTCGATCCATTGGTGTTGGAAGGCGCGCTGGTGCGCATACGNGGNTGGGTGGATGAGCGGGATGGTCCGCGCATCGAGGTGACCCACCCCGAGCAGATCGAGGTTGTGGCGAGGCCATGAAAGCGCTCCGGGGCAAAAACGTGCTGCGCGTGACCCTTCTGTCGGTGAGCCTTTTGGCGCTCGCCGCCTGCACGTCGCTGACCGGGTCCAATATCAGCGTGGGCCGGACCGGCGACAATCCGGCGCCCAATGTGGTGCCGGCGGGCACCGCTCCGGACGACGAGGTGCTGGGCCGGCGCGAGCATCCGCGCATCGTCGCCGCCTATGGCGGAGTCTACGAGGACCGGCAGGCCGAAATCATGGTGGCGCGGATCGTGGGCCGGCTGCTGGCGGCGGCCAACCAGCCCAATGCGCAATTCCAGGTCACCATTCTCGATACGTCCGAGGTCAATGCCTTCGCCCTGCCGGGCGGCTATATCTATGTGACGCGCGGCATCCTGGCCCTGGCCTCCGATACCAGCGAGCTGGCGGCGGTGCTGGCGCATGAAATCGCCCATGTTACCCTGCGCCATGCGCGGGCGCGGACGGACAAGACGCGCAATACCCAGATCGTGGACCGGGTGATCACCGGCATTTTCGGCGGCGATACCTCGACCGACGCCACGGCCAATCGCACGCGGCAATCGCTAGCCGCCTTCAGCCAGAACCAGGAGCTGGAAGCAGACCGGGAAGGCATCAAATTCGCCGGCAAGGCGGGCTACGATTCACAGGCCGCGGCGCGCTTCCTTGGGGTGATGAGCCGGTTCGCCGCCTTCTCCTCGGGCTCGGTCAAGGGCGATGACGGGTTCCTCTCCAGCCATCCCTCCACGCCCTCGCGCATCGAGACGGCGATGAATACCGCACGCTCCATGTTCGGGGCGGCCGGCGGCGGGGAAACCGACCGGGAAGGCTATCTCTCGGCCATTTCCGGCCTCACCTTCGGCGACAGCCCGGCCCAGGGCACCATTGTGGGTCAGCGCTTCATCCATTCGGCTTCCAAGTTCACCTTCGCGGTGCCGCAGGGCTATACGCTGCAGAATTCGCAGAGCGCGGTGGTTGGCGTGGCCGGGGACGGCGAGGCGGTGCGCTTCGACAGCGCTGCCGTGCAGCCCAATATGGCGCTCACCGATTATCTCAAGTCGGGCTGGATTGCCGGGCTCAAGGCCGAAACCGTTTCGGCCCATAGCTATAACGGCATCGAGATGGCCTCGGGCCTGGCGCAGACGGACCAATGGTTCTTTCGCGTGGCGGTGATGCGGCTGGACGGTGAAGTCTATCGCTTCATCTTCGCGGCCAAGGCGGACAGCCAGCGCTTCATGCAGGGCGCCGAGACGACCATCCAGAGCTTCCGGCGCACCGAGGCGGCCGATCTCAACCAGATCCGCCCGCTTTCCATCCGGCTGGTCACCGCCAGGGCGGGCGACAATGCCGACAGCCTGGCGCGGCAGATGGCCAATATTCCGGGCGGGCGGGATCTGTTCTATATCCTCAACAACCTGTTCCCCGGCGATGCCGTGGTGCCGGGGCAGCGCTACAAGGTCGTGGCGTCGCGCTGATCAGCCGAGCTTCTCGGTCTGGCGGGCGATGACATTGCCGGCTCCGCCCGGGCCGGTGCCGAACAGATTGCCCAGCGCCTCGCCGAAAATGGTGAAGCTGGCGATGCAGGCGACGGCGATCATCGCGCCCAAGAGCGCATATTCAATGGCGGTGGCGCCATACGGATCGGCCAGGAAGCGGCGCATGGCCCGTCCGATCCATCGCGTCCCGCGGAAAACCGGCTCCCGCTTCTTCGCATGATCCTCGGACATTTCTGTGCTCCATGCTGGATGGCCTTCTGGCCTCACAGAAGATCGCAGAGCGCTGCGATCAGGGGTTCGTCGGCCGGGGGCATGGGATAATCGCGCAGGGCCTGCGGCCTGACCCATTTGAGCGCGGCATGCTCCAGCGATTGCGGCGTCCCCTGCCATTTGCGGCAGACGTAAAGTGGCATCAACAGGTGAATGTTTTCGTAAGAATGGCTGGCAAAGGAAAGCGGCGCCAGGCAGGCTTGCTTGGTCTCGACGCCCAACTCCTCGCGCAATTCGCGGATCAGGGCCGCTTCGGGCGTTTCGTCCTTTTCGACCTTGCCGCCGGGAAATTCCCAGAGGCCCGCCATGGCCTTGCCTTCGGGCCGCTGGGCGATCAGCACCCGGCGGTCGGCGTCCACCAGGGCGCAGGCGACGACGAGCAGGAGCGGCTTTTGGGTCATCAGGCTTCCTTGGGAATGCGATAGAGATAATCGTATTGGTGGCGATAGCCGAGGCCGCCATAGAGCGCCTTGGCCGCCTCATTGTCGGCCTGGACATTGAGCGCGGCGATAATGGCGCCATTGGCCCGTGCCCAGGCGAGGCCGGTCCGCATCATGGCGGCAGCGAGGCCCTGGCGGCGACGGGTGGGGTCGGTGATCACATTGCCGGTGATGACGATGCCATCGGCAATGGCCATCAGGCCGGAGGCGACCGGCGCGCCGTCGCGATAGATTACGATGCCGGCGGCGGGCACCGTCAGGACGGCGAGCAGGGCCCGCAAATGGTCCATGGTGCCGGCGCCGTATTCCTGCAAGGCCTGCTGGGCGGCCAGAAAATCCGGATCGAGCGGCGCCAGGGCCCGGCCCTGGGGATCGGGCTCGGTTTCGCCCAGCGGCATGGCGTAGAGATGGCTCCGGTCGATCGCACGCCAATCGGCCGCATCCAGCGCCGCGGTCAGGGCCGGGCTTTGCAGCGGGGTGGTGCGGATGACGGGCGGCAGGTTGCGGGCGGCGAACCAAGCCCTGCCCGCTTCGAGCCGGGCGGGGGCGTCATCATTATCCCCCGGGTCGAAGCATTGCAGCGAATTGGCCCGCTTGGTGTAGCCATTGGCTGCACGGCGCACCCAGGCGCCGTCCCATTCCACCGCGATGCCCGGCCAGGCCTTGAGCCCGGCGCGCTCGAAGGCGGCGATGTCCGGAAGCGTCATGTCAGCTCCGGTAATCGCCATTGATGGTGATGTAGCCATGGGTGAGGTCGCAGGTATAGACCGTGGCGCGCCCTTCGCCGAGGCCGAGGCTGACGGTCAGTTCCAGTTCCTCGCCCTTCATATAGGCGCTGGTGGCCGCTTCGTCGTAGCCGGACGCGCGCTCGCCTTCCCTGGCCACCAGCAGGTCACCGAAGCGGATGGAAAGCCGGTCGCGGTCGGCTGGCTCGCCGGCCTTGCCCACGGCCATGACCACGCGGCCCCAATTGGCGTCCTCGCCGGCGATGGCGGTCTTGACCAGGGGGGAATCGGCGATGGACTTGGCGATGCGGAAGGCGCTGTCGTCGGAGACCGCGCCTTCGACATGTACCGAGACCTGCTTGGTGGCGCCTTCGCCGTCGCGCACCACATGGATGGCCAGTTCGAACAGCACGTCCGAAAGGGCTTCGCCGAAGATTTCGGCGCGGGGATCGTCGAGGCTCAGGATGGGGTCGATCGCCGCCTTGCAGGTGGCGAAGGCAAGGAGCGTGTCCGAGGTGGAGGTGTCGCTGTCCACGGTGATGGCGTTGAAGCTGGTGCGGGTGTGCCGGGTTAGCAGGGCCTGCAGCACGTCGGCTGCGATGGGCATGTCGGTGACGACGAAGGAGAGCATGGTCGCCATGTCCGGGGCGATCATGCCGGAGCCCTTGGCGATGCCGTTGATCCTGATCTCGATGCCGTCGATCTCGAGCACGGCGCCCGACAGCTTGGGGAAGGTGTCGGTGGTCATGATGGCCCGGGCCGGCTCGATCCAGGGCGTATCGACCAGCCGGGTGGCGCAATCGTCCAGGACCCCGGTGAACTTGCCGGCATCGAGCGGCTCGCCGATGACGCCGGTGGAGGCGAGGAAAATCTCGGCGGTGGAACAGCCCAGGGCCACGGCGGCGATCTCGGCGGTCCTGCTCACGCTTTCCTTGCCCTTGATGCCGGTAAAGGCATTGGCATTGCCCGAATTGACCACCAGGCCGCGCGCCAAGCCGCCGGGCAGGTTGGTGCGGCACCAGTCGACTGCGGCCGAAGAGCATTGCGAGCGGGTCAGCACGCCGGCGGCCACGGTGCCCTCGTCGAAGGCCATCAGCAGCACGTCGGTGCGGTTCCTGTACTTGATGCCCGCCTCGGCGGTGGCGAAGCGCACCCCGGCGACCGGCGGCAGGTCCGGATAGGATTTGGGAGCGAGGGGAGAAACCGGATGCGCGGCCATGACCAGAAACCTTTGAGGGGCAAATCTTTTGCCTTGGTGTGCCTCAAAGGTGTGCCGGGCGCAAGATAGCGCAGCCGGCCGGGATGGGGGCCGCTCAGGTCTCGGCCTGATGCTCGGGCGCGGCATGCAGAAGCTGGACATCGGGCGACTTGATCAGGTGCAGATAGCGCTCGAACTGCACCAGCACATCGGCGATCAGCTGGTCGTGGCCCAGCCCCATGACGTCGTAGCCGCGATTGCCGCTGGAAAAATAGGTGCGGGCCTCATAGCGCTGGTCCGGCTTGCCGGTCGCCAGCGGGGAGAGGATGGCGACCGGATGGCTGGCGAGCGAGACGCCGTAGACGAAGTCGCGCATGCCCTCGGCGGGGGCCCGCAGCGCCACCGCGCCGTTCTCATCCTCCTCCACATGGGCGGCACGGCCGCGATTGGTCAGTTCCCTGGCCACCTGTTCCAGGGCCGGACGCACCTGGCCGGCGATGAAGGCCTTGATCTCGCGCTCGCTGGGCGCCTTGAGCATCAGCGCCAGGCGCCGCTGCCAGGTGATGCCGGCGGCGGGCTGGGCGGGCACTGCGCTGCCGTCCAATCCGCGGCGCAATTCCTGCGCCAGGTCGGCCCGCATTCCCGCCAGGAGCGACCAGAGCAGCGCGAGGATGACCAGGGCAAAGGGCAGGGCGCTTGCAATGGTGACCGATTGCAGGGCGCCCAGCCCGCCCGCCAGGAGCAGCACGGCCGCCACCACCCCTTCGAAGGCGCACCAGAAGACGCGTTGCAGCGTCGTCGTCTCGGTTTCGCCCCCGGCGGCGATGGCGTCCACGACCAGGGAGCCGGAATCGGCGGAGGTGACGAAGAAGACGCCGACCAGGATCACCGCCAGGGTGGAGGTGACAGCGGGGAAGGGCAGGTAGCTGAAGAATTCGAACAGACCGACCGAGAGATCGCTGGCGATGGCGGTACCGAGCGCCCCGGCCGCCTGGGTGCTGTCGATGAAGATGGCCGTATTGCCGAAGACGGTCATCCAGATGAAGGTGAAGCCAGCGGGGATGAAGAGAACCGCAGTGATGAATTCGCGCACGGTGCGGCCGCGGGAAATGCGGGCGATGAACATGCCGACGAAGGGCGACCAGGAAATCCACCAGGCCCAGTAGAACAGTGTCCAGGCATCGATCCAGGGCGTGGGCTGATAGGCATAGATGTTGAAGGTGCGCAGTACCATGGTGTCGAGGTAAAGGCCGAGATTCTGCACGAAATCTCGGAACAATTCGCCCGTCGGCCCGACCGCCAGCACGAAGAGCATCAGCAGGATCGCGACGAGCAGGTTGAACTCGGAAAGAATGCGCACGCCCTTGTCGAGGCCGGTGACGACCGAGATCGTCGCCAGGCCCATCACCACGGCGATGATGAGAAGTTGCACCTGGCTGGCGATGGGGATGCCGGTGAGGAAGTTGAGCCCGGCATTGATCTGCATGACACCGACGCCCATGGAGGTGGCGATGCCGAAAACTGTGCCGACAATGGCGAAGATATCGACGGCATGGCCGATGGGACCGTTGATGCGCTCCTTGAGCAGGGGATAGAGCCCGGAGCGAATGGTCAGGGGCAGGTTGTAGCGATAGCCGAAATAGGCCAGCGACAGGCCGACGACGGCATAGATCGCCCAGGCATGGATGCCCCAATGGAAGAAGGTGACCGACATGGCCTCGCGCACCGCCGCGATTGAACGCGGTTCGGCGGTGGGCGGGACCATGTAATGGGTCATGGGTTCGCCGACGCCGTAGAACATGAGGCCGATGCCCATGCCGGCGGCGAAGAGCATGGCGATCCAGGAGAGGAAGCTGAAATCGGGACTGGCATCGTCCGGCCCTAGTTTGAGCGTGCCATAGCGGCTGAGGCAGAGCAGGAGCATGGCGGCGAGCACGATGCCCACGGTGAGCAGGTAGAGCCAGCCGAAGTTGGTGAGAATGCCGGCCTGCAGACTGCCGAAGATTTCCTCGGCCTGGCTGGGAAAGCCGATGCCGATTGCCAGGAAGAGGCCGATGACGAAAAGCGCTCCGAAAAAGACCGGAGCATTGATGACGAAACGCTTGACCATGACGCTGTTCCCTGACGCTTGTGGCCGGCATATTTCCCCGTGAGGAAATATGCCGGCCACAACGCAAAAGGCGCGGGATCGCGTTTGGTTCCCCTCGCAGGTTTATTTACCCATCAGGCGGCCGGGGAGGGTTTGGGGCCGGCGATGAAGGCGCCGAAATGCCGGGTGATGAGGGGCACGACGGCCAGCACGATTGTGCCGGTCATCATCGGCACCAGGATCAGGCTGCGCTGCCAGATGTCCCAACCGGCGGTCAGGGGCGTCAGGGCATAGAGATAGAGCGTGACCACCGGATAGACGGCCAGGGTCATTAGCAGCATCATGCGCAGGCGGGCGGGGAGGGACATGGGAAACTCCATCGAAACGGTACGTTCCGTTGTATAACGAAACGAGCCGTTTCGTTCAATCCTTTTCGCTGAAGAATTTTTGCGCCATATAGACTGGTATGAGCACCGAGAACGACGAGAATAGCGAAACCCGGAAATCGATCGGCGCGCGGCGCAATCCCGCCAGCCAGGAAGCCATCCTGGACGCCGCCGAATATGTGCTGCGCCAATCCGGGCTGGCCGGTTTTTCCATCGAGGCGGTGGCGCGCCATGCCCGGGCCGGCAAGCCGACCATCTATCGCTGGTGGCCCAATCGCACGGCGCTGATGCTCGATGTCTATAGCCGCTTCAAGCATGTCCGCCCTTTTCCCGATACCGGTACGCTGCGGGGCGACCTGATCGGGTTCCTCGACCGGCAATTGCTGGGCTTCTGGAGCGATGGCCTGCCGGGCCTGGTCTATCGCGCGGTGATTGCCGAAGCGCAGAATGACGACGATGCCGCCGCGGCTCTGCAGGATTACCAGGCCGAGCGTAAGCAATGGGCGGCGCAGATCATCGAGCGTGCCAAATTGCGGGGCGAAGTGCCGGAGACCACCGATGCGACCCTGGTCATCGATCTGGTCGTCGCCTATGCCTGGCACCACTTGCTGCTGGGCCAGCTCGACGAGGCCGCAGGCCGGATCGAGGCCGTGGTGGATACGGTCCTGCGAGGTGTAGCAGGGTATGAGGAAGTGGTCTCATAACACAGAGCCTCAGCCTCCGTCTTCAGGAACGGTTAGGCGGGGATCGCTCGGAAATGTCTCAAGCCATAAAAAAGGGCGGCCCGGAAGGCCGCCCTTTCATTTCATGCAGCCTTGCCCTCAGGCAAAGGCGCCGTGGCAATGCTTGAATTTCTTGCCCGAACCGCAGGGGCAGGGGGCATTGCGGGAGACGCCCTGGAGTAGCTTGGGATCGACGGGGGGCAGGCCGTCGCGGCTGGCGACATCGTCGCCTTCCGCATCGTTCTCACCGGTGGTCGGATCGATATGGGTCGAGGTCAGCCGGCTCATGTCCGGCGCCTGGGGCTGCGGGGGCGGCTCCTGGCGGATCTGGATTTCGATATGGCTGAGCTGGGTGGTGACCAGCTCGCGCAGATTGCCCAGCATGGCCTGGAACAGCTCATAGGCTTCCTGCTTGTATTCGTTGAGCGGGTCGCGCTGGGCGATGCCGCGCCAGCCCACCACCTTGGAGAGATGGTCGAGCATGACCAGATGCTCGCGCCAGAGCCCGTCCACCGATTGCAGCAGGATGGACTTTTCCACCTGGCGCATGATCGAGGGCGAGTATTTCTCTTCCTTGGCCGCCATCAGCGCGTCGGAGGCTTCGCGGATGCGATCCTCGACGATTTCGGCGTCGATGCCTTCCTCGGCCGCCCATTCGGCGGCGGGAATATCGATATTGAGATAAGTCTTGGCCGCGGCCTGAAGCTGCTCGGTGTTCCACTGTTCCGGATAGGAGCGGGGCGGAACCGCGCGGGACACCACGTTCTCGACCACGCCATGGCGCATCTCGGTGATGGTCTCGCTGACGTCATCGGCATCCATGAATTCGAGACGCTGCTCGAAGATCACCTTGCGCTGATCGTTCATCACGTCGTCGTATTTGAGGATGTTCTTGCGGATGTCGAAATTGCGCGCCTCGACCTTGCCCTGGGCGCGTTCGATCGCCTTGGTCACCCAGGGATGGGTGATGCTCTCGCCCTGTTCCAGCCCCAGCTTGCCGAGCATGGAATCCATGCTCTCGATGGGGAAGATGCGCATCAGGTCGTCCTGAAGCGAGAGGAAGAATTTCGAATGGCCCGGGTCGCCCTGACGGCCGGAACGGCCGCGCAACTGGTTGTCGATGCGGCGCGATTCATGGCGCTCGGTGCCGATGACCATGAGGCCGCCGGCCGCGAGGGCCTTCTGCTTGTCCTCGGCGATCCTGGCCTTGATCTCGGCGATCTTTTGTTCGCGCGCTTCCCCTTCGAGGCCGTCGGCCTCCTTCTGGATGCGCATTTCGAGATTGCCGCCCAGCTGGATGTCGGTGCCGCGACCGGCCATGTTGGTGGCGATGGTGATGGCGCCGGGCAGGCCGGCATCGGCGACGATGAAGGCTTCCTGCTCGTGATGGCGGGCATTGAGCACGTTCATCTGGCCCACATTCTTGGTGCGCAGAATGTCGGCGAGCATTTCGGATTTTTCGATCGAGGTGGTGCCCACCAGAACCGGCTGGCCCCGGTCCTGGCATTCCTTGATCAGGTCGGCAATGGCGTCGAATTTTTCCGCCGCCGTGCGGTAGATGGCGTCGTCCTCGTCGATGCGCTGCACCGGCAGGTTGGTCGGCACGGTGGTGACGCCCAGGCCGTAGATATCGGCAAATTCCTCGGCCTCGGTCGCGGCGGTGCCGGTCATGCCGGCCAGCTTCTTGTAGAGGCGGAAATAGTTCTGGAAGGTGATCGAGGCCAGGGTCTGGTTTTCCGCCTGGATCTTGACGCGCTCCTTGGCCTCCAGGGCCTGGTGCAGGCCTTCCGAATAGCGGCGGCCCGGCATCATGCGGCCGGAGAATTCGTCGATGATCACCACTTCGCCGCCGTCGGAATTCTGGCGGACGATATAGTCCTTGTCGCGGCGGAACAGCTTGTGGGCGCGCAGCGCCGAATTGGCGTGGTGCACCAGGATGACGTTTTCCACGTCATACATGGAGCCGCCCTTGAGCAGGCCCGCTTCGGCCAAAGCGGCTTCGAGCTTTTCCACGCCCTGGTCGGTGAAGGTTGCGGCGCGATGCTTCTCGTCGAGCTCGTAATCCTCCTCGCCGATGATGGGCATCAGGGCGTCGATCTTGATATAGAGGTCGGAGCGATCCTCGGCGGGACCGGAAATGATCAGCGGCGTCCGCGCTTCGTCGATAAGGATGGAGTCCACTTCGTCGACGATGGCGAATTCATGGCCCCGCTGCACCATCTGGGCGCGGGTATATTTCATGTTGTCGCGCAGATAATCGAAGCCGAGCTCGTTATTGGTGCCATAGGTGATGTCGCAGGCATAGGCGGCCTTGCGCTCGGTGTCGTTGATGCCCGGCACGATGATGCCGGTGGACAGGCCCAGGAAGCCGTAGATCTGCCCCATCCAGGCGGCGTCGCGCCGGACCAGGTAATCGTTGACCGTCACCAGATGCGCGCCCTTGCCGGTCAGTGCATTGAGATACATGGGCAGGGTGGCCACCAGCGTCTTGCCTTCACCGGTGCGCATTTCGGCGATGGATCTGTCGTTCATCACCATGCCGCCGATCAGCTGGACGTCGAAGTGCCGCATGCCCAGGACGCGCTTGCCGGCTTCGCGCACGGTGGCGAAGGCAGGCACGACCAGGTCATCGATCTTGGCACCCTTTTCCAGCTGCGCCTTGAATTCGGCGGTGCGCGCCTTGAGCGCATCGTCGCTGAGCTTGGCCAGTTCGGGTTCGAGCGCGTTGATCGCGGCGACCTTGCCCTGATATTGCTTGACCTGCCTGTCGGACGGTGACCCGAAAATCTTCCGGGCAAGCGCAGCAAGTGCCATGTTCGAAGTCCTTTTTATGTCGGCGGCGGGGCGATGGATCAGGCGGCGCGTCATTTCATGGCTGCGTCAGCCATCCCATTTCGCCTCGTCAGAACTGGGGGAAGCCTTTCCGGTTCCCGATATGTCTGTCTTGCATGTCCGCTGCGCATAGGGATGCGGCAGCGTTCCACGCTCTTGAAAAGCGGGTGAGATGTAAGAGTGGGGTCCGGTCTTGTCAACGTATGGGAAATGGGCGACACAACGGGCAGTCTCACGTTTTCCGGACATAGCAGGCACAAGTGAAGACGAAGTAATCGTGCTCTTGTCCGGCACAATTTGGCCCTCTTGCCGTGCGAGCGGGGGCGGGACAAGACATTGACCAATGCCGGACCCACCCCCGGCTCAGGAGAACAGACCTCATGCGGAATTTCAGCCTGCGCCTCTTGCGCGCCGCCAGCCTCGTCGCCCTTCTGGCCACTCTTCCGGCCGGCGCCGTCCTGGCGCAAGAAGACGCCATCGCCAATGCCGATGCGGTGGTGGCCGTGGTGGGAGGCCAGAACATTACCGAGGCGGACCTGGCCTTTGCCGCCGAGGACATGGCGCAGGATCTTTCGCAGATGCCCCCCGAGGAACGCCGCGCTTTCCTGGTGCGCATCCTCATCGACATGAAGGTCATGTCCCAGGCGGCGCGCGAAGCGGGCATGGACCAGACTGAGATCTTTGCCCAGCGGCAGAAATATCTCGAGGAACGGGCCCTGCGTCGCGCCTATTTCAACGAGGCCATTGCCGGCGCCGTGACCGAGGAAGCGGCCCGCGCCGAATATGACGCCTTCGTGCAGCAATTCGAGCCGCAGCCGGAAGTGCGGGCCAGCCATATCCTGGTGGAAACCGAGGAAAAGGCCAATGAACTCAAGGCCGAGATCGATGGCGGCGCCGATTTTGGGGAACTGGCGCGGGAAAATTCGATCGATCCGGGCGCGGCCAATGGCGGTGACCTCGGCTTTTTCGGGCGCGGCATGATGGTGCAGCCCTTCGAGGAGGCGGTCTTCGCGCTGGCCAATCCGGGCGATGTCTCGGCCCCGGTGCAGTCGCAATTCGGCTGGCACGTCATCAAGCTGGAAGAAAAGCGCGATTCCGCCCCGCCCAGCTTCGAGCAGGTGGCGCCGCAAATCCAGAACCAGCTGCTGATGCGCTCCTTCACCGAGAAGGTCGATGCGCTGATGGAAGGGGTCGAGATCAATATCGAGGATCCCGAGCTCAAGGCCAAGTTCGACGCGCAGGAAGCCGCGGAGGCCGATGCGGCGGCGGAGCCGGCGGCCGAATAAGACAATCCCCACGGATGGAAAGCCCGGCGCGCAGCCGGGCTTTTTTATCAGCAGGTGACGCGGATTTCCGCGTAGCCGGTCAGGCCTTCGTCGCCGCTGGAGGTGACGCCGATCGTGCAGGCGCTGCCCGGCAGCGGCATGGTACCACCCGAGGGGATGATCGTGCCGTCGAGCAGGCCGATATAGCCATTGGCCACCTGGCCGACATTGACCGAGACATCGGCCTCGCAGACCGGATAGCTGTCGCCCTGGGCAACGAGAATGCGCATGCCCGAAGGCAGGCAATCCTCATTGGTGGCATTCGCGGCGGCCGGGGCCGCGCTGGTGGGGGCGGGCTGGGCGTCGCTGCGCCAGTTCTGTTCGAGAATGGCCAGGCGATTTGCGAGATCGGTGAGGCTGTCGTCCTCGGTGGTCGGGGCCGTGCCGGCGCCGCGGGCATAAAGATCGAGGCTCACGCGCAATTGTGCGATTTCGGAGGCGAGGCGGCGCGTTTCCGCCTGGCCTTCCGTATAAAGCCAGCCGGCGGCCCCGAGGCCGGCTAGGCCCGCAACCAGCCCCAGAATGCCGAAGGAAAGCGCCCATGCGGATCGGCGGGATTTTCCTTCGGGCGGGGCGTGTTCGGGGGCGGAGAGCGGTTCAGGCGTGCGCTCGGCGGCGGAAACGGGCCGCATGTCCGGCGTCAGCGTGATCGGGGCGCCGTCGGAGGGGCGCTCTTTGTCGGGCTGATCCACAAGACGTCTCCGTTTGGCTCCGGCCGGCCTTCCCACCAAAGTGCGGCCGAACTTTGGCCCAGCCTACGCCATGGGTCCGCGCCTGTCGCGCCGCCCGACCGCGATCAGGGGCGCTGGTTGGCCGGGGTGGGCAGGGTAGCGGGCTTGCCGGAGAGCACCGGCTGGATATTGGGATCCTGGGCGGGATTGCCGCCGAACAGGCCGCCAATGCCCGAGAAGAAGCCGTTGACCGCCTGGCCGCGCTGGCGGATCGCCTCCTCCTCGGCCGCCTTGCGTTCGGCGGCCTTGCGGATGGCCTCGGCCTGGCTGGTCAGGGCGGCGTCGTCCGCCTGCTGCTTGGCCGACAAGGCGGCATCGGCGAGTACCGGCGGGCAGGCGCCCAGGGCGTCGAGCGGGCCGGAGGCGGCGGGATTGAAGATGTACCGCTTTTCGCAGACATCCCAGACCGGCGGGGTCTTGGTCAGCTCGAAATAATCGTGGCCGGTCTTGATGTTCTTCCAGAAGTCCAGATGCGGGCTGGAGGTGTGGCGGGCCAGGTTGGCCGCGGTCATGCGGAAGGGAAAGATCTGGAGCTGGAAGCTGGTATTGCCGCCCTTGAAGCTTTCGCGGGCCAGGGCGTAAATCTCGGCGATGCCGGCATCGGTCATGGCGTAGCAACCGCGCGAGGAGCAATCGCCATGCACCATCAGGTCCGAGCCGGTGCGCCCATGGGCGCGGTCGAACTTATTGGGGAAGCCGGTATTGAAGGCCAGGTAGTAATTGGACCGCGGATGCATCAGGCCGGGGGTGATGGTGTAGAACCCTTCCGGGCTCTGGCGGTCGCCTTCCTTGAATTTCGGCCCGAGATCGCCTGAATAGGCACAAATCTCGTAGGTCTTGAACAGTTTGTAGGTGCCTGCGCCGGTCCGTTTCCAGACCTCGAGCACCTGTTCTTCCTTGAAGATGCGCACCACCATGCCTTCGCTGGGCGAGGAGCCCATATTGCGCAGACCCTGCACCACGCCGCCCGACAGCGGCTGGTTGTGGCGATTGTCGCCGCCCTTGACGAAGCTGGAACAGGCGGCCAGCCCGATGGCGATCCAGACCAGGATCACGAAGGCGCCGAGGCGATGGAGCAAGGAAGCAGACACGAGGATGAAAGCCCGGTGAAGATGGATCGCCCCCTTGGGGCTGGTCTAGAGCAAAATGACCCAATGGAGTGAACGAAGCCTTTACCACGAGCCGGCGCAGGCCGGAAGCGGGCGCGCTTCACGCGGAATTGTGCGCGCTGGACCGGGGTGATGACCAAAAGAAAGGCCACCTTCGTTCGAGGGTGGCCTGTCCATGTGTCCGTGGGGATCTGGCGCTATAGGTTCGTGCCGATTGCCAGGAATTTTTCGCGGCGGTGTTCGCGGGTTTCGAGGCGGGATTTGCCGTCGAAATCCTTGAGGAACTTGGCGATGGCGCCGCGGGTGGAATCCATGATCGCGGCGTGATGGCGATGGGCGCCGCCGGCCGGTTCAGGAATGATGGCATCGATGACGCCGAAGCCGAGCAGGTCCTGCGCGGTGATCTTCTGGGCAGTGGCCATGTCCTGGGCGCGGCCGGCGTCACGGAACAGGATGGAGGCGCCGGCCTCCGGCGAGATCACCGAATAGATGGCGTTTTCCAGCATCAGCACGCGATTGGCGGTGGCAATGGCGATGGCGCCGCCCGAGCCGCCTTCGCCGATGATGATGGCCAGATTGGGCACGCCCAGTTCCAGGCCCTTTTCGGTGGAGCGGGCAATGGCCTCGGCCTGGCCGCGTTCCTCGGCGCCGATGCCGGGATAGGCGCCGGCCGTATCGACGAAGGAGAGCACCGGAATGGAAAAGCGGTCGGCCATTTCCATGATGCGCACGGCCTTGCGATAGCCTTCGGGATTGGCCATGCCGAAATTGTGCTTGAGGCGCGTCTCGGTGGAATTGCCCTTTTCCTGGCCGATAATGGCGACCGGCTCGCCGTTGAACCGGCCGAAGCCGGCCTGGAGTGCCGCGTCCTCGCCGAACTTGCGATCGCCGGCCAGCGGCTGCCATTCGGTGATCAGCGATTTCACGTAATCGGAGAAATGCGGGCGTTGCGGATGGCGCGCCACCTGCGTCTTCTGCCAGGGCGTCAGCTTGCGGTAAATCTCGACCAGGGCCTCATCGGCGCGGGCGGAGAGCCGGTTGACCTCCTCGTCGATGGACACGGCGGAATCGTTCGCCGCGAGCGACTTGAGTTCGACGATCTTGGCTTCCAGATCGGCAACCGGCTTTTCGAAATCGAGATAAGACTGCATCCCACCGCCCGTTAGGGTCTGAATTTGTCGCGCCAAAGCGCAGGCGCTGCTGTCGCGCCCTAAAGTGGCCGGAAAGTGACGAGGCTGCAATGCGGAGTCAAGCGTGGCCGGTGAAATGGTTGGGATTTGGTGGGGACGAACCTAACTGCCGGCCAACGGGTGGTGGCTTTCCACCAGGTTGCGCAATTTCTCGTCCAGCACATGGGTATAGATCTGCGTGGTGGAGATATCGGCATGGCCGAGCAGCGTCTGCACCACGCGCAGATCGGCCCCGCCGGCCAGGAGATGGCTGGCAAAGGCATGGCGCAGGACATGGGGCGCCACCCGGGCCGAAGCAATGCCGGCGCGGCCGGCCAAGGCCTTGAGATCGCGGGCGAAGACCTGGCGGGCCAGATAGCCGTTCTCGCCATTGGCGGGGAAGAGCCAGGGGCCGGGCGGCAAAGCGGAGATCCAGGCGCGCACGGCGTCGCGGGCCCGGTCGTTCATCGGCACGACGCGCTCCTTGTTGCCCTTGCCGGTAACGGTGAGAAAGGCGGCATCACGCATGACCGCAGCGCGGCGCAGGCTCACCAGTTCGGAGACGCGCAGGCCGGTGGCATAGAGCATTTCCAGCAGCACATAGAGGCGCAGGGCCGAAAGCTGCTTCTGCGGGCTGGCGGGCGCATTGGCTTCGGCTTCCGCCAGGGCCAGCAGGCGATCGACCTCGCCCACGGACAGCACTTTCGGCAGGGCGCGGCGCGCCTTGGGGCTGGCGACGATGCGCGTTGGATCGTCGCCGCGCAGGCCATCGGCGCAGAGAAACTTGTGGAATTGGCGGATGGCGGAAAGCCGCCGGGCGCTGGAGGCGGACGAAAGGCCTTGCTGCTTGAGCGCGTCAAGCCAGGCGGTGACGATGTCGCGGGGGCAATCGAGCAGGCTGTGGCCGCGGCCGGCGACGAAACCGGCATAATCGGCCAGGTCGCGCCGATAGGCCTCGATCGTATTGGCCGCCGCGCCGCGCTCGGCGCTCATCATTTCGAGGAAGGCGGCGATGTGATGGGCGCCGCTCATTGGCCGCCGGTCTGGCTCGGGGTGGAGGTCACGTTGGGCTGTGGCAGGATCGTGCCGCCGCCGCCCGGTGCGCCGGTTTCGCCCAGCAGGTCGCGGGTCGGGAGGCGCTGGCTGACTTCCCTTGGTTCGACATTGACGAAGGTGACGAGCGCGAACATGCCGGCATAGGCAAGGCCTCCGAGAAACAGCACAATGATGAGCAAGCGAAAGAGGGTAGGCATGATCGTCCTGATTGCCGCGTGGTCCCCAGCTTAAGCGCAAAAGGTTGCCATCGCGTTCCCGGCCCATCTTGCGGAAATGGCCGCCGGGATCAACCTCTGCGGGTGTTCGGCTTGACAGCCGGGACCGGGACCGGTTGATAGCGGCAATGAGCGGAGGGTGCGGCAGGTGAGCAGGACGGAAGGCGGGTCGCGGCAGGGCCGCGCGCGGGCGCTCGCCAGCAAGCTTGCCGGCAAACCCCTTGTGCTGGTGGGCATGATGGGCGCGGGCAAGACCACGGTAGGCCGGCGCCTGGCCAGCCGGCTCGGACGGCAATTCATCGACAGCGACGAGGAAATCGAACGCGCCGCGCAGATGAGCATTCCCGAAATCTTCGAGCAGCGCGGCGAAGCCGAGTTCCGGGCCGGGGAGATGCGGGTGATCATGCGCCTGCTCAAGGAACGCGATATCGTACTGGCGACCGGGGGCGGGGCCTTCGTCAATCCCGAGACGCGAGCCCTGGTCAAGGCCGAGGCCGTCTCGGTCTGGCTCAAGGCCGATCTCGACGTGCTGTTCGAGCGGGTCTCGCGGCGATCCAACCGGCCCCTGCTCAAGACCGCCGACCCCCGGGCGACGCTCGAAAAGCTGATCGCGGACCGCTATCCCATCTACGGGGAGGCCGATGTGACGGTGATGAGCCGCGACGTGCCGCAGGACAATGTGGCCGGCGATGTCGTGGGCGCGCTGCTCCACCATCTCAAGACCAATCAGGACAAGCCATGACCCGGATCGACCATATCGTTCATGTCGCCTTGGGGGAGCGGGCCTATGACATCCTGATCGGACCCCGGCTGATCGATGAGGCGGGAGCGATCCTGGCCGAGAGATTTCCCGGGCGGCGCTATGGCATCGTCACCGACGACAATGTCGCCGCCGCCCAATTGCCGCGGCTGACGGCGGGGCTCGATGCGGCCGGGCTCGGCTATGAGGTGATCACCCTGCCCGCCGGGGAAGGCACGAAGAATTATGCCAGGCTCGAGCAGGTGGTCGAAGGGCTGCTCGCGGCGCGGCTTGAACGCGGCGATCTGGTCATCGCGCTGGGCGGCGGGGTCATCGGTGATCTCGCCGGCTTTGCCGCCGCGATCACCCGGCGCGGCATGGATTTCGTGCAGATCCCGACCTCGCTCCTGGCGCAGGTCGATTCCTCGGTCGGCGGCAAGACCGGCATCAATTCGCCCCATGGCAAGAACCTGGTCGGCGCCTTCCACCAGCCCAAACTGGTGCTGGCCGATCTGTCAGCGCTCGACAGCCTCGATCGCCGGCAATTCGCGGCCGGCTATGCCGAAGTGGTCAAATATGGTCTGATCGACGATCCCGATTTCTTCGACTGGCTCGATGTCCATCTCGATGAGATTTTCTCGGGCGGGCCGGCGCGGGGCGAGGCGGTGGCCCGCTGCTGCGCCCACAAGGCGCGGGTGGTGATCGAGGACGAGAAGGAGAACGGGGTCCGCGCCCTGCTCAATCTCGGCCATACATTCGGCCATGCGCTGGAAAAGGATACCGGCTATTCGGACCGGCTGCTGCATGGCGAGGGCGTGGCCATCGGCATGGTGCTGGCGCATCTTTTCTCCACCCGGCTGGGCCTGGCACCGGGCCAGGATGCCGGACGGGTAGAGGCGCACTTGAAGCGGGCCGGCCTGCCCACCACATTGGCCGATATCCCCGGAACGCTCGGTTCGACCGACACCTTGATGGCGGCCATCGCGCAGGACAAGAAGGTCCAGCGCGGGGCCCTGACCTTCATTCTGACGCGCGGCATCGGCCAGGCTTTCATCGAAAGGAATGTCGCGCCGGAAGCGGTGCGGGCGTTTCTGGAGGAGAAGCGGGGGTAAGGCGCCCCGACGCGCCCGTCATCACCCGGCCTGTCCGGGCAATGACGATGGGGATAAGGACGAGCGAACGTCAGACCGGTAGAACCTCGATGGCCAGGGCATGCACCTTGGCCTTCAATTCATCGTCAAGGGCGGCCATGATCGCGCGGTGTTGCGCAACCCGGCTCATCCCGTCAAAATTGCGGGTCGCGATTCTGACACGAAAATGGGTTTCACCACCCTCCCGCCAGCCGGAATGACCGTAATGGCTCTCGGATTCGTCGATGACCTCCAGCTGGAGGGGCGAGAATTTTTCGGTGAGCTTGGCTCGGATTGTGTCCGTCATGGACATGGGGCGGCTCCAATATCTGTTTGTAGGCACAACTAGGCGCAATGAAACCGCAATCCAAGCTTTTCGATAGCATTCGCATCCGTCCGCGCCGGGAGGAAAAGCCCGAGCCGGTCTCGGTCCGGTGCGACTGGGAAGGGTGCGAGGAGGCCGGCGAGTTCCGGGCGCCCAAGGGCGTGCGCTCCGAGGGGCAATATCACAATTTCTGCCTCGAACATGTCCGGCACTACAACAAGGCCTTCAACTATTTCGCCGGCATGAGCCCGGACGAGCTGGAAGAAGCGTTGCATGCCCCGCCCAAGGCGGAGACGCGCTCGAGCTTTGCCACCGGCAATGCCCGCACGGCGCGGGCCGCCGGCAAGCAGGGGCCGCAATTGGGCGAGAAATACGGCGATCCCTTCGGCGTCTTCGCGCGCTATCGCTATCAGCAGTCCAAGCGTCCGGCCACGGAACGGGTCAGGCCGCTCAACGAGCCGGACCGGCGGGCGCTGGAAACGCTGGGCTTCACCAGGCATGCCAAGTCCGACGAGATCAAGGCGGCCTACAAGGCACTGGTCAAGAAGCACCATCCGGACGTCAATGGCGGGGATGCATCCTCCGAAGAGCGGTTGCGCTCGGTGATCGCGGCCTATACCCACCTCAAGAAAACCGGCTTTGTCCTGCGCTAAGGCCTTGCCGCCCCGGGAAGACGGCTTTGCCAAGCAACGGCTACCCGGCCTGTCACAATGCTGCTATAGAGCCACCGCCTTCCTTACGCTTTCGTTCATATCAAGAGCCCTGCCATGACTGAATTCGCCCATCTGCCCGACACCGAATACAAGGCGCGCGAACTGTTCGGTATCGACACCGACATGGTGGTGAAGGGCTATAAGGAACGCACCGACCATGTGCCGCCGATCGATCCCGATTACCTGTTCGACCGCAATACCACGCTCGCGATCCTGGCCGGCTTTGCCTATAATCGCCGCGTCATGGTGCAGGGCTATCACGGCACCGGCAAATCCACCCATATCGAGCAGGTGGCGGCGCGGCTGAACTGGCCGCTGGTCCGCGTCAATCTCGACAGCCATGTGAGCCGCATCGATCTCGTCGGCAAGGACGCGATCGTGCTCAAGGACGGCAAGCAGATCACTGAATTCCGCGACGGCATCCTGCCCTGGGCGGTGCAGAACAATGTCGCCCTGGTCTTCGACGAATACGATGCCGGCCGACCGGACGTGATGTTCGTGATCCAGCGCGTGCTGGAGCAATCGGGCCGGCTGACCCTGCTCGACCAGAACCGCGTCATCATCCCGCATCCGGCGTTCCGGCTGTTCTCGACCACCAATACGATCGGTCTGGGCGATACGTCGGGCCTCTATCACGGCACCCAGCAGATCAACCAGGGCCAGATGGACCGCTGGTCGATCGTGACCACGCTCAATTACCTGCCCCACGACAAGGAAGTCGGCATCGTTCTGGCCAAGAACAAGAGCTATGGCGAGACCGAGAAGGGCAAGAAGCAGATTTCGAACATGGTGCGCCTGGCGGACCTGACGCGCTCGGCCTTCATCAATGGCGATATCTCCACCGTCATGTCGCCGCGCGGCGTCATCACCTGGGCCGAGAACGCCGTGATTTTCGGCGGCGATATCGGCTTTGCCTTCCGTCTGACCTTCCTCAACAAGTGCGACGAGCTCGAACGCCCGGTGGTGGCCGAGTTCTATCAGCGCGTGTTCGGCGAAGATTTGCCGGAAAGCTCCGCCAATCTGGCGGTGATGGCGTAGAAATAGAAGGCCCCCTCACCCGGCCCTTCGGGCCGACCTCTCCCCCAAGGGAGAGGTGAAGGGGGGCCGGTGTTTTTCTTGCCTCTCCCTTGGGGGAGAGGTCGCCGCGTAGCGGCGGGTGAGGGGGCCTTCCTCACGAAAGACGAGCAGGTTCATGGCACAACCCCCGCGCAGCAAAGCCAACAAGCCCGATCAGACCCAGGCCTTCAAATCGGCCATGGGCGCCACGGTGCGCGCCATCGGCGGCAAGGCGGAGCTGGAGGTCAGCTTCACCGCCGACCGGCCGCTGCTGACCTCGGACAAGGCGCGCCTGGCCAATCTGCCGCGCCTGCCGACCAGGCGCGATATCGCCATTGCCCGCGGGCAGGGCGATGCCATGGCCATGCGGCTGGCCAGCCATGATCCCGATGCCCATCGCAAGCGGAGCCCCATGGACCCGCAGGCGCGCGCTGCCTTCGACGCGCTGGAACAGGCGCGCGTCGAGTCCCTCGGCGTCATCCGCATGCCCGGCATGGGCGGCAATATCCATGAAATGCTGGAGGACCGGCTGTTCCGCGCCAATTTCGCGGAGGTCGACGACAAGGGCGATGCGCCTTTGGCCGAGGCCCTGGGCCTCATGCTGCGCGAAAAGCTGGCCGGCGTGGCCGTGCCGCCTTCGGGCCATGCGCTGGTCGATCTCTGGCGCAAGGAGATCGAGGCCAAGGCCGGCACCTCGCTCGACAAGCTGCTCGATACCTATGAGAGCCAGGAGGATTTCTCCAGGGCCGCGCGGGCGGTGCTGCGCGATCTCAACCTGATCGCCGAAAGCGACATGGAGGATCCCTCCGAGAGCGACGAGGACAGCGGCGAGGACAACCAGCCCGAGCAGGCCCAGGGTTCCGACCAGGCGCCCGAGCAGGGCGATGGCGAGAACGAGCAGTCCGAGAGCGAAGAGGACAGCCAAGCCGGCGAGAGCGAGGAAACCGGCGATGTCGAGGGCATGGAGGCCGACATGGCCGATGCCGACGAGGACGCCGAGGCCGAGGCGGGCGAGGATGCCCCCATGCCCCCGCCCGCCAAGGATGGCGGCACCCAGCTCTCCAACCAGTTCAATTACAAGGTCTTCACCACCAAGTTCGACGAGATCGTCAAGGCGGCCGAATTGTGCCCGCCCGATGAGCTCGACCAGCTGCGCGCCCTGCTCGACAAGCAGCTCGAGAACCTGGCCGGCGCCGTCGCGCGACTGGCCAACAAGCTGCAGCGGCGCCTGATGGCCAAGCAGAACCGGTCCTGGCAGTTCGACCTCGAAGAAGGGCTGCTGGACACGGCGCGCCTCACCCGCGTGGTCACCGATCCCCTGCAGGCACTCTCGTTCAAGGTCGAGAACGATACCGATTTCCGCGACACCGTGGTGACGCTGCTGATCGACAATTCCGGCTCCATGCGCGGTCGGCCGATCACCATTGCGGCGATCTGTGGCGATATTCTCGCGCGCACGCTGGAGCGTTGCGGGGTGAAGGTGGAAATCCTGGGCTTCACCACCCGCGCCTGGAAGGGCGGCAAGAGCCGGGAAGCCTGGCTCGAGGCCAATCGCCCGCCCAATCCCGGTCGCGTCAACGATATCCGCCACATCATCTACAAGGCCGCCGACGAGCCCTGGCGCCATGCGCGGCGCAATCTCGGGCTGATGATGCGCGAGGGCCTGCTCAAGGAGAATATCGACGGCGAGGCGCTGGAATGGGCGCGCAAGCGCCTGATGGCCCGCCCCGAACAGCGACGCATCCTCATGGTGATCTCGGACGGCGCGCCGGTCGATGACAGCACCCAGAGCGTCAATGCCGGCAATTATCTCGAAGCCCATCTGCGGCAGGTGATCGAGGATATCGAGACGCGCTCGCCGATCCAGCTCGTCGCCGTGGGCATCGGTCATGACGTGACCCGCTATTACCGGCGCGCGGTGACGCTTCTCGATGCGGAGGAACTGGCCGGGGCGCTCACCGACGAGCTGGCCGCCCTGTTCGACGAGGAAATGCCGGCCCAGACCCGGCGGCGGGCGCGGGGATGATCCGCTCCGCCGCCCTTGCCCTGGCTCTGCTGACCCTGGCCGGTCCGGCCGGGGCGGTGGAGGCGACGGTGAGCGCGGCGCAGATCACCCGCTTCAAGGGCGCCGAGCTCGACCAGCGGGTCGACAAGCTGATCTTTCGCGGCGGCATGACCCTGCAAAGCCCCGACGACACGTTCGGCGGCCTCTCGAGCGTCACCCAGACCGGCGACAATCAGCGCATCGCCTTCGTCACCGATCGCGGCCATTTCGTTTCCGGGCAATTGGCCTATGACGAGGCAGACCGGCTGTTCGGCTTTATCGGGGTGATTATCGAGCCGATCCAGAATTCCGCCGGCCAGCCATTGCCGCGCCAATATGCGCGCGATGCCGAGGGCATGGACACGATCTGGCGCGATGGCGTGCCGGCGGCGGTGCGGGTCAGCTTCGAGCATCTGACGCGGGTGGCCGATTTTTCCATTCATGATGGCCGTCCAGGCGGGCCGGCGCGGGAGGTGCCGATCCCGCAATGGCTCACCGATCTCAGGACCAATGAATCGCTGGAATCGATCTGCATCGCGCCGCCGGCCTCCCCTGTGGCCGGTTCCACCATCCTCATCACCGAGGAAGCGCTGGACGAAGACGGCAATCACCGGGGCGAAATGCTGGGCGTCGAGGACAGGGGGCCCTTCACCTATTTCAACAGCCCCATCGTCAATCCCACCGATTGCGCTTTCCTGCCCAATGGCGACCTCCTGGTGCTGGAGCGCGGCGTGTCGCTGTTCAGCTTCGCGATGAACCTGCGCCGCGTGCCGGCGGCGGAGGTGCGGCCGGGCAATCTGATGCGTGGGGAATTGCTGCTCTCGGCGCAGGGCGCCGAGATCGACAATATGGAGAGCCTGATGGTGCACCGCACGCCGGGCGGCGAATTGCGCATCCTCATGGGCTCGGACAACAATTTCAACGGCTGGCAGCGGACGATGATCCTGGAATTCGCGCTACCGGAATGAGTGCCTACAACTTTGTCGTCATCACCGGGCTTGTCCCGGTGATCCACCTTTCCCGCTCGAATGGATTGCCAGGACAAGCCCGGCAATGACGACGAATGCTGAAAATGCTGCCTTATGCCGCCACCGGCATCCGCTTCAGAACCAGGTCGCGGATGGTCTTGTAGGGCGCCAGCATCAGCACGGCCATGACCAGCTTCACCAGGAAATCGCCCAGGGCGAGGCTCTGCCACAGCTCCACTTCCGGTCCGATGCCGAGCAGCGGGGCGGGGAAGGGCAGGGACGAATCTTCCAGACCGAACCAGGCATCGATGCCGGCAAAGGCCGGCGCCATGGCCAGGGAGAAGAAGATGGCGGTGTCGAGCGCCGAAGAGAACAGCGAGGAAAACATCGGCGCATGCCACCACGGGCCGTGGCGCAGGCGGTGGAAGATGGAGACGTCGAGCAATTGCGCCACGAGGAAGGCCGAGCCCGAGGCGATGGCGATACGCGGCGTGGCCAGCCAGATCGAGAGCACCACCGCCACGCAGAAGCCGGCAACGACCACGAGCCGGGTCTTTTGCGGGCCGAAGGCGCGGTTGGACAGGTCGGTGACCAGGAAGGCCACGGGATAGGTGAAGGCGCCCCAGGTGAGGATGTCGCCGATATGGACGCTCCCCAGGGTCAGGTCGACCGGAAATTGCACGAGAAAGTTGGAAGCGGCGACCACGGCCACCATGGCGGCCAAGGCCACCAGCAAGCGAGACAGCATCTGACTGTACCTATGTTACCCGCCACCAGCATTTGGCTGGCGCGGAGATTGGGGAGAAGAACGGAACCGCCGTTCCTCGCAGATCGTCACCCTCGGGCTTGACCCGAGGGCGTTGTATTCATCAAGCCGCCGCATGTACAGAGCCCTCGGGTCAAGCCCGAGAGTGACGCGCGGTGGTGGGTAGAAGACAGCCCAAAAACAAACCGCGCGGAGCAGGACTCCACGCGGTCGAAATCCGAACAGGAAATCGCTTAGGCGGCGAGGGCCGCGCGGATTTCCTTCTTGATGCCCAGAGCCAGGGGGCTCAGATCGGCATCGTCCTGCTTGAGCAGGAAGGCGTCGAGGCCGCCGCGGTGCTCGACCGAACGCAGGGCCGCGGCCGAAATGCGCAGCTTGACCGAACGGTTCAGCGCATCCGAAATCAGCGTCACGTTGACGAGGTTGGGGAGAAAGCGGCGGCGGGTGCGGTTGAGGGCGTGCGAAACATTGTTGCCCACCATAACGCCCTTGCCGGTCAATTCGCAGCGACGTGCCATTTTTGATATCCTGTTTGTGTAAAGGTCCTTCGTGGCGGAGACGTCCGCTACGGGCCTCGATTGTGGTGAAATCTCGCGGCTCTTTAGAGAATGCGGGCCTTGCCGTCAAGCCAAAGGCCGGCTCACGGGGCAGAGAGCGCCTTGCGCGGGACAAGATCGGGCGGCACTTTCTCCATTCAGAAGTGATTCGTTCCTGCCCGGCCAGCGTCACCGGCAGGCGCCTAGCCGAGACATCCCGCCGTGATCCGATCCGCCCTTCTCCTTCTCGCCCTGGCCGTCCCGCTTGCCGCCCGGCCGGCTTTGTCCGCTCCCGTCGATGCGCGGGTCAGCTATGTGCTGACCGTGGGCGGGATCAATGTGGCTTTGGTCGATATCGACTTCGATGATGACGGGCGCCGCTATGGCTTCGATCTCGCGGCGCGTGTCACCGGGCTCGGCAATGTCGTGGCCAGCGGCACCGCCACGGCCAGCGTCAGCGGCGCCTCCTCCGGTTCGACCCTGGAGGCGGAGCGCTTCCAGCTCGAAACCCGCGCCAATGGCGAAGTGTTCAATGTCGATGTCGGCTTTTCGGGGCGCAATGTGGCCTCGTTCCAGGTCACGCCGCCCGTGCTCGACAGCTATGACCGGGTGCCGGTGGAGCGGGGGCATCTCACGGGCGTGGGCGACTTCCTTTCCGCCTTCGTGCTCAAGGGCGGGGGGCTGGACCAGTCGTTGTGCCAGCGCGAGTTCAAGATTTTCACCGGGGTCGAGCGCTTCAATATCCGCATGGGCTTTCTCGATCACGACGAGGCCACCTCGCCGCGCACCGGCTATCAGGGGCCGCTGGTCGCCTGCTCGGTGAAATACCAGCCGATCTCCGGACATTTCGGGTCCTCGGAAATGACCCAATATCTGGCCGATACCAGCCGCATCGTCCTCTGGTATGCCCCCCTCGGCACCTCGGGCTATTATGTGCCCTATCGCGTGATCATCGGCACCAGTATGGGCGACCTCTCCATGGTGCTGACCAATGCACGGGCCGAATAGAGCTGTCCCGCTTTCGGACGGTCAAAGGCTTTTTTGACAATTTCGGGCCGGGCGGGCGCCGCAAAAACAGGTTTTGCGGGTTAATGGCCCCGCCATAATCATGGCCGCGCGGCGCAAGGACCTGGCAGGAAACCGGCCAGCCGTGCCGAAATGAACGGAAAATTCAGCCAGATGAACGATCCGGGCGGTCCGGGAGGCCGAAACAGCGCCGCCTAGTGGTCGCGACCAGGCGCAGCCACCAGCCATGGTGGTGAACAAAACCGCATTCTGGCGATCATCGCGATTCTGTCCCCGTTCGTTCTCGTTTTGGCCTGAGCCTTAACCACGTCGCATGCAATGGCCGGCCGGCGTGTCATCCTGGGACGTGCCACGGGGCCCCGCCATGGCGTGATCCTGTGACACAGGCGAGGTGGGTGGCAAGGCCGGAATCGGGCCGGATGGGTTCCCTTGGCGCCATCGCGGTGCGTTCGCCCCGCCGTCCGCTCCCGGCGAAACCCTGTCCCATCCCGGCACGTCAATCGGCTTTTTCGTCAAAGGGCTCGGTACCGGGGCCGGTCGTACGGGCCTGGGGTGATGAAAGGGCAAAAAAACGCGAGGGTAAAGGCATTTACAGAATGTTCACATTCGCCCGATTCCGAGCCTTGTTTACCCGATCCTAACCAAGCTGAACAGATTTTGGCCCCATTCGCGCGCCTCGCGCGCCGGCTTGTGCCCCGGACCGAGGCCACCCACCAGATTTCGTAGGGAACAAATTCGGACTCATGGCCCCGCGCCGATTCGGTTCTGTTTCGTTCCGCATCCGTTCTGCTCGTTAACGGTGGTGGCAAAAAGGTGGCAGCTTTGTCTTTTGATGGGACGACGTGACGCCGGCCCTCGCAAGCCCGGCGCGGAAGGCTTACATAGGGCGCGATGACTTTCGCACCCTCCCATTCGGTCAAGGCCATTCTCGGTCCGACCAATACCGGCAAGACCTATTTCGCCATCGAGCGCATGCTGGCCCATCCCACCGGGATGATCGGCCTGCCGCTGCGCCTATTGGCGCGCGAGGTCTATCAGCGGGTGGTGGAGCGCGTCGGCGAACAGGCGGTGGCCCTGGTCACCGGCGAGGAGCGCATCGTGCCGGCCAAGCCGCGCTATTGGGTGGCGACGGTGGAAGCCATGCCCATGGATATCCATGTCGATTGCGTGGCGGTGGACGAAATCCAGACCGCGACCGATTTCGATCGGGGCCATGTCTTTACCGACCGCATCCTGAAAGCGCGTGGCTTTCACGAAACGCTGCTGCTCGGCTCGGCGACCATGGCCGGCGTGGTCAGGAAGCTGGTCCCCCATGCCGAGATCATCGATCGGCCGCGCTTTTCCCAGCTCACCTATGCCGGCTCGAAGAAAATTTCCCGCCAGCCGGCGCGCAGCGCCATCGTCGCCTTCTCGGCCCGCCAGGTCTATGCCATTGCCGAGCTGATCCGGCGCGAGCGCGGTGGCGCGGCGGTGGTGATGGGCGCGCTCAGCCCCCGCACGCGCAATGCCCAGGTCGATCTCTACCAGAATGGCGATGTCGATTTCCTGGTCGCCACCGATGCCATCGGCATGGGGCTCAATCTCGATATCCATCACGTGGCCTTTGCCGACGACACCAAGTTCGACGGCCACCAGAGCCGCCTGCTCACCCCGGCGGAGCTGGGGCAGATCGCGGGCCGGGCGGGGCGCCACCGCCATAACGGCACGTTCGGGGTGACCGGGGGCACCGAGAATTTCGACGAGGAATTGGTCGTCCAGCTCGAAACCCACGATTTCGAACCGGTGCGGCAGGTGCAATGGCGCAACAGCGCGCTGGATTTTTCCTCCATCGAGCGACTCAGGGGCTCGCTGGAATTGTCGCCGCAGGACAAGACGCTGACCCGCGTGCCCGTGGCCACCGACCAATTGGCGCTGGAATTTCTCGCCCGCAACGAGGCGGGCGCGCTGGCGCGCGGCCATGAAGCGGTCAAACTGCTCTGGGAATGTTGCCAGATTCCCGACTATCAGGGGATCTCACCGGCCGCGCATGGCGAAATCGTCACCCGGATTTATTCGGATTTGAGACGAATTGATCGGGTCAGCGCCGATTGGATTGCCGAGCAGGTGCGGTTTTGCGACAATGCGGAGGGCGACATTGACACACTCAGCAATCGGATCAAGCAGATCCGCACCTGGACCTTTGTCGCGAACCGCAAAAACTGGCTTGAAGACCCCGCTTATTGGCGCGAAAAGACACGGGACATAGAGGACAGGCTGAGTGACGCTCTGCACGAGCGGCTCACTCAGCGTTTCGTCGACCGGCGCACCAGCGTGCTGCTCCGCCATCTGAAAGACAAACGAATGGTATCCCCCGAAATCAACAGCCAAGGCGAAGTGCGGCTTGAAGGCCACCTCATCGGCACGCTCGAAGGCTTCCGCTTCACCCTCGCGCGCGGCGATGGCGAACTGGATGCCAAGGGTTTGCGTGGCGCCGCCGATTCGGTGGTGGCGCCGGAGATACACAATCGTGCCGAACGATTGGCCGGTTCGCCAAATGAAGAATTCGTGTTGGCCACCGATGGGCGGCTGCGCTGGCGCGGCGAGATCGTCGCCGAACTGGCCGAGGGCGACAGCCTTTACCGGCCGCGCATCATCATCCTGGCCGACGAGACTCTGACCGGGCCGGACCTGGAAAAGGTGCAGGATCGGCTGATGCTGTGGCTGCGCCACCATATCAATACCGTGCTCGAACAGGTCATGTCGCTGGAAGCGCCGGCCGATCTCGAGGGCACGGCGCGCGGGCTGGCCTATCAATTGTTCGAACATCTGGGCCTGTTGCCGCGCCATGCGGTGGCCGACGAGGTCAAGGGTCTGGACCAGGACGTGCGCGGCAAGCTGCGCAAGCTGGGCATCAAGTTCGGCGCCTATCACATCTATCTGCCGCTCTCGCTCAAGCCCGCGCCGCGCGAATTGGCGCTGATCCTGTTCGCGCTCAAGCATGGCGGCGTTCGCCAGCCCGGCGTCACCGACATTCCCCATATCGTGCTTTCGGGCCGGACCTCGTTCCTGGTCGATCCGGAAGTCGATCCGCGGCTCTACGAGATCGCCGGGTTCAAGGTGGCCGGCAAGCGCGCGGTGCGCGTCGATATCCTGGAGCGCCTGGCCGACATTATCCGGCCGCTGATCGCGCTCGATGCCGGCCGGCCCTATGCGGGCGAACTCCCCGCCGGAGCGGCCGAGGGCAACGGCTTCCGTGTCACGGTGGAAATGACCAGCCTGCTGGGCTGTTCGGGCGAGGATTTCGCCTCCATCCTGAGCTCGCTCGGCTATCGCGTTCGCCGCACGCCCAAGGAAGCGGCGCCTTTGGCGCCGGCCGAGGCATCGGCCGAAACGCCGGCCCTGGAGCAGGTGCTGGAGGACAATCCCGCCAGCGTCGAAGCCGTGAACGAGGCCGCCGAGCCGGTCGAGGCGCCCCTCGCGGTGGTGGCGGAAGAGGCCGTGGTGCCCGATGCGGCGCCGGTCGAGCCTATTGCGTCCGACGAGCCGGCGGCGCCGGCCGAGCCGGAATTCGACGAGGTCTGGTTCCCCGGCCGCCGCAATCACGATCAGCGCCGGCACGAGCCGCGCGGTCGCCGCGATGGCGACGGCGAGGCCCAGCAGGGGCGTCGCAACGAGCGTCCGCGCAACAATAATCGCGGCCCGCGCCGGCCGGAAGGGGAAGCCCGCCCCAATGGCGGCAAGCCCAATGGCAAGGGCCGCGACGAGCATCGGGGCCGCCCGGACAAGGGCGAGCACAAGGATCGCCGCCCACAGCGGGAAGACCGCAAGCCGGTCTTCGATCCCGACAGCCCCTTTGCCGCCCTTGCCGCCCTGCGCGGCAAGTCGGAATAGGATTGACAGGGCCGGCCGAAACCCCGCTCCGCAAGGAGCGGCTCGACCGGTTCCTGTTCTTTTCGCGCGCGGTCAAGTCGCGGACGCTGGCGCAGAAGATCATCGAATCGGGCGCTATCCGCATCAATTCGGCGCGGACGGAGCGCAGCGACCACAAGGTCGGCGCCGGCGACGTGCTGACCATGTCGATCCATGGCAAGGTTCTGGTCTGGCGCATAATCGATCCCGGCACGCGGCGCGGCCCGGCCAGCGAGGCCCAGGGGCTTTACGAGGATATTTCGCCACCCATGCCGCCGCGCGCCGAGCGCTCGCCCTACGAGGCAGCCCTTGCCGAACGCTCGCCGGGGGCGGGGCGTCCGACCAAGCGGGAAAGGCGGGAAACCGACCGGCTGCGGGATGGAGCCGGCGATGACTGACCGGCTTCTGGCGCGCCTCGCCCAGCCGAACCACATTCCCGTGCTGACAACCGAACGCCTGGTGCTGCGGGCGCCATTGGCGGGCGACTTTGCGGCCTATGCCGGGTTCCTGGCGTCGGCGCGTGCGGCCCATATGGGCGGGCCCTATGACAGCAAGGCCGCCTGGGGGATGTTCTGCCACGACATCGCCTGCTGGCACCTGTTCGGGCATGGCGGTCTGATGATCGACCTGCGCAGCACGGGCGCGTGTATCGGTCAGGTCGGGATCAATCACGGCCCGCTCTTTCCCGAAAAGGAACTGGGTTGGTTGCTTTATGAGGGTTTCGAGGGGCAGGGCTATGCCTTCGAGGCCGCCTCGGCCTTGCGGGACTGGGCCTTCTCGGTGCGGGGCCTGCCATCGCTGGTCAGCTATTGCGATCCGGAAAATGCGCGTTCCATCGGGCTGGCCCGCAAGCTTGGCGCGGTGCCGGATGCGAGCGCCGTGGGACAGGACCCCGAGGATCTGGTTTTCCGGCACCGGCCCGGCTGACGCATACCGGCGGCCCCGGAGCACGGCATTTTACCGGGAGCGGCAACTGCGCCAAACCGTCTCCCGGCATGGTCTTGCGGCCGAACGGAAAAGGGTTTAGCACCCTTCCCGTTGAGACAGGTGGCTTGACCTTCCCCAAGAGGCCGGCCGCGTTTGGACGGGATTGCCTGCCAGAATGACCTATATCGTCACCGACAATTGCATCGCCTGCAAATATACCGATTGCGTTGAAGTGTGTCCGGTGGACTGCTTCTATGAAGGCGAGAACATGCTGGTGATCCATCCGGACGAATGCATCGATTGCGGCGTCTGCGAGCCCGAATGTCCGGCCGAGGCCATCAAGCCCGATACCGAAAGCGGGTTGGACGAATGGCTGGAGCTCAACCGCAAGTTCTCCACCATCTGGCCGAACCTGACCGAGCGGCGCGATCCGTTGCCCGAGGCCAAGGACAAGGATGGGGAAGCGGGCAAGCTGGAGAAGTATTTCTCCGATGCGCCGGGCGAGGGCGATTGAGGCGACGGCACGCGCCTCGCTTGAATTTTCAGCTGTGGCAGTGCTTTGCCACTTTACTATCGCGAGAAGCTGCCCGCCGGGCGGCCCATGGGCGTTCGGCTGATTCGTTCTTTTTGATTCTGCTGAAAAATTGTGCTATGGTCCCTCCATATGCAGTTGAGCCCGTCATCCAGCCCGTGCCGCAAGGCACGATTTTTTTGACAGACATCATTCGAAGTGCATGGCGTTCCGGACAAAGCGGACCCGGACGGCGTGAGGCTTTACTGCGCAGTAAGCGCCCGGGGTCGGGCGTCAACGAGTAGGAATGGCAGGTCCTTGCCGCAAGGAACCCGCCATTTGGGGCGTCAATAAGGAGTTCCAGCATATGGTAGCCAAGAAGCAGCAGCAGCGGCTCGGGTTCAAGACGGGCGAATATGTCGTCTACCCTGCCCATGGCGTCGGCGTCATCGTCGCCATCGAGGAGCAGGAAGTCGCTGGTCTTACTCTTGAGCTGTTCGTGATCAGCTTCGAGCAGGACAAGCTGACGCTGCGCGTCCCCGTGGCCAAGGTCAAGTCGGTCGGCATGCGCAAGCTGGCCGAGGACGACGAGATCAAGAAGGCTCTCGATACCGTCACCGGCCGGGCCCGCGTCAAGCGCACCATGTGGTCGCGCCGCGCCCAGGAATATGAAGCCAAGATCAATTCGGGCGACCTGATCGCCATTTCCGAAGTGGTGCGCGATCTCTACCGCTCCGAAGAGCAGCCCGAGCAGTCCTATTCGGAACGCCAGCTGTTCGAGCAGGCCATGGACCGGATGAGCCGGGAAGTGGGCGCCGTGCGCAAGCTGACGCTGACCGAGGCCGTGCAGCTGATCGAAAAGCAGCTCGCCAAGAGCCCGAAGCGCACCAAGGCCGACGCGGCCGAGGCCGAAAGCGACGAGGAAGCGGCGTAAGCCCTCCCGCCGTCAGGAATGCGAAAGGCCGGTGGCAACACCGGCCTTTTTATTGGGCCGAAGCAAGGGCCGGGCAGCTGGTCAGGCTCATTCGGCTTCTCCCCGGCCCAGGATATCGGCCATGCGCGTGGTGGCGCTGCCCGGCTTCAGGGGCTTCTGCTGGCTCTCATGGGGCACCCAGCCGGCGATCCAGATGATTTCGAGCGTGGCGCGCACCCGGCCGTCGGGATCGCCGTCGCGCTCGGCATAGGCCTGGGCGGCGGCGGCAAGCAGGGTGCGGGTGGCGAAGCGGCGCGGCCGGTCGGCCAGCGGATTGGCGGCGCCCAGGGCTTTCAATTCCGCCATCAGCGCGAAGGGATTGCCATAGCGCACCCTGTGGGTTTCCACATCGGCGACCGGTAAAGCGAAGCCGGCCCGTTGCAGCAGGGCCCCGGCATCGCGCACCTGTGCCATGGGCGCGACCCGGGCCGAGGCGCCGCCCGACACGGCGAGGTCGGCGGCGAGGAACGCCTCGCGCAATTCGGTCAGGCTTTCGCCGCCGATAAAGGCGGCCATGAGCAGGCCATCGGGGCGCAATTGCCGCCGCAGCCGCGCCAGGTGGCCGGGCACGTCGTTGACGGTCTGCAGATGCAGGAGCGAAACGATCAGGTCATGCTCGCCCGGCGGCAGGGAAGGGAAATCGGCATCGGCAAAGGCCTCCACCCGCTGCGCCGCGACCGGGCCATTGGCGGTGACCAGCGTTTCCGGCAGGGTCTCGGCATCGGGCCCGATCAGCACGGCCCGGGAAAAATCGCGCTTATAGGTGGCGAGCCGGTCGGCCAGGTCTTCCAGCACCAGGTCGCGCACGAAATTGTCCGTGCCCTTGCGGCGGGACAGGTTGCGGCCGATCTGGACGGAATCGAAAAGCTGGGGGGCGCTGGTCATCGAAAGGGCTTTCGCCGGAGCCGGAGCGTGGCAATATGGCCCTTATGGAGAGCGGGGGCGGGGAAGTCAAAGGGCGTGTGCTGGACCGGTTGGGGCAGGGGCTCGGCCGGCTGGGCCTGGTCCTGCTCGATCAGCTCTATCCGCCCGCCTGCATCGCCTGTTCGGCGCCGCTCGTGGCCGGGGACAGCCTCTGCGCGGCCTGCTTTTCCGGCCTGCGTCCGATCAGCGCGCCGTTCTGCCCGGTCCTGGGCCTGCCCTTCGAGGGCGATCCGGGGCCCGATGCGCGCTCCGCCGAAGCCCTGGCCGATCCGCCGCCCTTCGAGCGGGCCCGGGCGGCGATGGCCTATGGGGCGGTGGTGGGCACGCTGATCAGCCGCTTCAAATATGGCGACCGGGTGGAGCTGGCGCGGTTCTGCGCCCGGCTGATGGCCGCCGCCGGGCAGGAATTCTGGCCGGACCGGCCGGTCCTGGTGCCGGTGCCGCTGCATGCCAGCCGGCTGCGCTTCCGCCGCTACAACCAGTCCATGCTGCTGGCGCGGGAGCTGGGCCGGCTCACCGGGCTCGAGGTCGACCCGCATCTGGTGCGCCGCCACCGCAAGACGCGCCAGCAGGTGGGCCTGTCCGGCGATGGCCGGCTGCGCAATGTGCGGGGCGCCTTCGTCCTGCATCAGCGGGCGCTGGAACGCCTGGCGGGCCGGCCCGTGGTGCTGGTGGACGATGTCTATACGACCGGGGCCACGGTCAAGGCCATTACCCGCGTCCTCAAGCGCGGCGGCGCGGGGCGGGTGGACGTGTTGACCTTCGCCCGCGTTGTCATCGACGGCGAACTGCCCATATAAGGGATTGTTCTGTCTNCGGAGCCTGCCGCCATGGCCAAGGTCGAAATCTATACCACCCCCACCTGCCCCTATTGCCACGCGGCCAAGGCGCTGCTGGCCGAAAAGAACGTCGATTACACCGAGATCAGCGTGCTCGATCCCGCGCTGCGCGAGACAATGACCGAGCGCGCCCATGGCCGCCGCACGGTGCCGCAAATCTTCGTGGGCGATGTGCATGTGGGCGGCTATGACGACCTGGCGGCGCTGGAGCGCCAGGGCGGGCTCGATCCCCTCCTGGCCGGCTAGACGATGAAAATCGCCGCCATCCAGATGCGTTCCGGGCTCGATCCGGAGGCCAATCTGGCCGCGCTGGAGCCGCTGCTGGCCGAAGCGGCCGACCGGGGCGCCGCCTATGCGCTGACCCCGGAAGTCACCCTGATCTTTCCGGAAAAACCGCGAGCAGCTCAAGGCGGTGGCCGCGCCCTTCGAGGGGCATCCGCATCTGGCCCGGGTGGGCGAGATGGCCCATAGGCATAATATATTCGTCCATATCGGCTCGCTGCCCGTGCCGCTCGAGGATGGGCGTTTCGCCAATCGCTCGGTGCTGTTCGGGCCGGATGGGGCGCAGATCGCCACCTATGACAAGATCCATCTCTTCGACGCCGACATCGCCGGGCTCAACGCCTATCGCGAAAGCGCCACCTATAAAGCCGGTGATCGGGCCGTGATTGCCCCCCTGGGCGATTTTACCCTCGGCTTTTCCATCTGCTACGACATGCGCTTCCCGCGGCTCTACAACGCGCTGGCCAATGCCGGCGCCAATCTGATCGCGGTCCCCGCCGCCTTCACCGTGCCCACCGGCCAGGCGCATTGGCATGTGCTCTTGCGGGCGCGGGCCATCGAGACCGGCTCCTACGTCATCGCCGCGGCGCAGGGCGGCAGCCATGCCAATGGCAGGGCCACCCATGGCCATTCGCTGATCGTCGATCCCTGGGGCCGGGTGACCGCGGAGCTCGACCACGATGCGCCCGGCGTCCTGGTCGCCGATATCGATCCTGCCGCCGTCATCGAGGCACGCGGCCGGGTGCCGGCCTTGGCCAATGCGCGGGACTTTTCGCCTCCGGCTTTGCAGAACTAGTTCGGACCCCTATATGGTCCGGACAAGGGCGCGGTCCTGCGCCGCAATGAAACGACAAGCATAGTGATCCAGTATTCGCTTCAATGTTCGAAGGGGCACCGCTTCGACGCCTGGTTCAAGAACGCCGCCGCCTATGACGAGCAGCAGGCCCGCGGCATCGTCACCTGCGCGCAATGCGGCGACGCCCATGTGGAAAAGGCGCCCATGGCCCCCAATGTGGCCCGCACCGATCAGGAGCGCGTGCCGCTTTCCGCCGCCCATCCGGATGCGGCCCGCTTCCGCGACATGCTCCGCCAATATCGCAGGAAGGTGATGAGCGAGGCCGATTATGTCGGCGACAGCTTTGCCGAGGAAGCGCGAAAAATCCATTTCGAGGAAGCCGAGGCCCGCGGCATCTATGGGGAGGCGACGCGCGAAGAGGTGGCCGGCCTCATCGAGGACGGCGTGGATTTTCTGCCGCTGCCGGATGTGGCGGACGACAATTGAACGCCTGCCTCCCGGCGTGAGCAACGGAGAACGCAAGATGACCACACTCGACGCAGCCCTTTCCGGCACCTTCGCCATTGGCGGCGATCTCAAGGTCAACCGGCTCGGTTTCGGCGCCATGCGCGTCACTGGCCGCGGCATCTGGGGGCCGCCCGAAAATCCGGAGGAAGCCAGGGCGACCCTGCGCCGCCTGCCCGAGCTCAATGTCGATTTCATCGATACGGCCGAAAGCTATGGCCCCTATGTCAGCGAAGAGCTGATCGGGGCGGTGCTAGCGCCCTATGCGAAGGGCACGATCGTCGCCACCAAGAGCGGGCTCACCCGCACCGGGCCGGATGAGTGGCATCAATTGGGACGGCCGGAATTCCTGCGCCAGGGCGTCATCCAGAGCCTGCGCCGGCTCAAGCGCGACGTGCTCGATCTCTGGCAATTGCATCGCATCGACGGCAAGACGCCGCGCGCCGACCAGTTCGGCGCCATCGCGCAGATGCAGCAGGACGGGCTGATCCGCCATGTCGGCCTCAGCGAGGTCAGCGTCGACGACATCAAGGAAGCCCAGCGCTATTTCAAGGTCACCACGGTCCAGAACCTCTACAACCTGGTCAATCGCCGGGCCGAGGACGTGCTGGACCATTGCGAGGCCAATGGCATCGGCTTCATCCCCTGGCGCCCGATCGATGGCGGCAATCTCGAATCGACCAGCGCCGAATTCAAGGCGATCATGGACAAGCACGGCGCCTCGGCCAGCCAGCTGGCTTTGGCCTGGATGCTGAAGCGCTCGCCGGTCATGCTGCCCATTCCCGGCACCGGCAAGGTCAGCCATCTCGAGGAAAACGTGGCCGCCGCCGCCATCAAGCTCAGCGACGACGATTTCGCCATCTTGGACCGCATCGGCCGCCGGGGGTGAGCTGCTTCACCTCTCCCTTGGGGGAGAGGTGAAGCAGGGCAGGCCGCAGCCTCGCGCCTCAGCCGAAGAATTTGCAATGTCGGGAAAATCAGGGTCGGTTCGATAGGGAGGGTGGAATCCCCGCTATCGAACCTGACCAGTCCGGCCTTCTTGGCAGAAGTCCGGGTGGCTGGGCGGGGCTGTAGCATTGCCCGAGGCGCTTGTCACGCGATTGTCGCAGAGCGACAGCCGAGAGATCGGAGTACCCTCTCTAATCTCCCCCTTTCAGGGGGAGGCTAGGAGGGGGTGTTCTTCCTCGCCTCAGTTCAGTTCCACAGCTTGTCGATGGCCTCGGTGTCGCGCACCGCACCCCGCGCCGCGCTGGTGGCGAAGGCCGCATAGGCCTTAAGGGCGGTGGTGACATTGCGCTTGCGCGGATGGGCTGGCTTCCAGCCCGCCCTGTCCTGGTCATGGCGGCGCTGGGTCAGTTCGTCGTCGCTCACCAGCAGCGTGATGCTGCGGTTGGGGATGTCGATCTCGATGATGTCGCCTTCGCGCACCAGCCCGATCGTGCCGCCTTCGGCGGCTTCCGGCGAAACGTGGCCGATGGAGAGGCCCGACGTGCCGCCGGAGAAGCGGCCGTCAGTCAAGAGGGCGCAGGCCTTGCCCAGGCCTTTCGATTTCAGGTAGCTCGTCGGGTAGAGCATTTCCTGCATGCCGGGGCCGCCGCGCGGACCTTCATAGCGGATGACGAGCACGTCGCCTTCCTTGATCTGGTTGGAAAGGATCGCCTTGACCGTATCGTCCTGGCTCTCGAAGACGCGGGCCGGGCCGGTGAATTTGAGGATGGATTCATCCACGCCCGCCGTCTTCACGATGCAGCCGTCGATGGCGATATTGCCCTTGAGCACGGCGAGGCCACCATCCTTGGAGAAGGGGGTTTCGGCCGAGCGGATGACGCCGTTCTGCCGGTCGAGATCGAGTTCGGCCCAGCGGTTGGACTGGCTGAAAGCCTGCGTGGTGCGCACGCCGCCGGGTGCGGACATGTAGAAATTGCGCACGGCTTCCGAATTGGTGCGGGAGATATCCCACTTGTCGAGCGCGTCGCCCATCGTGGCCGTATGGATCGTATGTTCCTTGCGGTTGATGAGCCCCGCGCGGTCGAGCTGGCCGAGAATGGCCATGATGCCGCCGGCGCGATGCACGTCTTCCATATGGACGTCCGCCTTGGCGGGCGCGACCTTGGAGAGCACGGGCACCTTGCGGCTCAGCCGGTCGATGTCGTCCATGGTGAAGTCGACGCCGCCCTCATGGGCGGCGGCCAGGATATGCAGCACCGTATTGGTCGAGCCGCCCATGGCGATGTCGAGGCTCATGGCATTCTCGAAGGCCGCCTTGGTGGCGATGGAGCGCGGCAGGACCGAGGCGTCGTCCTGCTCGTAATAGCGGCGGGCCAGGTCGACGATCAGGTGGCCCGCTTCCTGGAACAGGCGCTTGCGGTCCGAATGGGTGGCGAGCGTGGAGCCATTGCCCGGCAGGCTGAGGCCCAAAGCCTCGGTGAGGCAGTTCATGGAATTGGCGGTGAACATGCCCGAGCAGGAGCCGCAGGTGGGGCAGGCGCTTTCCTCGACGAGCTGGACTTCCTCGTCGCTATAGCTGTCATCGGCGGCCATCACCATGGCGTCGACCAGGTCCAGCGCCTGCAGCTTGCCCTTGATCATCGCCTTGCCGGCTTCCATCGGGCCGCCGGACACGAAGATCACCGGGATATTGATGCGCATGGCGGCATTGAGCATGCCGGGCGTGATCTTGTCGCAATTGGAAATGCAGACCATGGCGTCGGCGCAATGGGCATTGACCATATATTCCACCGAATCCGCGATGATGTCGCGGCTGGGCAGGGAATAGAGCATGCCGTCATGGCCCATGGCGATGCCGTCATCGACCGCGATGGTGTTGAATTCCTTGGCCACGCCGCCGGCGGCCTCGATTTCGCGGGCCACGAGCTGGCCGAGATCCTTGAGGTGCACATGGCCCGGCACGAATTGGGTGAAGGAATTGACCACGGCGATGATCGGCTTGCCGAAATCGCCGTCCTTCATGCCGGTGGCGCGCCAGAGCCCGCGGGCGCCGGCCATGTTGCGGCCATGGGTGGTGGTGCGGGAACGATAGGCGGGCATGGGGCAATCCTCGAAATGCTGCCGGTGGGGCCGGTTCTATGCTGGTCTCCTGTTTAGCCCCATTCCGCCCCGGCAGCAAGAAATTTCCGTACCGTACCGTACGGTACTGTGGCGATGGCAGGCCGGCTCTTGTGACGGGATCGCGCCCCAAAGCGCGATGCGGCACCTCCCCCTTGACGGGGGGGATGGGAGGGGGTGCCGGCAGGCACGATGTCTCAGGATATAAAGAGCCTCGCCTTTCCATGGCGCGCCCCACATCGAGGGGTAGGATACGACGCGCCGCCCTAGAACTTGAACCGCAGGCCGATCACGGCCGCATTGGATCCGTCGATTTCGGCGATGGTGCCGAAGCCGCCGGAGCGGTGCTGGATGCGGGCGAAGGTTTCCCATTCGGGATGGGCGGCGTGGGAAATGGCGATTTCGGGGGCGAGGTAATAGAGGATGGGCACGTCGCGTCCCAGCTTGTCGGCGCGGTCGGTTTCCACCCCGATCGTATCGGTCACCACCGAGAGGCCGGCCGTGATGGACGGGGTGATGGTGATGTCGCCGAAGGAGAATTCGGTCAGTCCCGCCACGAGGCCCCCCCACAATTCGGCGGAGGTCTGCGCGCCCTGGCGCAGGCCGATCCCGGCTTCGACGCCCAGCTTGAAGCTTTCATAATGATGGAAGAAGTGCTGGTAGCCGACGCCGGCGAAGAAATTGGACTCGTAATGGTCGTCCCAGAAAAAGAAGGCATCGCCGAAATAGCCCGTGGTGAAGGGGCCGCCCATGACGAAGACATTCTGGTCCTGGTTCTGGGGTTCGGATTGGGCTTGGGCGGCGGGCGTCAGGCAAAGCGTGGCCATCCCGAGCGCGAGGGTCGCGCGGGCGAAAAGGAGCATATCGGATCACTCGGTTTCTTCTGTCGGAAGAACGCCTTGCCGGGCATTTGAGTTCACAAAATGGCGATCACGATTGTCCGCCGCGAAAGCAGGCTGGCGGAACGCCGGGCATGGCCGGGCGTTGCCTTTTCAGCACAATCGAGGAGATCAACATGCAGGCCATACCCAGCACGATTCACGAAGGCATGGCGGTCTATGACAGCGCCATGCATGCCATCGGCACGGTCGAAACCTTCCGCATCACCGACGAGGCGCCGGGCGCGCCGGAGGTGGACGCCGTCGGCGTCAGCCCGGTTCTCGAGGACGAGCGCGACTCGTTCGTCGATATCCTGGCCGAGGTCTTCCATCCCGATGACGGCTTGCCGCGCGAAATGCAGGAAAAGGCCCTGCGCGAAGGCTTCGTGCGGCTCGATGCGGATGGGTTCTTCGCGGCGGACCGCTATATCTTTCCCGAACATATCGACCGCGTGGACGGCGACAGGCTGGTGCTGTCGGTCCGCAAGGACGATCTGCTCAAGGTTTAGACCTTGGGCCGCTCGGCCAGCACCATGTAATTGACCCCCATATCGGGGGACATGCGCCATTCATCGGCCAGCGGGTGGAAGACCACGCCGGTCTGGCCGGTGACGCTGAGCCCGTTGCGGCGCAATTGCGCCGTGATTTCTTCCGGTGTCAGGAACTTGTTCCAGTCATGGGTGCCGCGCGGCAGCCAGCGCAGGATATATTCGGCGCCGATCACCGCCAGCGCCCAGGAGCGGGCGGTGCGGTTGAGCGTGGCGGTGAACATCAGCCCGCCGGGCGCCAGCAGGTCGGCGCAGCTCTTCATGTAGAGCGGCACGTCGTCGACATGCTCGACCACTTCCATGTTGAGCACTACGTCATAGCTTTCGCCCGCCGCCACCAGCGCCTCGCTGGTCGTCGTGCGATAATCGATGTCGAGCCCGGCCTGTTCGGCGTGGATTTCCGCGATGGCGATATTGCGCTCGGCGGCGTCGATGCCGGTGACGCTGGCGCCCAGCCGGGTCAGCGGTTCGCAGAGCAGCCCGCCGCCGCATCCGACATCGAGCACGCGCAGGCCCTCGAAGGGGCGCAACCCATGCGCGTCACGGCCGAAATGGGCCAGCAAATTGTCGCGGATATAGGTCAGGCGCACCGGATTGAACTTGTGCAGCGGCTTGAACTTGCCGCTCGGGTCCCACCATTCCTCCGCCATGGCCGTGAACTTGGCGATTTCGGCGTCGTTGACGGTGCTGCGGGTCATGGGCGGGCTCCTTGTGCGCCCATATGACCCGGCGAGCATGGCCGGGGCAAGGCGCGGCGTGTCGCAGTTCCGCCGCCACCGCGGGCCTGCGGCGGCGATGCCCATTGATTGCGCCTCGCCTTTGTGGCATTCCCCGCCCAACAGGAAGCGTACCGCCGGGTTCGGCGGGTAAGCGGGGAAGCCAAGTGGCTCGTATCGTCGTCAAATTCGGTGGCACCTCGGTCGCCAATGTCGAACGCATCCGCAATGCCGCGCGCCATATCAAGCGCGAGGTCGAAGCGGGCAATGAGGTGGCCGTGGTGGTCTCGGCCATGTCCGGCAAGACCAATGAATTGGTGGGCTGGGTCAACGAGGCGTCCAAGTTCCACGATGCGCGCGAATATGATGCCGTGGTGGCCTCGGGCGAGCAGGTGACGGCCGGGCTCATGGCCATCGTGCTGGCCGAAATGGGCATCCAGTCGCGGTCCTATGCCGGCTGGCAGGTGCCCATCTATACCGATGATTCCCATGGCGCCGCCCGCATCGCCGATATCGACCCCACCGAGCTCAACGAGCGCATGGCCAATGGCTGGGTGCCGGTGATCACCGGCTTCCAGGGCATTTCCCCGCATAACCGCATCACCACTCTGGGCCGCGGCGGCTCGGATACGTCGGCGGTGGCGGTGGCGGCGGCGGTCCAGGCGGATCGCTGCGACATCTATACCGATGTGGACGGCGTCTACACCACCGATCCGCGCATCGTGCCCAAGGCGCAGCGCATGACCAAGATTTCCTTCGAGGAAATGCTGGAAATGGCTTCGCTCGGCGCCAAGGTGCTGATGATCCGCGCGGTGGAAATGGCCATGGCGCACAAGGTGCGCCTGACCGTCCGTTCCAGTTTCGACGACCCGGACGCGCCGCAGATCGCGCCCGATGGTACGCCCGGCGTTCCGGGCACGCTTGTCTGCGATGAGGATGAGATCATGGAAAAGCAGATCGTTTCGGGCGTGACGCTCGCCAAGGCCGAGGCCAAGATCACCCTGCGCAAGGTCAAGGACAATCCCGGCGTCGCCGCCGCCATTTTCGGCACTCTGGCCGACAAGGGCATCGTGGTCGACATGATCGTGCAGAACATCGCCGACGATGGCGCCACCACCGACATCACCTTCACCGTGCCCGACAGCGAATATGACAAGGCGGTCAAGGCGCTGGAGGACAATGGCGGGCGCTTCGAATATGCGCGCCTTTCCGGTTCGCGCGGCGGGGCCAAGGTCTCGGTGGTGGGCGTGGGCATGCGCAGCCATGCGGGCGTCGCCGCCTCGATGTTCAAGGCCCTGGCCGACAAGGGCATCAATATCCAGCTGATCACGACTTCGGAAATCAAGACCTCGGTTCTGATCGATGAAGAATATGCCGAGCTTGCGGTTCGGGCTCTGCACACCTATTACGGTCTGGACAAGCAGGACGCCTGATCCCGTTTTCGGAGGGAAGGGCCGCTCCTGAAGGAAGGGGGGCGGCTTTGCGGGCTGCCTGAACGAGGCATGGTGACGACCATAGGCGGCCCGAGGGTGCTGCTGCGGCAATTGCGCGAGACGATGGCGGAGCCCCTGGCTTCGCAGGCTCGGCTCGACAAGATCGTCGACCTCATCGCCGAAAACATGCGGGCCGATGTCTGCTCCTTCTATGTGCTGCGCGATGACGGCGCGCTCGAGCTCTTCGCCACCCATGGCCTCAAGGCCGAATCGGTCCACCTGACCACCCTGCGCCTGGGCGAGGGCCTGGTCGGGCTGATCGCCGCCGAGGCGGAGCCGCTCAGCCTCGACGATGCGCCCAGCCATCCCGCCTTCGCCTATCGGCCGGAAACGGGCGAGGACCGCTACAATTCCTTCCTGGGCGTGCCAGTGCTGCGGGCCGGGCAGACCCTGGGCGTGCTGGTGGTGCAGAACGGGGATCATCGCCATTACGGCGAGGATGAAACCGAGGCCATGCTGACCACGGCCACAATCCTGGCCGAGATGATCGCTACCAGCGATTTCGACAATCTCATCAAGCCGGGGTCCGATATCGACCTCAGGCGGCCTCGCATGTTCAACGGCGTCAGCTTCACCGATGGCATCGCACTGGGGAAAGTGGTGCTCCACGATCCCCGCGTCGTCGTCACCAATTTCATCGCCGAGGATACCGAGGCGGAAAAGCAGCGGCTGGATGCGGCGCTGGAAACCATGCGCGTCTCCATCGACGCCATGCTCGATCACGGCGACATGGCCGGGGGCTCGGACCACCGGGAAATCCTCGAGACCTATCGCATGTTCGCCAATGATCGCGGCTGGGTGAACCGGCTGAGCGAGGCGATCGCCAATGGGCTCAGCGCCGAGGCGGCGGTGGAGCGGGTGCAGAACGATACCCGCGCCCGCATGCTGCGCCAGACCGATCCCTATATCCGCGACCGGCTGCACGATCTCGACGATCTGGCCAATCGGCTGCTGCGCGTGCTCACCAATACCAGCCAGCCGGCGCAGCGCGAGCTGCCCGACAATGCCATCCTGGTGGCCCGCAATATGGGCCCGGCCGAACTGCTCGAATATGAACCGCAAGAAATTGCGCGGCGTCGTGCTCGAAGAGGGCGGGGCCACCGCCCATGTCGCCATCGTCGCCCGTCTCGCTGGGCATCGTGGCGGTGGGCCAGGCCCAGTCCATCGTCTCCATGTCCGAAACCGGCGACGACATCATCATCGACGGTCCTGCCGGCCAGGTGCATCTGCGCCCCACGCCCGATGTCGAGCAGACCTATGTGGACAAGGTCCGCATCTCGGCCAAGAGGCGCGCCCATTACGCCGCGCTCAAGAACAAGCCCAGCGTCACGCGCGACGGCGTGGAAATCACCCTGCTGCACAATTCGGGCCTGGTGGCCGACCTGCCCATGCTGGACGATACCGGCGCGGTGGGGGTCGGGCTGTTCCGCACCGAATTGCAGTTCATGATCGCCAGCCGCCTGCCGCGCCTCAAGGAACAGGCCGAGCTCTATGCCGAGGCCATGGCCATTGCCGGGGACCGGCCCATCGTCTTCCGCCTGCTCGATATCGGCGGCGACAAGGTCCTGCCCTATCTGCGCGCCACGGCCGAGGAAAACCCGGCCATGGGCTATCGCTCCATCCGGCTGGGTCTCGACCGTCCGGGCCTGCTGCGCACCCAGATCCGCGCCCTGCTGCAGGCCGCCAATGGCCGCCCGCTCAAGGTGCTGGTGCCTATGGTCACCGAGACCTTCGAATTCCGGCTGACCCGGCAGGTGATCAGCAAGGAAGTCGAGCGGTTGCGGCGCGCCGGGCTGCCGGCGCCCGAGCGGCTCGAAATCGGCGCCATGGTGGAAGTGCCCTCGCTGCTGTTCGAGCTCGACCAGATCATGCCCGAGGCCGATTTCGTCTCCATCGGCTCCAACGACCTGGTGCAGTTCCTCACCGCGGCCGACCGCGCCAATCCGCGCGTCTCCAAGGCCTATGATCCCATCGCCCTGCCGCGCCTGCGGGCCATCCGCATGGTGGTCGAGGCCGCCGAGCGCCACGGCAAGCCCGTCACCATGTGCGGCGAGCTGGCCGGCAAGCCCATCGAGGCGCTGGCGCTCATGGCCATCGGCATGACCCGGCTCTCCATGGGTCCGGCCTCGATCGGCCCGATCAAGGAAATGATCCTCAACCTCGAGCTCAAGCCCATCCAGGAAACGGTCCGCCAGGCCCTGAGCCTCGGCGCCAATGGCGGCACGGTGCGCAAATTGCTCACCGAATGGGTGGAAAAACAGGGCCTGCCGATCGGGTAGGGGCGCCGCCACCAGCCCCTGAACGCCCTCGGGTCAAGCCCGAGGGTGACGAGCGGTGAGTGGCAGGACCATGCGGCAACCTCCATGAGCGCTACGTGCGAATGGCGCGGAGCCGCCCCAAACACCGACCCACCTCCCCCTTGACGGGGGAGGTAGCGCAGCTTGGCCGACAGGCCTAGCGGAGCTAGGAGGGGGTGCTCCCACGCACCGGCATCTAATATTTAGCTCTCTGCCGCCCCCCCCTCACCCGTCTCGGCCCGCGGCCGATCCACCCTCTCCCCGAGGAGGAGAGGAATAAGAGGGCAAACGCCGGCCCATTCTTCTCCCCCTCGGGGAGAAGGTGCCCGAAGGGCGGATGAGGGGGCTGCTGCCACAGACGCCGAACCCGCAAAAAAACCGAAACTTATCCCCACCCCCATCACCCCATATTATCCTCCCCCTCATCAGCCGGGCGGAGATGGGGTTGCAACGATCAACCGTCCGGCGACAGTCGGGAGGCCTCTGCATCGTTAACGGAGGCTGGGTCCGGGGATGGGAAATTCCGGTGAGAGCCGGCCCTAGGAAACCCCCTGCCGGACTTCGA
>Ga0065721_10048984_pt1 | contig 54063 bp, 40 predicted proteins | sample Mesricmetagenome_FD_59108 | JGI IMG/M metagenome (GOLD analysis project Ga0065721, IMG submission 59108) | Mesophilic microbial community from rice straw/compost enrichment Sample: eDNA_1 v2 (version 2) | ecosystem: Engineered > Solid waste > Grass > Composting > Bioreactor | place: USA: Davis... | reverse complement strand
GTCGGTGTCGGTGGGCTGGGCGCTCGCCGCCTGCTGCCGCAGGCCCAGCGCGATGCGCCCGGTCGAATCGGGGCGGCCGCCGCGCTCCAACTGGCGGTTGGCGAGCAGCATTGCCTGCAGCGCCGCGTCGGCGCGCTTCGCGGCCCGGGTCAGCCCCTCGTGCTCCGCGCCGACGAACTTCGCCGCGAAGTCCAGCGACGGGAACAGGCGGCTCTCCTTCGGGAGCGAGTCGTTGCGGCTCACCACCGCGGCCGCGAGGGCGCGGTCGTTGGTCGCCAGGGCCTGCCGCGCATAGGTCGAGAGTTCCGCGGGTCCGGCGTGCGCCAGCGCGGCGACATACTGCGCCCGCCGCGCGTCGGCGACGGTCGTGCCCGAGAGGTAGGCCGCCGGGTTCGGGTACACGTGGACCAGCGCCGCGAGCGCATCGGCGTGCGACTTGGCTTGCCGAAGCTGCTCGGTGCGGTCCTTCTCCGAGTTCTTGAGCAGGTCGGTCGTGAACGCCCGCAGGTCGCGATCGACCGCGGCCTTCACCGCGCCGACGATGCCCTGCACCTGCGACTTCGGAACGCCGGGCGGCACGATGGACGAGTGCTGCGTCTCGAACCGCTCGCGCGCCGCGGTCACCGCCTCGCTCAGGTTGCCAATGGTTGCCCGGAAGGAGGTAACGAGCGCCTCGGCCTTCTCGGCCAGCGCCTCGGCGGTCCGCGGGTCCGGGAGTCCCGTGCCGACCGAGATCATGTCGAGGTCCATTGTCGGAACCTCCGCGGATCGTCCGTCCGCTGCCCGGGTGGCCCCAGCCGTTAGGGGCCGCCGTCGGCCCGGGTGGGCTCGGCGATCGGGAATCTCTTCCCGACGCGACGTGCGCCGACAAACGACTCGGCGTCACGACGTCTCGCGGAGACTCACCCGCGCGACAGGCCGCCGCGGTAGCCGGGCCTCCCGGCGGGCGGGGGCTCGTGGCCCGGGTGGGCGAGAACGACCGGCCCGCTGTCGGTGTACGCGGGGCGCTCCGGTGGTGGGGCGCGGTCGGCGACGTCGTGCATCGCGGAAAGGTCCGGCACGTCGTATCCCAGACGCGGGCCGCTCCATCTCGCGACCCACTGCTCGGGGCTCAAGGGGCGTGGGACGACAAAGCCGTTGCCCAGGATGCGTGGCGTCTCGCTTAGCACCCGCACTTCCTCGGGCGTAGCGACACCGGCGGCGGCGCGGAGCGCGATCAGGTCAGGGCTGCGCTGGCGGGAGCGCGGGGCGGGCTGGGACGGTTGCGACGACTCGGGCATCGGCGGTCTCCCTGCGGGCGTCCTCGACCTTGTCGAACAGGTCCAGCAGCGCCCGCTGGTCCGCGGGCGACAACAGAGCAAGGTCGCGGGCCGTGACGTTGAAACCCGGCTCGGCCGCGGCGAGTTCGTGGGTGTGCTGATGGTCGTGCGAGATCTGGCCGCTGATCTGCTTCCGCGGAGCCCACCGCTCGTCCATGCGCTCCAGCGCCCGGAGGAGCAGCAGGTTCGCGTCGCGCATGTTCTCCTCGACGCCGATCTGGTTGCCGTTCTTGTCGAAGATCGGCCGCCGGTTCGGCGTGCGCAGCCGCTCCTGCAGCAGGTTCTCCAGGTCGCCGATGTAGGCGTCGATGGCCTCCTGCACCGCGGCCGCGAACGTCGGGTCGCGCCTCATCTGGTCTCGGAAGGTCTCCGCGCCGCGGCCCTTGCGGTCGGGCCTGTCGTCGTCGCCCAGGTGTGGGCTCGCCAGCGTGGCGGCCCGGCGGAAGCTGCCGGTCTGCCGCAGCACGTCGAGGAACGCCCGCTTGCGGGCCTCGGTCATCGGGGCGTGGTTGCGGGTGGGTGCGCTCACGACGAATCATCTCCGACCCGCACACCCGCGGGCAGGTGGCGTCGGCCGCGCACGCGATCACGCGAATAGTCGTGAGACGACGTGCGGCGTCGGTGCGTGGTTGTCGCTCGGGGGAGGGGCACCCCCGGTCCGAAATGCATCAAAACTCAACGACTTCACCGCCTCCACCGGCTTCACCTGCTTCGCTCGCTTCACCACGTCCAACGACTCGTGCGATCACCGCGACCCGCGCCGCCCGCGCAACATCACCTGCTCCACGTCGCGGCCGCCTCCACCGATTCCATCGCCCACCGGCGACGTCGGAGCGGCGGAGTACTGATCGGCAGGTCCAACGTCGTGGGGCCTGTGTCGCAGGCTGCTAGGGCCGCTCTGCCGCGGGCGGCAGCGCCCAGCGAGGCGGCGAGCAAGGTCGCAGCACGGGCGGGTTCGCCGTGGCGTCTTGGTTTCGGGACAGGGGCGGCGGGCGGGTCGCCCACGTCCACTTGATCGCGCACGTCGCATCGGCGGCGCTGGTCCAACGACTCCACGTGATCCAAGAGATTCACCAGATCCACCGACTTCACTAGATCGCGCTCGTCCACGCGGCAGGTGCATCGGGTGGAAGGGCCGGTCGCGACGGCTTCTTCGCCCGGGCGGAGCCACTTGAACCACTTGATCTTCTTTCAAAGAAGAAGTAGTCCAAGTGGTGTTCTCCGCTGTGTTTCACTGGGCACACTTGGACCACTCGGACCACTTGATCAGATTCTGGTCGCTCGCCCGGCCTCCCCGGGGCTCGCAATCTCGCGCCAGTCCAAGTGTCCGAGTGGTCCGAGTGGCTCCGGAAATACCGTGCATCGCAGGCCCGAGCACACGAAATCCACGCCCCAACGGCCACTTGATCCTCCGGGCAGACCGAGTGGCCAGACCGAGTGGCGGCCCGCCCTACGCCCGCTCGTCGTAGCCCGAGAGCCGGTCGCTGACCGCCCAAGTACCGGCGGCGTCCGTCCAGCCCACCGGCCACCGGCGTTCCTCCCAGAGCTTCCGGCACTCCGCGAGGGTCGGGAGCTCCCAGTAGTTCCGGCGGTCCCCGCCGTGGGTCGGCTGTCGCTTCTCGAACCCCATGCCCGGGCGCTTCCCGCCCCGGTCGTGGTTCCCCTGCGGCTTCCCGAGCACGGCCGCGGCGGTGTGGGCGTTGACGCGGTCCCCGCGCCGCAGGTCTGCGGCCCAGCGGACGAACTCGGTCGAGTACATCCGGGCTCGCCCCGTGGCGGCATCGACGCTGCCGCACGGGATCTCGCCCGACGTGAGGCACTCAAACCACGCCGCCTCCGCACCGCGCAGCGAGTGCATCTGCTGCTCCCGTAGCGCGTCGGTCTTCGGCACCTTCCGCACATTGAAGCCCTTGAGGTCGTAGGTGAGCAGTAGGTGCAGTAGCGCCTCGCGGCCGCCAGCGTCCATCTGCGTGGTGATCGCCGCGAAGTAGGCGTGGTCTTCCTTGTGGGCGTTCCCGACGTCAAGGATGAGGAACCGGCGGTCGTCCATCGCGGTCGGCACGACCCAGTCGTCGTTCGAGGCCATCATGAGGTGCACGCAGTTGGCGCTCGCCTCGGCATCGACGCCCTTGGCTTCGACGGTCAGGAGCTCCTCGGTGATGAGGGTCTTGAGGACTGACTCGTGCTTCTTGTCGCCCGCGTAGAACGCCTCGTCGCCGAACAGGAACACGCAGTCCCGGAGGTGGGCGTTGAAGGAACCCACGAGGTGCTTGGGGTCCGTGACCTGCAGGAAATGCCGGCCGAACAGGGAGCCGAAGACCTTGGCGACGTAGCCCTTGCCCGTACCCATGCCACCGCGGAGGACGATGGCCGAGTAGCCCGGCGATGCGGGCTGCTGAACGGCCCGGGCCATCCAGCCCAGCACATAGTCGTACAGCAGGCTGTCGCCCATGCAGACGACGTCCCGCAGGTGGGCGAGGAACAGCGAGCAGTCTCCCGGCCGCGCCTCGCACGCGAACCCGCGCCAGAGGTTGTACGCGCCAGGAACCTCGATGCCGGGCGCGAACACAAGCGTGTCGAACTGGCGACGCTGCTGGTGCTGCAACCACCACTGTCCGAGCGGCTTGGTGATCGGCTGGCCTTTATCAGTGACTCCGATCTGCACCTGCTCGTGCATATATCGGTTGCGGAAGTCGTCGAACGACTGGCGGGTAATCTTGAACCGCTTGAGGACGGGGTCCCACACCTCCTCGACGACGCGGGTTTTGCCCGCCCAGTTTGCGATGACGGCGTGCCGTTCGTTCAGTCGTCGCAGCCAGGGGTCAATGGCCTCCTCCTTGCCGCGCTCGATCTGCCGGATAGCGTACTTCTCGGTGGCGCTTCCCTTGTCGAGGACAGACGCGCTGATACCGAAGGCGGGGTCGGTGATGATGGCGTAGATGGTGTCGTCGTCGAAACCCGCGCGGACCATCGCGCAGCACGCGAACAGCAGCCACTCGGACCGCGAGCCCCCGAACCTGTTCGGCTCGTCGGGGTCGAGCCCCTGCACAATGACCACGCGCGCTTTCGGTGCCAGTTTGTCGGAGCCCGGCACCGCGTCGATGTCGCCGTTGTACCGGCGCACGTTCCCGCTGACCTTTACCCTCTGGGCGACTCCGGCAGCGCCGACGTCCTTCGCCCCGGCGGCCTGCACCTCGGGTGCCTTCGTAAACTGCCCGATGTCGTACACGCGCTCCGGGTGCCATTCGACGACTTCGGCCAGCGCCTCGATCCGGCCCTTTACCTTCTTCTTGCTGTCGGGCCGGTTGACCGTTCCGGGCAGCCGCATGATGCGGTCGATGTTGTGACAATGATCGGCACCAAAGACGACTTCCAGTTGCAAGTTCCAGCGCTTAGCGTCGTCCGCTGCCGCCTTCGAGCCGTCTAGCTGTACAGGCTCGCGGAGCTTCCAGAACCCTTGGTATCCGCCTCCCGAGAACACCACCAACGTCGGCGGCGGGACGCCCGCGGGCAGGTTCGTTGTGAGGCGCTCGCGGATGCGCCGCTGCTCGGCGGCGGCGTCCTCGCCCTCCCGCGGGTCGAGGTCCACGTGCAGGCAGACCATCGACTCGATGTCGGTGGCCTCGGTCTTCTTGCTGCGGCCGTCGGCGGCGGCCCGGTCGGTGTAGGCCGGGAACGTCGGGTTGACGGAGAAGTAGATGTTGCGGTGCGCACCCTGGGCTTCAAGCCATTTGCGCAGCTCATCCTCCTGGTCGGCCCGAAACGCGCAGGTCTCGATGCCCGTCTTGTCCAATCCGATGGCAGTGAGAAGCCACGGACCATCCGGCCGCCAGCGCCGGAGGAACCCAATCGAATCGTCGTATCGCGGTGTCGGGCTCGTCACAGGGCACCTCCCTGCTCGGGCGCTTGTCGCCCGGCCGAACCTGCGAGAGACTTCACGCGATCATGCACCGGGCCGCTCGCCTCGCCGGGCTGGCGACCCCTTTCTCCGCTCGGCGATACCCGAGCGGCGACAAACCGCCGGACACGCCCGGCAATCTCGACATCGACGCAAGGCCCAAACACCGGGTGGTCCATCGCGGCGACGACGACGCCCGACAGCGCCTCGCGACCGTGATGCACGACCACGGAGCGGCCGGGTGCAAACTTAGAGGTGCTCCGCGGCATCAGGCGGCCCCGCCTTCCCGGCGCAGCATCGCCTTGCCCTCGGCTGTGTTGCTCACCATCCGCTGGGCGACCCACTCGCGCAGGTCTTCGATGCTGTAGCGCACCAGCTTCCGCGAGAGCTTGGCCCAGCGGGGGCCGCGCCCCTCGCGGCGCATCCGCTCCATTTCCTTGGCCGAGATGCTGAGGTACCGCGCCGCCTCCTCCGTCGTGAGGAAGCCGACGCCCGCGGGGCCTTCGGGCAGGGGAACAGTCTGTACGGACATGGCAAGACCACCATCGCTATCGCGACCCGATTAGGGATCACAACTGCGGCAGTCCTGTGCCCCGGGCAAGGCGACGATTCGCGGGGGCTCGCGTAACGACTGTGCCGCTGGGCACATCCGGGTTGCCTTAGGACTCGCCTCTGGTCCCGGTCAGGCCGGTTCCTCGGGTCGTTCCTGCGCCTCCGCGGCAACCGAGCGCGGCGCAGTGGTCATGCCTATGTGAAGAAAACGATACCGCCCGTGCGCCCCCGGGCAACCGCCGCACCCCTCGATTGCGAAGATCGCGTTTCCGGACTGCCCGAGAACACGACCGCGGCGGCGGGGTCCACCTTTCTCTGGCCTTGTTCAAGGCGGCCTTGAGTGCGCAACCCACATGTTCTACTGTGCTTGGCGCGTGCAGAGCGGGCGATTACAAAAGCGCTGCTCTACCGCTGAGCTAAGCCGGCTGACGGGGAAGTCTAGGGCTCGCGCAGGGCTCGGGTGGAGTTCTTGTTGTCGCGGCGGGCGGCCTCGAAGAAGAAGCGCTCGAAGGTGAGCAGGCGGGCGGGAAGTTACGTGAGCCAGCGGCCCCCGTCCACACGGATGACTTCGCCGGATATGTACGTGGCGTCAAAGGCGAGCCAGCGCACGACTTCCGCGGCGTCTTCGGGCGTGCCCGGCCGGCCCAGCGGGATGCGGCGGACGTACCTGTTCTGAACATCGGGGTCAGCCTCGCGCCCTTCCTCCGGCCAGGCGACCACGCCGGGCGCGATGCCGTTGACCCGCACCTCGGGGCCCAGGTCGCGGGCGAGGGAGTAGATCATCTCCGTCACCGCTGCCTTGGACATGGAGTAGGCGGAGAAGTCCTTGCGCGGGCGGCCCATCGCGTGGATGTCCGTGAAGGCGATCACCGCGGCCCCGCCGGGAAGGTCGGACTGCATCAGAAGCGGGGCGAGGCGCGCGGTGAGGAGGAGCGGAGCCGCGGCGTTGACCTGGTACTGGCGCAGGATCTCCTGCGCGCTGAGGTCCGAGAGAGGAGAGGGCGTGTAGACGGAGGCGTTGTGCACGATCACGTCGAGCTTGGTGAGCGAGGCGTTGAGATCGCGGGCAAAGTCCTCGATGGCCGAGGAATCGGAGAGGTCCACCTGATAAAAGGAGCCCATCGAGCCCAGCTCGGAAAGCTCCCTCGCCAGAGTTTCGGCCTCTTCGCCGCTCTGGTGGTAGGTAAAGAAGACATCGCAGCCCGCACGCGCGAGGCGCAGGGCGATGGAGCGACCGACGCGCCGTGCAGCGCCGGTGATGAGCACCAGCGGTCGGCCCGAGGGGCCAGGGGGCACAGGCGCGGGTTGCGAGCCCGGAGAAGCGCCGGAGGAGGTGGTGAGGGCCGGGCCTGCGGGAAAGCTCCGCTCAAGCTCGGAGGAGGTGGGCGTGCGGACGCGCTTTCCGGCCTCGGCCCAGGGGTCGGCGGGAGGCACGGAGGAGGTCTGAATGCGGCGTTGTTCGCGTTCCCGCTCGCGGTCCAGGGCGCGGCGGCGGCGGCGTGCCGCGTTGAGGATCACCACCACGACCATGAAGGCGAGGATGAGCGCGATGATGAGGCCCCAGATCCAAAGCCAGGCGTGCGCCTTCTCGGTGCGGGAAATGGGCGGTGCCTGCTGCTGGATGGTGGTGGCCTGCACGGGGGCACTATAACTTGATAGGGAATCCCCCAGCCCGCGAACCGAGGCGGGTGAAAACCTGAACCGACCTGGATCGGGGCCGGTTGGGCCGCCGTACAGGGGGTTGGCTGGGGTCGTGACCCGGCTTGACCGACGAAGTACATTGGAATCTCCCGTGTCCCGGTTCCGGGGACGTTGTTAGCGGGTCAAAAAGGGGTGCTTCGATGCTGCGTTCGACGCTGCTGGGTGTTTCTGTCATGTGGATCGCCGCGGCTGCCGCGGCTGACGTGCGCTCGCCGGATGGGGCCTGGACGGTGCTCATCGAAATGCCCGCGTCGGAGCAGGCGCGGGAAGCGTGGATCCGCCCCCTGCGGTATACCCCCGCCAAGGCCGACATGCAGCGGCTGAAGGAGCTGCTGGCCCTGGCCCCGAAGGAGGGCGACGCGGAGCCGCCGCTGCGCATCACGCTGCCCAACCCGGACGGCGGGTTCGACGTCTTTGACATCGTCGAGTACTCGATGATGGAGCCGGGGCTCGCGGCGATGTTCCCCGACATCCGCACGTTCCTGGGGCAGGGGGTGACGAACCGGGCCTCGAACGTTCACCTCGACATCACACCCGCGGGGTTCCATGCGCAGGTGCTGTCGCCGGAGGGCGCGTGGGCGATCGACCCGTACTCGAAGGACGAGACGACGTACTACACGAGCTACTACTTCCGCGACTACCACCGCGAGATCGACTGGACGTGCCACACGCCGCCGGACTTCGAGCCAGTAGTGGAGCCCACCTACGGGTCGCGCGCGACGGGCCAGACGCTGCGCACGTACCGCCTGGCGATGGCCGCCACGCCGAGCTTCACGTCGGCGCACGGCGGGACCGCCGCGGGCGGACAGGCGGCGATCGTCACGGGCGTCAACCGCATCAACCAGGTCTTCGGCAACGAGTTCGCCGTGCGCTTCACGCTGGTGGCGAACAACCAGAACCTGGTGTACACGGTGTCGAACCCGGGGCCGTACACCGACGGCAACCTGTCCACCATGCTTGGGCAGAACCAGAGCAACCTCAGCAGCGTGATCGGGAACAGCAACTACGACATCGGTCACGTGGTGAGCGGGCAGAACCTGGGCGGGCTGGCGGTCCTGCGGGCGCTGTGCAGCACGAACAACAAGGCGCGCGGGGCCACGGGGATCAGCGGCCCGTCGGGCGACCCCTTCTGGGTGCAGTTCGTGTGCCACGAGATCGGGCACCAGTGCGGGGCGAACCACTCGTTCAACGCGGACGACTCGACGAGCGGGAACGTGTGCCGCCCCAACCGCAACGGGAACACCGCCTACGAGCCCGGCAGCGGCAGCACGATCATGTCCTATTCGCATCTGTGCGGGCCGTACAACCAGCTCCAGCCCGGATCGGATCCGATGTTCAACCAGGGGGCGTACGCGGAGATCGCGTCGTACATCTCCGGCAACGGGTCGTGCTCTTCGAACACCGCCACGGGCAACTCTCCACCGAGCGTCAACGCCGGGCCGGATCGGTCGATCCCCGCGCGAACGCCGTTCCTGCTGACGGCGACGGCGAGCGACGTGAACAACGATCTCGTGACGTTCTCCTGGGAGCAGCGCAACACCGGGCCGGCGCAGCCGGTGACGGGCCCCGGCTCGGAGGACAACGGCTCCAGTCCGCTTTTCCGCGTCTTCCCGCCCACGACCAACCCCTGGCGCTCCTTCCCCAAGCAGACGTATGTCTCCCACGGCATCCCGTCGCTGGGCGAGCAGCTTCCGGTTCTGGACCGCACGATGCGGATGCGCGTGACGGCACGCGATAACCGCGCTGGCGGCGGCGGCGTCAACACCGACGACGTGCTGCTGACGGTGGTTGCCTCGGCGGGCCCCTTCCGCATCACGAGCCCGAACACGAACGTCACGTGGTCCGGCGAGCAGACGGTGACGTGGGACGTGGCGGGGACCAACGCCTCGCCGATCAACTGCGCGAACGTACGGATCCTGCTCTCCACCAACGGAGCCCAGAGCTTCGATCTCGTGCTGCTGGAGTCCACGCCCAACACCGGGTCGGCGGTGGTGACGCTGCCGGATATCTCCACGAACCTGGCTCGCATCAAGATCGAGGCGGTGGACAACTACTTCTATGACATCTCCGATGCCTCGTTCACCATCACGCCCGCGCCGGGGCTTCCCGCGCCGACGAACGTGACGGCGACCCCGTCGACCGTGTGCCCCGGCGGCACGACGACGCTCTCTGCGACCGTGCCCGACGGGCAGACGGTGGACTGGTACACGGGCGGCTGCGGGACGAACTTCGTCGGTTCGGGAACGTCGATCGTGGTCGCCCCCACGGCGAACACGACGTACCGCGCGAAGGCCCGCTCGCTCACCAACGGTCAGACGAGCAACGCCTGCGGCGTGGTGTTCGTCACCATGGCCGCCGGGCTGAACCTGACCTCCCAGCCCGCGGACGCAGCGGTGTTCGACGGCGACACCGTCACGTTCAGCGTCAGCGCGTCGGGAACGCTCCCGATCTCGTACCACTGGCGGCACAACGGAGTGCCGCTGAGCGACGGGGAATCCATCAGCGGCTCGACCTCGCCGGACCTGACCATCCTCGCCGCGACCAGCGGCCACGCCGGCACCTACGACGTGATCGTGAGCAACCCGTGCGGCGACGTGACCAGCAACGCGGCAACCCTTTCGGTCACGCCGCGTTGCGGCACGGCGGACTTTGACGGCGACGGCGACATCGGCACCGACGCCGACATCGAGGCCTTCTTCGCCTGCCTGGCCGGGAGCTGCTGCCCCACGTGCTTCGTGAACGGCGCGGACTTCGACGGGGACGGCGACGTCGGCACCGACGCGGATATCGAAGCCTTCTTCCGGGTGCTCGCGGGAGGCGATTGCTGAACCCTCAGCGGGTCAGCGCATCGGCTCGGTCGAGGGCTTCCAGGACTTGTTGGGGTGCGGCGGAGCCTTGGGCACATCCACAGGCTCCGCGGCGATCTTCTCCTGCAGGTACTTGATCGCGGCCTCGAGCTGAGCGTCGCGACCGTTGAAGGTTTCGTGCGGGAGGTTGTCCACAACGATGTCGGGGTCCACGCCGTGGCCCTCGATGAGCCACTGGCCCTCGGGGCCGTACACCCCCACTTCCGCCGCGGTGGCGATGCCGCCGTCCACGAGGAAGTTGCTGCTTGAGAGCCAGACCTCACCGCCCCAGGTGCGGGTGCCGATGACCTTGCCGATGTTCAGTCGCTTGATGCCCTCGGCGAAGGCCTCGCCGTCGCTGGCGGTGGACTCATTGCAGAGCACGACGATGTGGCCGCGGAAGGCGTACTGCATGTTCCAGTAGGGCTCGCCGACGCGGGGCTGCCAATAGAACCACGCCTTGCGGAGCAGGCGGGAGAGGATCCACGAATCGATGTTCCCGCCGCGGTTGTTGCGGACGTCGATGATGAGGCCCTTGCGGTTGAAGACCGGGTAGAAGCCGCGGGCGAACTCGGCGATATTGTCGCGCCCCATCGCGCGGAGGTGGAGATAGCCGATGTCCCCCCCGCCCTTGTCCTCGACGATCATGCGGCGGCTGTACTGCCAGTCGTGGTAGCGCAGGTCCTGCTCGTCCGCCGGGCTGATGGGGACGACGATGACAAGGCGCGTACCCTCGTCCGCGGCTTGCTCTGCGGCCTCGGTGGGGTCCTCCGGCTTGGGGGCGTGGCCGGGGTTCTGTGACTTGACCTTCAGCAGGACCTGCTTGCCCACCTGATTGCGCAGAAGCATGGAGATGTCGGGAACGTCGATGGTCCTGCGGCCGTTGACCTCAAGGATGACGTCGCCCTCCTCCATCTCAACGCCCGGAGCGAGCAGGGGCGAACGCTCCTCGGGCATGTCCGGATCGGCGCGGAAGATGCGCTCGACGCGGTAGCCCCCCGCGGCCTCGTCTCGCACGGTGAGCGCCCCGAGGCTGGCGGTGGTGATGTTGGTGGATGGGCCGCGGAGATCCCCGCCTCGGACGAAGATGTGGAGGGCGGAGAGCTCCCCCACCATCTGCGCGATGAGGTCGCTCAGCTCGTCGCGGCTGGCGACACGGTCCACGAGGGGCATATAGCGGTCGAGCATGGCCTGCCAGTCGAGGCCGTGCATGTTGGTGTCGTAGAAGTAATCGCGCTCCAGACGCCACGCCTCGCGGAACATCTGCCGCCACTCCTCCCGCGGCGAGATGGGGAAGGTCCAGCCGGAGAGCTTGACGGCCACCTTGTCGTCGAGGGAAACGTTCGCGGAGGCGTTGGCGTCCACGATATACAGGGAGTCACGCCGACGAAGCAGGATGGACTTGCCGTCCTGCGTCACCTCGTAATAGCGGATGTCCTTGGCGAGGGTCTTGGCCTCCACGTCCTTGTTGCTGATGTCGAACCAGATGAGGTTGCCGGGGCCGTCACCGTCGTTCTCCAGCACATAGATGCGCTTTTCGGTGACGGAGATGTTGGAGTAGCGGCCCGGCGGAATGGGCAGCTCGATGATGCGGCCGGCCAGCCCGTCGAGATCGATCTCCACGGGCATGACGATGCGGCCTGGCTTTTTGCTCGAGCCGGACTTGTCGGCAGATTTATCCGCGGGCTTGTCGTCCGACGCAGATTCCTTGATCTCCTTCAGCAGCTCTTCGACGGGAGGCGCCTTGGCGGGTTCCTCCTTCTTTTCCGGCTTCTCGTGCTTTTTGGACTGCAGCTCGTCCGCGGGCTGGAAGGGAGAGCGCACGCCCTTGCGGAGTGCGATCTGATAGATCTTGGTCTTCTTGTCGAAGTAAGGCTCGGGGGCCATCTGACCCCAGGGCGAAGACACGACGCTGCGGAGGTTGCGGTCGCTGAGGATGTAGAGCCAGCGCCCGTCCACGCTCCAGGCGCAGTCGAAGGTGTCGAAGCGGTCGGTGGTGACGGGGGTGCGCGAGCCGGTCTCGACGTTGTAGAGCCGGACGACGCGGTTGAGGTTGCTTACGTGGGTGACGTAGGTGAACCACCGGCTGTCGGGGGACCACTCAACAGTGGAGAAGTCGTCCCACCTGTCCTCGTCGATCAGCTTCTCCTCGCCGGTTTCGAGGTTGAGCAGCCAGAGCCGCTGGTTCTTGTCGTAGTGGACCAGCCACTTGCCGTCGGGCGAGGGGCGGCCGTCCCAGCGCAGCACCGAGCCGTTGCGCGTGATCTGCTCGGGAGCTCCCAGGCCGTCGGCCGGGAGCTTCCAGAACTCGACCTCGCCGGATTCATCGGAGAGGGCGATGAGCGACTCGCCGTCGGGCATGAAGCGTGCGGAGCGGTAGCGCACGCCGCTCTTGCGGGTGACCTCGGCGAGGCGACCCTGGCCGCGGGGCGCGACGAAGACCTGACCACGGGCGGTGAGCACGACGCGGTCGCCGTCAGGGGAGGGGTGGACCGCGGAGAGGTACTCCATCGGCTTGCTGACCCAGTTCTCGCGGGTCTGGTCGAAGTCGGTGTCGAGGCGGATGTCGAGGCGCCGGTCGCGGTTGCGCTCGATGTCGTAGAGCCACAGGTCTGCGCCGAGCTGGTAGACGATGCGTCCGCCCTCAAGGCTTGGACTCTTGACATCGAAGCCGACGGTATCGCCCCGGTCGTGGAAGGTGTGGCGCTTGAGGTCCTTCCCGTCGGCGTCGAAGGACCAGATCTCCATCATGCCGCTGCGGTCGCTGATGAAGTAGACGCGGTTCTTCCACCACATCGGGGTGGCGCTGGTGCCGGGGTAGTCGGCGGTGAGGGGAATCGCCTCCTTGCCGGGCCCGTCCCAGCGCCAGATGTTCTGGGCAGTGCCGCCCTGGTAGCGCTTGGTCTGGCTGCCCTGGAACGCGAGGCGGGTGAAGTACAGACGGCGGCGGTTGTCGAAGGAGCCGTCGCTGGCCTGCGCGAGTGGAATCAGCTCTCGCCTCCCGGTGACGGGGTCGATGGAGGTGAGCTGGGTCGCGGGCAGCGTGGAGAAGCGGTTGGTGGTCGCGAGCACGCGCTGCACGCCCTTCTCCGGCGTATCCCACCCCACCACCGCCGCGCGCTCGCTGTCGAAGGTCAGGCGGGTGGGGCGTCCGCCCGCGAGGGGCATGACGTAGACCTCCGTGGGGCCCTCGTAAGTCGCTGTGAAGGCGACCATCGTGCCGTCGGGGGAAATCTTGGGCGTGCTCTCGGGGCCGACGTTGGAGGTCAGCCGCGAGGCGACGCCGCCGGAGGCGGAGACCTTCCACAGGTCGCCCTCGGAGACAAAGACGATGGTGTCGCCGTGGATCGTGGGCTGGCGGTAGTAGCCCAGGGGTGCGGCGTGCTGCGCGGAAACAGGCGCGGCAGCAAGAGAAAGAGCCAGGAAAGCCGAACGCAGACGGGTCAACACAGCCATCCAGAAGCCTCCGTCGGGAAAGACCGCGAGTGTACCCGAAGCGGCGGGCAAGCCGCGGGCTGAGCACAGAGATGCCGTGGGGCGTCAGGGCCGACAAAAAACACCCCCCGGCGCGGGCCGGGGGGCGTGTTGAAGAGCAGGATGGCGTGCGTTCAGCAGTTGCCGCCCGCGAGGACGCGGAAGAAGGCTTCGATGTCCGCATCGGTGCCGATGTCGCCATCACCGTTGAAGTCGGCGCTGTTCGTACACGGCAGGGCGGGACAGTTGCCCGCGAGGCAGGCGAAGAAGGCTTCGATGTCTGCGTCGGTGCCGATGTCGCCGTCGCAGTTGAAGTCTGCTGAGCCGCAGCCGGGGGAGCTGGAGAGGGTCAGCACGCCAGCGCCCTGGATACCTCCGTAGCCGCCGACACGGATCAGGTATTGCTGACCCGCGACCACAGGCCAGGTGACCCAGGAGTGGCGGATGTTGGTCGTGCAGTGTGCGTTGAGGTCGTCGTCGTTGCAGGCGATCACGGTGCCGGAAACGGTCGGGCAGGTGGAGCCGTAAACGGCGAGATCGGTGTCGTAGCTGGACCCGCAGAGGGCAGCGACGGCGTTGCCCGTGATCGGTGCCGTGTAGCGGTACCACAGGTCGCTGCTGATGTTGGGATCGCCGAAGAAGTTGCACGAGTCGGGTTCGGGAGGACCGTCGGTGTTGGTGTTGCACGTGTTGTAGGTGTAGACCCCGTCGCCCACGGGCAGGGCCGCGCTGCAGTTGTCATTGGCGGGAACGGCGTAGTTGACCTGGACGACATAGCTCCCGGCGTTGTTGCTGAAACCCGCGACGCGGATGTAGTAGGTCGTGCCGCCGACAAGAGAATGCGTGAGCCAGGAATCGCGGATGTTGCCCGAGCCGCAGTGGACGTTGAAGTCGTCGTCGTTGCAGGCGATTTCCGCCCCGCCGCAGGTGCTGTGCAGCGAGATCACGCTGTCGAAGCTGGTGCCGCAGGTGGTGAACTGGTAGTCGCCCGAGCATGCGGGCGTGAAGCTGAACCACACGTCGTGGCCGGAGGTCGTGCAGCTCACGCTCATGTCGGTGGTCGCCGTGGAGCTGTTGCCGGAGAAGGGGGTGTTGAGGGTGAGCGGAATGACGCCGGAGCAGGTGTCGTTGCTCGGGGTCGCGGCGGTGATGGTGACGGGCTGGGCGTCCCAGGTGTCGGTGTCGTTGTTGTTGATGTCCACGTCGCCGGGGGCGTCGAGCTCGACGCCGATCCAGTAGTTGCCGGGCGGGATGGTGTCGGGGATGAACGGGCCGGGGACGTTGAAGGTGACGCCGCTGTTGGGGGCAAAGTCCCAGTTGTAGTTCCACGTGCCCAGCAGCGTATCGCTGGAGCTGATGTTGTTGTTGGTTGAGAGATAGACGCGGAGGGTGTAGGTCTGCGCCCCTGGATCGCCGTAGGAGTTGTTGGCGATGAAGACGTTGGAGCCCGAGGGGAAGCTGGTGCCGGCCTGGATTACGGTCGCGGTGGTACGGAAGCGGAGAACCTCGGGGTCGAAGCCGGTGCCGCGGGTGTCGACCTTGAGCGTCTCCATCGCCGTGGCGAACTGCTCCCAGAGCTTGGCGTAGTTGCCCGACGTGGAGCGGTTGGAGTTGGAGCAGACGGCGTGGACGCGGCGGTCACTTCCCTCCAGGTAGTACGCGCCGCTGCCGCTCATGCCACCCCACACGGCGGTGGCGCAGCCGGGCGTGGTGTTCAGATGAAGCTGGTTGCCGGGGCAGGAGTCCCACGTGCCGCTCCAGAAGTACATGGTGGTGCCGGTGTGGAGTCCGCCGCCGCAGCTCTCGGCGGGATAGCTGTAGTTGTAATACGTGCGGCTCTGCGCAAAGGAGCAGTCGAAGCCCCACGTCCAGCCGAACCAGCCCGTGAGCGAGCCGGCGGAGCGGTCGTAGCAGGCGATGAGCCCAACGTCGTAGTCAAAGCCGCCGGTGTTGATCCAGTCGTTGCTGGCGAGGTAATAGGTGCCGGTCATCCAGCCGAAGTTCTGGATCACCTCATCGCCGTTAGGGTTGCCGAAGGGACCGTTATTGCTGTTGCCGTCCCAGCCGGGATAAACCCAGATCATGTCGGCCCAGTTGTTCACGGTGCGTGTGATGCCCCCGGACACGAAGGTGCGCATGTACACGCAGTGAGAGGCGGTGAGGACCACGCCAGGGTCCTGCATGGAGCCCGAGCCTGCGAAGAACCACTGGTTCCCGCCCGTATCGGTGAAGCGCATGATGAGCTTGCAGTTGCCCGAGGCGGGCCAGCTCGCGAGATTGCTCGCCGGCGAGTTCGTCCCGAAGCCGCTGAGGACTTCCGGCATCTCACCGGAGCCGTCCATGGGCGGCGAGCCGGGGCCGCTGCCACCGGGCGCGCCGGAGGAAGGAGCGGCGGGCAGGTGTATGGTGCGTCCCGTGAGCGCATCGTGCATCATGAGTGAGCGATCGGGCTGCCCCTGACGCACGGGCTGGTTCTCGGGCATCGGAATCGGTGGAATCTGATCGATCGGAGGGTGCGCGGGCCGGGCGATGGGCGCATCCATCCCGAAGTTGAGCTTCGGAGCCATGACGTGCCCGCCGCCGGCGGGCTGGACGACGACCTGCCCCCACGCCGCGGCCGTGAACCCCATCGCCAAAAAAGCGACAACGGACCTCTTCCAGGTACGACGCGATCTGAACATGATTGGGACCCCCTTGAAGCGATGAGCCGCGCACATCGGTGCCGGCGAGAATCGCACCCTACCACCACTCTCGGGGGATGCACAACAACAAAGTACACATTAAGTTTTCAGCGCGTGCGACAACGTCGCGAACGCTCGCTCGTAACTCAAGCCCTTGCAAGTCCTTGTACGTTCTTACAGAGGCAGTTCGCTGATGAACCGCGGGTCGCGGTAGGTGATCACAGGCCGGAAGTTGATCGAGGCCCGCTGGGGCAGGCCGGGAGCGACGATGGTGCTGTTGAACATCCCCCGCCGGATGGTGATGGAGTCGATCTGATTCCCCTGGCCGGGCACGAGGCGGTCGTCCTCGTTGAGCAGAATGTCATCGACGGTGCCGAGGGAGCTGGCGAAGATGGAGTTCTCCATCCTGCCGCGGATCTCGAGCACGCTCACGCGCCCGCCCGCAAACTGGTCGGCGTTGATGCCGGTGCCGCCGAGGCGGGCATCGTCGCCGAGGTTCGCGCCGATCAGATACGTGGCGTCGTGCATGTCGCCGCCGACGATGATGCGGCGGATGCTGTAGGTCGCGAGCGTGCCCGAGGCGTTGCGGGAGATGTTGAGGTAGAAGATCGAGCCGCGGATGTTGCCCGCCCACCAGGTGTCGATGTCGCGCACGTCCATGCGCTCGATGCCGCCGTTGAGATTCCATTGGCCGGTGGTCAGATCGCGGGCGCGGATCTGACGCACGGCGAATCCGCCCTTGCTGCCGGAGATCTTGAGGCTCGCGCCGAAGTCGCCGGCGCTGTTGAGCGTGTCCATCAGGGGCGTGCGGATGACGTCGAGCTCTCCGCCGGTGTCGGTCCACGAGGCGACGTTCAGGTGGAGAAGCTGGCTGAAGTTGGAGGTAATGCTGGAATCGCGGACGTGGCCGAGCGTGGCGGTCCAGTACTCGGAGAAGCCGCGGACGATGAAGTTGGAGTTGCTGAGGTTGCCGAGTGTGACCTGCCCGACGGCGCCGGCGATGTCGATATCGCCGTCCACGTTGACGCCTTGGGCGAGGATGTCCTTGATGTTGCCGTCAACACGGATGCCGCCGAGCGTGGGCGAACCCTTGAGCGGGGTCAGACGGACGACGGTGCGGTGGTCGGTGTCGGTGAGGACCAGCACCACGCGGTTGTCCACGTTCACGAGCTGGCCCGAGCCCGGCCCTGTGAGCTGCACGCTCATCGAAGAGCCGTCGCCGAAGTTGACGGTGAGAGGACTGCCGGGAGTGGCGCCTGTGTTGCCGGTGCCGGGGGTGGGGCCGGCGCTGTTGCCCGCGCCGGGGGCGCTGCTGCCCACCGCGTAGCGGATGCCGACGGTCTGGTCCGTCGTGGCGATGTTGTTGGATGGATCTGCTTCGCGGCTGGGGTCGGCCGGCGCGATGCGCGCGATGACGTGATAGTCGCCCTCGGGAAGCTGCTGGCCGACATTGGGGGCGAGCGTGGCAGGCTTGCGTGCATTCAGCACGACGCGACCGCTGCTGCCGGGGAAGCCCAGTCGCGGCAGGGGCATGGTCGCAAAGAGGTAATCATCGCTGCTGAACTCGCGATCGGTGGAGAGATAAAACTCGATGTTGCCGCCGCCGGTGTAGATGCCGCCGCCGCGGTTGTAGACGGTCAGCGGGAGCTTGATGACCACATTCTGCTGAGCGTCGCGGGAGGTGGTCATGCCGTGCTCGACGATCATGAGGTCCGCGGCGAGAAGAGCGCGGGGCTCGAGGTGGTCCATGGGGCTGGGGACGGCGTCACGGAAGAGTCGTTCAAACACAGGTCACCTCGTTTCTGCAGAATCCCGGATGGGACGCACGGGGGCAGCATCGGCCAGTCGGCCCCGCTCACTCCGAAACTGTACGATGAAGTTGGGGCCGGTCGGGGACAACGTTGGGCGATCCTACCCTGTTCACGGGCGTGCGCCCAGCCCTAAGCCGCGTTCTCCGCAGCGGTTGCACCCAAGGAGCGGGCCGTGAAGAAGACCGTGGGTATGGTGCTGATCGTGGTGGGCGCGGCGGTGATGATCGCCGGGATTTATGTGGCGCTCTCCGCCTTCTCGGGCCTGTACACCGGAAACCTCACCGACCCTCTCAATCAGCCCGAGAACGCAGAAGAGAACGTGAAGTCGGACATGTTCCGCGGCGCGATGATCGGCGCGGCGGGCGCGCCGCTGTTCATCACGGGCCGAATCATGCTCAGATCCGCCCGGCGGCGGGCGGCTCGGCGGTAGCCCCGCCGCTGCCCTCCGGGGCCCCTGTTTGCTACCCTAACGCCATGCCACTGACCAGAGAGCAGATCACCCAGCGTGCGGCCAAGGAGCTCCGCGACGGCTACATCGTGAACCTCGGCATCGGAATGCCCACCCTCGTGGCCAACTACGTGCCCAAGGGGATGGATGTCTGGCTGCAGTCGGAGAACGGCCTGCTGGGCATCGGCCCCTTCCCCACCGAGGCCGAGGTCGATGCGGACCTCATCAACGCCGGCAAGCAGACCGTCACCGCTCGCACCGGGGCCAGCTTCTTCTCCTCCGCGGATTCCTTCGCGATGATCCGCGGCGGGCACGTGGACCTGTGCATCCTCGGCGCGATGCAGGTCTCCCAGGAGGGGGACCTGGCCAACTGGATGGTGCCGGGCAAGATGGTCAAGGGCATGGGCGGCGCGATGGACCTGGTCGCGGGCGTCAAGCGCGTCGTCGTGACGATGGAGCACACCGCCAAGGGCGCGCCCAAGCTCGTGAAGCAGTGCTCGCTGCCGCTCACCGGACGGCGGTGCGTGGACATGGTCATCACCGAGCTGTGCGTGCTGGAAATGGACCACGCGAAGCGCCGCTTCGTGCTGAAGGAGCTCGCCCCCGGCGTCACGGTGGACGAGGTCCAGAGCAAGACCGAGGCGGAGCTGCTGATCCCGCAGACGCCGGGCGTCATTGAAATCTGAGCGGCCAGTCGGGCGGTATTTACGCTCGCCCGGCTGAACGCGGCATTCAGACAACTTTCACCCGCATTCATGCGGAGGGCGCGGCACGTTGATGGACGCGCGAACCGGGGGTCCGTCGATTCCTGGGCGCGCATCCGGAGAACCCTCCCATGAAGATCGGAGCAGCACTGCCCGTCCTGGCGGGCCTGGCGTTGGCGGCGCCGGCGTTGGCCGCCCCCGTTCCCATCACTTTCACGCGGATCACGAGCAACTCGCCCACGGACGTGGCCTCGCAGTTTCTCGCCGTGGCCGACGAAGGGGCGGGCAACACCGTGACCTTCACGTTCACGAACACGGCGGTCGTGCCGTCGAACATCGCCGAGATCTACTTCGACGACAACAACCTGCTCTCGTTCAACTCCTTCGTGACGCAGACGGGAACGAACTACGCCCTGGGCGGCACGCCGCCCAACCTGCCGGGGGGCAACAGCATCACCCCGGCCTTCTCGGCCAACACGGCCCTGACCGTGAGTGCCAACCCCGGCCCTCCGGCCAATGGGATCAACGCCGCCACGGACGTGCTGACGGTGAGCTACAACCTGCTCAACGGGGCGACGTTCACCGACTTGGTCGACGCGCTGAACTCGGGCGACCTGCGCCTGGGGCTGCACGTGCGGTCCATCGGTGAGAACGAGGACAGCGACAGCTTCGTCAGCGAGGTGGTCATCCCGCTGCCCACCACCGCCGGGCTGGCCGGCCTGGGGCTTGCCGGACTGGCCGTGCGCCGCCGCCGCTGAGAGATTCGTCCATCCGAAACAGAGCCCGCGGCATGGGGGAGCGCGGGCTCTGTTCATTGGAGCACCCGGCGGACATCCGGGGCTCAGAACCTGTTCAGGAACGCGGGACAGAGTGCGGGGAAAGGAGACGAACCATGCCCAACTCTCTCGGCACGCTCTCACCCGAAGTCCAGCAGTGCATCAAGGACTGCTCCGACTGCGCCGCCCTCTGCGCCCAGTGCGCGCACCACTGTCTGCACATGGGCGGAGAGCACGCCAGCCCCGAGCATCAGGGGATGCTCCAGGACTGCAAGCAGATGTGCGCCCTCGCGGTGGGATTCATGGCACGCGAGTCGCGGCACGCGGGGCACGTCTGCCGCGAGTGCGCGGAGATCTGCATCGCCTGCGCGGAATCCTGTGAACGTCTGGGAAGCAGCGACCCGCTGATGACGCAGTGCGCCCACACGTGCCGGCGCTGCGCCGCGAGCTGCGAGCGGATGGCCGGGGCGGGTGTGTAGCGATACTCCTTCGCCAGCCTGTGCTCCTCCCGCCCGGCCCACGCGATCAAACGCAGGACCAGCTCCTGGAAGCGGGCGTCTTCAAGGTCCGTCGCGGTTCCGAGGGTGGTCACCGCGACACGGCGGGGCGGAAGCTCATAACCGCCACTGACCTTGCGCGGAAGCTCCCGCACCCACAGCACGGGGCGCGGCTCGCCCAGCGGTTTGCCCTCCGCGCTCTCGGGCCGTCCCCACAGCAGCACGCGACAATCTGGCGTCAGCGGAGCGATCTCGAATGGTGCGCTGGGTAGCACCCACCCTTCGGCGGGAATATCGAGCCCCTTCAGGATGAACCCTTCCGCCTTCTCCGGCGGCAGGATGCGCGTGCGAGCATGCAACGGGCCCTCCGACCGAAGCTCCGTGCCGAAGAGCGTGACACTGAATCCCTCTTTCGCGGCTTCTTTGGCGTAAAGGCCGACGGAGGAGCGCAGCGCGACAATCGGGCGGACGAGGGCATCATTCAGAGAGAACGACGTGTTGTGGCCGGGAGCAAGATCGCGTGCAGCCAGCACGATGACATCGCCCGCGTAGAGGAACTTCGAGTCGTTCGTGAAGCAGTTCTTGGCGTCGGGCTGAGGCTTCTGGTCCGGCCAGCAGCTCGCGGCACAGTGGAGCGAAGGTTCGCCGAGCTTGCGCTGCTCGATCAGCGCCGCCAGAACCGGCATGGCGCGCTCCGCCTGAGCGTGCTCATCCGCGGCGATCAGAGAAATCACCGGCTCGACGGGCTGCCAGCCGTTGGGCATGAGCGGCGTCAGTGTCTTGCCCTCGCTGTTCTTCGCGGCATCGGCGTAAAGCCGCGCCCGATCGCCCTTGACGGGCAGGCCCCTGATGCCCTTGAAGTCGGCACGGTGGCCCGTCCCCCCCGTTGCCCCTCGCGGAAGCGTGTAAATGGAAGAAACCACCGAGATCTCATCGCCCGGCTTGATCTCCGTCCACGTCACCATCACACGGTCTACCCGCACCCGGTGCCACACGCTCTGCGTGCGGGCGGCCTGCTTCTTGACTTCAACGGAAAGCACCGTGACCTCAAGCTGATAGGGAGCCTCTTTGAGCACGGAATGGGGCAAGTTCGCTTGCTCGGCGTGGGCGGAAGGCACGCCGACCAGCAGGAACAGAGCACACGCCACCGCCGCGAAAAGGCGAATCGTCATGGGCAGTACCTCCTGCTCTGTAAGCGCCCAGGGCTTCGATCCGTTCACGCGGATCATGGGCTCACCATCGGTTTTTTACAAAGGAGCCTCCCACAAACCGAACTTCAGGTGGACAAGATGCGTCTGAGAGCATCAACCGCCCCGGACACGCCGCATGCCTCACGCCGCGCAATCCCCCGACGCCCCCCTCACAAGTGAGGCCGAGTCGCCCGCCGACACCCACACCGAACTGATCGCGTTCCTGCGGAACCGCTCCGCCCCGTGCCCCCGTTGCGGATACGACCTGCGGAACATACAGCACCCCACCTGCCCGGAGTGCGGTGAGGAACTGATGCTGAAGGTGGGATCGGCCAGGCCGCGGTTCGGGTGGCTGGTGCTGGCGATGGCTCCCGGATGCTTTTCCGGCATCGCGGCGGTGTTCGTCGCGGTGCCGGTGGTGGTCTCCTGGTGGCAGATGCCCCCGGGCCGACGGGCGCCGTGGCCGATCGTCGCGGCGGATATTTTCGGCTGGATGAGCGCGGCTGCGGTGGTGCTGATCTACCGGCACAGACACCGGTTGATGGCGTGGACGGCGCGCCGTCAGGCGGCATTCGCGGGCAGCGTGTGGGCGGTCCACGTGCTCATGTTCATCGCCTTGCTGGTCGGCATGTGGCTCTCGAAGTAGAGGCAAAGCGCTCCTCACGAGCGCTGTGCCGCGGTTTCATCGCGCGCGTGCATGCCTGTGTCCTGCCCCCCGCGCGGAAAGCGGGGCGGCCCACCAGGTACTTAGGAGCACACACGATGAGATGCACGCCCGCCCTTACCGTCCTCTTCGCCGGGGCCGCCACCCTGTCGATCGGCATGGCCCAGCAAACCCAGCCCTCGACGCAGCCCACCACGCGTCCGTCCCAGCCGGGCATGGAGCAGCCCGACCGCAGGCCAGGACAGCCCGGCCAGCCCGGTCAGCCCGGGATGCCCGACCGTACGACGGGGCGCGACGCGCAGCAGAGCCCGGATCGCGACTTCGTCTCCGAGTGCATCCGCCACAGCCTGTTCGAGACCGAGCTGAGCCGGCACGTCACCCAGACCGCGCAGGACACACAGGTGCGGCAGTATGCCGAGCGGCTGGCCGACTTCCACGAGAAGCACACGGAGGACCTGCGCCAGCTCGCGCAGCAGCTCGGGTATGACGCCCCCGACAGCATGCACAACTGGCAGACCGAGAAGCTCAACCAGATCCGCACCATGCCGCCCGCGCAGCTGGACCACAAGTACATCTTCCACGAGGTCGGCGCGAACACCACGGCGGAGCTGGGCTTCCAGTACGTGATCAACAAGGGCCAGGAGCAGCAGGTGAAGCAGCAGGCGCAGGACTCGCTGAAGGAGATCCGCACCCACAAGCAGCAGGCCGAGCAGATCGCCCGCAAGATCGCCGGCGGCGGTGCGTCGGGCTTGACGCCCATGCCGCGGACGAACACACCGGAAGGCCGGCCCGAGGGGCGGCCGTAGTTTCCTTTTCACGGGGGTCGGCGGCGCGTCCCCGGCCGGGGACGCGCTGCCTTGCTCGCTCAACTCACCCGTGTCAGGCGGGCGTACTCCAGCACCATCGTCTTAACCCCCACGTCGCGGAAGGCGATGGTGGCGCGAGGAGACGATCCGCCCTGCACGCTCTTGACGGTGCCCAGCCCGAACTGCGGATGCCGCACCGTGCAGCCCACGGGGAACTCGCCCGCGAGTCCAGGGGTGGGCGTGGTGCGTGGTCGACTCGGCACAGGCGGCCCGGCACGCTCTCGCGTGCGCATACGGCTGATGCGTGCCTCGATGCGGTCGCTGCCCGAGTCCAGTTCCTCGCCCCAGTCCTCGCCCAGCCCGCTCTCCACGCCGCTCATGTCCACGATGATCATCTCGCTCGCGGGCATCTCGCCCAGGAAGCGGCTGGGAATCGTCCGCTCCTGCAGGCCGCGGATCGTGCGGTACTTCGCCGCCGTCAGGTGCAGACGCCTCATCGCGCGGGTAACGCCCACGAAGGCCAGGCGTCGCTCTTCCTCCATATCCGCCTCGCTGGTGAGCGCACGCACGTGGGGCAACAGCCCTTCCTCCATGCCGATCATCGCCACCGCAGGGAACTCCAATCCCTTCGCCGCGTGCAGCGTCATCAGCGTCACCGAGCCCTGCGCCGGGTCCACCGCGTCCGCGTCGGCGACGAGCGCCACCGACTCCAGGTACGCCCGCAGCAGAGAAAGCATCCGGGGCTGACCATCGCCCGCCGGGCCGCGCGTCGCCGGCTCACCGGCCGCGACGTTCGCCTCGGCCTCAAGGGCGGGATCGAAGAGGGGATCAAAGTCCGCCGGGGGAGTCGGCGCGGCGCTCTGGCCGCCCGTCGGCAACTCCGCCGCGGGATCAGCCTGGAAGTCGAACTCCAGCTCGAACTCCCGCGCCGCGGAGACAATCTCGGCGAGGTTGTCGAGGCGCTCGGCGTCGGTCTCCGACTGGCTCTTGGCGGCCTGGTCCTTGTACATCTTCTCCAGGCCCGATTCCTTGATGACGCGGTCGACCAGCTCGTGGAGCGAGATCCCCATCTCCACGCCGTTGTAGAGGAACGTTCCCCCGCCGGTCCATCCGTCGTACATCTCAAGGAACTTGTTGATGCTCACCACCGCCTTGGGCGTGACGCCCTCGAAGCGGTCCGCCTGACGCAGCGCCTCGAGCAGGCTGAGGCCGTGCAGCGCCGCGTACTGCTCTGCGACCTCCTGGGTCGCCTTGCTGATGCCGCGGGCGGGGGTGTTGATGATGCGCGCGAGGCTGATCGAATCGTCGGCGTTGGCGACGACGCGCAGGTAGGCCAGGACGTTCTTGACCTCCTCGCGCTCGTAGAAGGCGGTGCCCTTGGCGATGGTGTAGGGCACGCCCGCCGCGCGCAAAGCCTCCTCCATCACGCGAGAGAGGGAGTTGGTGCGGTAGAAAATGGCCATGTCGCGCCAGGCGATGGGCTCTTCGTCCGGCCCGCCCTCGTGCCGCGCCCGCAGCCAGTCCACCACCACCTCCGCCTCGTGGTGCTCGTCGCGGCAGAGGACGGCCTCGACCTTCTCCCCGCCCTGGCGGCTGGTGAACAGGTCCTTGTGCTTGCGCCGCTTGTTGTGGCGGATGAGCGTGTCGGCCACCTTCAGGATCGGCGCGGTGGAGCGGAAGTTCTCGCCCAGCGTGATGACGCGAGCCTTGGGGTAGTGCTGCTCGAACTCGAGGATGTTGCCGATGTCCGCCCCGCGCCAGCCGTAAATCGCCTGGTCCGGGTCGCCCACCACGCAGAAGTTCGGGCCGTTGGGCCCCGAGCCCTTGCCCGCGATCTGCGAGGCGATCAGGAACTGCGCGTGGTTCGTGTCCTGGTACTCGTCCACCAGCAGGTACTGCCAGCGACGCTGGCACTCCTCGCGGGCCGCCTGGTCGTGCTTGAGCACCTTGGCCGTCAGCAGCAAAAGATCGTCGAAGTCCACGGCGTTGGCCGCGCGCAGGGCCTTGGTGTACCCCGCATAGATCTTCGCGATCATCTTGCTGGAGAAGTCGAAAGCCTCCGCGGCGAAGGCCTCCGCGTCCTTGAGGTCGTTCTTGGCGTTGCTGATCGCCGCGAGCACGCTCCGCGGCGGGAAGTTGCTGGTGGAAAGCTGCAGCGACTCAATGACCTTCTTGCACAGCGCCGCCTGGTCGCCGGAGTCGTAGATCGAGTAATCGGGCTTGAGCCCCGCGCTCTCCGCGTACCGCCGCAGCAGGCGGGCGCACAGCGCGTGGAATGTCGTGATCGTCAGCCCCCGCGCCCGCTGCCCATCCCCCAGCAGCGCGTGCACCCGCTCACGCATCTCCCCTGCGGCCTTGTTCGTGAACGTCAGCGCCAGGATCTGCCACGGTGGCACCCCCAGGCTGATGAGGTACGCGATCCGGCGGGTGATCACCCGGGTTTTCCCCGAACCCGCCGCGGCGAGCACCAGAAGCGGGCCTTCGGTGGTCAGCACCGCCTCCCGCTGCGGCGGGGTCAAATCGCGGGTCAGGGCGTCCTGGGAGAGGTCCTGGCGGGAGGAATCGGCGGGCGGGGTCTGCGCGCCGGGGTGAAGCCTGGAAAGAAATGAGTCCGGCACGGTCATCGCTCGAAAGAGTAGGAGAAGGAGGGTTCACTGTTGCAGGAACAAGGCTCGAACCGGCACTGGCGACACCTTCCACACAGGGCGATTGGGCGGGGGCAATGCGGGGGACAGATTTCCCCAATCAGGTGCTTAGAACGCGCCCATGCGGTTTTGATCTTCGTTCTGCCAAGCTAAGGTGAAGGACCACCGTGCATGACCTGACCGATCCAACCGGGGCAATCGAGCAGAGGCCTTTTCCCAAGACCGTCCGGCTGCCGGAGGAGGAAGTCGCCCGCCTGACCCAGGTGACGGCGGTGGCCCGTTCGAGCATGCGGCGGTACTCGCGCGAGCTCATCAACGGCCTGCGCTCCAACACCCGCCAGGGAGAGGTCTGGGCAACGGAGCTGGACCACGCTGCTCACGACGGCCCCCTGGTGGCGGCGTGGCTGGGGCACGCGACGGTGCTCCTGCGGCTGGGCGACCGCTGGATCCTGACGGACCCGGTGTTCAGCCAGCGCATCGGCGTGCGGCTGGGGGGAATGACGCTGGGCGCGGGGCGGATCGGCCCGGCCTTCGACCCCGCGCTGCTGCCCCCGCTGGACCTGGTGCTCATCTCCCACGCCCACTTCGATCATCTGGACGTGCCCAGCCTGCGGCGGCTGGCCTCCGAGCGCACGCACGTCATCACCGCGCTCCACACCCGACGCCTGATTCCCAAGGGCTTCGCGAGCGTACAGGAGTTGGGCTGGGAACAGGCCACCTCCTTCAACGGCCTGCACATCCGCGCCCTCAAGCCCAATCACTGGGGAGCTCGCACCGCGTGGGACCGCCACCGCGGGTTCAACAGCTACGTGCTCGAAACCCCCCGTCACCGCGTCCTCTTCGCCGGTGACACGGCATACACCGAGTGCTACGGCGTGTGCGGGCGCCAGGGGGTGGACCTCTCCATCTTCGGGATCGGCGCGTACAACCCGTGGATCCGGGCGCACGCCAACCCTGAGCAGGTGTGGGAAATGCACCGGCACGCAGCGGGCAACTGGCTGATGCCCATTCACCACTCAACCTTCAAGCTCAGCGACGAGCCGCTCGACGAGCCGATGCGGCGGATGCTGCTCGCGGCGGATGGCGCTCAGCAGCGGATCATCGGCCGCGAGCTTGGGCAGCTCTGGACGCCTGATCACACGATCCAGGTAAGCCCGGACGGCACGATCCGTGACGTCTGACCCGTCACCTTTACGACCTGCGTACACCCCCACCCCGTCTGCCTGCCCGCCGGCTATCCGCAGCCCTCGTCATCAGAGCCGCCTCCACCGAAGTGATCGCCGCGTGATCTCGTTGGCCCTTCCCGCCGTTAGACTGACACCCATGAACCTCTCTCAAGCTCGCGCCTTGATGCACGAATGGGTGCAGAACCCCGCTCTGCGCATCCACATGGAGACCGTCGCCGCGTGCATGGGGAAGTACGCGCGGCTGCTGGACCCGGCCAACGAGGAAGCCTGGAGAGTGGCGGGCCTGCTCCACGACTTCGACTATGAGCGTCACCCCACCGCCGAGGAGCACCCCAAGGTCGGCGTCGCCCACCTCGCGAGCCTGGGGGTCGATGAGGCGATCCTCAATGCCATCCGCGGCCACGCCTCGGAGCGCACCGGCTACACCCGCACGACGCCCATGGACAAGGCCCTGTTCGCCTGTGACGAGCTGGCAGGGTTCATCGTCGCCTGCGCCAAGGTCCGCCCCGATGGGCTCGACTCCCTCGAACCGAAGAGCGTGAAGAAGAAGCTCAAGGACAAGGCCTTCGCCGCGGCGGTCTCACGCGAGGACATCGCCCTGGGCGTGGCGGAGCTGGGCCCGCTCGCGAACGTGACGGAGGAGCAGCACATCCAGAACTGCATCGAGGCGATCCGCGAAGTGGGGATCAAGTAGGCGTGACAACGGTCCTGCAAACAGACTGGCTCGAAGGCGTGAAGACGCTTGAGCCGCGGTCCGTCGATCTGCTCTACGCCGATCCGCCCTTCAACACGGGCACGGAGCAGAAGGACCGCGCGGGGTCATACCCGGACTCATGGCCCACCACCCGCGAATACATCGCCTGGCTTCGGGAGCGGCTCACCGCCACGCTCCCGGCTCTCAAGCCCAGCGCGTGCCTCCTGCTGCACGTTGACTTCCGCGCCTGCCACCATGTCCGGCTGCTGCTCGACGAGCTGCTGGGCGAGGATCGCTTCGTCAACCACCTGATCTGGCACTACGGCCTGGGCGGCTCTTCCCCCCGCCGATTTGCGCGCAAGCACGACGACATTCTCTTTTACTGTCTGGACCCGGCCCTCTACTACTTCGACCCGCCGATGGTCCCGGCCACCAGCGCCCGCATGGCGGGGCAGATGAAGAAGTCCACCGACGTGCTCCGCGTCCCCTCCGTGGACGACGTGCTCGACATCCCCAGCATCAACAACATGGCCCGCGAGCGGACGGGGTATCCGACCCAGAAGCCCCTCGCCCTGCTCGAGCTGTTGATCCGGGCGTGCTCCCCCCCCGGAGGGTGCGTGCTGGACCCCTGCTGCGGCAGCGGAACGATGCTCGTTGCCGCGGCAAAGCTGGGGCGACGCGGCGTAGGCTTCGATATCAACCCGGAAGCGGTGGAGGTCGCCCGCGCCCGGCTCGCGGGAGTGGGTGATCCATCCCACCCTTCCGTCCCGGCAAGCCGCTAAATGGACGCTAGCATTCGATCCTCATGAGTTGGGTGGCCTCGCTCTATAACCGCCGGATCATCAACGTGAACGTCAACGTTGTGGCCGCGGGCATCTTCGCATTGATCATCACCGTCGGCGTGATGAAGCTCGCCGAGTGGTGGGGTTTTATCGAGAAGCTGCAGGGCATCGCCCCGGACTTTTCCTTTGAGCTGTTCGGGAAGACGTATCAACTCCACGGCCACAAGCTGGTCATCTCGGGGATGACCTTCCTCGTGGACCTGGTCGCCGACGTCGCCGTGTACTACGGCCTGCACTGGGTGGCGAACCACATGCCCCGGCGCGGAGGCAGGCCCCAGACCAGCACCGCCTACGCCGATCTTTCCTTTGTCCGCGACGCCACCCTCGTGCAGTTCGAGCGGGCGGTGCTCAGCCCCCTGCTCTACATCATCGCCCTGGGCCTCCAGAACACCCTGCTGCACAGGGGGGTGAGCCTGGAGACCTCCACGGCGGTCGGCTTCATCACCGGCATCGCCGCGACGCGGGCCGTCCACACCATGTGGATGCTGCGGCAGGAGGAAAAGGCGCTCAAGCGGATCAAAGCCGCCGCGACGGCCCAGGTTCCCCCACCGCTTCCGCTGGAGCGACCCGCCCCGCCGCCCCCGCAGCGCGAGCGCACGGCCTCCTGAGGTAGTCTCCCCGCGTGTGCGGCATCGGCGGCATCCTGAGAGTCTGGCCCCCGGGGACCACCCCGCCGCCGCCCCACGAGTCCATCCCGGACACCTGGCTCGACACGATCGACCGGGCCATCCAGCACCGAGGCCCCGACGGCTACGGCCGTTTCCGCGACCGCGCCACCCGCCCGGACGGCAGCGTGGTCGATGTCGCCTTTGTCCACCGGCGGCTGGCGATCATCGACCCCGCGTGCGGGGCGCAGCCGATGGTGAGCGAGCGAGGGCGCAATGAGTCCGAAGGGCTCGTCGCGGTCGTGTTCAACGGCTGCATCTACAACCACCGGGAACTGCGGCTGGAGCTGGAAGCCAAGGGCCACCGCTTCACCACCGACCACAGCGATACCGAAGTCCTCATCCACGGCTGGCGTGAATGGGGCACGCGGCTCTTCGACCGCATCATCGCGATGGGCGCCCTCGCCATCTGGGACCGCAACCTGACCGGGCTCGTCCTGCACCGCACCGCGCCGGGCGAAAAGCCGCTCTACGCCATGACGGGCGAGGTCGCGGAGGGCTTCGCGAGCGTGCCGGGAGCGCTGCGGGCGCTGGCGCCGGTGCTCAAACCCTTACCCACACACAGCACGGCGGACGCGCTGGTGCGATGGATCGCGCTGGGCCACGCGCCGCAGATGACGCCGTTCGAGGGCATCGAGCTCATCACGTATGGAACGGTGGAGTGCCGCGGGCCGGGGGTTGCCGAGTCCCTGGGTGTGGACATGATCGAAGGCAGCGTGCTGCCGAAGGCTGGCGAACTGCTCACGCCCAAAGGCACGCTTGAAGACCACATTGACGGACTGCTGGCGGCGTCGGTGGCGCAGCGCCTCGATGCGGACGTGCCGATCTGCTGCCTGCTGTCCGGCGGCGTGGATTCCTCGCTGATCGCCCATTACGCCAAGCGAGCGAGGGGCGAGCTCTCCACGCTGTGCGTCCGCATGCCCGATGATCGTTACGACGAATCTCGCCACGCCGAGGCCGCGGCGCGGCACCTGGGCACTTCGCACGCCACCATCGACGCGGGGGTCGATCCCGCGTCGGACCTCGTCTCGCTCATCACGCAACTGGGCTTGCCCTTCGGCGACAGTTCGCTTCTGCCTACGTACTGGGCGTGCCGGGCGGCGGGCTCCCACGCCAAGGTGCTGCTCACCGGCGACGGCGGCGACGAGCTGTTTTACGGGTATGAGCGTCATCGTGCCGCGGAGCACATGAGGACGCTCCGCAGCTTCGCGGGCGATCAGCTCCTCCGACTGTTCCCCGTCGGGCTGCTTTCGCGCCGAAATCCAAAGGGCCTGGGCGACAAGCTCGCCCGCTTCATCACCGCCGCGCAGATCGACTCTTACACCAGCCTGCTGGCGATTTTTCAGCACCCGGAGTTGCGTCTGCTGCTCGGAGACGCCGCGAATCGGATGGGCTGGGGCCGGAACCTTTTTGGCGCGGAGAGTGCGCACATGGAAGACCTGCACGAGCACCTGCACTCCGACATGCTCCGCAAGGTCGATACAGCGTCGATGGCCGTGCCTGTGGAAACAAGAGCGCCGTTCCTCGACCCGAACGTCATCCGGGCCGCACGCATCATTCCGCTGGAGCTGGCGATGCCCGACGGCCAGCGCAAGGGCCTCCTACGGACAATCGCCCGCCGACACCTTCCCGCGACGATCGTGGACCGGCCCAAGCAGGGCTTTGCCATCCCAATCGGCGAATGGTTCCGCACCGACTACGGCGGGATGCGGCAACTGCTGCTGGATCATCTGAACGCGGCGGAGCCGTGGCCCGGCGTCGGGGTCGAGCTCAACCGCGCCTACGTCCGGCAGATGCTTGACGAGCACATGAGCCGTACACGCGATCACAGCCAGCGGCTCTACATGCTGCTGGTGCTGTCGATCTGGGCGAGGAACTGCCTGAAGTAAAAAAGGGCGACCCTTGCGGGCCGCCCTCTTCGGAAGTCTGAATCCGCTGCATCGATGCATCACTGCATCGGTGCTTGAGCGTCTTACACCTTCGCCTCCGCCTCCTTCACCATCTTGTTGTACTCCTCGGGGGAGACTTCGGTGACGGTGGCCTTGGCGAGGATGGCGTCCAGAGTCTTGTGATCGCGGATCTGCTGGTAGATGCCGCCCACCTGATTCGTGCGGATCAGCTCCTGACGGAGCTGCTCGGGCCGAACGTTGCGCTGGAAGGCCATCTGCGCGATGCGGGTGTTGATCTCCGCATCGTCCACGCGGACCTTCAGCTCCTCCGCGGCCTTGTGCAGGATGAAGAAGAGGGCGAGGTCGCGAGCCGCGGCCTTGTTGCTGGCCTGGCGCAGCTCGGCCATGTGCTCCTCGATCTTGGCGGCCTCGACGCCGCGGTACATCAACTCCAGACGACGGCGCTCCAGCGTGCGGGCGGCCTGCTGGGCGGTCATCTTCTGGGGCAGCTCGATCTTGGTGTTGTCGATCAGGTACTTGGCGAGCTGCTGGTGCATCGCGGTCTGCTGCTGCACCTGCACGCGCTGACCCATGCGGGTCTTGACGAACTCCTTGAGCGCCGCCTCGTCGGGCAGGCCGAAGGCGTTGACGATGTTCTCCAGCGGTGCGGGGATGATCCGATCGACGCGGTCGGCGGTGAAGGTGATGGTGAGGTCCGCGTTGCGGATCTTCTCAACCTCGTGCTGCTCGGGGCCCTTGGTCTTGATGGTCGCCGTGTCGCCCGGCTTGAGCGTGCCGAGCTGCTTGGCGAAGTCCTCCACCATGATCCCGAGGATCATGCCCTTGCCCTTCTTCTCGGGCGGGGGAACCTGGATGACGGCGCCCTTCAGGTTGTAGAACTCCGTGCCGTCCGCCCCCGTCATGATGGCGTGACCGGTCACGTAATCGCCCGGCTCGGCGACCTCGCGGCTCTCGAGGCTGCCCTCGTTGATCCGCAGCTTGTTGATCTCCTCGTCCACCATCTCGTCGGTGACTTCGAGGATGGGCTTCTTGACCTCGATCCCCTCGAGCTTGGGCAGGTCGAACTCCGGCAGCACCTCGACCTCGACCTCGAAGGCGAAGGGCTTGCCGTCCTCCACCTCGACCGAATCAAGGTTGCCGCCGCCGGGCTGGCCGATCACCTTCAGCTTCAGGTCCTCGACCGCCTTGCTGAAGGCGCTGGTCACCAACTCGCTCTTGGCCTCCTTGCGGAGGGCCGCGCCGAAGCGCTTCTCGACGAGCCAGCGGGGCACGCGCCCCTTGCGGAAGCCCGGAAGCTCCGCCTCCACCGCCAGCGTGTCCAGGGAGTCCCGAAGCTTCTCGCTCACCGTCTCTGCGGGGATTTCGATGGACAGTTTCTTGCAGCTCGGACCTGCGTCCGACAGCTTGACAATGTTCTGACGTTCCTGGGTAGCGGTGGCCATGACAATCTCCGGCGGTCCTTCTCTCTTGCAGCCGCCCTGGACAGGGGTCAATCTCTGCGGCGCCCCGCTTCGAGCGGGGGGGAAGTTTAGCCGCGTACCCCGCCCCGGGCCGCTCCGACAAGGCAAAGCCTCCGCGCCGATCCCGGGGGGGTTGGTAGACTGCCGATCAACCACGGAGTCACCATGATCACTACCCGCTTCCCGCTCTGCTCCGCCCTCTTCCTGGCTCTGCTCGCGGGGTCCTGCGCCACCAGGCCCGCGGCTGAATCCGCCGACGCTTCCTCCGGCGCATCGGCCGCCGCGATGGGCGACGCTTCCTCGCCGCAACGCGAAGCGTCCGCGGGATGGGTGGCCATCATCGACGGCAAAGAGGTCCCCGCCCCACCCATCCCGATGGGCGACGACGAGGTCGTGCGCCGCATCCTCCACGAGGGCAAGACCAACAACCGGGTCATGGAGCACCTGTCCCACCTCTCGCTGAACATCGGCGCTCGCTTGACGGGCTCCAGCGCGGCCCTCGAAGCCAACAACTGGTGCCTGAAGAAGTACCAGGAGTGGGGACTCGACAACCCCCACCTCGAACAATGGGGCACGATCGGCGTCGGTTTCGACCGCGGCCCCTCCAAAGGCAAGCTCTATGTCCAGCGCGCCCAGCGCCTCCCCCGCCAGCGGGCGGGGAGCAGCCCCGATGCCGCGCAGGCCGAGCCGCCCAAGGTGGAGTACATCGAGCTGCGCGAGTTTGAGTTCACCACGCTCGCGTGGACGCCCGGCACGAACGGCCCGGTACGCGCACCTGTGGTGAAGATGCCCAAGACCGAAGCAGAGTTCGAAGCCGTCAAGGACAAGCTCAAGGGCGCATGGGTGCTGCTCGAGGCTCCGCCCGCGTCCGGCCAGCGCGGCATCCGCGACCGCGTCGGCGGGGCGTACCGCATGCGCGAGACAGCGCGCGAGAAAGCGGCCAAGGGGGAAGTCGAGAAGCTCACCATCCCCGAGCGGGTCGCCCTGGTCGACGTCGCCGGGTACATCTCCACCAGCCGGGATGAGCGCGTGTGGACCGGCGCCGTCCCCGGATGGCGCGACAAGACCATCGACACGCTGCCCAAGGACGTTCACGTCGTCATCCGCGGCAGCGACTACGACGCGCTCAACTCGCGCCTGGCCGACGGCGAGCCCGTCGAGGTCGAGTTCGATCTTCAGCACCGCTTCATCCCCGGCCCCGTGCCGGTGTACAACACCATCGCCGAAATCCGCGGCAGCCTCTGGCCGGATGAAGTCGTCATTGTCTCGGCGCACCTGGACTCGTGGAACGGCCCCGGCAGCCAGGGCACGACCGACAACGGGACCGGCACCGCCGTCACGCTCGAGGCCGCCCGCCTGCTCATGGCCGCGGGCGCGAAGCCCTATCGCACGATCCGGTTCATCCACTGGACCGGCGAGGAGCAGGGCCTGCTGGGCAGCAAGGCGTACGTCAAGGAGCACGCCTCGGAGCTGGAAAAGACCTCGTGCGTCTTCGTGGACGACGGCGGGACCAACTACCAGGGCGGCCTGAGCGTCGCCGAGAACCAGGTGGAGATCCTCGCCGCGGCGACCGCGCCCACGAACAACCAGTTCTTCTGCCCCGTAGACAACAGGTACTTGAACGTGGACATCAAGAACTCAGGGCCGCGCATCGCCTCCCACGGCAGCAGCGACCACGCCTCCTTCAACGCGGTCGGCGTGCCCGGCTTCTACTGGGCGGAGGTCGGGCGGGCGGATTATCCGTACGGCTGGCACACCCAGCACGACAAACTGGACCTGGCGATCCCCGTGTACCTGCAACAGTCGGCGACAAACTCGGCGATCGTGGCGTACCGGCTGGCCTGCGCCCCGACGCTCGTGCCGCGGGCTGAGGCCAGCAACGGCGACCCGCAGCGGTTCCTGGGCGGGAATCAGCCTCAGGCGGAGGCCACGCCGGCCCCGCAACCGGCGGGCGCCCGGCCTGTAGAAGAAGTGACCACCCGTTGATCCAACGCACCCGTACTCGTGAGGGGGGTTTATGCGATACCGTGCACTCGCCGCTGCCGCTCTTTCGCTCACCTGTCTGACGCTGCCCGTGCCGGCGCAGGAACGTGAGGTTCAGACTCCGCTTCCCAGCGCTGATCCGACGCAGATCGTTCAGGATCTTGCCCGGTGGATCGACGACCGTGTGTTCGGCGTGGCGGTGCTGGACGTGAACAGCCTCGACCTGGGCACGGTGCTGCAGCAGTTCGCCCACTCCCTCAACCGGGCCGAGCCCCACCCTCGGGCCAACCGCGAAGACCTGCTCGAAGCACGGGACGAGGTTCTGCAGTTCAAGGAAGTCGTGGAGCAGTGGCTCGCCGACTATAAGAACGCCGGCGGCGGGGAAGGTTGGATATTGCTGGCCCCGAGCCAGGCGCTGGTGGTGCCGCTGCGCGAGGGCGCGAACGTGGCAAAGCTCAGCGAGCTGCTCGACTCGCTGGAGCTCGAAAGCGGCACCAAAGTAACTGAGCGCAACGGCGTGCTGGTCACGATCAAGCCACTCCGCGGCCTGCCGCTCTTGGACGCGCCGCGCGAACCGCAGCTCAAGGAAGCTCTGAGCGCGGCGGACGAAATCCAGCCCGTCGCCCGCTTCGTGCTCATCCCCACCGACAACCACAGGCTCTTCCTCGGGACTGTTTTACCTGCCGTCCAGCAGACCACGGGCATCGAGGTCCCCAAGGACCTGAACTTGAAGGTGAGCTGGGCGTGCATCGCGGCCTCCGCGCCGCCCATGCCGGAGGTTCGGGCCGTCATCAAGACCACGACCTACACCGCCGCGCAGCAGGTTGCCGCGCTGGCCAACCAGCTCATGGCCAAGGCGATGGAGGATTCGCAATATCCCACCATCAACGAAGTGGTGCGCGAGCTGAAGTGGATCGCCAACGAGGACCGCGCGGAACTGAAGCTCAACGCCTCGCAGTTCAAACGGCTGGTGAACGCTTCGGCCCCGGCGCTGGCGCGGGGTCGTATGGAAGCCCAGCAGATGGAGATCGCCATGAAGGGCCGGGCGATCGTGCAGGCCATTCAGGTCTACTCCGTGGACCATAACGACGCGCTGCCCGCCAGCCTCGAAGAGCTCGAAAAGTTCATCGACGACCCCAAGCTGCTCAAGCACCCGCGCGGGCGCACGTGGAAGATACTCAGGCCCGCCAAGCGGATCACGGAAATCCCGGAGCCCGCCCGCGCCGTCCTGCTCCACGAGGAGTTCAAAACCTGGCCGCGCCACGGCGTGATCGTCGGTTTCGCCGACGGGCACATCGAGGTCATCACCACCCAGGAGCGGTTCAGGGAGCTGATCGAGAACCGGTAAGCCAAGGACCGGCCCACCCCGCGGCTCTGCGTCCATAACCCGCCCTTTTCCTTTTCGGACCCAGCTGGCAGGACGCCCCTATAGGGCGTCGTAAGCCATGCCCGCGCCGGGGCTCCCCCTGCGCGGACGGCCTGGGTGAAAGACGGCGGACGGAATCCCCAACAACGCAGCATCGACCGCATTCCACCCCCGCCCCTGCGGGCGTCCCCGGGGACGGGTGAGTGGCGCAGCCGCTGGAGTCCTGTCATGGCATTCACCAAGACCGTCGTTCGTTCCGCCGTGATCCTCGCCCTGGTGGGCGGCACCGCGGCCATCATCGTCGGCCCCGATCGCCTGGGAGCTCTCTTCGACCAGACGCAGAACTCGATCAACCGCCAGGTGGACAAGGTCATCACCGACCCCGTCGCCCTGCGGGCGCAGATGCGCAAGCTTGAGGCGGAGTACCCGGAGCGGCTCGCGGAGGTCCGCCGCGACCTCTCGGAGCTGCAGCAGCAAAAGGCGCAGCTCGTCCGTGAGCGCGAGGTCTCGGCCCGCGTGGTCGAGCTGGCGGAGCAGGACCTGACCACGCTCCAGGCGATGATCGAGCGCGGCGAGCAGGCGGCCCAGACCGCCCAGGCGATGTACGACTCCGATTCCGCCTACGGCGGCCACGTCGTCCGCGTCGTCTTCAACAACCAGAGCATCCCGCTGAAGGAGGCGTACAACAAGGCCACGCGCATCCAGCAGGTTCACGCGGCGTACGTCAGCCGTGCCGCGGACATCGACCGCGACATGGGCTACCTCGAGCAGCAGGAGCAGCGTCTGACCGACCTGCTGAGCCAGCTTGAGACCGAGTACGCCGAGTTCCAGGCCCAGGTGTGGCAGATGGACCGCCAGGTGGACTCCATCGCCCGCAACGAGCGGCTCATCGAGATGATGGAGAAGCGTCAGCGCACGCTTGACGAGCAGGGCCGGTACAAGGCTCACAGCCTTGACCAGCTCGCCAGCCGCTTCGCAGACATCCGGGCCCGCCAGGAGGCCCGCCTGGAGGCTCTGGGCACCGCCACCAGCACCCTCAACTACGAGGACCGCGCCAAGTTCGAGATCGACTCCCGCAAGCCCCTCGAGCTGCGCAGCAACCTCAAGCCCACCCGCGCTCCCGCAACGGTGATCGAGATCACCCCCGCGGACATCCAGCGTGCCCCGGCCCTCAAGCCCACCGCAAACGGGCCCGCGGAAGGGACTTCCGACAAGTCTGTGGCTTTGGGGCGCTGATCTGCAACCAGGACAAGGGGTCTTCGGTAGAACCGAAGACCCCATCCCGCTACGGCCGCCGGGAACCGCGAGGACCCGGCGGCCTTTTCACTTACTTGGTGATCGAGGCGTGCGGCAGCCCCTTGGCGGTCGCCGCGTCGGCGACGACCTTGGCCCGCAGCAGCACCAGCGCGGTCTCAAGCTGCAGGTCGATGCCCTTGGTGATGAGATCCTCGGGGTTGGGGGTGCCGCCCGCGAGCTGGACGATCTCGCCCTTCTCGTTGATCGGGCGGACGTCTGCGTTGCGGCGGATGTTCAGGGCCTTCTCCGTCTGCTTGGGCAGCATCTCCACCCGCAGGTCGGGCTCAACCCCCCACTTCTTCGCGCCGGGGCGACGGTGGATGATGGTCTTGTCCGGCAGCATGTAGTACGCCGTGGTGACCTTCATCCGGGCGTTGGCCGTGAGCGGCCAGACGTTCTGCACACTGCCCTTGCCGTAGCTGCGGGCGCCCAGAATCACGCCGTCGAGCTGGCCCTTGCGGGCGTAGGTGGCGATGGCCCCCGCGACGATCTCGCTGGCCGACGCCGAGCTCTCGTTGATGAGCACCACCACCGGCGTGTTCGCGAGGCTCGCGCGGCTGGGCTGCGACAGCTCCGGCTGCTCGATGATCCCGCCGGGGCCCTGCGTCATCACGATCGGCCCGTTGGGCACCTTGATGAACCGGCGCGCCACCTTCACGGCCTGGTCCAGCAGGCCGCCGGGGTTGTAGCGAAGGTCGAGGATCAGCCCCGAAAGGCCCTGCCGCTTCATCTCCGCGACGGCGCGGTCAAGCTCGGTGACGGTGGACTCGGAGAACTGAAGCAGCCGCACGTAGCCGATCTTGTTCTCGTTGTCGATGAACCAGTCCCAGGAATCCTCACGCGCACCGTTGCGCTTCCAGCCCTTGACGCTGGCGACGTTGATCACGCTGCGGGTGACGGTGACCTCGATGGTCTCCGTCTTGCGGGCCTTGGCGCGGGCGATGGCGGCCTTGCGCTCGGCCTCGGGGTCGTCTGCGTCAAGGTCTCGCCCGACCTCGGGCTCCTCGTCGATGGGCCGCTCCAGGGTGAGGGTCACCTGGGTGCCCTCGGGGCCGGTGATCACCTCCACCGCCTGATCGAGCGAAAGGCCCAGCATGGGCTGGCCGTTCACGGCCTTGATGATGTCCCGCGGGTGGATGCCCGCCTTCTGCGCGGGCGTGCCCTCAAGCGGCGTCACCACGCGGATGTTGAACAGCTCGTCGTACTCAATTTGCACGCCGATGCCGACGAAGCGGCCCTCGGTGTTCTTCATGAAGCGGTGCAGCTCGTCGGGCCAGATGATGCCGGAGAACTCGTCGAGCTTCGACATCATCCCGTTGCCGAACTCGTGCAGCAGTGCCGACTTGGGGATGTTGACCGAAGTGCTGTTCACCGCGATCAGCCGCTCCAGCAGGTTGTCGAGCTGCACCTGGTCGAGCTGGCCGCCGCCGGGCCGGCGCGAGCGTTCCTTCAGAGCGTTGAGCTCCGCCTCCACAAAGGTCAGCATCGCCTGGCGCGGAGCCTCCTCGCCGATCTTCGGGAACGCGGCCTGCAGGTCCTGGGTGGTGACCATCGTGCGGACCGCCTCCAGCCCGCCCGCGATCACGGTGTTCATCGGCGTGCCTTCGACGTGGCTGCGCACCTTTGCCGCGGCACGCAGGATCATCACCTCGTCGATGCCCTTGGTCTTGACGGTGTAGTCGTCGCCGAAGGGGTTGTACGGGGGAAGCTCATCGTCCGTCCCCATCGCCTTGGCCCGTGCCGCCCGCTGCTCGTACAGCTTCTGCGGCACGTACATCCGCAGCATTTCCTGCCGCTGGATGATCCGCCGCACGTCGGGCTTGTACGTCCCCTGCACGTCCAGCAGCGCGTCGAGCAGCACGAAGAGCTCGCCCGCGGAGACCACATCACCCCGCGCCTCGGCGGCGTGCGCGGCACGCTCGGCGTCCTTGATCAGCTTGCGGACCTTCTCCTCCTGCAGAACCGCTTCCTTGTCGAGCGAGAGAAGCTGAATCTCGATCGCCGCGCGCAAGGCCTTGCCCAGCGAGATGTCGGTGACGGGCTGGGTCTCCAGGGCCTTGTCCAGGTCGGCCCGGACCTCGTTGGTGCGCTTCTCACGGTCGCGCTCCCGCTGGGCGATGTGCTCGGAGAGCATCGTCGCTGCGTCGGAGATCGACCCCGCCGCGGCGCCGGGCTTCTCCAGGCGTCCGAGCGCCTTGTCCAGCTTCACGAGGTCGCCCGTCCGGGCGGTGTCCCACAGGGCGGTCAGGTCCGCCACCGCCACCGTCCCGGCGTTTTCCGCCAGTTGCTGCGCGGGGGCCTGCACCTGCGCCGTCAGAGGAAGGGGAGCAAAGCCAACCATCAGGGCGGTGGTGAGGACCGCGGCACGGCGGAAAATCTGCATAAGGGCTCCAGAAAGTGAGGCTGTCGGGGCCATGCATCGGCGTAGGCGGGGGCGGAGGTGCAGCCCCGGCCCGGGGACGGGGGTCGCCTCCATGATATAGGACCACACAAGCTGCATGGTTCGCGCCAAGGGTTCGGTGGGGTCTTGCTACGCCTGGTTTGATGTCGCCTTCACATCCCTCAGGACGCGGTAGATCACCGTTCCCGCCACTCCCGCGGCAACTACCCCCACAAATCCCAGCACCGCGGGCTCAAAGGCACTACGTTCGATCCAACCCCGCTCCACACCCATGCTCGCGCCGAGCAGGACCATCGGCCCCACCGTGTAGCCCATCCCGATCAGGGCCTCGTGCTTGCCCCCAGCCTGAACCTCCGCCTGGCCCACCTCCATGGCGTAGTAGATCGCACCCGAGTAAACCACGGACATCCCCACGCCGAAGAGCGTCAGACCAGCTACGAGCACCGCAAGAAAGCCCGCCTGCGAAGGCGCGCGATCGGCGAAAACCGTCACACCGAAACCGCCGACCAGCAGCAGCCCCCCCGCCACCGCCGGGAACCAGCGGCCGTGCCACGCGTGCCAGCGGTCCAGCACGAAGAACACGCCCACGCGCGAGGCCAGCCACGCCGAGGCGATGATCGTCTGCAGCTCTTCGTTCACCTTCATCCGCGTCATGACGCTGGGCAGGTACGGCCCCAGCGCACTGCTGACGACGTAGGACATCGGCAGCAGCAGCCGGAACGCCACCAGCAGGCGGTTGTACACGGGCGGGTGAGGCTCATGCTCGTCGGGGTCGTGCGGCGCGGGCTCGCTGGAGAACTTCGTGAGCAGCCCGCAGCAGAACAGATGGACCCCGCCCAGAACCATCATCGTCGCGGCGGGCGCACGCTCCACGAATGGAGCGATGCCGAAGTACGAGGCGACGACCGCTGAAGACCAGGTGATGTTCCACCGCCCCACTACCCGCCGCAGCCCCGCGCCGGACCGCCCGCCGCTGACGTAGCTCTCGACCATCGGCCAGAGCACGCCCGTCAGCGGGCTGTACACCGCCACCACCAGCCACACCGGCCACGTCGCCTTGGCCTCGCCCTCCATCAGCCACAGCGCCGTCTGCGGCACGGCGCAGAGCAAGGCCGCCAGGGCCATCATCACGCCCAGGATGCCGCGGCTGGTCGCGCCTGGCCACGCCCGGCGCACCCACTCCAGCATCGGCTGGGCCCCCAGCGCCCCAACGACGTATGTCACGCCCATCAGCACCGCCAGCCAGTAGTTGAGGATGTCGGAGAAGCCGTAGCCGTGCTTGGTGAGGTAGACGATCCCGTTCGTCACCACGCCGGTGCCGATGCTGTTGAGGAACGTAAAAAGGAATACCGCGGGCAGGGGCGTCGGCCTGCCGGACGCGGCGGATTGCACGGTCTCAAGGGTTGCGGGGGGCTCGGGTGACAAGGCTGGAAGATTCGTCGGCCCGGTTTGCCGAGCGGTAGGTCCGATCGTAGCATCACCCGCCCGGCCGATGCCGGGCTTTGTGCCCGTAGCTCAATTGGATAGAGCGCTGCCCTCCGAAGGCAGAGGTTACAGGTTCAACTCCTGTCGGGCACGTTTCCGGCTCCCTTGTTCAGGGAGCTTTTTTCATGCGCCGACCGCGCTCTCTGAGAAACACAGGGCCGCCGCCCAGCCTGCCGGGCGACGGCCCTGTGATGCGGTCCGATGTGCCCCCGCCGCGGGTCAGCGGTAGAGGTTCGTGGATTCGGTCTCCTCGACGGGGCTGTTGAGCTGATCCGCCGTCATGCTCGCGCCGAAGCGCACGTCGCCCGCGCCGACGGCCCGGACGCGCACCTTCCACTCAGCGGACGCCTTGGGTGCCAAGCGAGCCAACGGGGCGAACTCGAGCCGCTTCGCACCGCCCGGCTGACCGGCAGCGGGCTCGCGGACGTTGGCCCCGCCGCGGACTTCGATGAACTCAAGCTCCGGCGGCAGGACGGTGGTGATGCGGACGTTGGTGGCCTCGCCGGAGCCCTGATTGGTGATGCGGATCGTGTAGACCGTCTCCTGGCCCACGGGGACGGGGTCGTTGTCGTCCACGACTTCCATCAGCAGCGCGGGGATGCCGGTAAAGCTTGTCGTGAACTCGTCGCTGCGTGCCTCGACGCACCGCGCGGTGGCGGTGATGCGCCCGCGTACATCGCCGGTCTGGCGGGTGCTGATGTAGAGCGTCGTGCTCTTGCTCTCACCCGGCTGCAGGTCGCCGATCTGCCAGGAGTTGCTCCTGCCGCCGGCCTCGTCGGTCAGGTTCGCGCCGCCGGAGAGATCCGCGACGACGCGCACGTCCGGCGCGACGACGTCGCTGGTGTTCGTCACCGTCACACGGGTGGGCACGTCGCGACCCAGGTACTGCGTCTCCGGCGCGTCGATCGTCACCCGCAGTTCGGGCTGAACGACGGTGAAGGAGGCCGGCTCAGTCTCGGCGCTCATGCCGCTGGCCGCGACGGCCTCGGCGCGGGCGGAGAAGCTGCCGGGCCGGTCGGCCCGTGTGCGCAGCGTGACCTCTCGCGTCTCGCCGGGGCCGATGTCGCCGATGCTTGTCTCCACCGTGCCCTGGGCGTCGGTCGTGCGCAGCCCGCCTTCGAGCGGCACGCGAACGCGGACGTCCCGCGCCGTGCCCGTCCCGGTATTCGTCACCTGGAAGCGCAGCGGAATCTCCTCGCAGATCAGCGCCTGGTTCGGTGCGGTCATCGTGATCCGCAGCGAGGGCGCGACGACGTTCATTGTCGTGCAGAACTCGGGCGTAAAGCCCGCGATCACGCAGCTGTTCACCGCGCCGGCACGGTCCGCCCGCGCCTCGATCTGAATCACCTCCGACTCACCCGGCTGGAGCGTGCCGAGGGGCCAGCTCCGCCCCTGGAGGCCGGACGTGAACTCGGGGTTGTCCATCCCGAAGCCCTGCACCGCCTCGCCGCGGTTGAAGAACTGCCACTGGTTCGGCAGCCCTTCGATCGGGCGCACGCTGGCCGCGGTGACCTCCAGCCCCTCCGAGTGCGTCTCCGCGACGAAGACGTCCGTGAGCGTGAGGTCGCTGATGTTGGTCACGCGGTAGCGGTAGGTGAAGGGCGCGCCGACGACGACCTCGGAGGGCGAGATCCGCTCCACCAGCAGCACGCTGCTGTCGCGGTCGCCCGTGGGGAACGCGGCGGAGGTCGTCTGCATGCCCGCGGTCTGCGTGCGCTGATCCGTGGTCCTGGTGCGGCTCCGATCCTCCGTGACCGCCCTGGTCTGCTGGGTCATCGTCGTGCGGCCGCGTGCGTCGGCCGTCAGCACCGGGCGCGACCGCAGGAGCGAGTCGTCGGTGTCCTGGTCGGCGTAGGCGTTATCCTGCGAGCGGCAGCCGGCGGCCCCGGCGAGCATGACCAGCAGCAGGGGCAGACCGACTCGACGAGCTTCCAACAGTGTTGTGTTCCCGAGCATGTGTTTGATCCTTTGAACGGCGGGCGTGTGTCCGCCCGCACGGGGGCCGTCCCCTGGGGCGTGGTGGTGTCACCTCAACGTGCACCGCGTCTTCACATGGCGGGATGAGAAAGGCGCAAAAGCGCTGTGCCGGTGAGCGCCGGCACTTCCACAACGCAAACGCGGCGTGAACGCGCGTTCACTTCAACGGCGGCAGCTCTCGCTGCACGCGGGCGGGCAATCCTTCGCGTCCGCCGCAGTCTCAGGAGTGCTCTTGCGAGCACGCGGCTTGGAAGCGCTTGCCGGCCTGCGTGCCATGAGGGGCAGGATACCTGCTCAGCGGGAGCGTGTTGCCTCGTGGAGCGCCGTGATCGTGGCGATGTACGCCTCCGAGGGCTCAACCTTCCGCCTCGCCATCGCGGCACGCGCCACCTCCAGAAACTTCTCCAGGCGATAGGTCCGCAGCCCCTCGTCGGTCGCCCACGTGAAGGCGGGGACGCAGCCGCTCACGGGCGCCGTGGTCGCGAACATCGAGCCGGTGTGCAGCACCGAACCGGTCATGACGCGCGTGCAGATCGCGGTCTTGACGTGATCGCCGATCACCGGCCCGAGGAACGTCTCGCCCGTGCGCTCGTTGGAGCTGTTGGGCGTGGCCCGCGCGATCACCTCGCCGTAGGTGTTGAGCAGATTCGACGTGGTCGTGCCCGCGCCGAGATTCACCCATTCGCCCACATACGCATCGCCGACGTACCCGTCATGCGCCTTGTTGGCATAGCCCTGGAAGATCGTTCCTCCCACTTCACCGTTGACCTTGCACCAGGGCCCGATCGCCGTTCCCTGCCGGATCGTCGCACGCTCCAGCACCGTCGAATGAGGACCGACGTAGCACGGCCCGATCAGCACCGCTCCGGGCCGCACCACCGCGTGCTCGGCGATGTGGATGGCGCCCTGCTCGCTGTCGAGCACCACGCCCGGATAGACGCGGGCGCTGGGCGCGATCACCGCGTCTCCCCCCAGGTAGAGCGTCCCGGGCGCGGGTTCGTACCGCCGACCGGGGTCGGGCTGCTGTGTGCTCGTGAGCGTGTGGGGCTGGCTCTCGGCCAGCAGTTGCAGGTCCATCGCCAGCGCCTGATCACGGAAGCGGCGCACATGCCACGGCCGCGCGAGCAGCGCGGGCCCCGGCACGGTCTTCGCACGCAGCGTCGGCGCGCTGTACGTCGCAAGGAACTGCTGTGCCTCGCTCCCGTTCAGACACGCGGCGATCACGTGCCCTGTGCCCTCCTCGACGAGCCCTTCGCCCGGCGTCAGGTCCAGCGCCGCCAGCGGCGGGAGCACGCTCCGGCCGTTGATGAGCAGCACCGGGCGATCGGTCGGCAGCGGCACATTCACCGGCAGCGAGTGGCGCTTGGCCGTGACCGCCGCGAGACGTGCCGGCACCTGAAGCGAAGCGACGTGAACCCGCAGCGCCCGCGTCAACCGCTCGAGCGTGGTGAGCGCTCCGGTCCGCACGTCGAAGCTCGCCCGCAGGTCGGTCAGGGGCGCAAGCTGCGGGATGGGTTCGTCGAAGACATGGACTGCAACCATGCCCCCAGTCTACGGGGTCCGCGCTTCGATCAGCGCCAGCAGCCCCTGCACCGTCAGGTCCGCCGTGGAAGCCGCCACCAGGTCCGCCCCAGCGGCCTCCAATTCCTCCCGCCGCATGGAGTGGCACACCCCCACCGCGGCCAATCCCGCGACTTTGGCGCTGGAGATGCCATGCGCCGTGTCCTCAATCGCGACGCACGCGCGCGCGGGCACTCCCAACCGCTCCACGGTGAGCAGGTACGGGGCCGGATCGGGCTTGCTCTTCGCGGTCTCCTCCGCGCTGGTGATGACCTGCACGACCCCTTCCAGCCCAAGCCGCCGCAACACGGCATCGATCTCGTGCCGCATCGCCCCCGAGCAGATCGCCGCGGGACCGACGCGGGCCGCCTCACGCAGCAGCGCCCCGCTCGCCTCGTAAGGCACGCACGCCCCCTGCGCGATAGCTTCCTCGATCAGAATGCGCTTGCGGGCCATGAGCGAAGCAAGGTCGCCCGCCCCCAGACGCCGCCCCGCGCTTCGATAGACGCCCTCGATGATGTCCCGGTCGCACAGGCCGAGGTACCGGCTTGCGTACTCCTCGTCCGTCAACTCCAGCCCTTCGGCCCGCAGGCACTCTCTCAACGCCGCGGCGTGGACCGGCTCGCTGTCCACGATCACGCCGTCGAAGTCGAAGATGATCGCGCCCACGCGCACTTCCTTTGCCGGTTGCGGGTTCTTAGCGGCGTGTGGAGCTGCCCCAGCGAGCCTTCTGATCGGGCAGGCCCAGCATGTGCGCCAGTGGGAAGAGCAGCAGCGCCATGGGAATGCCCACCAGCCCCGTGTACACCGCGCTGCCCAGACCCGCGACGAGTTGCCGCTTCGCTTCCCAGGCGATGGGCGCGCCGAAGGCGTGCCGCAGCGTGAAGATCGCGTCCAGCACCAGGAACGCCACCATCGAGCCGACCCAGGCCAGAAACCCCAGGGTGAAGGGGTTGCGGCGCATCATCACCCCACGCAGCGCGAGCACGAGCTGGCTCGCCAACCCATACGCGAGGGCGTGCGGCCCCAGAATCGTCACCGTGCCCGTCCCCTCGCGCATCGGGAGCTGAAAGAGCAGGTCCATCGCCACGCCCACCACCGCGGCACACCACAACACCGTCGTCCGCGGCGCGGCCATCCCCACGAAGGTCAGCAGCACGAACACAAAGCTCGGGGCCATGCCGAGGCTGCCCAGCGCCAGGCCGTCCCTCAGCCCCTGCTCCAGCCCGAGGAAGACCCACATCAGGACCAGGAAGACGAGCCAGTTCACCCGCCCCCCTTCGCCTCGCCGGGCCCGTCGGGCAGGATGCGCAGCACGACTTCGCTCACCCGCTCCAGGTTCTTTACCGTCGGCCGAACCGTCACGATCTTCCGCAGCGGCTGCTTCGGGCTCGGCTCCACCGACTCCACCTTGCCCACCAGCAGCATCTGCGCTGTCCGGGGCCAGTGCGCCGGGTCGCGCAGCCGCACCTCATCCCCCACCTTCGGCTCGATCACTGCGCCGCTCTCGGGGTCGCGACGGTCCTCCACGTCCCCCGCCAGCGTGCCGTCGCCGGTGGGCGTGAGCGTGCAGGCCAGTCCCGTCGCGGGGTTGTTGGGGTCCAGCATGATGACCGCGGTGAGGCCGCCCGCCGCCTTGCTTGTGATCGGCGCCACGGTCGCGGTGCGGTCGCCGGCACTCACCACCCGTCCGAGCAGTTGCAGGCCGTAGGCCATCGCGATGCTGTGGGTGTCCACGCCCTGGTTGCGGCCCGCCCGCACCACCAGCAGCGGATCGGCCAGATCGCCGGAACTGCCGATCACCGGCACGATGATCTGCTGCACCTGCAGCTCCGGGTCCAGCGCCCGCCCGCGCTGCAGCTCCTGAATCATCAGCCGCAGGCGGTCGTTCTCGTCCAGCGCCTGGAGGAGCTGCACCTTGGCGACCTCCACCTCGTCGCGCAGCAGCCGCAGCTCTTCGGACTCATCCCGGCGCGGGCCGGAAGGGTCCAGCCAGCGCGAGACCATCGCCAGCGGGTGGCTGATGGGGGCGACGAGGGTCTGAGTGAGGCGAGAGAAGCTCGAGAGCCAGGAAACCCACCGCACAGGGGTGAACGCCAGCAGCGTCAGCGCCACGAACGTGAACGGCAGAAGCTTGCGTGCGTTTGCGGGGGGGATCACGTCGGCTCCGCCTTACGCCTGGAGGTCGTCCTCCAGCGTGCTCTTCCACTCCTCGAGGTGTTCGAGGTAGATGCACGTGCCGCGGGCCACGCACGTGAGCGGATCCTCCGCCAGGCGCGTCTCCAGCCCGGTGGCCTTCTGCACCATGTTCGTCAGGCCGCGCAGCAGCGAGCCGCCGCCGGCCATGCAGATGCCGTTCTCGACCAGGTCCGCCGCCAGCTCGGGCTCGGCGCGCTCCAGCGTGCGGGTGACCGCCTCACAGATGGCCGTCACGGGCTCCATCAGGGCCTCGCGGATCTCCTCGCTGGTGACGGTCGTCTTACGGGGCAGGCCGCTGATCATGTCGCGCCCGCGCACGTCCATGGTCGTCTCGGGCTCCACGGGCGACGCGGAGCCGATCTCGATCTTGATGCGCTCGGCGGTCTGCTCGCCGATCATCATGTTGTACGTGCGCTTCATGTGGTTGATGATCGCCTCGTCCATGTCGTCGCCCGCGACGCGCACGCTCTCGCAGGTGGCGATGTCGGCCAGGGACATGATGGCGACCTCGGTGGTGCCGCCGCCGATGTCCACGATCATCGAGGCCGTGGCCTCGGCGAAGGGCAGCCCCGCCCCGATCGCCGCGGCGATGGGCTCCTCGATCAGGTACGTCCGGCGCGCCCCGGCCCGCTCGGCGGAGTCGAACACCGCCCGCTTCTCCACCGCGGTGATGCCGCTGGGCACGCTGATGACCACCCGCGGCCCGAAGATCTTGCTCTTGCCGTTCACCTTGCGGATGAAGTAGCTGAGCATCGCCTCGGTGATCTCAAAGTCGGAGATCACACCGTCCTTGAGGGGTCGCACCGCGGTGATCGAGCCCGGCGTCTTGCCGAGCATCTCCTTGGCGACCCAGCCCACCGCTTCACCGTTCTTCAGGACCTGATTCGTGCCCTTGCGCACCGCGACGACGGACGGCTCGTTGAGCACGATGCCCTGCCCCCGAACGGACACCAGGGTGTTGCACGTCCCCAGGTCGATCCCCATGTCGACGCTGAAGAGCCCAAGAAAACGATCAAGCAGCACAGGTTCGGCCCTTTTCAGCACACTCACAGCCATCTCCGGCGGCAGATGATTGGTCCCGCACCGTACGGGGCGGCCGATCCGTCCGACCCTGGCCGATGTCCGGCGCGAGCCTCCAAATCCCCGCCTGTTTCTGACCTCCCGAAAAGAACGGGCGTCAGATTATCGGCCGGATAGGCTGAAAGCCAATCGTAGAATCCATCATGATCTGCGCGAAGCCCGACGCCCCCGCAGACCGACCTTGTTTGGGGTAATCGATAGGCGTGGAACAGGCAATTCGCGTCGGATCGGCTCCTCGTCGCCCACGCTCCGCCACGTGCGGAGAACCTGTCGGGACGCGTCGGTTGAAGACCCCGCGATGGACTCGCTCGCCAAGCCGCCGCCCGATGGCCCCTCACCGCCCCGCCACCTGGAATCCTCCGCCCAAACGGGTGCATCCTGCGTCCGCTCGCCCCACTCGCGTCGAATCCCTACTATCCAGCTTTGACCACATCTAGAGGTATACCCCCCTATGTCCAACGTGACCGCCCGGCCCCCCGTCCCCAAGACCGACTCCGGTAAGCCGGCCCGGCGACCCAGCGATGCTCTCCCCCCGGCCACCTTCATCAAGTGGCTCCGGGACATGTACCTGATCCGCGAGTTCGAGAACCGCACCGCCCAGGCGTACCAGCAGGCCAAGATCGGCGGCTTCTGCCACCTCTACATCGGGCAGGAGGCTGTCGTCGTCGGCACCCTCAACGCCGTCAATCACGACGACCCCGTCGTCACCGCCTATCGCGACCACGGCCACGCCCTCGCCCGCGGCATGAGCCCCGAGGCGTGCATGGCCGAGATGTACGGCAAGATCGGCGGCTGCGCCAAGGGCAAGGGCGGCTCGATGCACATGTTCGACCGTCCCAACTGGCTCTTCGGCGGCCACGGCATCGTCTCCGCCCAGAACCCGCTGGGCGTCGGCCTGGCCTTCGCCGCGAAGTACGAGCTGGAGGTGCTGGGCAAGGCCCTGCCCAACCCCGGCGTCGAGCCCGGCCAGGCCGCCAAGAAGAAGATCGCGCTGTGCTACATGGGCGACGGGGCGCTCAACCAGGGCGCGCTGCACGAGGCCATGAACCTCGCCGGCCTCTGGAACCTGCCCGTCATCTTCATCGTCGAGAACAACGGCTACTCGATGGGCACCGCCATCCACCGCGGCACCACGATGGCCGACGACCTGACCAAGAAGGCCGACGCCTACGGCATCCGCGGCGAGGTCATCGACGGCTTCGACGTCGTCGACCTCTACGACGAGTTCAAGCCGCTGGCGGACTGGTGCCGCGAGAACCAGAAGCCCGCCTTTGTGGACCTCAAGACCTACCGGTACCTGGGCCACTCCATGTCCGACCCGCAGAAGTACCGGACGAAGGAGGAGGTCGAGCAGTACAAGGCCAAGGACTCCATCGACCGTCTGGCCCACCAGCTCATGAACGAGCGCAAGGATGAGAAGGGCGCCCCCGTGCTCACCGAGCAGCAGTTCATGGAGATGCAGGCGGAGGTGAAGGAGGCCATCAAGCGGGCACTGGACTTCGCCGAGCAGAGCCCCGCGCCGGACCTCTCCGAGCTGTACACCGACGTCCTGCTCAACCCGCTGAAGAACATGAGCCCCGCGGCCGAGTACACCCGCGGCACGCCCAATCCGCTCTTTGATCTTCGCGAAAACCTGGACTAAGACTCACACCAGCTTGAGGGCGAAGAACACCGCGGTGAACGCGAGGTCCGCGATCACGATCGCGACCACGCACTGCACCACGGTGCTGGTGGTCGCCCGGCCGACGCCGGCCGCGCCGCCGGTGACGCGCAGCCCGTTGAGGCAGGCGATGATGCCGATCAGCATCCCGAAGATCGTGCCCTTGGCGATGCCGGTGTAGAAGTCCACCGACTTGGCCTGCTGCAAGAGGTTGGACATGAACGTCGCCTCGGGAATGTCCAGCACCGTCGTCGAGATGCCCAGGGCCGCGGCGATCGCGACAAGGTCCGCGATCACGGCCAGGGCCGTCATGGAGACGATCGTCGCCAGCACCCGCGGCACGACCAGGAAGCGGACGGGGTTGAGGGCGTGGGCTTCCAGCGCCTCCACCTCCTCCCCCACCACCATCGTGCCGATCTCCGCGGCGATCGAAGCCCCAGCAAAGCCGGTCAGCACGATCGCGCCGATGAGCGGCCCCAGCTCACGGAGCACGGCGACGCCGATGATGTTGGCGACCAGCTCCTTCTGGCCGAACTGATCCAGCGGCGGGGCGAGCTGGAAAGCAAGGATCAGCCCCACGCACCCCGAAACGAGCGACACAATGAAGATGCTCTTGACGCCCACGCGCACGATCTGGGCGATGATGGCCCTGCGGCCCAGGCGCGTGCGGCGCTGGATGATCGACCGCCCGACCCAGCCGAGCATCTCCAGAAAGAGAAAGAGGCTCGCCCCCACCATGTCCAGCGCGCCCAAGACCGTTGCTCCGATCAGCTCGAACGGGGCGAGGAGCGCGCGGGTCACGGGGTTGGTGGGCTGCTGGGGCACTACTGCTCGAGGGCCTTGTCCAGGGACTCGGTGATCGTGAACACGGTGTTGAGCCGGGCGATTTCAAAGATGGCCCGCACCCGCTCCGTCAGGCCGGTGAGCACGAGGGGCGTGCCGTTCTTGCGGGAGATCTGCAGCCCCTCGACGAGCGTTGCCAGGCCGGGCGTCGCCATGTACGAAACGCCGGTCAGGTCGATCACCAGCTTGGTGGGCTTCTTGTCGTACGCCGCCTTGATGGCGTTCTGAAGAATCGGCGCCTCGTGGTAGCCGATCTCTCCCTCCGGGCTGAGCACCGTGGCGCCGGCTCGATCGGAAATAGAAACGTTCAGCGGGTCGCGTTCGGGCATGGGGCCTCTCTAACAGTCGCAGGCGTTGCAGGGATTAGGCCGGCCTCCGCCGGGATTCTTGTTGCTCAAGCGGCGCTTGGTCATGGTGAGCCGCATGCCCTGGCCGTTCCGCTTCTCGTACCGCACTTCGTCCATTACCTCGCGGATGATGTGGACGCCCAGCCCGCCGGGGCGGATGTCCTCCAGGTCGCGCCCCCTGATCTGCTCGGGCTCGACCTGCCGCGCCTCGTCCTCGATCACGATCTCCACCGCGTCCACCGGGTCGCCGACGGGCGTGAGCTTCACCCAGATACGCCCGTCCAACCGACGCTCGTACCCGTGCTTCATCACGTTCACGATCGCCTCGTCCACGGCGAGGGCGACCTGCGACGCGGCGTTGTCGGAAAAGCCCAGCCGCTTGACGGAGAGGTTGATCATCTCGCGTACGGCGCAGAGATAAATGGGGTTGCTCACCAGCTCCAGCGTCAGGTCCGGACGAAGCTCGCTCATCGCGCACCGCCGTGGGCCCTGCGGCCCGATTCAAGCACCCACTCCCGCCAGCGCTCCACGGCGGCATCCCGGCTGGGCTCGTCCGCGGCGTAGTCGTAGCCCAGCCGCTCGCCGGTGATGCGCTCCAGCGTCTCGATCGCGAGCAGACGCGTAGCGGGGTCGTCGCTGTCGAGCATGCGGACAAGGTCGGGGACGGACGCCCGGTCGCGGGAAGCGGCGGCCTGGACGATCGCGGCGTTGCGTGCCGCGGGCTCGGGCGAGTTGAAGTCCGGCGTCACCACGGGTCCGCACGCGCAGGGCGCAAGCAGCAGAATGAGGGCGGAGGTCCGTCTCACGCGCGGGATTGTATCGGAAAAACGGGGGCGGCGGCTGTCTTGGCCGAGCCCCCTTTCGCGTGCGGCCTCCCTATCCTTGCCGTTCCTTTTTCGAGGAACACCTTATGGCCGCGACCACCCCAGCCCTGCCGCACGACGAAGTCATCCCGATCCTGGACTTCGGAGGGCAGACGGTGCAGCTCATCGCCCGGCGCGTGCGCGAGGCGGGCTGCTTCTCGCTGCTGGTTTCGCCGAGCATCACCGCCGCCGAGCTGAAGAAGATGAACCCGATCGGGATCATCCTCTCCGGAGGCCCCAGCAGCGTCTACGAGGCCGGCGCCCCCACCTGCGACCCCGCCATCTTCGAGCTGGGCGTGCCGGTGCTGGGCATCTGCTACGGCCTCCAGCTCGCCGCGAAGCTCTTGGGCGGCACAGTGCAGGGCGGAGAGCACCGGGAGTTCGGCCGCGCGCACCTCACCATCAGCGAAAAGTCCCCCATCTTCGCCGGCGTGCCGGACAAGACCACGGTGTGGATGTCTCACGGCGACCAGGTGACGGACCTGGGCCGGCAGTTCCGCTCCATCGCCAATACTCCCACCTGCCCCTTCGCCGCGGTGCACGGCCAGCTGCGCGGCGGCGCGGACCTTTATGGCGTGCAGTTCCACCCGGAAGTGACGCACACCCCCCACGGCAGCGACATCCTGCGCAACTTCGTCTTTGAGGTCTGCCGCGCCAAGGGCACGTGGCGCATGGCGGACTACGCCGAGACCGCCGCGGCACGGATCCGCGAACAGGTGAAGGACGGCCAGGTCATCTGCGGCCTCTCCGGCGGCGTGGACTCCTCCGTGGTGGCGGCGCTGCTGCACCGCGCCATCGGCGATCGCCTCCACTGCGTCTTCGTGGACACGGGGCTTCTGCGCGCGGGCGAGCGGCAGCTCGTCGAAAGCACCTTCCGCGACCACTTCAAGATCGACCTGCACGTAGTGGACGCCGAGAAGGAGTTTTTGAGCGACCTCGCGGGCGTGACGGACCCGCAGGTGAAGCGCAAGAAGATCGGCCACCGCTTCATCGAAGTGTTCAAGGCCGCGGCGGCGGAGATCGGCCGCAAGGTGGGCGGCGGGCCGTCAAGCGAAGGCAAGACCGCCGCGGCGCCCACCTTCCTCGCGCAGGGCACGCTCTACCCCGACGTGATCGAGTCCGGGCACGGCCACAGCGGGCAGGCGGCGGGCATCAAGCTCCACCACAACGTGGGCGGGCTGCCGGAGGACCTGGGGTTCGAGCTGATCGAACCCCTGCGCGACCTCTTCAAGGACGAGGTCCGCAAGCTCGGCGCGGTGCTGGGGCTTCCGGACCAGCTCATCTGGCGGCACCCCTTCCCCGGACCGGGGCTGGCGGTGCGCGTGCTGGGCGAGGTGACGCGGGCGAAGCTCGACGTGCTCCGCGAGTGCGACGAGATCCTGCTGGAGGAGATCGTCGCGAACAACCTCTACCGCACGACAAGCCAGGTCTTCGCGGTGCTGCTGCCGGTGCAGTCGGTGGGAGTAATGGGCGACGGCCGCACCTACGACAACGTCGTCGCCATCCGCGCGGTGGAGACGCAGGACTTCATGACCGCCGACTGGTCGCGCATCCCCTACGACGTGCTCGCGACCATCAGCAACCGCATCATCAACGAGGTCCGCGGCGTCAACCGCGTCGTCTACGACATCTCCAGCAAGCCCCCCGCGACGATCGAGTGGGAATGATTCCACGTCCGGCAGCCGCCGGCAGGATCAGGCACCAGACACAAAAAAGCCCGCGTGACTGCGGGCTTTTTTGTGTTTTCCACCTGGCACGGACTGGCAGCCTGGGGTATGGCCAAGCACGAATTTTTCATGGCATAGTCGATGGCACGAAACCGGCCCTGTGCCATACCTCGCCGCCGATGCCATGCGCCTCGTTCCCGGGTGGGCATGGTATCGGAATCGTGTAAGTAGTTGCTGTAAAACGAATTTTTTCCGTTCCGCGTGGGGTTGTCCAGGCATGGTATTGGTGGCCGGTGAAGCGTGTGCGTCACGATGGCCATGCCATGGGTACGTCCCCGTAAGCTGTTGACTTGTAAGGGGGTCTCTTTGGTTCAAGCAGGGCGCACGACGCATGGTGTTGCAAGGGAGCGTGTGTGCCATGTTGACCGATACCAAGCTGCGGAACCTCAAGCCGACGGGCAAGCTGTACAAGGTGGCGGACAGGGACGGCCTGTATGTGGCCGTCACCCCCTCCGGGACCATTTCGTTCCGCTACAACTACGCCCTCAACGGGCGCCAGGAGACCA
>Ga0065721_10004185_pt1 | contig 54137 bp, 47 predicted proteins | sample Mesricmetagenome_FD_59108 | JGI IMG/M metagenome (GOLD analysis project Ga0065721, IMG submission 59108) | Mesophilic microbial community from rice straw/compost enrichment Sample: eDNA_1 v2 (version 2) | ecosystem: Engineered > Solid waste > Grass > Composting > Bioreactor | place: USA: Davis... | reverse complement strand
GCTCGCCCCGCCCGCCCTGGCAAAGGAGGAGTTCCTCCCGCCCCAGCAGGCCTACCAGTACAAGATCGACACCGCGGGCGATCGCATAGTGGTCCACTGGAAAGTCGCGCCGGGCTACTACCTGTACAAAAACAAGATGGGCGTGGCCTCGACCATGGCGACCGTGCAGCTCGCCGAGCCCGAGTGGCCCAAGGGCGAGGACCACACCGATGATTTCTTCGGCACGCAGGAAATCTATCGCGGCAGTGTCGATGTGCCAGTCGCGTTCACGGTCCAGGGTCCCGAACGCCCGAAGAAACTCGCTCTCGAATTGAAGCTGCAGGGCTGCGCCGATGCCGGACTGTGTTATCCGCCGCAGCGCTGGAAAACCGAGATCGATCTGCCAGCGAGCCCGGGCGCGGCCAAGAGCTCGGGCGGTGGACTGAGCGCGCTGTTCAAATCCAAGTCCGCGCCGCCCGGCGGCAACAGACAGGATGACTTCCTGCCACCCGACGAAGCGTTTCGTTTCGGCGCGGGCATGGAGCAGCCGGACTCGGTGGCGCTGACCTGGATCATCGCCGAGAACTACTATCTTTATAGAGATCGCATCGAGGTCACGACCGACACGCCCAACGTGACGCTGGGCAAGCTGCAGCTGCCCAAGGGCAAGCCGAAACATGACGAATACTTCGGTGACACCGAGGTCTATTACGAAGTCCTCGAAGCCTCGCTGCCGATCGCCCGGCCGGCCGGCGGCGGCACCTTGAATCTGAAGGTGACCTATCAGGGCTGCGCCGAGGATGGGATCTGCTACAACCCCATCACCAAGAACGTTGCTTTGGAGCTGCCGCCGTCGGATCAGGCCACGACGTTGAGCGCCTCTTCATCCTCGCAGGCACCGGTCGCCGAGCAGGACCGGCTCGCCTCCCTGATCCGCGACGGTAATCTGCTTGCTGTGCTCGCCACGTTCTTCGGCCTCGGCGTGTTGCTGTCCTTCACGCCATGCGTGCTGCCCATGATTCCGATTCTCTCCGGCATCATCGTGGGCCAGGGCGGCACTGTGACGCCCGCTCGCGGCTTCTCGCTTGCATTCACCTATGTGCAAGGCATGGCGCTGACCTATGCCGCGGCCGGCGCGGCGTTTGTGCTTGCCTTCAAACAGGCACCGCAAGCCTTCTTTCAACAGCCGTGGATCATCACGTTGATGACCCTGCTGTTCGTCGTACTGGCTCTGGCAATGTTCGGCGTCTTCACGCTGCAGCTGCCAAGCTCGCTGCAAACCAAGCTGACCAACGTCAGCAACGAGCAGAAATCGGGAACCTACGTGGGCACGTTCGTCATGGGCGCGCTGTCGGCGCTGGTCGTCACGGCTTGTGTCGCACCGGCCATCATCGCGGCACTTTCAGTCATCAGTCAGACGGGCCAGATCGCACGCGGCGCCGGCGCCTTGTACGCGACCGGCCTGGGGATGGGCGTGCCGCTGCTGATCGTAGGCGCGTCCGCCGGCTCGCTGTTGCCGAAGGTGGGACCGTGGATGGACACGGTGAAATCCCTGTTCGGCGTGCTGTTCCTCGCCGTCGCTGTTTATCTCGTTTCGCCGCTGCTGCCCGAAGCTGCCGTAATGCTGTTGTGGTCGCTACTCGCGGTGGTCTCCGGCTACTGGGTGTTCTCGCTCAAAGCGGGCGATGGCGGTCCGGCCGCGGCGCCGCTGCGAGCGCTGGGTTTGATCGCGGTGGTCTACGGCATCCTGTTGCTGATCGGCGCGGCGTCGGGCAGCAAGGATCCGCTGAAGCCGCTGGATCGGCTGGCCGCGGGTGGCGCCGGAGGCGGTGCGAGCACACAGGAACACGCACTCGCGTTCCAGCGGATCAAGACCATTGCCGATCTGGAGAATGCCGTGGCCGCCGCCACGGCCGCGGGCCGGCCGGTGATGCTGGATTTCTATGCAGACTGGTGCGTGTCCTGCAAGGAGATGGAGCGATACACCTTCCCCGATCCCGGCGTGCAGTCGGTCCTGGCGAATGCGGTGCTGTTGCAGGCCGATGTGACCGCCAACGATGACGCCGACCGCGCCTTGATGAACCGCTTCGAGATCTTCGGCCCGCCCACCATCGCGTTCTACAGCGCCGATGGAGTCGAACGTAAAGACTTCCGACTGGTAGGATTCGTACCCGCCGAGCGCTTCCGCGAACACGTGAAGGCTGTATTCGGCAGCTGAGCGGCGAGGGCCGCGCCTAATCGAGACAGCTGATATGAAACCCATTGGATACGTTGTGGTCGCCCTCGTCGCGGCGGCCGCGGGCTTCGGCATCTATCAATTCGCGCTCGCGCCTCGGGCGAACCTCGAACAGCCAGTAAGCGCGAACCAAGCAGCGCCGGCCGAAGCGGCAGACGAGACCGAAGGCACGGCGCTTCCCGAAATCCTGCCCGACTTCACGCTCGCCAATCTCGAAGGCCAGCCCCAGTCGATCCGCAGCTGGGAAGGCAAGTCGATGATCATCAACTTCTGGGCGACCTGGTGCGCGCCCTGCCGTCGCGAGATTCCGCTGCTGAAGAAGATTCAAGCGGAGCATGGCGCGAACGGCTTTCAGGTCGTCGGGGTGGCCGTGGACTTCCGCGATGACGTGCTGAAGTACGCCAAGGAGATCGGCATCGACTATCCCCTGCTGATCGGCGAGGAAGACGGGCTCGATGCGGTGACCAAGTTTGGCCGCGGCTCGCTGGGCTTCCCCTTCACGGTGTTCACCGACAACCAGCAGCGCCTGGTGCTGTTTCACCTCGGCGAGATCCATCCGGAGCAGGCCGAAATCATGCTGGCCACGGTCGGCAGGGTGAACAGCGGTGAGTTGACGCCGGCGGCGGCCCGTGCCGTTGCAGCCAAGCAACTGCAGGAATTGGCGCCCGCCAAAGGGTAAAGCTGGCCGACACCGCCGAATCGGCTATGATGCGTGCCCGGTTTTTCCGGCTCGCACGCACTCGGGCGTGTTCTTCCCGGGATTGAGCCGAACCCACGCGATCGTATCGCTGTTGCAGATTTGCCCACGAGGCGGTTCGAACCGGCCGCGATCGTGACGCAATCTCGGCGTAGATCATCGCCAAACTGCTCCCAATCTGGTTAAACTCGCCGCCATCTTCGGTAAAGTGCCACCTTGGCAATTTGAAATACGGCGCGCCCGTTCCTGCATGGCTCATCTGCTGCTCCTCAATGGTCCCAATCTCAACCTGCTCGGCACGCGCGAGCCGGGCACGTATGGGTCCGTGACGCTGGAGCAGATCGTCAACCGGGCGAGCCAGCTGGCCGCGGAGGCCGGTCACCACCTCTCGGCATTCCAGAGCAATGCCGAGGCGGAGCTGATCAGCTGCATCCATGAGGCGCCGGCGTCGCACGTGGCCTGCATCATCTTCAATCCCGCGGCTTTCACGCACACCAGCGTGGCGCTGCGCGATGCCTTGCTGGGCGTGAAGATTCCCTTCATCGAAGTGCATCTGAGCAACGTGCATGCGCGGGAGCCGTTCCGCCATCACTCCTATTTCTCCGATATCGCCATCGGCACGATTACCGGACTGGGGGCTTTCGGGTACGAGCTGGCGCTGCGCGCGGCAGCCAACTATCTGAGCCTGCCCCGTCACTAAACATCTGGCATTTTTCGCACTCTTTCCGCGCTCCCGCAGGAAAAGAACAAGAGGTCCGTATGGATATTCGTAAGGTCAAAAAACTCATCGAGCTGCTCGAGGAATCCGGCATCGCCGAGATCGAGATCAGCGAGGGCGAGGAGTCGGTGCGCATCAGCCGCTATCCGCAGGGCGGAGCCCCCGCGCCGGTCGTGCACTATGCAGCTCCTCCGGTTGCAGCTCCTGCCGCGGTCGCGGCCCCTGTCGCCGCGGCCCCCGCCGCTGCCGCTCCTGTTGCAAGCAAGGCTGATCACACCGTGACCGCGCCGATGGTCGGCACCTACTACTCCGCCGCCTCGCCGGGCGCCAAGCCGTTCGTCGACATCGGCACCGAGGTCAACGTCGGCGACACTCTCTGCATCATCGAAGCCATGAAGATGATGAACCAGATCGAGTCGGACAAGGCGGGCCGCGTCACGGCCGTGCTGGTGAAGAACGGCGATCCGGTCGAGTTCGGTCAGCCGCTGTTCATCATCGAATGATGGACAGCCGAATCGCCACTATCGAGTAACTCCCAATCGCGTGTCGGGCGCGCTGGGCGCGCCGGCACCCGCGGTAAAAAACCAAACATGCTGGAAAAAGTAGTCATCGCCAATCGCGGCGAGATCGCGCTAAGGATTTTGCGCGCCTGTCGTGAGCTCGGCATCAAGACCGTCGCTGTGCATTCCACCGCCGACTTCAATCAGAAGCACGTGCTGCTCGCGGATGAGTCGGTGTGCATCGGCCCGCCCTCCTCCAAGGAGAGCTATCTGAACATGCCGGCGATCATCAGCGCCGCCGAAGTGACCGACTCGGTCGCCATCCATCCCGGCTACGGCTTTCTGTCCGAGAACGCGGACTTCGCCGAGCGCGTGGAGAAGAGCGGTTTCATTTTCGTCGGCCCGAAGCCCGAAGTGATTCGCATGATGGGCGACAAAGTGTCGGCCATCCGCGTGATGAAAGCGGCCGGCGTGCCCTGTGTACCCGGCTCGGGCGGCCCGCTCGGCAGCGATCCCGATGAGAACTTCCGGATCGCGCGCGAGCTCGGCTATCCGGTCATCATCAAGGCTTCCGGCGGCGGCGGCGGCCGCGGCATGCGCGTCGTGCACAGCGATGCAACGTTGATCAACGCCATCAACGTGACCCAGGCCGAAGCGTTGGCCGCGTTCGGCAACGCCGAGGTCTACATGGAGAAGTTCCTCGAGAAGCCGCGTCACATCGAGATCCAGGTGCTCGCCGACAATTACGGCAACGTGGTGCATCTGGGCGAACGCGACTGCTCGCTGCAACGTCGTCACCAGAAAGTGATCGAAGAAGCGCCCGCGCCCGGCATCACGCCGAAACAGCGCAAGGCGATCGGCGATCGCTGCGTCGCCGCCTGTCGCGAAGTCGGTTATCGCGGCGCCGGCACGCTGGAGTTCCTCTACCAGGACGGCGAGTTCTATTTCATCGAAATGAACACGCGCGTGCAGGTCGAGCATCCGGTGACCGAACAGATCACCGGCATCGACATCGTGAAAGCGCAGCTGCGCGTCGCCTCGGGCGAGCGACTGCCGTGGACGCAGAACGATATCCAGATTCGCGGCCACGCCATCGAGTGCCGTATCAACGCCGAAGATCCGAAGGGCTTCATTCCGTCGCCGGGTCCCGTGAAGTTGTTCCACGCACCGGGCGGCCCGGGCATCCGCGTCGACAGCCATCTGTACAGTGGTTACACCGTGCCGCCGTACTACGATTCGATGATCGGCAAGGTGATCGCGTACGGCGAGGATCGCGACACCGCGATCGCCCGCATGAAGAACGCGCTCTCGGAAATGGTCATCGAAGGCATCAAGACCAACATCCCGCTGCACCAGGAAATCTTCAATCACGCCGCCTTCAAGGCCGGCGGATTGGACATTCACTACCTGGAGCGTCGTCTCGGAATCAAATAATCGGCCATGCCCTTTCTGCAGCTCATCCTTCCGATCGGCGCAGCCGACCCTGCGCCGTACGAGGATGCGCTGCTGGCGGCCGGCGCTTCCTCCATCACCCTCGAAGACGAGGGTGATGATCCCGTGCTCGAACCGCTGCCCGGAACGACGCCCCTGTGGCCCCGCGTCCGCGTCAAGGCATTGTTCGAAGGCGACGCGGATCGCGACGAGATATTGCGGATTCTGGATGGCGAGCTGAGCGGCGCGCTGCGCGAGCCACTCGCTCGTATCGCTTTCGAAACCCTGGCGGATCGCGCCTGGGAGCGCGAGTGGCTGAAGGATTTCAAGCCCATGCGTTTCGGCCAGCGGCTGTGGATCTGCCCGGGCGGCCAGCAGCCCGACGCAGAACAACTGCGCACCAGCGCCTCGCCCGTACTGATCGAACTGGATCCGGGCCTCGCGTTCGGCACCGGCACGCATCCCACCACGGCGCTGTGCCTCGAATGGCTGGATTCCGCCGAAGTCGCCGGCGCGCGAGTCATCGATTTCGGCTGCGGCTCGGGAATTCTCGCGATCGCCGCGGCCAAGCTCGGCGCGGCCGAGGTACTTGCGATCGACATCGATCCGCAGGCACTGCTGGCGACCCACGACAATGCTGAACGCAACGGCGTCGCGCCACTCATCAGCGCGCGCCTGGTGGACAGCAAGGCCGAATCGGCGGAGGTGCCCGCCGACATTCTGCTCGCCAATATTCTGGCCGGGCCACTGGAAAGCCTCGCCGCTGTGTTCGCGGCCCGGGTCCGCGCCGGGGGCCGGCTGGTGATGTCGGGAATTCTGCGGAATCAGGCTGAAGCGGTGGCAAGCACCTATGCGCCGTGGTTTGATATCGCCCCGGTCGTCGTCCGAGACGACTGGGTGCGCCTCGACGGCGTGCGCCGCCCGACTCCACCGCCGCAGATTTCGTGATGATCCGAGCATGCTGACTCAGTGTCCCAGCTGCCAGACGACATTTCGCGTCACGAGCGAGATCCTCCGCGTCGCGCACGGTCAAGTGCGCTGTGGCCGCTGTCAGACGCAGTTCGACGCGCTCGAGCGGCTGATCGAAGAAACCGATGACGGCGCCATCGAAAGCGGCCAGTTCATGCGGCCGCCACGCGCCATTCCGCAGCCACCACCACCGCCCGGACAGATCGAAGTCGAGGAGCCGATCGAGCACGAGGACATCACGCTCGAAGGCCGCCATATCGAGATCAGCGGCGTGTACGAGGCCATCGACGAGAGCGGCCAGGGCCACCCGCAGGTTCGCGAGGAAGTCATCGAGGAATGGGTGGAGATCGATCAGGACGATGCCACCATCGACGGCGACGTCCATCATGCCAGCGACACCGAACCCGAAGTCATCGACATGCGGGAGGAATATTCCAGTGTCGCGGCGGAGGATGCCGCCTTGGAGGCCGCGGCGGCCGAGATCGAAGCCGAGCGGACTGCTGCGGAATCTGGCCGATGGGCGAGGCGCGAGCCTCAGCCTCAGACGAATTTCACGAGCACTCGTGTGCGTCCGCCAGCCGGCACGCGCACCCGTCGCAATCCGCGTGCAATCACAGTTGACGAAACGTCAGCGCCGGTCGACTTCGATTTTCCGACACAGCAGCCACGCGGCGAAACGCCGTCGCCGTTCTGGGCCATCCTGGCCGTGCCGCTGGTTCTGTTATTGCTCGTGCAAGTCGTACATCACTATCGCGCGACTTTGGCACGTCATCCGCAAATCGGCGCGCCCTTGCAGAGTATTTACGGCGCGCTCGGCCTGACCCTGCGGCCCGATTGGAACCTGCATGCCTATGAGGTGCGTCAATGGGGCGTGATTGCCGACCCGTCCGCGCCTGGAACCCTCAAGGTGCGCGCCAGCGTCAAGAATCTCGCCGACTTTCCGCAGCCCTACCCCTTGCTGAAGCTGGTGCTCGAGGACCGCTGGGGCGATCAGGTGCGCGCCCGCGAGTTCGACCCGTCGGAATATCTGGATCCCACCACCGCCCCGAATCGGATGCTCGCGCCCGCTCAGCAGAGCAACGCGAGTATCGCCATCGTCGATCCTGGTCCGGATGCGGAGGGTTTCCGTTTCGACGTCTGCCTGCGTGGCGCCAAGGGCCCGGTCTGCGCCGCTGACGTGCCAGGCAAGCTGTAATGCGCATCGGCCCGTACGAACTGGTCAACAACCTCGCGCTCGCGCCCATGGCGGGTGTGACGGATCTGCCGTTCCGGTTGTTGTGTCGGCGCATGGGAGCAGGCATTGCTGCTGGAGAAATGCTGACTTGCGATGTGCGTTTATGGCACACCGAGAAGTCGCGCCGGCGCATGGATCACAGTGGCGAGCCCGAGCCGCGCGTCGTGCAGATCGCCGGCGGCGATCCGGAAATGATGGCCGAGGCCGCGCAACGTAATGTCGATGCCGGCGCGCAAATCATCGACATCAACCTGGGCTGCCCCGCGAAGAAAGTTTGCAATAAGGCGGCGGGTTCGGCACTGATGCGCGACGAACCGCTCGTGAGGGCGATTCTCGAAGCCGTTGTCAAGGCAGTGAACGTGCCGGTGACATTGAAAATGCGCACCGGCTGGGATCCCGAGCATCGCAATGGCCTTGCGATCGCGCGCATGGCTGAAGCCATCGGCGTGCAGGCGCTGGCGGTTCATGGCCGCACGCGCGCCTGCATGTATCGGGGCAACGCTGAGTACGAAACCATCCGTGCCATCAAGCAGAGTGTGTCTATTCCGATTTTCGCCAATGGTGACATCGACTCAGCGGCGAAAGCGAAGCACGTACTTGAACAGACCGGCGTAGATGGCCTGATGATCGGGCGCAGCGCACAAGGTCGCCCGTGGATCTTTAGTGAAATTCTCGCCGCGCTGAACGGAGATTTTTTCGCCACGCCTTCCATCGCGGAAGTCCGTGATATCATGCTCGCTCACTTGCGCGATCTGCATGCTTTCTACGGGGAGGAGGCGGGAGTCCGGGTCGCGCGCAAGCACATCGATTGGTATGCGAAGAGTCGCGCGTCTGCGCCGGCTTTACGACAAGCCGTGATGCAGGCGACGGACGCGACGACACAAATCGATCGCGTACAGGCGTATTTCAATGCGCTCGAAGAAGCGCCGGAAGAGAGTCTGTCAAGCGCGGCATAGTGACTGTCGCGCGCCAGCGAGGCACGCGACACGTGGACGAATTTTTGATTGCAGAGAAGTTTGGCGGAGAGGCCATGGCCCCCAGAAAAAAAACCAGAGCTCGCCGAGAGCCGCTGGCACGACCCGCGACGCGGGCGATGCCGTTGAGGACGATGACGGCGGAGGCGCTCGATTCCTATTTCGCGACTTTGAACGGCCACAAGCCCGGCCAGCTCTACGATCTGGTGCTGCGTGAAGTGGAAGAGCCGCTGTTCAAGGCCGTGCTCGACTATGCGGAAGGCAATCAGAGCCGCGCCGCCGACATTCTCGGCATCAATCGCGGCACGTTGCGCAAGAAACTGAAGACCTACGGTCTGGCCAATTGAGAGAGATCGACCGCCCATGTCCCCGGCTTTGTCAATTACTGGCGTACGGCGCGCCCTGCTGAGTGTTTCCAATAAAGATGGCCTGGTTGAATTCGCGCAGGCGCTGCAACGTCGCGGCGTAACGATTCTCTCGACCGGTGGCACGGCCAGCCTGCTCGAGAAGCACGGCGTGGCGGTGACGCAGGTTTCCTCGCACACCGGCTTTCCCGAAATCATGGATGGGCGCGTCAAGACGCTGCATCCAAAAATTCATGGCGGCCTGCTCGGACGTCGTGACATCGACGATGACGTCATGCGCACGCATGGCATCGATCCGATCGATCTGGTCGTGGTGAATCTGTATCCGTTCGCGGCGACCATCGCGAAGCCCGATTGCACTTATGAAGATGCCATCGAGAACATCGATATCGGCGGGCCGGCGATGGTGCGCGCCGCTGCGAAGAATCACGATCGTGTGACAGTGATCGTGGATCCGCTCGATTACGCCGCCGTGCTCGAGGAGTTGAACGCCGCGAATGGCGTGGTCTCCGAACAAACACGCAAGCGTCTCGCCGCCAAGGCGTATGCGCACACCGCGAGCTACGACGCCGCGGTCGCCAGTTATTTGACTCGCGTCACCCAGCCCGAGCAGGGCGCAAAGACCGAATATCCCGAGTCCCTGTCGCTGCAGTTCGGCAAGCGCATGGATCTTCGTTACGGCGAGAATCCGCATCAATCGGCGGCCTTCTACGCCGTTGCCGACGCGCCGGGCGCCAGCATCGGCAGCGCGAAGCAGCTGCAAGGCAAACAACTTTCGTACAACAACATCGCGGATGGCGACACTGCGCTCGAGTGCGTGCGTCAGTTCGATGAGCCGGCCTGCGTGATCGTGAAGCACGCGAATCCCTGCGGCGTTGCTGTCGCGGGTGACACGTTCGCTGCTTACGACCGTGCGTTTCGCACCGACCCTACGTCGGCATTCGGCGGCATCATAGCGTTCAATCGCCCGCTGAACGCGAACACCGCGCGAGCCATCGTCGAACGTCAATTCGTCGAGCTGATCATCGCTCCCGACGTCGATGCCGAAGCCCTCGAAATCTGCGCACGCAAGGAGAATGTCCGCGTGCTCACGACCAATGGCCTTGCGCCGACCGGCATTCGTCACGAATATCGCAGCGTGAATGGCGGCCTGCTCGTGCAGACGCGCGACGAGGGCCGCGTGAGCCGGAGCGATCTGCGCGTGGTCACCAAGCTGGTGCCGACCGACGAACAATTTGCCGACCTGCTGTTCGCATGGCAGGTGTGCAAGTACGTCAAATCCAACGCCATCGTTTATGTGAAAGATCGCATGACGCTCGGCGTCGGCGCGGGTCAGATGAGCCGGGTCGTCTCCAGCCGCATCGCTGCCATGAAGGCCAAGGACGAAGGCCTGGAAGTGAAAGGCGCGGTGATGGCCTCCGACGCGTTCTTCCCGTTCCGCGATGGTCTCGATGTCGCCGCCGAGCTCGGCATCAAGGCCGTGATTCAGCCGGGCGGCTCGATGCGTGACAATGAAGTGATTGCCGCAGCGAACGAACATGGCATGGCCATGGTGCTGACCGGCATGCGACATTTCAGACACTGACGACATCGATGTCGTCCGCCGCGGTCGCGAACGATGCCGGCGCATCTTCGCGACGCGTGCGATCTCCCTTTGCCGCGGCTGAGTAAGTTATGCGCGTATTGATCCTTGGTTCCGGTGGTCGCGAACACGCGTTCGCGTGGAAAGTTGCGAACACGCCGCGCGTGAGCGCCGTATTCGTCGCACCGGGCAACGCCGGCACTGCGCTCGAACCGGGCGTGAAGAACGTCGATATCGCCGCTGACGATGTTCCCAAACTCATCGAGTTCGCCACGCGCGAACGGATCGATCTCACCATCGTCGGACCCGAAGCGCCGCTGGTCATCGGTGTAACGGACGCATTCGAAGCGGCCGGTCTGCGCTGCTTCGGCCCCCGACAGCTCGCCGCACGATTGGAAGGGTCGAAAGCGTTCACCAAGGAATTCCTGCGTCGTCATAAGATCCCGACTGCGGCGTATGCCACGTTCACCAAGGACAATTTCGACGCTGCCTGGGTGCGCGCTCAGCGTGCGCCGCTCGTGGTCAAAGCTGACGGTCTGGCTGCGGGCAAAGGCGTGATCATCTGCGCCACGCAGGAAGAAGCGATCGCCAGCGCGCAGGCCATGTTCGACGGGCAGTTCGGCGCCGCCGGCAACACCGTCGTCATCGAAGAATTTCTCGAAGGCGAAGAAGCCAGCTTCATCGCCATCGTCAGCGGCAAGCACATTCTGCCGCTGGCGACCTCGCAGGATCACAAGCGTCGCGATGACGGCGACCAAGGCCCCAATACTGGTGGCATGGGCGCGTACTCTCCTGCTCCGGTCGTGACCGAAGAGCTGCACGCTCGCATCATGCGCGAGGTGATGCAGCCCACGGCCGATGGTTTGATCAGCGATGGCACGCCGTACATCGGTTTTCTATATGCGGGCCTGATGATCGCTCCGGACGGCACGCCGAACGTGCTGGAGTTCAACTGTCGCTTCGGCGATCCGGAGACTCAGCCCATCCTCTCGCGGCTGACGTCGGATCTCACCGTGCTGTGTGAAGCGGCGCTCGATGGCCGGCTCGATCAAGTGAAAGCCGAATGGGATCCGCGTGCGGCGCTCGGGGTAGTGCTTGCTGCTGGCGGTTATCCGGACTCGGTGCGCAAGGGCGATGAGATTCACGGGCTCGAACGAGCTGCGGCGCTGCCCGGCAAAGTGTTTCATGCGGGCACATCGTTGCGCGACGGCAAGGTCGTGACGAACGGCGGTCGCGTGTTGTGCGCGGTCGGGCTCGGCAACACTGTGAGCGACGCTCAGAAGGCTGCATACGCCCTGTGTGACAAGATCAGCTGGAACGGCGTGCAGTATCGCCGTGATATCGGCTATCGCGCCGTGCAGCGCGAGCTGGCGAAGAAATAATACTCAACGGCTCAGCAAACAGCCGTTGTTTTGCCGTGCATGCGCGCCGGCTCGGGCGACGGCTAGCCGGCCGGCTCGTGCGGCGGCGTAATCTCGATCACGCTGCGTGCTTCGGGCTGCGCCTCCGGCTCGGCCTCCAATATGACTTGTATCTGCTTGCTCGACGACACCGGAAAGTCGCGCATCAGTCTTTCGGCGAAGCTTTCAGTCTGCCCGAGCTGCTGCAGCTCCGCGTGTGGAACGGTCAGCCACAGGCCGGTGGGGTCGCTTTCCAGCTGCCAGCCGCCGCGATCCGCGCTCATCGCCGACGGCCGCACGCTCACTCGAAACGAACGATGACGCGGTAGAGCGACGATCAGATCGACCGAGCGGCCGGATGCGAGCGTCGCCAGCTCAGCGCGACTGATCTGGCAATACAGCGCCTGTCCGGAGAATCGCACGTCCATGCTCAGGGCCCATGACTCAGTCGTCGTCTACGATGATGACGGCGGCGCTGCTGCGCTCGCCCAGCGACACGCCTTCCTGATTGACCTGCAGCTCGACCAGGAACAGTTCGGTCGTTTCCTTGATCGAGTCCTGCACCAGCGGAACGGTGATGCTCGCTTCGCGCTGGCCCGCCGGGATGCGCTCGACACCCGGGCCGATGCCGGCAAAGTCGGCCCCCATTTCCGCGGAGTTACTGCGTAGATTCCAGGTGAAGGTGACTTCACGTCGCGTCGAGCCGGTGCGCCGCACGACCAAGCGCACCGAGCCGTCACCTTCCGAGGTGACATAGCTGTCCTTATCGAATTCGATGATCACCGGGCGCGCGACGCTGGCCGACGCCGAAGAGCCGGCAACCGGCGCGCTCGCTGTCGCCGCACCGGGCGGCTGTTCCGATTGAGCGCGGGACGGTTGTTGTCTCGAATCTCGATCGGGAGCCTGATCCTCACCGGAAGGCCGATTGGGTGGCGCGGACGGCCGCGGCAGCTCGGGAAGCGGCACAGGAACCTGTGCGGCACGCGGGCGAGTGGGCACAGTGGCGGGCGCACTCTGGGGTTCTTCTTGCGCCGGACCAGGAACGGGCGGCGCTGTCTGCCGCTGCACCGAAGGCAGCGGCTCGACGTTGGGTGGCGTGACAGTCGCCCCCGGCTGCGATCCGATCGCATCGCTCGCGTCGGTGTCTTTTTCAACGACACCGGCGCCGCCAACCACTTCACTCTGCCGGTCGCGATCGGCAATGGGCGGCATCACGGGCAGCACGTTGGCCAGATTCTTTGGCAACAATCCGTACTGCCACACAGCATAAGCGCCGCCTGCGAACAGCACAGCGAGCGTCACGGCAAATGCTGCGCGACGCCAACGGGACAGGGATGAATCGGGCACGGCCAATTCGGACGGCGGGCCCAGCCGGCTCGGTGCTTCGCCGCAGCCCAATGCCGCGAGCAGTTCGACGACATCGATGCGCCGCTCGCCGCGAGTCCACAGCAGCGCCCGTTGCAAGGCCTGTTGCTGCTTGCCCGTGAGCCCGGGGATGCGCTGTGGGGCACGGCCATGCGCTCGTGCCAGCGGTGCAGACCGGCCGCCGAAAGGATGACGCCCGGAGAGCAGCTCATAGGCAACGCAAGCGAGGCTGTACACATCGTCGCTCGGATGCGGATCGCTGCCATTCACCCGCTCGACGCTCGCATACGCAGGCGCCGCGCTCGGGCCGTCATGCAGCCCGGAAGCCGGGTGCAACTCTAGGGGACGATCGCGCGCGAACCCGAAGTCGAGCACGCGCACTTCGCCGGACGTCGTGATCATGATATTGCGAGGCTTGAGGTCCGCATGCACCACACCGCGACGATGCGCATGCGCCAGCGCAGCACCCACGCTGCTGATGATACCCAGCGCGTGATGGCGGGCCATGGGCTGACCATCCAGCCGCTTCAGGATGTCCGCGAGCAGCTCGCCTTCGAGCAGCTCCATGACGATGAAATAAACATTGCCATCGCGATCCAGGTCGAACACGCTGACCACGTTGGGATGCGACAGCAGTTGCGCCTCGTGAAACTCGCGCTCCAGCTGCGCCAGCTCATCGGGACGGTCCTGATAGTTGAGCTTGAGCACCTTGACCGCCACGCAGCGCGACGACGGATCGAGATGCGTGCGATGCCGGTCGACCGCCTTGTATACGGTCCCCGTGCTGCCGCGGCCGAGAATCGAGGTCAACTCATACCGATCTCGCAGCACGTCGCTGGTCAGCCCTGGCGGCGGCACGGGCGACGGTCGCATGGGGCGCTCACGTTCGATCTCCGGGCCATGTACATGCACGCCCGGCGGTGGCTCCTGCTTGTGCTCTCTCGCCAGCACCGGCTCCTCGTCCGTCATCTTCAATGGCGGCGGCGGACGGGTCAGGGGTTCTTCGAGCTCGCGGCGGAACGCGGCAGCTTCTTCATCGCCCCGCCGCAGCAGCGAGGGATCGACGAACGCCGGCTCGGAATTGATCGAGTCGGGATCGCGCTCGGCCATCAATTTGCGCCAGCGCGAACCGGTGGTATCGATCGTGACGTCGGTGGTGTCCTGATTGTCCTGGCCGCCGTCCGCCTTGGTTTCGGTCTGGTTGGCAACCCCGAACACCAGCTGCGCGATATCGGTCTTCAGCGAACGGGCCAGCGCCACATCGATGCGGCCGCGACGCTGGTACTGATCCAGCAGTGCCAGCGCATCCCAGGGCGCATCGGGATTGCTGCGACACACCGACAAAAACTGGGCTTGCATGTCCGCACGGTCGCACCGGCCGGAGATGTAATCATCCAGCCAGCTGGCAAGCACCGCGCGGGCATTCTCGCCCTGCTCTCCAAGGTCCTTGTCGATGGACAGACTCATCACCGTTTGCAGTATTGCCCCAATTCGAACGTCGCTATTGAACGTCGCCCTATGGTTAGGCGATCCATCGGCCAATTCGTTCGCACCGCCGGCCAGCGGCTCAATGTATCGGGGTCGTCAGCTGAACGACACCTGTCGCCCCGCTCCGACCATTCGGTTGTGGCCCGCTTCAGCTGGAATGGCGGCCGACTGCAGCGTTACAGCACCTGGAGTGCTTTTTCCATCCGGTAATCGTCCATCACGAAGCCGCCGCCAATGTCCATCACCAGGTCCGCGGCAATCCGAAAACCCAGTTTTTGATAGGCCTGCACTGCCGGATTGCCCTTGTTGACGGTCAGCCACAACAGAGTGAGCCCGCGCCGCCGGGCGAGCCCTTCAATGAACTCCATGCATCTACGCCCGGTTCCCGTGCCGCGCGCCGAGTGTTGCAGGTAAAACTTACTGAGGAACATCGCACTCCCTGGTTGCTCCTGCACGGCGCAGTAGCCGATGTCGGTCCATCGCCCCGTATCGTCCTGGCGTTGTACCAGGAAGTATTCATAGCCCTGCTCGATCTGGGCCTGCATGGCCGGAGCATTCTGGAACCTGGCGACCATGTAATCGACTTGCGGCCGGCCGATCAAGGGTACGTAATATTCGTACCAGATCTGGTGGGCGAGCGCCGCCACGGTCGCGACCTGCTCGGGACGCAGGACCGGAATGAAATTCAGACGAGGGATTGGCTGGGGCGTGGCAGCGGCGCTCATCGGTCCATACTAGCCCAACTCTTCGCGCAGCCGTTCCTCGTCCAGGGCTCCGCACCACTTTGCGACCACGATGGTGGCCACGCCATTGCCGATCAGGTTGGTGAGGGCCCGCGCCTCGGACATGAACCGATCGATGCCCAGAATCAGGGCCAGCGCGGTGACCGGGAGCGTGCCCAGCGCCGACAGCGTCGCGGCCAGCACGATGAAGCCGCTGCCAGTCACGCCGGCGGCGCCCTTGGAGGTCAGCAGCAGCACCCCGAGCAGCGTCAGCTGGTCCATCAGCGACAGCGGCACGTTGGTCGCCTGGGCGATGAAGACCGCCGCCATGGTCAGGTAGATGGACGTGCCGTCGAGGTTGAATGAATAGCCGGTCGGGATGACCAGGCCGACCACCTGCTTCTCGACGCCCGCCTGCTGCATCTTGCCCATCATCCGCGGCAGCACCGATTCGCTCGATGACGTGCCGAGCACGATGAAGAGCTCCTCGCGGATGTAACGCACGAAACGCCCCACGCTGAAGCCGTGCAGCTTTGCGATCGCGCCCAGCACGGCAAAGATGAAGAACACGCAGGTCGCGTAGAAGCAGGCCATCAGCTTGCCCAGCGAGGCCAGCGATTCCAGCCCATATTGACCGATGGTAAACGCCATCGCGCCGAACGCACCGATCGGAGCCAGCCGCATGATCATGTTGACGATGCGGAACATCACCGCCGCGAACCGATCGATGAACTCGAAAACCGAGCGCGCCCGCTCGCCGACGGTATGCAGGGCAAAACCGAACAGCACCGAGAACATCAGCACCTGCAGGATGTCGCCCTTGGCGAACGCATCGACGATGGTGGTCGGAATCACGTTCAGCAGGAAGTCGGTGACGCTCTGCTGCTCGGCGGCCCTCGCGTACGATTCGACCGATTTGGCATCCAGGTGCGAAACGTCGACGTTCATGCCGGCGCCCGGTTGCACCACATTGACGATCACCAGCCCGACGATCAGCGCGATGGTGCTGACCACCTCGAAGTACAGCAGCGCGAGCGCACCGGTCTTGCCGACCGCCTTCATGTTCTCCATGCCGGCGATGCCGGTCACCACGGTGCAGAAGATGATGGGCGCGATCATCATCTTGATCAGCTTGATGAAGCCGTCGCCGAGCGGCTTGAAATGGGTGGCCGTCTCGGGAAAGTAATGACCGAGAATCACGCCGATCGCGATGGCGATCAGGACCTGGACGTAGAGCGAGCTGTACCAGCGGGTCGGTGCCGCCGGCGTGGCATGAGCGTCAGTAACCATTCCGATCCGCGCCAGTTGTTGTAAGAAGGAGCGCGGTGGAGTCTACATGAGCGCGGGGATTACGCGGTCGCGGAACTAGTGTTGACCCAAATCTGACCACCCCGCGGATCCAGACGCACCAACAGGGCAACCGACCGACTGAACTCCTTGCACTCCACCGGCAAGCGGGCGTCGGCGAAGTAGGCCTTGGCGAGGTCGATCACCGTCGCGGCCGGGCCTTGCATGCCCGGCACCTCGGGCGTGTGCCCGAAGATGCTCACGCGCCAGCTCTGCTTGCGCGCTCCGGCCGAGCGCAGCTCCTTGCAAAAGCGATCCATCAGCAACAGGTCGGAGCTGAGCGTGTTATCGGTGAGGTCGAGCGGCTGATCGTTGGCGACGGCCACGTAACGCAGATGCAGAAGCCCGCCGGCCGGCTGCGTGTCGTCATAGACGCAAACAGCCAAGGCTCCACGCAGCTCGCAAGCAAGCAACATGGATTCTCTGGAAACGCGGAACGCATCGGGCTGAACCACGACTTCTGGCGGCGGCTGGATCATGCGGGGGCGATGATGCCGGGGCCGCGGTGAGTTAAGTTGTGCAGTCGATCACGGAATCAGGCGAACCGACGAGCACTGGCACCTTTGCGCCAAATTTTGTCCCTGGCTGTCATTCTTTGGCGACGGGCGTCTTGGCGACCCCGCCGCTCTTGTCCACTTCCAGATGCGTGGCCCGCACGCCGCCGAAGCTCAGCGAATTGGTGGCGAGAATGACTTCGCGCAGAAAATAGATCAGCCCCATCGCAAGACACGCCAGCGCGATCACGAACGTGATCGCAATCGGTGCATCCAGGTTGATGCCCAGCGAGGAGCTGATGAACAGCGCCGCGACCACCAGCGACACCAGAAAGCCGCAGGTCACCGACAGGCCGATGGCGCGATTGATCAAAGTTGCTCGCTTGGACAGCACTCGCAGCAGCTTGTGGTACTCCTCGGCCTGCTCCGGGCTCGCGTGCACCAGCCGGTCTTCCATGGTGCGCGCCCGATCGATGATGCGACCGACGCGGGTCGCGAGCGCATTCAACGTGGTGCCTACACCCGCCAAAAGAAACACGGGCGCCACGGCCAACTGAATGACCTGCGCCAGGTTCGCGATATGCGGAGCGGTGTTGAGCATGCGGACCTCGGTACCTTGTCCGAGAAGATACCAGCCGTTCGCCCGGCACCGCTAGGCAGTTGCAGCTGCCATTGCAACCTTCCGCGCGGCCGTCGCGTCCAACCCCACGAACACGCAAGGGAGGACGTATGCGATACAAATGGGTGGCCGTGACGAGCATGACACTGCTGCTGGCGAGCCCGCTACTGTGGGCGGACGGCCAGAATATTTCGAAGATCAACGGCTCGATTCGCGTCGAAAGCGGTCGCGAGGTCGGCTCGGTCGAGACCGTCAATGGCTCGATCCGCCTGGAGGACTCGGTGCGGGCCGGCAATATCGAGACCGTCAGCGGCTCGATCGATATTGGCCGCGACTCCACGGTCGAAGACATCGACACGGTCAACGGCGGCGTGACTCTGGACCGCAACACCAAGGCCGACTCGATCGAAGTGGTGAACGGCCGGGTGCGTCTGGACGAGCAGGCCGAAGTGCGCGGCGACGTGACCAACGTGAACGGCAGTATCTCGCTAGCCCGAGGAGCCCGCATCGCTGGCCATCTGGAAAACGTCAATGGCGATATCGAACTGGCCGGCGCGACCGTCGGCAAAGGCATCAAGACCACCAACGGCGACATCGAGATCGGCTCGGGCTCGCGAGTCGACGGCGGCATTCATGTCGAGAAGCCCGACCACATCGGCTTCTTCTCGAACAAGCGCAAGCCCAGGATCACCATCGGTCCGGATGCGGTGGTCAATGGCACGTTGAGATTCGATCGCGAGGTGGAGCTTCGGATCAGCGATCGCGCCAGCGTCGGCAGGATCGTCGGCGCCACCCCGGTCAAAGAGTGATGTAATGAACGCGTCCGTCGCGCAGCTCGCGGCGGACGCGCCCCGCGTGCACCAGATATTCCAGATGCGCCAGCGCCTCGCCGATTGCCAGAAACAAGTGCATGTCCTTCAGCTCGCGCCGGAACATGAAAGGCAGGACTTCGATCGCCACCTTTGGCTCGACGCACAGCGCCGCAAGCTTGTCGAGCTGCTGCACGTGATGACCGGTGAGATCGTCGATCCGCTGCCGCAGGCCACGAAAGGGCACACCGTGCGCTGGCAGCACCAGCGTGTCTTCCGATAGCGCCCGCAGTCGCTGCAGCGATGACAAATACGAGCCCAGTGGATTGGGATCGGCGCTGTGGAACATGTAGCTGATGTTCGAAGAGATCGTCGGCAGCACCTGATCGCCGCTGATCAGCACACGCGCGGTTGGATTGGACAGGCACAAGTGACCTTCGGCATGGCCATCGGTCTCCAGCGCGGTCCACTCGCCCGCTCCCCAATGAATCGATTCTTCATCCGCGATGAAGCGCTCGACGCTCGGCATTCCGCTGGTCATGCGCGCGAAACGATCGGGACGAAACATCGCTCGGATCAGAACCGAATCCGTTACACCGTGCGACTGAAAAAATTGCTCGGCCGCGCTGAACTGCGCTTGCCCCTCGCCGCCCCACATTGCACGCGCCAGCTGGCACGTCCGCCGCGACATGAGCACGGGCACACCCAGGCGTTCCTGCAGCCATCTGGCCAGGCCGATGTGATCCGGGTGAATGTGAGTAATGAATACTGCACGCAACGGTCGCTGCGAGAAATATTCACGCTCGAATACCTCCCACGCGTCCTTTCCGATCGATGCCGCCATCCCCGTGTCGACCACGACGCAGCCATCGTCGGTCTCCAGCAACCACACGTTGATGTGATTCAAATCCAGCGGCAACGGAATTCGCCCCCAGCGCACACCAGGTGCAACTGTCGTGCTGTGGCCGGGTGCGGGTGCAGGCGTGTCGACGTACTGGAGACGACGAGGCGCCGAGGCAAACGCCTCGCCTTCCGCGGTCACCGCCGGCGTCGTGGAAGTATTGGCAGGGTCGGAAACGGTCATCCCGCGTATCATGCGGCCTCCTGGCCGAAAGAGGAAATTCCACCATGCGATTTCGCCCGAGTGCCCCGGCGCGCACTGCCCTGCTCGTTGCCCTCGCCTCGCTGTCCTGCTCCTTGCCGACGTACGCCGCGCCTCGTGACGCCAGGGAAAAAGCGCTGGTCAGCCACGTGACCGCCCACGAGTCAGCCAACATCGAGCTGCTCGAGCAGATCGTCAATGTGAACAGCGGCACCATGAATTTCGCGGGCGTGCGTAATGTCGCCGACATGCTTCGGCCCCGCTTCGAGGCGCTCGGATTCAAGGTCACCTGGGTCGATGGCACGCCCTTCGGTCGCGCCGGCCACCTGATCGCCACTCGCGCGGGCCGGGGCAAGCACGTGCTGCTGATCGGTCACCTCGATACCGTGTTCGAGCCCAATCATCCTTTTCAGCGCTGGCAACGCGTCGATCAGAACATTGCCCGCGGCCCCGGCGCGGCGGACATGAAGGGCGGCATCATCGTCGGCCTCGCGGCGTTGGAAGCGCTGCGCTCGCAGGGACTGCTCGATTCATTGCAATTCACGGTCGTTCTGCATGGCGATGAGGAAGATTCCGGCCGGCCGCTGGAGCTCGCACGTCGCGACATCATCGAAGCCGCCAAAGCGGCGGACATCGCGATCGGTCTGGAAAATGCCTCCAACGATCCGAAGACCGCGGTGACCGCACGCCGCAGCTCGACCGGCTGGGTCGTGAAGGTGAAAGCAAAGAGCTCGCACTCCTCGCAAATCTTCTCCGATGACGTGGGCGCGGGCGCGGCCTATGAGCTCGGTCGCATTCTCAATGGCTTCTATCAGGAGGTCCGCGGCGAAGAGTTCGTCACTTTCAATCCGGGCCTGATCGCCAGCAGTACACAGGTAGACTTCAACAAACAACCGCTCGGCGCCACGCTGTGCGGCAAGAACAATATCGTCGCGCCAGTGGCCATCGCCTCGGGCGATCTGCGCACACTCACTGTGCAACAGCTCGAAGACACTCGCGCCAAGATGCGAAAGGTCGTCGCCGCGAGCTTGCCGCACACGTCGGCGGAAATCGAATTCACCGACAACTATCCTCCCATGGCTCCGACGGACGGCAATCGCGAGCTGCTCTCGATATACGACGGCGTCAGCAAGGATCTCGGCTTCGGCCCTGTAACCGAAGTAAACCCGCGCAATGCCGGCGCCGCGGATATTTCCTTCGCAGCCGACCACGTCGAGATGGCCCTCGACGGGCTCGGGCTGCTGGGCGGCGGCTCCCACACCCCGGACGAGTTCGCCGACCTGCGCACGTACCAGATCCAGACGCAGCGGCTCGCGGTGTTGTTGTACCGGTTGGGGAAGAGGTAAATCCGCCGAGGATACTCTTTTCAGACGACAATTGGACGCGCGCTACCGTAGCGTGAGCGCGCGATCTCTCGGGCCAATCGCCGCAGACCTCGGCGATTCTGGCTGGCGCAACACGCCGACCCGAGGAAACAAATGTCCAGATTGTCGGTCAGCTATACAGCGCTGCTCTCCGACCTGAAGCAGCGTATTCGCAGCGCACGCCTGCGCACTGTACTATCGGTAAACACCGAGCTCATTCTTCTCTACTGGAGCATCGGTCGTGATCTATACGCACGCCAACGCGCGGAAGGATGGGGAGCAAAAGTCATCACGCGCCTTGCGGCCGATCTACGCCGTGCCTTTCCCGACATGACTGGCATCTCGGCTCGAAACCTCGAATATATGCGGTCCTTCGCGGTCGCCTGGCCGGACCGGGAATTTGTGCAACAGGTTGTTGCAAAATTGCCGTGGGGACACAACACGCTTCTACTGCAGGCCCTCAAATCGGAGATCGAACGCGAATGGTACGCGCGGCAGGCCATCGACAACGGCTGGAGTCGCAGCGTTCTCACTCACCAGATCGAGAGCAACTTGTTCGCACGACAAGGCCACGCCCTCACCAACTTCAGGCGCACCTTGCCGGCCACGCAGTCAGAGCTGGCACAACAGCTGATCAAAGACCCTTACAGCTTCGATTTTCTCGCCCTCGGGCCGGACATGATGGAGCGGGACTTGCAGCGCGGCCTCATCGACCATCTGCGAGCGTTGATATTGGAGCTCGGCAAAGGCTTCGCATTCGTTGGCAGTCAATATCCTCTGCAGGTGGGGGATCAGGACTATTTCATCGACCTCCTGTTCTACCACCTGCGGCTGCGCTGCTTCGTGGTCATCGAGCTCAAGGTAGAAGGCTTCAAGCCGGAGTTCGCAGGCAAGATGAATTTCTATCTGTCCGCTGTAGACGACCTGCTGCGCCATCCCGATGATCGACCCTCCATCGGCATCATTCTATGCAAGGGTCGGAACCAGATCGTCGTGGAGTACGCGTTGCGCGATACGAGCAAACCTATGGGGGTCGCTCAGTACCGACTGTCCGCGGCGTTGCCGAAACGCCTGAAGCGCGACCTGCCAACCGCCGAAGATCTGGGACAGGAGTTTCGATCGATGGTGGAGCATTCGCTGCGCGGCCTGACCGGTCGCAACACGAGGCGGACTCCGCGGCGAAAATGAGTCCCTGGATCACACCTCAGGCGCTGTTCATCAGCTGCTCCATCGGCATCATGTCCGGCGACGGCCGTCGGGAGCTGGCGAGGAGGTCGACGATCCGGTCGTCAGTGCGAAGCACGAAGCTGTTGCCGGGCTGCTGTTTCGCATACTTCTTCACGTGCGCGAGCAGGTGAGCCACAGCATCGGCGCTGGTCGCACCAATGGTCTCCGAATCCAGCGCGGCGACCGACAGAGTCAGCAACGGATACTTGCGTTGGCGACCGTCGCGATCGGTGGCGGTGATGGAACGCGCCGACGCGTGCTCGGGTGAATAGAAATTCGCGACCGTCTCCGCGAAGCGGTTCAGGACGTTGACCACGCGCTCCCGGCAGTCGGCCGATCGCATCACGACGAGGAAATCGTCGCCGCCCACGTGACCGATGAAATCCAGCCGCGCCGAGAAATGAGACTTGAGCAGTCCGGCCAGATGCAGAATGACCTGATCGCCCTGCGCATAGCCATACACGTCGTTGTAGGGCTTGAAGGAATCCAGGTCGAAATACGCGACGATGAAACGTTTGCGCGCTTCGAGGAGCTTGTCGATGCTGCTGCGGACCGCGGCATTGCCCGGCAACAGCGTCAGCGGATTGGAATGTTTCGCCGACTGCAGCTGCTGTTCGGTGATCAGGCGCAGCACATCGATGGTCTGGCCCAGGCCGTGATAGCGCCCCTCTTTCGTGATGACGAATTCTTCGGTGAGCCGCGGGCGGCTCTTCTGAGTGACCAGACGGCTGACCTGCTCCAGGCGCAGCTGAGCGTCGATGAGCAGCGTCGGCGTCTCCATCACCGCGGTGATCGGCTTCTTGTTGAAGATCTCCGGATGCAACGGCTTGGCGAGCAGGTCGAACAGGCGCTCACGCCGCACCACGCCGAGCGGCCGGCCTTCCTGCACGACCGGAAACGTCAGCTGTTCGGGATGGTCACGGAACAGATCGGCCACTTCGGTGACACGCATTTCCGGCGGCACCGGCGGTACATACGTCGAGATGTGCTCGGCGAGCAGCGCTGTGTAAGTAACGATGGAACGATCGAGCGACTCCAGCTGCTGCAGCGCCGCCACCGGTGTCGTGCTGGGACGGCCGAAGAAATGCCCTTGCAGGCGATCCAGGCCGAGATCCACCAGCTCGCGGCACTCACGCTCGGTCTCGACTCCCTCGGCGATGACCCGACAGCCCATGGCTCGGCCCATGTCGAGCATGGAACGCACGAACTCCAGCTTGGTGGCGTCGGCATCGATGCCGGTGACGAAATAACGATCGATCTTCACGTAGTCGGGCTTCAGCTCCGACCAGGTGCGCAGGCCCGACGAGCCCGCGCCGAGATCGTCGATGGCGATGGCGCATCCCACCTCGCGCAGGCGCTGCATGGCCGAGCGCAGGCGATCGTAGTCTTCCAGCAGGCTTTCTTCGGTCAGCTCGATGACACAACGATCCATCCGCATGCCGAGATTGTTCGCCAGATCGACGAAGCGCTGGGCGAAATTGGGATGTTCGTAGATGGTATCGGGAGAAACATTGATGAACAGCTGGCCCGACACGCGCGCCGCAACGAAACGTTTGAAGGCATTTTGCATGCACAGGAAGTCGAGCTCGACCTTGAGGCCGGCACGGCGGGCGGCTTCGAACAGATTCTGGGGGGCGTGCAGCCAGCTGTCGGACGGGCCGCGGGTCAGCGCCTCATAGCCGCAAATACCCCGCGAGCGCGGGTCGACGATGGGCTGAAACAGGGTCGTGACACGCCCCTCGCGCATGAGTTCCGCGAGCTCCAGCGCCGATGCATCCAATCGGCGCAATCGCAGCGTCGGCGAGTCGGGACGTGGATCGGACATGCGCGCTCGGACCGGGATCAGCCGGCTTTCCCCTCGATTCCATAGAGCCTCGGAGTTGCCGCAAGTTAAATAGTCGCCGGGCCGGGAACAGAGAACGGCTTCGCATCGATGGCATGACGCCATCGCGGTCTACACCTAACGAAGTGAAATCTGTGACGGAGCGCACATCCGCCCACGAGCCTCGGCCGTCCCTCCCGGGGCGGGAGGGCGGTACCGATGCTCGGTCAACGATGGCTCAACGCTTCATCGCGTCGAAGAATTCGCCGTTGGTCTTGGTGTCCTTCATCTTGTCGATGAGGAACTCGATTGCCGCCAGCTCGTCCATCGGGTGCAGCAGCTTGCGCAGGATCCAGATCTTCTGCAGCTCCTCGGCCGAGGTGATCAATTCCTCGCGGCGGGTGCCGGAGCGATTGATATTCACGGCGGGGAACACGCGTTTCTCCGACACGCGCCGATCCAGATGAATTTCGGAATTACCGGTGCCCTTGAACTCTTCGTAAATCACGTCGTCCATGCGCGAGCCGGTATCGATCAGCGCCGTCGCGAGAATGGTCAACGAGCCACCCTCTTCGATGTTGCGGGCGGCACCGAAGAAGCGCTTCGGCCGCTGCAAGGCATTGGCATCGACACCGCCGGTGAGCACCTTGCCGGAGCTCGGCACCACGGTGTTGTAAGCACGCGCGAGGCGGGTAATCGAGTCAAGCAAAATCACCACGTCGCGCTTGTGCTCGACCAGGCGCTTGGCCTTTTCGATCACCATTTCCGCGACCTGCACGTGACGCGTAGCCGGCTCGTCGAACGTGGAGGACACCACTTCGCCACGCACCGTCCGCGCCATTTCCGTCACTTCTTCCGGACGCTCATCGATCAGCAGCACGATCAGATAGACATCGGGATGATTGGAGGTGATGGAGCTGGCAATGTTCTGCAGCAGCATCGTCTTACCCGCCTTGGGCGGGGAGATGATCAGGCCGCGCTGACCTTTGCCGATCGGCGCCACCAGATCGATGATGCGCGCCGTCAGGTCCTCGCTCGAGCCGTTGCCGCGCTCCAGCTTGAAGCGCTTCGTCGGATGCAGGGGGGTCAGATTCTCGAACAGCACCTTGTGCTTGGCGCCTTCCGGAGAATCGAAATTGATCTCGCCCACTTTGAGCAGCGCGAAGTAGCGCTCGCCGTCCTTGGGCGGACGGATCAGGCCGGAGATCGAGTCGCCGGTGCGCAGATTGAAGCGGCGGATCTGACTGGGGCTGACGTAGATGTCGTCGGGTCCGGCGAGATAGGAGCTGTCGGCGGAGCGCAGGAAGCCGAAGCCGTCCTGCAGGATCTCCAGCACGCCGTCGCCGTAGATGTCCTCGCCGCTGCGCGCGTGCGCCTTGAGGATGGAGAAGATAATGTCCTGCTTGCGCGAACGGGCCAGATTCTCCAGCCCCATCTTCTGCGCGATCTCCACCAGCTCCGGCACCGGCTTCAGCTTCAGCTGAGTCAGGTTCATCGACTGGCGGGAGGCGGCGAGCTCCGCGGGGGAGATTACGCCGACATCGTCGCCGTCGAACGCGTCGTCGACCGGCAAGTCATCGTGCTGCGGCCCTTCCCCGCGATGATCGCCATTGCCCCCGCGGTTGCCGCGATTGCCGCGGTTGCCGTCGTTGTTGCCGCGATTGGAGCGGCCGCCGCCGCCACCCTTGTTGCCCGGGCGGTTCCGGGCCTGATTGCCGAGATAGCCTCTCACAGTTTGCTGTCCAGAAATGCGGTCAGGTCTGATTTACGGAGGGCTCCCACCTTCTGGCCTTCGACCTGACCGTTCTTGAAGAGAATCAGGGTGGGAATACCGCGCACGTTGAAGCGCTGCGGCGTCTTGGGGTTCTTGTCGATGTCGAGCTTGGCGATCGTGACCTTCTCTTTATATTCGGTCGCGATTTCGTTCAGCATGGGCGCGATCATCTTGCAGGGTCCGCACCATTCCGCCCAGAAGTCCAGCAGGACCGGGCCCTTGGCCTTGACGACGTCCTCTTCGAAGCTGGCGTCGGTGACATGCACAATCGTCTCGCTGCTCACCAGAAACTCTCCTGGAATGGCTGTGGTGATGGATGGAATGGACCGGTGTTGTGGGATTTGAAGCGACTCAAACCTTCGGTTCGGTCATGCGTGTGAATGTGGGCGGCGCGCGCCGTATGGGCCGGCGGAAATGACCGGGTGACTTGAGCGTGTCCGGTCGGGCACAATGCCCGGGCCTACTGCCATGAGTAGTGCGTGGGTTGCCTTGGGCCGATCTCCATACGAAGGCCGCGTGAATGCTTGCGAAAACTCTGTGTGAGCGGTGCTCGTGCTCGATGTAAGCCAGTCTGCTAAAGCTAAAGCCAGTTACTCGCCCCATCCGGTCGAGTGTCCGCTTGAGTATCCCCCTGAGCACCCTCATGAGTATCGAATGAGATACTCCAACAAGGGCTACATCTTCGAGGGGCTTGGAGCCAGTGCTCCGTTCGGGGCAGGTGCGGATGAGTCCGCTTCGTTGAGGCTTATTAAAACCGGGCGCCTGGCAATTTGCAAGCGCCCTCCACGTCAATTCCAACAGGTAATCCATATCGAATGGCTGATTCGCACTTAACCGAGCTGTCCTTCTCGAGCCTGCATCTGCCGGAAGCTCTGCAGAAAGGTCTGGCCGACGCCTCGTTCGAGCGTTGCACGCCCATCCAGGCACAAACCCTGCCCCATGCTCTAGCCGGTCTCGATGTGGCCGGACAGGCGCAGACGGGAACGGGAAAAACCGCGGCTTTTCTAGTTGCGATGTACGCGCGCCTGATACGCGAGCCTGCACCGCCCTCGCGCAGCTTGAACGCACCGCGGGCTTTGATCATCGCCCCAACGCGTGAGCTTGCTGTCCAGATCCATCGCGATGCCGAGGTGCTCGGCTCGCACACGGGCCTGCAACTCGGCCTCGCCTTCGGCGGCGTCGATTACGAAAAGCAGAAGCATCACCTCGAGCGCGGCGTAGACATCCTGATGGGCACGCCCGGCCGCATCATCGACTTCGTCAAGCAAAAGGTCATCGACCTGCGCTCGGTGCAGGTGCTGGTGCTGGATGAGGCCGATCGCATGTTCGATCTCGGCTTCATCAGTGATATCCGCTACATATTGAGGCGCCTGCCCGATCCTCAAGCCCGCCTCAACATGTTGTTCTCGGCGACGCTCTCACATCGCGTGCTCGAGCTCGCCTACGAGCACATGAACGAGCCGACCCTGGTGCGGATCGAGCCGGACAAAATGACCGTGGACCGGGTCCGTCAGGTGATCTATTACCCCTCCAACGATGAGAAGCCGCGCCTGCTGGTCGGCCTGCTCAAGCACATGGACCCGCGTCGCAGTATGGTGTTCGTGAACACGCGGCGCGCGGCCGAGGAAATCGAAGGGCTGTTGCGGAGCAATGGGATCAATGCCGAAGCGATTTCCGGCGACGTGCCTCAACGCAAGCGCCTACGAATGCTGCGTGATTTCCATGAAGGCACGCTGGCGGTTCTGATCGGCACGGACGTCGCTTCGCGCGGCTTGCACATCCCCGATGTGAGCCACGTGTTCAACTACGATCTGCCGCAGGATCCCGAAGACTACGTTCATCGCATCGGGCGCACCGCGCGCGCGGGTACCGAAGGCGATGCCATCAGCTTCGGCTGCGAGGAGTACGTGATTTCCCTGCCGGACATCGAGGCGTACATCGGCCGCAAGCTGCCGGTTGCAGCCGTTGCAACCGACATGCTTCCGGAGATCGTCGCGCCCGCGCCGCTGCCGAGACGTCATTTCGGTGGTGGTGGCCGCGGCAAGCCTGGCCGCGGCGGCGGCGGCGGCGGTGGTCGCGGCGGTCGTGGTGATCGTCGTCGAAGCGGTGGTGGCGGTGGTCATTCATCATCTCGCCCGCCCGCAACGGAAGCGCCCGCGGCGGCGGTATCCGCCGAAGCCGAAGCAAGTACGAACGACACCAACGGCGAAACCGCGCACGAGGCACCCCCTAGAAAGAGGCGCCGTCGACGTCGTAGCAAACGTTCGAACAGCGCCGACCCCGGTAGCCCACCGGCGCCAGAACCGACCTGATCGTCGAGCGGATGAGGGACGGCGAGCTGAGCCGAGTTATCTGGCAGGCTCGCCGAGCAGATGGCTCACGGCTTCAACCGACATGAACTCCGTGACGTCTCTCTTTTCCATCCCGGAGTCCGGCTTGGAGATCGCAAAGATGTGCGCGATGCCGTGCTTGTGCGCGGCGCGCAGCACCGAAGGACTGTCATCGACGAATAATGTCCGTCGCGGGTCGAAATCCAGGGCCGCTTCGAGCTGCTGCCAGAACGACGGATGTTCCTTCGGCACCCCGAAGCTGTGCGAGCTGAACACCACGTCGAAGTAGTTCAGCAGGCCCGTCTGGGTCGCCTTCACCTTCAATGAATCACGATGCGCGTTGGTGACCAGCGCGACCCGCACGTTCTTCTCTCGTAGAGCGCGCAGGAACTCCTCCGCGCCCGGCAGAAACTTCACGTGCTCGCGCACCTCACGCTTCATCCCGGCAATATCCAACGACAGCGCGCGCGTCCAGAAATCCGTGCAGTACCAGTCCAGCGTGCCCTGCCGATCCGCGAACATCGGGCGCAATGCCTCGCGCGCTTCTTCCAGCGTCAGCCCGTGCTTGGCGGCGTAGCGCTCCGGAACCAGATCCAGCCAGAAATAATTGTCAAATCGCAGGTCCAGCAGCGTGCCGTCCATGTCCAGCAACACAGTGTCGATAGCCTGCCAGTCCGGCAACGTGGCTACGGCTCGGGCTGCGGAAACCATGGAGGGGCTCAAGCGCAATTCTCGGTTCGTGGTGACGGCGGGTGGCCTATGATAGGGCAACCTGTGGAGCAGCTTGAGTAGGCAATGTCGGGGGTCGAAGGTTAATGCAATTGGGTTGGGGCGCACTGGTACTGCTCGTGATCGCTGGCGCGGCGATCTGGTTCCTGCAGGACAGCCTGGCGGCCCGTGAGCGTGCCAACGAGGCGGCCTTGGAAGCCTGCCGGCGCCTGAGCCTGAAACTCCTGGACGGCACTGTCGCGTTTGCGCGACTGTCGTTCGTGCGCGAGCAGGGCCAGCTGACCATCCGCAGAACGTACGTGTTCGATTACACCGCCAACAGTATCGAGCGCCGCCAGGGATTCGTCATATTGCTCGGCCGGCGGGTCGAGTCAGTGGGTTACGCACCCGGTGAAGAGCGGCGCAGCCAACCGCAGGCGCCCTCGGTTTCGCTCTCCGCGACATTCGCTCCGCCGCCGTCCGCTGAACCCCCCGCGGGCCCTGAATCGCCCAACGTTCCGGCTGAGAGCGCGCAGGTTTTCGATCTCGCGGACTGGCGTGCGCGCCGGCGCGGGGCCGACCAACAGCAACCGCCCTCACAGCGCCGCACGGGCGCGACCGACCATGGCAACGGTCAGGATCACCATCACTAGTGCGCACTTGCGCTAAAGTACGCGCCGATGAGCGAAGCGGAAAACAACGTCGAGACCGAGACTTTCCGTCGCCTGGAGCGGCTGCGGGAGTTACGCATCGAGCATCGCGACCTGGACGACGTGATCCACCGGTTGCAGATGGACCTGTACGTCAACGAAGTGCAACTGCGGCGGCTCAAGAAACGAAAGCTGATGCTCAAGGACCAGATCGCTCGCCTGGAAAGCGAGCTGATCCCCGACCTCAACGCCTGATCCTTACTCATGCAGGAATTGCTGCATAACGCAGGCCTGGCTCTGGAAGGCCTGCTGGTTCCCTCATCGCTGCTGCAGCTGGCCGCGATCGCGATCGCCATTCTGGTCGCCTGGTGGTTCGGCCGGCAGGTGCGCAATACCGAGCGCGGCAAGCTCGCGCTGGTGCAAACCGGCTTCCAGGCGCGCCTGACCGAAGCGCTGATGATCACCAGCCCGCACCTGGCGGCACTGGTGTTGATCGCGGCATTCGGCGGCGTACTGCATGCGCTGAACGCCAACAGCAGGATGGTGGACCTGGCGATCACGCTCTCCGGCCTGCTGCTGCTGATCCGCTTCGCCGTCTATGTGGTGCGCGTGTCGCTCGGCAACCGCACCAAGGGCTGGGGCAACATCATCACCTTCTCGATCTGGAGCCTGCTGGCGCTGCACGTGCTGGGCTGGTTCGATCCGCTGGTGCAGGCGTTCGACAGCGTCGGCATCAATGCCGGCAATCGGCGCATCACGCTCTGGTCGGTGATCAAGATCCTGTTCACCGTCGGCGCGTTCATCCTGGTGGCGGTGTGGATTGCGCGCTGGTTCGAGCGGCGGCTCATGTCCATGCAGGGCCTCGCGCTCAGCATGCGGATCGGCATCGCGAAGTTCGCGCAGGCGTTCCTGATCGGCCTGTCGATTCTGCTGGGCCTGAATGCCGCCGGCCTGGATCTCACCACGCTGAACATTTTCACCGGCGCGATCGGTATCGGCCTGGGCTTCGGCCTGCAAGCCATCGCGGCGAACTTCGTCAGCGGCTTCGTGCTGCTGATGGATCGTTCCATCAAGCCCGGCGACGTGATCAGTTTCACCGGCACGACCGGCACCAGCACCGAGGGTTTCGGCTGGGTGCAGGAGTTGCGCGGCCGTTACGTCGTGGTGCGCGACCGCGACGGTGTCGAGACCCTGGTGCCGAATCAGAATCTGATCACCAATCCGGTGATCAACTGGAGCTACACGGATCCGCGCGTTCGACTCAAGCTGCCGGTTCGGGTGAGCTACAAGTGCGATCCGGAGCAGGCGCTGGCGCTCCTGCTCAAGGCTGCCGAGGATCATGCCCGCATCCTGCGCGACCCCAAGCCGGTGTCGCGCATGATGGGTTTCAACGATTACGGCTTCGACCTGGAGCTGCGCTTCTGGATCGCCGATCCGCAGGAAGGCGTGAACAACGTGCGCTCGGACGTGAACCGCGCGATCTGGCGCTTGTTCAAGGAGAACGGCATCGTCATCCCGGTCGCCCAGCGCGAAGTCATCCTCGAAATGCGCGAGCGCGGTCCGGCCGCGCTCGACGATTGATCATGACGCTCGAGAATGAGCTGGGCATTCCGCCAGAAGCCATCGACCTGCGCTTCATCCGCTCCGGCGGTCCCGGCGGACAGAACGTCAACAAGGTCGCCACCGCAGCTCAGCTCCGTTGTGACTTGAAGTTGTGGCCCGCCTTGCCCGAGCGCGTTCGCGCTCGCCTGCGCACCCTCGCCGGCCGCCGCCTCACCGCCGACGATGTCATCGTCATCAGTGCGCAGCGCTTCCGCACGCAGGAACATAACAAACGCGATGCATTGGAACGGTTGGGCGAAATGGTTGCCCAGGCACGCATCGAGCCACGCGTCCGCAAGGCCACCAAGCCCACCCGGGCGTCGAAGGAACGACGGCTGGAAGGCAAGCAGAAGCGCAGCCAGGTGAAGAAAGGCCGGAAGGTCACGCACGACTGGTAGGACGCGTACCGTCGTCAGGGCTCGATCAGCCCGATCGTTACGTAGGTACTACGCACTTCTATCAAATTGATCTCGCCGCCCGTGGCCGTTAATACCGCGTCATGAATACGCGGACCACAAGGCTGCATCTCGCGTCGGGATTTTCGCTGTCGTGCGTCGTGCCCGTGCTCAACGAAGCGGCGGGCATTGCCAGCTTCCTGCGCCGGTTGCATCACATCATGGTCAGCATCACGCCGCGCGTGGAGATCGTAGTCGTCAACGACGGCAGTACCGACAACTCCGCCGCCGAGATTCTGCGGTGCGCCGACGCTTGCAGGATCCACTATGTCGAGCTGTCGCGCCGTTTCGGCAAGGAGTTCGCGCTGCAGGCCGGCATCGACGTCGCCGGCGGCGATTGTGTTTGTCTCATCGACGGTGACGGTGAGCAACCGATGGAACTGATTCCCGAGATGGTGGAGCGGTGGCGCGCCGGTATCGACATGGTCTACACCGTGCGTCGCTTCGATGAGGCCGAGACCTGGCCGAAAAGCATCGCGCGCGCACTGGTTCATCGGCTGTTGGCCTCGCGCAGCGGGCCGGAGATCCCGGTCGGCGCCGGCGATTTCCGGGTGCTGGATCGGAAGATCGTCCAGATGCTGCGGGCCATGCCGGAACGCACCCGCTTCATGAAGGGCTTGTACTCCTGGGGTGGCTTCAGCAGCGAAGCCATTCCGTACGACCATGGGCGTCGCACCAGCGGCACCAGCAAATACACCTGGCGAACGCTCGCCGGACTGGCAGTGTGCGGCATTACGGCATTTTCCACTGCACCGCTGCGACTCGTTTCGCTACTCGGTCTGCTCACAGCGCTCGCGGCTGTTCTGCTGGGCTTGTGGATCGTGTTCGAAAAAATCTTCCTGGGTCAGCCCATCCCCGGCTTCGCGACCCTGGCCGCATCCATCCTGTTGCTGTCGGGAATCCAGCTGATCGCTCTGGGCATCGTCGGCGAGTACGTCGGCAGAATCTTCGAGGAGGTCAAGGGACGACCGCTGTATGTCGTCGCCCGCGAGTTGAATCGCGGTGCGTTGCTGGAGTCGGTGCAGGAAGGCAGTCGGGCATGAGCCTGCGCCGCTACGCCCGCTTCGTGGTCGTGGGCGGCACAGCGGGCGCGATTCATTTCACCACGGCGACCGCCTTTGCATCCCTCGCGAAGTGGGCGCCGCAATGGGCGAACGTAGCGGGCTATGTAGTTGCCCTGCTGACCAGCTATCTGGGGCAGTCACTCTGGACGTTCTCGCGAAAGCAGCTGAGTCTGTTGAGTTTCGCCCGCTTCACGGCCACTTCTCTCAGCAGCTTCGCACTCAACGTCGCGATGTACGGCGCCCTGCTGCGCTGGACGCAACTGGATTATCGGATTGCGCTGTTGCTGGTGATCGGAACGGTCGCGGTCGTGAGTTTTCTCGGCATGAATCATTGGGTGTTCGCCATGAGGCGCTCCAGCCCATGAGCGCCCCGCGCGGCACGGAATAACAACAATGGAAACACTGCGCGACTATCAGAGAGAGCGCACGCTCCCCTGGCCATCGAGCTTGCCGGCCGCGACCGCGGTCTGCCTGCTCCTCCATCTTGCGCTGTGGGCGTACATGCCAGTGCTTGGCGGAGCCGAGCCGCCGTCCGACAACGTCGAGGAGCTGCAGTGGTCTTCGCAGCTCGCCTGGGGATACCAGAAGCACCCGCCCATGCCGTCGTGGATCATCCATGCCTTCACGCGGATTTTCCCATCGACGATTACGCTGACTTACGCGTTGGGCGCGCTGCAAGTGGGGCTGATGTTCGGCTTCGCGTGGCTGCTTGGGCGGCAATTGCTGGGCGCGCGACGGGCGGCTGTCGGCATGTTGATGATCGCGTGCATCACGTTCTATACCCACCGTCTGCATTACACCAATCACAACACGGCAATGTTGGTTGCCACCGCGGCTGCCGCGCTGTGCGCATGGAACGCACATCGCAGTCGAGAGCTGCGCTGGTGGCTGGCGCTTGGGGTGTGCTGGGGACTGGGCATGCTCAGCAAATACCAGATGGTCGTGACCATCGTCTGCAATCTGGCATTTCTTTGGACCCGGCGTCCGATGCAGCTGCCCCGGCTCGTTCATGGCAGTGCGCTCGCCGGCATCATCGCCTTGCTTTTGTTCGCTCCCCACTGGCAGTGGGTCTCCCAAAACGGCATGGAAACCGTCCAGTACGCGATGAGGTACGTCGAGGCAGAAGACACCGTCATGAGTCGGCTGCTGCGGATCGTGAGTTTTTCCGCCGATCAGGCACTGCGTCTGCTACCGATATTCATCTGGTTGCTGGCCGTGCGAGGAATATCACGCCGTTATCACCCCGCCGTGACCACGGTTGCGACCGAGGGCCACGTTCAGGGCGATGCCGCCGCGTTTCTCGCGATCCATGCGTTCGGGCCGCTGCTCATGATGATCGCCCTGTGCTTGCTCGCAGGGCTCGGGCTGGGGATGCATTGGGGCACGCCGTTCTTATGGGCGCTACCGTTGTGGTATCTCGGGACTGGCGCCGGAACGCGCTTCGCCAGTCAGTCGACTCGCGCATTGCTGCTCGGATTCCTCACGATTCAGGCGCTGTCGGTGGCGGAGTACATGCTGAGAAGGCTGTAAGCCAGACCAGTACTCAGAAGCGCTCGAACCTCCCATTGCGATAGACGAACAATCGATCGGTCAGCGAATACGGCCCGTCGGCCGCGGTCTTTCTGGCCAGCTCGCGGAGTTTCTTTACGCCTTCCTGGTTTTCAGAACCCGTGAACAACAGCACATCGCGCGTCGGGACCGCGATGACGATTTCTCCGTCGACGCCGAGCTTCTCACTGTTCCAGATCTCATCGAGCAACAGCAGGCTCGGAACATAGTCGCTGCCGGCGGTCATCATGGAAACGAGCGGACCGTTGACTGCCTCGGGCTCCGGCAGGATTCGACGCAGGTTTTGGACCGCCAGCGCCCGCAGCTCGTCTTTCCGTATGCCCGCTTTCCGCAGGTCCTCCGGACCGAAGTAACGAATGTTCTGCGGCGTGTCTTCGGCGTAGACGATGACGAGATCCTGGTTCAGCTCTTCGATGACCTGCTCCGCCGTGGCAGCTGCGCCGCGAGCCTTGGCGGCACGTTTCACTTGTTTGGACCAGCCGCGATCCTTGATCACCGGCACGATCTGCTGCGGATTCAGCGAACCGGATTGCCGGGCGCTCTCGGCCATGGATTGAACATACCGCGTGACGATCTCGGTCTGCTGCCCGGGGTTGCGCGAATATTCGTCATAGGCGTTGTCCAGAAACACCGCTGCTGCCTCCGTGCCAGCGCCTTTGACTTGCAGATGCAACGGCTCCGCCACCGTGATGACATGAGTCGGCAGTGCCGCCACCAACGCTTTCCTGAATTCTTCAGTGAACTGCGCCGGTGACAACAACTCCGCAGCGGCATGCACGCCCAACGCGAGCAGACAGACCATCCATCCCAGGCTTCGCTTCATCTTTGATCTCTCGACCATGCGTCCTGCCCGCTACAGCGCGACCGCAATCCCGAGGCGCCACTGCGCATCCAGCTTGCGATTGTAATCGAGCAGGCTCTCGCCATAGCCGTTGAAGTACTGCAGCATCAGCCAGCCAGTGAGGTCGCCACCGCTCAGCTTGGACAGCGGATAGGAAAAATTCAGCTCCATGCTGCCGAAGGTGCTCCGCTTGCCCTTGCGCAGAGTGGTCCAGAAATCGAGACCGCCCTTGGCGCCGAAGCCGAACATCCAGTCGACGTAGCCGCGATAGTCGGCAATGTCGGGATTCTCGTCGGCCGAAATGTAGTTGTGGATCAACGGCGCGGCGAAGAAACGCAGTCCGGCCGGATCGCCGAACGTCAGTGCCGGGCGTATATACGCCATGTTGAAGCTGCGGGAGTCCGCGCCGTCCTTGCCGTTGGATTCGTGACCGAGGCCGCCCTCGACCCCGAGCCGCAGCTGGCCGTCGAAGAATCGCGCGAGGTCGTAGTTTGCAAAGAACAGACGCGGCCGGTAACTGGAATCGCGGAACGGTTTGGACAGCTCGTTCAAGTCCCACAGCGAAGTCTGCGAGTACGACAGATACAGATCATCCAGCCACGGCAAGCGCCTGGCGAGTGGACCGTTGGCATCGAACAGCTGATACCGCAAGCTGATCTGGAACTTCGCATTCAAGCCGCCGTCGCCGCCAACGATGATGTAAACCGGTTCGTAAACCGACACGGCGAGCGGGGGCGGCTTGTCGACCAGCGCGGTGGTGTAGGTCTGTTTCGGCGGCTCGGGAGGACGCGCGGCCTGGGTGCCCGCGATGGCACCGGTGTTGCTCGTGGCAGGAAGAATTTGCAAAGCGACCGAGTTCGACGCGACCCCGGTCGGCACCAGGGTTGCGATGCCTTCGACGTTCGCCGGCAATGCCCCGTGCAACTTCATCCGTGTGAAAGCGCCGGACGCCACTTCGATGCGTCCGGAGCGATCCGGTGTCATCTCGATGACCGACAGCCCGGTCGGCGTTTCAAAGCGCACGTGCACCGTCTCGGGCAACTCCACGACCAGTGGCTGTGGATCGCTGTTGGTCAGAGTCAGGTCGAGCTCCAGCGGAGTGGCCGAGACGACCTGAGCATGCGGTGTGGAAAGAATGATGTCGGCGTGCGCGCTGCAGGCGATGAGGGCTGCGAGCGCGGGCAACAGCTTGGAAATATTCATGACAGGGACGACTGCGAGCAGGCGATTGGCCGAAGCCTACCCGGCCGGGATCGATCCGGCCAGCGTTGCCGACTCGCTGGCCACGGGCTGGCAACCGCCTACGTCAGCGGTGCGTAACCTGCAGCACGCTGTTCCGGATCTGCTCGTGCAACACCAGCTGGGCATCATCAGCCACTGCCGGCAGCATGTCGGTGTAGGTCAGGCGCCCCTCCGCATTCACACCGAGCACATTGCGTGAGCGCAGCAGATCGATGAAGTTCTTGAACAGCGTCTTGTCGAAGAACTCCGGCGAGTTGAGCTCGTAGAGCAGCGACATCCGCTGCGCCATGAGCTGGCATTGCGATTCGAGCGCGTCCTGACTGATGCGGCCGCTGCCATGTTTCAACAGCACGGCGATCACCAGATAGTAACGTTCGATGATCTGGACCGTGACCTGCGCCAGGTTCGACAGCTGCACGGCTTCGGCCGAGCCCGTCGGCGGACGCCGCCACTGCGCCCCCGCTTCCACCGATTCGAGCAGGCCATGGTTGGCCAGATCGTCCAGCGTCTCCAGCGTGACTGCGCTGATCTCCTCTTCGGTCCAGCGCAGGAACAACTCGTCGCGCACATAGGGATAGATGCGCCACATCAGGCGCTGGATGTCTTCGGTGCGCATGGTGCGATTGTTCAGAAAGCAGCACGCGATCAGCGACGGCAACGCCATCAGGTGCAGCACGTTGTTACGGAAGTAGGTCATGAGCACGGAGTTCTCCTCCGTCATCTGCATGACATCCCCGAGCTGATGTTTGAGCCGCTGAATCACGCCCATGCGTTCGCCATGGCGCACGATGGACGCGCCATCGCTCTCGGTGACCCAGATCAGCGGCGAGTATGGGGCCTGTCGCAGCAACGACGCATACAGCTCCAACTGCCGCGCCAGGTCGCTCTCCAACATTGACTGTTTCGGGGTTGCGAGCAAGGCGGTAGCAATCAAGTTCATCGGCGCGACGCAGGCGGCGCTGTTGATGTTGGTCATGATGCGCGAGGCGAGCTCGTCGACCGCCTGAGGCAGCCANGATGGCCGCTCCACTTTCTCCACCAGATGACGACTNTCNGGATCGTGACGCTTCAGGAGCTCGTTGAGNTGGATCGCNTCGCCGAAGCTCACATGCACCTTGCCAAAGCGCTTTCGCAACGCCGGCAACGTACGCACCANGGTGAAGATGGATTCCTTTTCCTTGGGCTTGCCGAGCATCTCGTTGACGTAGGTCTTGCCTTCGATCAGGCGCTCGTAGCCGAAGTACACCGGCAGGAACACGATGGGCCGCCGCGGGTCCCGCAAGTAGCTGCGCAAAGTCATCGACAGCATGCCGGTCTTGGGTTGTAACAGCCGACCGGTGCGACTGCGCCCGCCTTCGATGAAATATTCGATGGAATGGCCGCGCGCCATCATCAGGCCCAGGTATTTCATGAATACCATGGTGTACAGCGCATTGCCCTTGAAGCTGCGGCGCATGAAGAAGGCGCCGCCCTTGCGCAGGAAGCGCCCGACGCCGGCCATGTTCAAGTTGATGCCGGCCGCGATGTGCGGAATCGCGTAGCCCTTGTAATAGATGACGTAGGACAACAGCAGATAATCGATGTGACTGCGGTGACACGGCACGTAGATCACTTCGTTGCCGTCGATCACCTTCTGCAATTGTTCGACGTGATGCAGCTCGACGCCATCGTACAGACGCGTCCAGAACCAGCTCAGCCCCTTGGCCATGAACGCAACGAAGATGTGCGAATAGTTGGCGGCAATCTCCCAGACGTAGTTCTGAGCCAGCTTCAGGGCTTCGCGCCGGGAGATCTTCTTGGAACGCATCTCGTCGGCCATCGCACGGCGCACGGCGGCCGCACGCAGCACTTGCGTTGCCATGGTGCGTCGATGCGAGAGATCGGGCCCGATCGCCGCGGCACGCTGGCGCGCCAGATTGAGCCGCAACGTCCGAGTGAGACGTCGGACGGCGCGCGCCTTATCGGTGCCTTCGTTCACAGCCACGCGCAACGACACCGGCTCGCCAAACTGAACGAACAGATTGCGGCCGTTCACCATCGCCGACAGCAACCGGCGGAAGCGTCCGACGCGCTCCCAGTTCTCGGACAGCAGGATGCGCAGCCACGAGTCCTTGCGATTCGGCGCGCGCCCCCACAACACGGTGACCGGAACGAGATCGACATCGAGCGTGGGATCGTCGAACGCCGCGGCGACCAGCGAGCGCATCGACTCGGAAATACGATAGTCGGTGCGATCGCCCCAGAAGCCCGCACGCCGTTGCAGAAACAGCACCGACTCCGACGGCAGGGGCTTCTTCAAAGCCTGCGTGGGCGCCGGCAAGCCATGCGCGGCGCAGACCTTTTCCAGCACGACCAGATCGGCGATCGCGGACTCGTTCAACACATAGCAGATCGGGCGTTCCCGCTGTGCGTAGCGAGCCCGCAAATCCTCCGGCAGTACATGCGGACGCGCCCACATGGAAACGGGCGCGCGCAACAAGCCCAGCCAGAGTCTGTCGAATCCGGAAAAGTCGGCCATCGTTGGGGTTGCGCCGCGCTATTCGGCGGTCTGGTTCTCGTTTTGTTCGAGGGCGCGGTCGATCGCTGCCTTGTGCTGCTGAACCTGGCCTTCGACGGCACGCGCCTTGTCGACGGCGCCGGCCATCTCGCCGAATGCCGTGTCCGCCACCGGCGGCGGTTCGGAGGATTGCTGCCCGGAACCGCAGGCGGCGAGTAACGTCGCCACGAGCGCCAGCGGCACCAGGCTGCTATTCCTGCTCTTCTTGGTCATGGGGAAACTCCTGTCGTTCCAACCCCGCCACGGTTCGGTCGCGAATATTAGCAGGAGCGCCGATTCAAGCGCTGGTCGTCACTCGCCGCAGGAAGTTGTCCAGCAATGCGCACACTTCGGTCAGGTTGGCCGTCAGGCGGTGATCCGAATCGAGGATATGCAACGCGCTCTTGTACTGGCGCGCATAGCGAATGCTGTTCTCCACCGGAACGATGTCGTCGTTCCAGCCGTGCACGATATCCACGGGACACGCCGGCGGCGCGGGCGTGTATTTTTCATAGCCCGGCATGAAGAATGCGGGCGCAAGCAGGAACAAGCCGCGCGTCAGCACCTGCGTCGAAACTGTCGTGCACACATGCGCGCCGAGGCTCGAGCCGACCAGCAGCAGCTCGCCCGGCAACTTCTTGCACACTTCGAGCAGCTTGGCGACGCGCACGGCCGGGTCGGCCATGCCGCGATAATCCACCGACTCCACCGTCAGACCGTGTTTTCTCGCAACCTCGGCCATGGCGACGATCTTCGTGCCCCAGGGATCGCCGTCCTGACCATGCGAGAACACGATGTATTGCTGGCTCACTAAAACAGCTCCCCGGGATTGTTGACCGCCTCGCCCTCGGGCGTCGGTCGTTTGTTGAAATCGTAGCGGCTCGGATCGGCCAGATGCGAGAGCGTCACGTTGCGCAGACTGGAGAAGATCGACTCGGTGCGGCCGGGGTACTGACGCTCCCATTCGCGCAGCATCTTCTTGATCTCCACGCGTTGCATGTTTTCCTGCGAGCCGCACAGCGAGCACGGAATCAACGGAAACTCGCGGGCGCGCGCATAGCGCTCGATGTCCTGTTCGGCGACATAGGCGAGCGGCCGGATCACGATGTGACGACCGTCTTCGGAATGCAGCTTCGGCGGCATGGCCTTCAACTTGCCGCCGAAGAACATGTTCAGGAACAACGTCTCGATGATGTCGTCACGATGATGGCCGAGCGCGATCTTGGTGATGCCGTGATCCGCCGCGAACCGATACAAGGCGCCGCGGCGCAGCCGCGAGCACAGGCCGCACATGGTCTTGCCCTCGGGAATGACGCGCTTCACGACGCTGTAGGTGTCCTGCTCGATGATATGAAACGGGATGCCGAGCGCCTTCAGGTACTCCGGCAGCACATGCTCGGGAAAGCCCGGCTGCTTCTGATCCAGATTCACGGCGATCAGCTCGAAGTGCACCGGCGCGCTGCGCTGGAGCGACATGAGGATGTCGAGGAGGGTGTAGGAATCCTTGCCGCCCGACAGGCACACCATGACCCTGTCGCCCGCCTCGATCATGCGGAAATCTTCGATGGCCTTGCCGGCGAGGCTGCGCAGCCGCGCTTGCAGGCGTTTGAAGTTGTTCGAGTAGTCGGGAACGGCGGACATGCTCAGGGTTCCAGGTATTTGCCTTCGATATAGCGCAACCAGGCAGCGGCGGACAGCGGCTTGCCGGTGGCATTGCGGATCAGGTCGGGCGTGCTCACGCTCGCGGCGAGCGAGTGCACATTCTGCCGCAACCAGTCGAATAATCCCCCGAATTGACCGGCGGCGATCTCCTCATCGAGCTGCGGGCGCTCCGAACGCAGGCTCTCGTACAACTGGCCGGCGATCACCGCGCCGATGGCGTACGAAGGGAAATACCCGAACGAGCCCACCGCCCAATGCACGTCCTGCAGGCAGCCTTCGGCATCGTTCGCCGGCCGCACGCCCAGCCGGTCGCCCATGCGGGTATTCCAGGCTTCGGGCAGGTCGCGAATCTTCAGCTCGCCGTTGAGGATCTCCTGCTCCAGCTCATAGCGCAGCAGGATGTGCACCGGGTAGGTCACCTCGTCGGCATCGACGCGGATCAGGCTGCGACGAACCCTCGTCAGCAGCCGATACAGGTTCTCCACTTCCCACTCCGGCCCGCTGACCCCGAACGTCTTCTCCATCAGCGGCTGCAGGTAGCGCAGGAAGGGGCGATTCCGGCAGATCAGCATCTCGAGCAGCAGCGACTGACTTTCCTGCACGGCCATGCCGCGATCCCGCCCCACCGGCTGACCGCGCCAGGCTTCGGGCAAGCCCATGTCGTACATCGCGTGACCGGTCTCGTGCAGCACGCCCATCAATCCGGTCAGCGGCTCGGCGGGATTGAAGCGAGTCGTGATGCGGATGTCGCCCGGAATGCCGCCGGTGAACGGATGCTCGCTTTCGTCCAGCCGGCCGCGGTCGAACGGGAACCCCATGACCTTCATCAGCTCGAGCGCCAGGTGCCGCTGCTTGCTGGCCGCGAACCGCCCGGTGATTTCCAGCGGAGCGTGTTTGGCCTGAGTATCGATCGCGTCCTGGATCAGGCCCGGCAAGCGCCGGGCCAGTGTAGTGAAAATGGCGTCGATCTCGGCCGCGGTCATGCCCGGACTGAATTCATCGAGCAAGGCGTCGTAGGGATCGAGCTTGAGCGCCTTGCCGAGCAGATCGGCCTTGTTCCGCACCAGCCCCGCCACCTCCTCCAGATGTGGCGCGAATAGCGAGAAATCGCTCTTCTGTCGCGCCTCGATCCATTTGATCTCAGCGCGCGAAGTCGCTTTGGCAAGCCTCGATACCAGGTTCTGCGGGGTGGCAATGGCATGATCGCGCTCCCGACGCATCTCCTTCAGATTCGCCCGCTGCCAGTCCTCGAGCCCCGGCAGGTTGGCTTCGGCGCGATCGAGCAGCCGCGATACGCGCGGGGAGGTCAGGAGCGAGTGGCACTCGGTCTCCAAAGCGGCGAGCTGTTCGCCACGCAGATCCGAGCTGCCCCGAGGCATCATCACGGCCGAATCCCAGCGCAACAGGCTCGCAGCGCTGCGAAAGGCGTGCAGACGGCGGAATTCCTGTTCGAGTTGTTGGTAAGGCGTCAAAGCCATGGCGCATTCCGATGACGGGGCCGCCGATCCGGCAAACCCTCGAACCGCCATTCTAGCAACGGCCAGCGTGCCACCCGTGTCGGCGGGCCACGACGCATCAGTTAATTTTCCTAATTAATGCGACAAGCAGGTGCCGCAGTGGTGCGGCTTCCATTCCAAAAATGTATTTCCGAATTACAAAATATTTAGGGAACGGGGGGTATCTGCCGTGGTCTCATACACCGTCCTCCTGCGAGAGTGGTGCAAACCACTCTGGGACACGAGCCGGTATGTGTTGCAGCCTACCGGCTCTTTCTTTTGGGGGTCGCCGGACGGCGGCGGGTACGTCCATGTACCTGGGTTCTTCTACTTCCCTCAGCCTGGTTCGTCGGCTTGCTTCGATGGCGCGGCCAGTGGCTTTGCGCCGGCGGCGGCGCGCAGCTTGTCGATCATCTGGCTGATGTACTCCGGCGACTGCGTGTTGCGGGCGACGAAGGCATAGATCACGGGCACGACGTACAGCGTCAACAAACACGAGAACGTCACGCCGTAGACGACCACCGAGCCGATGGTGCTGCGGCTTTCCGCGCCAGCACCCGATGCGAGCAACAGCGGCACTGCGCCGAACACCGTACACAAGCTGGTCATCAGCACCGGCCGCAGGCGGATCGCCGAAGACTCGACGATGGATTCGTAGAACTCGACGCCGCGGTCGCGCAGCTGGTTGGCGAACTCCACGATCAGAATACCGTTCTTGGCCGCGAGGCCGATCAGCATGATGCAGCCGATCTGGCTGTAGACGTTGATGGATCGATCCGTCAGCCATAGCCCCAGCAACGCGCCCGCCACCGCGAGCGGCACGGTCATCATGATGATCAGCGGATGACGGAAGCTTTCGAACTGCGCCGCCAGCACCAGGAACACGATCAGCAGCGCGAGCATGAACGTCACGTACAGCGCATTGCCGGACCGTTTGAACTCCCGAGACTCGCCGTCGTAGTTGATCACGGCATGCGCGGGCAGCTCGGTGCGGATCAGGTTCTCCATGTAATTGAGCGCCTCGCCGAGCGAGTAGCCCGGCGTGAGGTTGGCGGACAAGGTGATCGAGCGCAGCCGATCGAAGCGCTTCAACTCGGTCGGACCGGCCGTCTCCTCGATCGTGACCAGATTGGAGAGCGGCACGAGCTGGCGCGTCGTCGCCGAACGCACATAGATGTTCGTCAGATCGCTGGTAGTGGCGCGATCCGTATCCTTGGCTTGCAGGATCACGTTGTACTGCTCGCCACGGTCCAGATACGTCGTGACGATGCGCGACCCCATCATCGTTTCCAGCGTGCGCCCCACCGCCGTAAGCGACACGCCAAGATCGCCGGCGCGATTGCGGTCGACCATGACCCGGATCTGCGGCTTGCGCGCATAGAAATCCGAGTCGAGGTTGGTGAGGCCGGGATTTTCGGCGGCCTTGGCGAGGATGATGTCGCGCCACTTGGCCAGCTCCTCATAGTCGCTGCCGCCGAGCACCACCTGCACGGGAATGCCCGAGCCGCGAATACCCAGGCCGCCGGGCATGCCGACGTTGATGCGCACACCGACGAGATTGGACAGGCGTTGACGCAGCCGTGCGGCGATCTCCTGCGCCGATTCCGTGCGCTCGTCCCATTCGCTCAAATTCAGAGAAACGAAGCCCGAGCTCATGTCGGAGCCGCCGAAAGAGGGCGCACGCGAATTGAAGCGACGCACGTTGCCGCGCTCCACTTCCTCCATCACCACTTCTTCCACCTGCCGCAGGTAACGATCGAGATATTGCAGACTCGAACCTTCCGGCGCAGTCACTCGGATGAACACGCGCTGACGATCTTCGGTGGGCGTGTATTCCGACGGCAGATCCTTGAACAGGACGAACGCGAGTCCGACCGCGAGCACACCCGCGATGACGACGATCAGCGGCGCCGCCAGCACGCGACGCAGGCTGAGCTCGTACATCTTGGACAACCACTGGAAGAACCGATCGACGGCATGCGCCACCCGGCCGCGCACGATACCTCGGGCAAAAATCTTCGAGCACATCATCGGCACCAGGGTCAGCGCCACCAGCGCCGAGATGCCGATGGCCGCGGCGATCGTGATACCGAACTCGCCGAACAGCCGGCCGACGTTGCCGGGAATGAACGAGATGGGCAGGAACACCGCCATCAACACCAGCGTGGTGGCAATGACCGCGAAGCCGATCTCGCGACTGCCATCCACGGCGGCCAGCAGCGGCGCTTCGCCCAGCTCCATGCGACGGACGATGTTTTCGAGCACCACGATCGCATCGTCGACCACCAGACCGATCGCGAGCACCGCGCCGAGCAGGGTCAGCACGTTGACCGAGAACCCGGCCATGGCCATGACGATACAAGCGGAAATGATGGATACCGGAATCGTCACCGCCGGAATGATGGTGGCGCGCACCGTGCCCAGGAACAGATAAATGACGACCAGCACCAGCAGCAGCGCGACCACCAGCGCGTGCTCCACTTCGTAGATCGATTTGTCGACGAAGATCGAGTCGTCGATGCTGATGTCCAGCGTCAGGTCGCTCGGCAGCGTCTTCTGCACCTCGGCCATTTCCGCATACACGCCCTTGGAAACATCGAGGACGTTGGCGGTGGACTGAGGAACGATGCCGAGGCTCACACCCGCCTTGCCGTCGGTGCGAGCGACCGAGCGCAGATCTTCGGCCGCAACTTCGACGCTCGCGACTTCTCCGAGCCGCACCAGATAGCCATCGGCACCGCGGCCGACCACGAGCTGGCGGAAATCCTCCGGCGTGCGAAAGCCGGTATCGGTGCGCAAGGTGAACTCGCGCTCCAGCGATTCGATGCGCCCTGCGGGCAGCTCGACGTTTTCCTGCCGCAGCGAGTCCTCGACGTCCTGCACCGTCAGCTGGCGCGCCGCCAGGGCCTTGCGATCCAGCCACACGCGCATGGCATAGCGCCGTTCGCCGCCGATGCGGATGCTTGCAACACCCGGCACCACCGACAGCCGATCGACCAGATAACGATCCGCATAGTCGGTCAGCTCCAGCTGGGTGCGTGTGGCACTGGTCAGTGCCAGCCACATCACCGGCTCGGACGATGTATCGACTTTCGCGATCTGCGGCTGCTCGGCTTCTTCGGGCAGCTGTCGCACGACCCGCGCGACGCGGTCGCGCACGTCATTCGCCGCCGACTCGATGTCGCGATCCAACGCGAACTCGATGGTCACGCGCGAACGCTCGTCGAAACTGGATGACCGCAACGTCTCGACCCCTTCCAGGCCGGCGATCTGATTTTCGATCAGCTGGGTGATCTTCGATTCAATGACCGAGGCCGACGCGCCTCGATACACCGTGTCGATACTGACGATGGGCGGCTGTACGTTCGGGGTTTCGCGCACCGTGAGCCGGCTCAGCGCCATCAAGCCGATGATGGTCAGCAACAAGCTCACCACCATCGCGAAGACGGGGCGGCGAACGGAGATTTCCGAGAGGATCATGATGCGGCCTGGGGAGCTTCTGCCGAACGCGCGACCACCGGCGTGCCGTTGTGCACGTTCATCGTGCCATCGACGATGACATCGTCCTGCTCGGTCACGCCTTTGAGAATCTCGACCTCGCCGGGCCGGCGACGGCCAACGGTCACTTCACGTTTCTGAGCGCGGCCCTCCGCGACGACGAAGACGAAATGCCGGCTGTCCTCCGGCACGATCGCCGTCTCGGGCAGCATCAGCGCCTTGCCTTCGGAGCGCACCAGGCGCAGGGTCATGAACATGCCGGGGCGCAAGCGGCCATCCTGGTTGTCGACGAACGCGCGCACTACGACGGAACGCGTGGTGGGATCGACGCGCGTGTCGACGCTGTCGACACGGCCTTTGAAGGTGGCGTTCGGATAAGCGGTGCTCTTGGCCTCGACCGTCAAGCCGGGCTTCAGGCTGGAAAGAAACAATTCCGGCACGGCGAAATCGATCTTCACGACGCTCAGATCGTCGAGCGTGGTGATGACGCCGCCCGGGCTCACGAGGCTGCCCAGGCTCACATTGCGCAGGCCGACGCGTCCGCTGAACGGCGCGGTGATGATCCGATCCCGGAGCCGCGAGCGCGCGGCGGCGACCCGAGCCTGGTTGGCGAGCATGGTCGCTTCGAGCTGATCGAGCTGCGCTTCGGACAGCGCCTGGGTCTGGAACAGCTCCTGACTGCGCTTGTACTGGCTGCGACTGTCCCGCTCGGCCGCTTCGGCGGCGGCGACATCGGCCAGCGCCTCCATGTTGTCGAGCTCGACCAGCACGTCGCCCTTGCGGACCTGCTTGCCTTCCTCGAAATGAATGGCGATGACCCGATCGGCGATCTTGGCGGTGATGTCGACCGATTCCTTGGCGCGCACGGTACCGAGCGCTTCGACCTCCAGCGCGAAATCCTTGAGCTTGGGGGGAGCCGTCACGACCGGCACTTCGCGCGCGCCGGGAGCGCGTGCGCCAGCCGGACCCTGGCCCGCGTCAGAGCCGGAACGCCCGAAGTAATACCAGGCGCCGGCGCCGAGCACGACAGCCAGCGCCACCGCCACGATGCTATTGCGATTCACGAAGTCCGCCACGAATGTCAGCCGGAGGAGTCCACCATTCTCCCAGCTGCGATGCAGCTTGTCTCCGCAACGTTCATGCGAATATTTGCGCGGCCGTTTGCAAACGTTGCAAAGAATCGCAAAACATAGCGTTTGCGCCGCGACTCAGAAATTCGAGCCGCGGCAACGGGCCCTGGCTGACAGAAACGTAATGTTTTAAATCGTCGGCTCGGCGTCCGAAGCGTCCGGGATTCCCTCAAACAGCGGGGTCGAGAGATAGCGCTCGGCGGTATCCGGCAGCATCGCCAGAATGACCGAGCCCTGCGGCGCCTTCTGCGCGACCTTCAACGCAGCGGCCACCGTGCCGCCGGCGGAAATGCCACAGAAGATGCCTTCCTTCGATGCCAGCTGACGCGAAGTCTGAATGGCTTCGTCATCGGTCACCGTCAGAATTTCGTCGGCCACCGCGCGATTGAGCACGCCCGGCACGAAGTCCGGCGTCCAGCCCTGAATCTTGTGCGGCTTGAACTCGGCACCCGCGAGCAGCGATGCCGACGCCGGCTCGGCCGCGATGATGCGGACATCGGGACGCGCCTTCTTGATCATTTCGCCGGCGCCCGTGAGCGTGCCGCCCGTGCCCCAGCCGGTGACCCAGAAATCGAGCTTGCGGCCGGCGAAGTCGCTCAGGATCTCGGGGCCGGTGGTGTTGCGGTGATATTCCGGGTTGGCCTGGTTCTCGAACTGCCGCGCCAGGAACCAGCCATGCTTTTCGGACAGCTCTTTCGCCTTGCGCACCATGCCGGAGCCGCGCTCCGCGGCCGGCGTGAGAATCACCTTGGCGCCGAGCAGGCGCATGATCTTGCGACGCTCCACCGAGAACGTCTCGGCCATGACCGCGACGAACGGATAACCCTTGGCGGCGCACACCATCGCCAGGGCGATACCCGTGTTGCCCGAGGTCGCTTCGACGACGGTCTGGCCCGGCTGCAAGGTGCCGCGGCGCTCCGCGTCCTCGATGATGGCGATGGCCAGGCGATCCTTGACCGACGCCATCGGATTGAAGAACTCGCACTTGGCGTACAGCGTGACGTGCGCTGGCGCGAGCCGGTTGATCTTGACGATGGGGGTGCGGCCGATGGTGCCGAGAATGTTGTCGTAGATCATGGCGGGGAACTACTTGGTTTTGGGGGAGGAGCGGCAGATTGCGCGCAGCCCGAAACGGCGTCAATAACCGGCTGTTCGATCGACGCCGGATCGGGGCTCCGCGACGCCTATTTGACGTCGCGCTCGCGTAACCAGCCGGCAATCCGGTCCGGAATCTGCCGCTGTGCCGTGCCGCTCACATAAATACCGATGTGACCGCCCTGAAACTCGTGCGTGCTGTAGTCGCAGCTTGCAGTGAGCTCGCCCAACGGCTTGCTGCTCGACGGCGGCACCAGATGATCCTGCAGCGCATAGATGTTCAGCAACGGCATGGTGATCTGTTGCAGATCCACCCGGCGGCCGCCGACCTCCAGCGTGCCGTGCTTCAGCCGGTTCTGTTGCACGAACAGCGTCAGGAACTGGCGGAACATCTCGCCGGCCTGATCCGGGCTGTCGAAGATCCACTTTTCCATGCGCAGGAAATTCTCCAGCGCCGCGCCGCTGGTCTTCGGATCGTTGAGCTGATGCAACAGGTCGACATACTTCTGACTGTTGAGCCGGAACGGCATCAGGCTGACGAACAAGGCATTGAGCGCATCGCCCGAAACATTGCCGCTGGCCGCGACCAGCGCATCCACGTCCACATGTTTCGCCCACTTGGTCAGCAGGTTCTCCGGGGTGTGGAAATCCACCGGCGTCACCATCGTGATCAGATTGCGCAGCCGCTGCGGATGCAGCGCCGCGTAGCACAAGCTCATCGAGCCGCCCTGACACACGCCGAGCAGGTTGATTCGATCCAGCCCGCTCGCCCTGCGCACGAAGTCCACACAATGCGGCAGATAGCGCAGCACGTAGTCTTCCAGCGCGAGATAACGATCGGCGCCGTCGGGGTAACCCCAGTCGATGAGATAAACATCCACGCCCCGCTGCAGCAGGCCGCGAATCAGGGAGCGATCGGCCTGCAGATCCATCATGTACGGGCGATTGACCAGCGCGTAGCAGATCAGCAGCGGCGTGCGCACCCGATTCTCGGGCGCCATGACTTCCGACGGCCGGTAGCGATACAAAGTGACCTTCTCTTCAGTGAAGACCGCGTCTTTGGCGCAGCTGCCAATGGTGACATCACCGGCATTGGCGAGCGCCGCGAGCCCCTGCGACATGCGGCGCATGAAATCGTTGGTGACAGCAGCGAGTTCGGCCGAGCCGGGAGTGACTTCGCTCACGATCGTTCCTCACGCGCAGCCGCGCCTGGAGTGGTTTCGTTCATGGTGTCTCTTCGCCGCGCCCGGCGGCCAACTGCGCTTCCAGCGTAGCGATACGCTCGCGCAATTCACGGATTTGCTTATGCACCGTGTTCAACTCGGAGCGCGTCGGCAGATCGAAATGTTTCAACGCGCGCTCCAACACCCCCTGTTGACGCACCTTCAGGCGGATGGCGGCATTGCCCAGCTGCGCTTGCAGCTTGCAGTACGACTCGCTGTGCGCGACCTGTGCGAACACTTTCTCTCCGCACTCCACCCACAAGTTATATAGCTCTCGATAGTCCTCGACGCCCGGCGCGGCGCCGCCGTGCTGCTCACGGCGTTCGCGAATCGCGGTTTCCAGCAGCGCCAGCGCATCCGTCTGAACTTTGGCCCACACCGTGCGCAGCTCTTGTTCGAGATGCTGATATTCGGACTGCGCGGCCAGCAGCTCGCGCCACGCTTCGGTCTGCTCGCGCGCCAGCCCCATGGCAGGCAATCGCGAGATCAAGTCGGCAAATTGACGAGTCGCGCCCTCGCCCGCCGCAGCGGCACCGGCCCAAGTGCCTTGCCAGGCGTTGAGCATCTCCTCGCCGAATTTCAGCGGTATCTCGGCAGCGGCGGAGCCGCTCGCGCTCCGTTGCACGAACTGCTGCCAACCCTGCAGATAGGCCTGTCCTGCTTCCAGCCAGCGCATGCCGAGATCGCGATACTGATCCGAATCGCCTGTGCCGCCCGCAGCGCCTGCTGCGTCCGCGCCGGGCATGCCAGCACGACGCAACTGCTCGCGCTGTTGCTCGATCCAGGCCTGGATCCAGTCGGATCCGTCGTTTTTCGACTCGGTCATTGCCGCTTCCCGTCGCTCATCGACGCGGCATTATCAATGGTCTACGGGCCTCGCGCATCTATGTGGTGCAAGTCTGTTGCACCGCCAAATGCGCGTCGTTACAGTAGCCCGCCCCCACGCCGTGGCGCGGGTCGCATTGTGTCCACATGCCGGAGCGCGCCAAAAGCCCGTCGAGCTGAGCATGAGCGAAGAACGACTGATCAAGAAATATGCGAACCGTCGCCTGTACGATGCTGCGCAGAGTCGCCATATCACGATCGACGACATCCGCAACATGGTGATCGCCGGCACGCGCGTGAAGGTGATCGAGGACAAGACCAACGAGGACATCACGCGGCTCGTGCTGCTGCAGGTGATCGCCGATCAGGAACAATTCGGCCGCCCCATCCTTTCGACCTCATTGCTCGAATCGATGATCCGCTTCTATGGCAACTCCATGCAGAGCTACTTCAGCAGCTACCTCGAGAAGAGTGTCGAGACCTTCATCCGGCAGCAGGAAGTCATGCAGGCGCAGCTGAATCGGACCATGGGCCCCGGCAGTGGCGCGCCCAATCCGCTCGCCGAGCTGGCTCGACAGAACCTCGAGCTGTGGGCCAAGATGCAGGAGACGCTGCTCGCGACGTTCGCGCCGCCCCGCGATCCGGGCCGCGACACTCAATCCAACAACACCAAGAGCAAGACCGGCGGCCGGACTCCCGAGAGCGACGCCGACGAGCCCTGACGCTCCGCCCGCGCACGCATGCCGCTGAAGATCAGTTTCGTCGCTTCCGAAGTCACTCCGCTGGCCAAGACCGGCGGGCTCGCCGATGTGGCCGGCGTCTTGCCGCGCCATCTGCATGCGCTGGGGCACGACGTGCGGGTGTTCATGCCTCTGTATTCGAGCATGAGCCACGGCGCTGTGCGAGACGCATCGCCGATGGCTACAGCGCGCGACGTGCCGTTGTCGCTGGGCGCGCATCGTTATTCATTCACGATTCTCGAATCGCGGCTGCCGGACTCCTCGGTGCCTTTGTATCTGGTGCACTGCCCGGAAGTTTACGATCGGCCCTCGATCTATACGTCGGGGATCGACGAGCATCTGCGCTTTCTGGTCTTGCAACGAGCCACGCTCGACGCCTGCCAGCGCATGCAGTTCGCGCCGGACATCCTGCATTGTAATGACTGGCACACGGCGCTGATGCCGATGATGCTCAAGAGTGTGTACGCCTGGGACCGTTTGTTCGGGGCCACACGCTCGGTGCTGTCGATTCATAACATCGGCTATCAAGGCGTGTTCCCCGCGAGCACCACTTATGACCTCGGCGGCGTCGTGAGCCACCTGGTCTCGCCGGAAACGTTGGCCGGCGGCGCGTTCAACTGGCTGCGCGAAGGCGTGCGCCATGCGCATCGGGTCACGACGGTCAGCCCGACTTACGCGAAGGAGATCTGCACGCCCATTGGCGGCCACGGCCTGGATGGCGTGCTTCGATCACGCACCGACGGCGTGGTCGGCATCTTGAACGGCGTGGACTACAGCGACTGGAATCCCGCCACCGACCGCTATTTGAAACATCACTATTCGCCGGAGAACCTGTCGGGCAAGCGCTTCACCAAGCGCTCGCTGCTCGACTGGTTGAATCTGGCGGTGGGCGACAGCACCCCGCTGATGGGCGTGATCTCGCGCATGACGGTGCAGAAAGGCTTCGACTTGTTGTTCGATTCGCTGCCCCGGATCCTGGAGACGCGCGACATGAGCCTGGTCGCGCTCGGCAGCGGGGAGGCGCACTACGAAAACTTCTTCGCCCACCTGCAACATCGATTCCCGGACCGGGTCGTGTTCCATCGCGGCTACAACGAAGAGCTGTCGCATCTGATCGAAGCGGCCAGCGACATGTTTCTGATGCCCTCGCAGTACGAGCCGTGCGGGCTGAATCAGATGTACAGCTTGAAGTACGGTACCGTGCCCATCGTCCGGCGCACCGGCGGCCTGGCCGATTCGGTGCAGATGTGGGATCCGGCTGCGCGCCAGGGCACCGGCATCGTGTTCAACGATTTCGATGTGCCGGCGGTGCAGTGGGCCATTCACACCGCGCTCGACTTCTTCAAGGATCAGGACGGCTGGATCCAGCTCATGCGCAACGGCATGGCTCAGGATTTCTCCTGGGATCGGCAGACCGGCGAGTACGTGAAGCTGTATCGCGAGCTCACCGGCAAGCGGGACTAGTTATTTCATCACCGCGAGATTGACGCTGCCGCTTTCCGAGAACGGAATCTTTTTCAGGAAACGAATGTCGGTGAGCAGCTTGCCCTCGACCGTGTAATTCACCTGGGTGCGCCCATTCAGCCGCGACAGCAGCCGGCCGACGCCGCTGACGAAGTTGGTCCGCACCGTCACGTCGAAATCGGTCTCGCCATTGGCCGGCACCACGAACGGCCTGTTCAGCTTGCCCTCGGCGAACCCGTCGCCTTCCAGGAACAGCTTGTAGTCCAGGCCCGTGATCGGCAGCTCGCGATCGTTCGGGTTCTCGACGTTCATGCGCACCAGGAACTGCTGATTGAAAATGTCCGCCGACGTCATCGCGACGCTGACCAGGGCCAGCCGCGGCGCCTGCAGCTCGGGGCGCAAGGAGCTGCAGCCATTGACGCCGACGATCAGCGCGAGGACCAGCAGGCAACGGGCGAGAAGCTTGTTCATCGGTTCCCCCAAGAGCACTGGGGGCGAAGGATAGCAGAGGGCGGCGCCAGGATTATGTGACGCAGCCCCTCGCCTTCAACCGCTCTACGGTTGCTGCAAGCGAGCCAGCATGTCTCGCGTCACCAGCGCGACGCCCTGTTCGCTCATGTAGAAACGCCGGGCATCCTCTTCGTAATTGACGCCGATCTGTGTGCCCGGGGGCACGACGCCGCCGGTGTCGACGATGGCGCGCTTGATGACGCTGCCGGCACCGACGACCACGTCGGGAAAGATGACCGAGCGCTCGATATAACTGCGCTCATCGACGCGCACGTTCGAGAACAGCAGCGATTGATTCACCGTCGCACCCGAGATGATGCAGCCGCCGGACACCATCGAGTTGATCGCCATGCCGCGCCGGCCATCCTCGTCGAGCACGAACTTCGCGGGTGGATACTGGCGCTGGTAGGTCCAGATCGGCCACTGCTCGTCATAGATGTTCAGCTCCGGATTGACGTACACCAGCTCCATGTTCGCGTCGTAGAACGCATCGACCGTCCCGACATCGCGCCAGTAGTGCTGCACGCGTGTCTCGTTGTCCGTGAATGGATACGCAATCACTTTGTGGCTGGTGAGCGCGCCGGGAATGATGTTCTTGCCGAAGTCGTGCGAGGTGCCCGGCCGCTTGGCCTGCTCTTCGAGCAATCGATACAGCAGGCTGGCCTTGAACACATAGATACCCATGGATCCGAGCGCCATGTGCTCGCGGCCCGGAATCCCTTCGGGCTCCTTGGGCTTCTCGGAAAATTTGGTGATGCGATAGTCCGGATCGACGCTCATCACGCCGAACGCGGTGGCCTGCTCTCGCGGCACCTCGACCACACCGACCGTGATATCCGCGCGCTTCGCCACGTGCGAGGCCAGCATCACGCCGTAGTCCATCTTGTAGATGTGATCGCCGGCCAGCACCAGGATGTGCTTGGGATTGTGCAGCTTGATGATCTGCAGGTTCTGATACAGCGAGTCGGCCGTGCCGCGGTACCAGAAGTCGCCCATCTGTTGTTGCGCCGGAATGATCTCGACGAACTCGCCGAACTCGCCGCGCAGATAGCCCCAGCCGCGCTGGATGTGCTGAATGAGCGAGTGGGCCTTGTACTGCGTCATCACCTGGATGCGGCGGATGCCCGAGTTGACGCAGTTCGACAGCACGAAGTCGATGATGCGGAACTTGCCGCCGAACGGCGTGGCCGGCTTGCAGCGAAAATCGGTGAGATGCTTGAGGCGCTCGCCGCGACCGCCCGCCATGATCACCGCCAGCGTATTGCGCGTGATGCGGCTG
>Ga0065721_10004181_pt1 | contig 54265 bp, 58 predicted proteins | sample Mesricmetagenome_FD_59108 | JGI IMG/M metagenome (GOLD analysis project Ga0065721, IMG submission 59108) | Mesophilic microbial community from rice straw/compost enrichment Sample: eDNA_1 v2 (version 2) | ecosystem: Engineered > Solid waste > Grass > Composting > Bioreactor | place: USA: Davis... | reverse complement strand
CCCGCCAGTTAAATGTACTGGCAGGCCGCCGACGGGTTCGCGCCTCATCCGGTCATTCCTATCCCGACTCTAAGCCTGAACCTTGCTCGTCTGCCAGTGAACCTCTTGCACGAGAAGGTCGATCGCCCCGTCCACGCGGGACGCGATCTCTTCCGCAAGGGTGGCGGTTCCGTCGTCGTTCCAGGTCACTTGGCTGTCGATGACGAAGACGCCGGCGAGAATGTTGCGGGGCGCCATCGTCGAGAGCACCGGCTTCATCGCGAAGTCGATCGAGAGCAGGTGCGCGATCGTGCCGCCGATCGCGATCGGGAGGACGATCTTGTTCTCGAGTCCCTTCTGGGGCAGCAAGTCGATATACGCCTTGAGCACGCCGGGGAAGGAGGCTTTGTACACGGGAGTGGCGATGACGACCGCGTCCGCTTCCGCGACGACCTTGTTCGCGGCTTGGATCGCCTCGCTTCCGAAGTTCGCGAGAAGAAGATCCTCCGCCGGAAGATCTCGCACGGAGATGACCGACACCTCCAAGTCGGACGTTCCGAGGCGGCTTGCAATTCGGTCGACAACTCCATTCAGTCTGGATTTCGCCGAAGGGCTGCCGATCAGGATCACTACTTTGGCCATATGGGATCACGTTCCTTTGCTATCGTCTCTTATATATCCAACTCAGAAACTCGGAATATATCCGATTTATAAACTCGGAATTATTCCCATTATATGCTTCTTTCTCGGAAGCCGTCAAGCTCCTTTAAGTCCCGCTTCTATTCCGCGTTGCGAGGACGATGCCCCGATTCCAGCTCCTCGATCCGGGTCTTGCTCGAGTCCAGCGTCTCCCCATGCCCGAACACGACAAGCCCCTCCCCGTTCGCCAAACGAAGCTCGAGCTCTTTCGTCTCGGGAACGTACCTGAAGCCGAGCACGAACACCAGGTTCGACTCCTTGGCATTGACGGTCAAGCCCCCGTATACGAGCGTTTTGCCTTCGCTAAGAGAATCCGAATGCATGACGGAGGTCTGATCGATGGTAAAAGGAACCGATGCCCCATTGCCGTTGTTCAGCTCCCCGTTACCCGTCGCAAGGAGAAAATCCCCCCGCTTGTCCAGACTTAGGGTTAACCGAATGCCGGCTTCCCGGCTTCCTTCCGCCACGTAAATCGGACTATCCTCGGCCAACGGATCCGGCTTCGTTCCCTCCGGCGTCTGCTCGAAGCTATCCGCTTTCAATTCGAACAGCTCGCCGCTCTCCTCTTCCTGTTGACCGGACGGCGGCGCAAGCGGCGAAGAGGCCGTTGAAGAAGCGGAGCCTTCATCGATCTTCCCGCTCGAACAAGCGGTCATTCCTACAGCCAATAGAGCGATAAACGCTAAAATAAATAGCTTTCGTGTTTCCGTTACCCGATGTTTGCCCATGCCGAGTGCTCCTTTTTCCATACCCCTATCATAGCAAAACCCGAGCCCCAAAGGGGAACTCGGGCCAAACTCCGATTACGAGACCGCTTTGCCGCAATCTCCGTCATTGTCCTTCTTAGCCTTCTCCTTGGCATTGCATTCGCGGCAGATGCCGTGGAAGTCGAGGCGGTGGTCCGTCACGCGGAAGCCAAGCTCCTTCTCGATCCGGTTCTCCATCGGCAGCAGCCAGTCTTCCTTGATCTCTTCAACCATCCCGCACCGCGTGCAGATCAAATGATGGTGCATGTGCGGCTGATCGTCGCTGCGAAGGTCGAACCTCGCCCCGCCGTCTCCGAAGTTGACCTTCTCCACGACGTGAAGCTCGGCGAGAAGCTCCAAGGAACGGTATACCGTCGCAAGCCCGATATTCGGATAATTCGGCTTGATCAGCATATACACGTCTTCCGCCGTCAAGTGGTCCTTCTCGTTCTCCAGAAGCACCCGAAGCGTCGCCTCGCGTTGCGGCGTCAGCTTGTAGCCTTTATTTATCATCTGCCGGTTGATCTTCTCAATTTGTTCCGTTATCGACATGGGTCCTCACCTCTCTGACCGCAGTTACGGAAATCTCGTCCCGGTAAAGCGATTCGCTTGTTTAGAATAATTCTAATCTGATTGTACCCTAAAACTTCGGACTAAGCAAACCCCTTTTGTCATTCGGCAACGCTTTTGTTAAAGTTAAGTTATGGTGCGATTGGAGATGAAAAGATGCAAGACAGCGAAAGAAAGCGATACAAGAACGTTCTCATCATGACAGCCGTCCCCATCGAGCGGGATGCGGTTCAGCGCGGCCTCGAAAAAGCGGATGCGGACGGCATCGTCGCGCGGGTCGCCGGAGTCGGCCCTGCCGCCGCGGCGGCCAGCACGGCGGTCGAATTGACCAAGGAAAGCTACGATCTCGTGATCAGCGCCGGAATCGGCGGAGGCTATCCGGGGCGAGCGGAGATCGGCTCCATCGTCGTCTCGAGCGCGATCGTCGCCGCCGATCTGGGCGCGGAGACGCCGGACGGCTTCTCCGCCGTGGACGAGCTCGGCTTCGGATCCGCCCGAATCGAGGTCGATTCCGAGCTGGCCGGCCGATTGACCGCCGCGCTGCGGAACGCGGATCTCGCTGCCGTTCAAGGTCCCGCCCTCACTTTATCGACGGTAACCGGAACGGCAGCCACGGCGGAGCGATTGGCCGAGCGGATTCCGGGCGCCTCGTCCGAAGGGATGGAAGGCTTCGGAGTCGCGGCGGCCGCCCGCCACTTCGGCATTCCGGCGCTCGAGCTGAGAGCGGTCTCGAATCCGGTCGGCCCTCGCGACCGATCCGCGTGGCGCATCCCGGACGCCCTTCAGTCTCTTGAACGCGCGACTACTATACTAGCGGAGGTTCTGCGATGAATATTGCTTTTTCCCCATGCCCGAACGATACCTTCGTCTTTCATGCTTGGGCGCACGGCCTCATTCCCGGAGCTCCCGAGCTGAACGTCACCTATGCCGACATCGACAAGACCAACCATTGGGCCGCCGATGTCCAAGGACCCGAAGTGATGAAAATCTCCTACGCCGCCCTTCCATGGGTTCTTGACCATTATGCCCTCATTCCTTGCGGAGGAGCCCTTGGCCGAGGCTGCGGACCGCTTGTGCTGACGAAATCAGGCTCCGCGGATCCGGCGTCCCTCTCCGGCAAGCGAATCGCGGTGCCGAGCGACCGCTCGACCGCTTATCTGCTGTTCCGGCTCTGGGTTGCCCAGAAGGTCCCGGGCGGCGTCGGCGAAATCGTCATCATGCCTTTCCATGAGATCATGCCCGCTGTCCGCGACGGCCGAATCGATGCGGGACTCGTCATCCATGAAGCCCGCTTCACCTACCCGAATTACGGGCTCCATCTTATCGCCGACATGGGAAGCTGGTGGGAAGAAGACACGGGCTTGCCGATCCCGCTGGGAGCGATCATCGCCCGCCGCCATCTGGACTTGAAAGCGATCGAGAACTGGACCCGAGCTTCCGTGCAATACGCATGGGCTCACCCGGATGAATCGAAGGCTTACGTCGCCAGCCATTCGCAGGAGATGGCCCCGGAAGTCACCAAGCAGCATATCGAGCTCTACGTGAACGAGTTTACGGAGAACCTAGGCGATAGCGGATTCGCCGCCGTCGAAGCTCTTCTCGGACGCGCGGCCAAGGAAGGACTTGTCCCCGCTTTCGACCTGGCGCTACTGCGTTGACCGCAAAAGGAGGCTTGCCGATAAATCGGACAAGTCCCCTTTTTTCGTTCGATACTGTAATTATTACAATTAATCACAATGGAGAATGGCTTCGTTCGCAAGCGACGATAGAGCGATCACGCCTGCGGAGCCATTTCTTTCTGGCACTCCTCGCAAATCCCATAGATCTCGAAGCGATGGTTCATGATCTTATAATTCCCGGGGAGCTTAAGCGTATCCTGCATCGGGCAAAAATCGAACGTCAGCGTCTTCTCGCAATTCGTGCAGATCAGATGGTGATGGTGGTGATCCAGACAGGAGGATTTGAACTTGAGTCCGCCCTCCATGAAATAGAACTGCTCCAGCACGCCCATCTCGCTAAGCATCCTCAGATTGCGGTAAACCGTATCGAAGCTGACGCTCGGGTATTTCTCCGTCAACTGATCGTAGACGTCCTTCGGGGACAGGTACTGCTCGGTAGACGAGAAAATGTTCGCGAGCGTTCGACGCTGATCGGTAATTCTCCAGCCATTCCGGGACATGACGGCAAGCATATCCTGCGCTTTGTGATGCTGGTATTCGGACATAACGAAGTCTCCTCTCCATCGGCGGCAAACTTATCAGCGCAATGCCGATGTCGTCGATTCCTTAATCATACCAGCAATCCCGCCGAACCGACAAGTTCGGCGAGAGGCATCCCTTATCCCGCATTGCTTTCGGCATTGGCCGCGGCGCGAGCCGCCTTGGGGCTTCGGTGGACGAGCCAAACGATCAGCGTGAGCGTAATAGCGCTGCCGCCCGTCAAGCAAACTCCCGTCCAGCCCCACTCCTTCCACGCCAAGCTTCCGAGCGAGGAACCGATCGCTCCCCCGGTGAAAGTGATAAACATCTGAACCGTGTTCAGCCTGCTTCTCGCGGATGGCTCGAGCGCATAAATCCGCGTTTGATTCGAGATTTGCGTGCCTTGCACCCCCAGGTCCATCAGAATGATTCCGACGATCAGGGCCCATAGGTAAACGCCGAACAAACCGAAGCAGATAAAGGCGACCAGCGATAGCAGAGTCAGCATGCCGATCATTCGTTTCGGCGAGAGCCGATCCGCCAAGCGGCCCAGAATGGGCGCCCCTGCCGCGCCCGCAACGCCGATGAGCCCGAACAGCCCGGCAATTTGGCTGCTGTAGAAGTAGGGTTCTCCTTCCAGATAGAAGGACAACGAGGTCCAGAACGCGCTGAAGCCGACGAAGTTGGCCGCTCCGATCAGAGCGGATTCCCTCAAGGTGGAATACTTTCGAACCAAAGCACCGAGAGACATGAGCAGTTGCCCGTACCGAAGGTCGGAGACCGGCCGGCTTCTGGGCAGAAGCAATCTCAGCAGCACGAGCAACGCCAGCATCGCAGCCGCCGCGATCCAGAACATAATCCGCCATCCCCACGTTCCCCCGATGAGCCCCGACACGGCGCGGGCCGACAGAATGCCCATCAGCAGCCCGCTCGACACGATACCGATCGCCTTGCCCCGCTCCTCAGGGGCGGCGAATTCCGCCGACAGAGGAATCATGATCTGAGGAACGATCGTCGTCATTCCGACCGCGAGGCTGGCCGCGTACATCCAGGCCAGGCTTTGGGCGGTTGCTACGCCAACGAGCGATAGGGAGACGAGCGCAAGGAGCGCCGTGATGAGGGACCGGCGCTCCTTGATGTCGCCGAGAGGAACGAACAGAACGAGCCCGAGGGCATAACCGATCTGGGTAAAGGTCGAGATCAGCCCCGCGGCGTCCGGGCTAACGCCGAACGAACGCGAGATGTCCGCCAGCAGCGGCTGATTATAGTACAGATTGGCGACGGTCGTACCCGTCGCAAAAGCCATCGTCAAAAGCAGTCCCTTGGATAAGCGCAAGGCGGGGGTGCCGGTATTCGTCATTAGGCCAGTTCCTCTCCGCGAATATAGAAGACTTCCTCGTAATTCCCCCATTATAGATTCGCGCCGGGTTCCTGCATAGCTTATAGGTAAGATTTCGTTAGAATGACGAAAAGGCGTTAGGAAGTCGGAGGCTGACAAGGCTTCAGAGCCTGGGGGGCTCCTGCTTTTCTCCGTGCAAGCCGATATTGCCGGCTTGCAGCGGCAATATTACCGGCGTCCCGCGAAGACGACTTCTCCACCATGACCCCATCGCACGATCAAGACCCGGTCGAGCGGTAATGCCGGACGCCGATTTGCCAGACCAGCACGCAAGGAACGAGAAAGACCGCTCCGGCAAGAGGCATCGCCATATAAGCGAGATCGCGGCCTTCCACCCTGTCCAGAATATAGAGCATCGGAAGATAATTGACGCAGCCGAAGGGGATCACGAACGTGAAGAAGACGGTCACCCACCGTTTGTAAATATCCAGCGGATATTGCGCCATCTCGCGCCCGCCGTCAGTGAAGATATTGGCCACTTCCAGCCCCTGGACGGTCCAGAAGCATAGCGTGGCGAACAAAATAAAGATACCCGCGAAGATGAACACGCCGCACGCGATCATTAGCGCAAGCGTAATTCCCTTGGCGACGTTCCAGTCGATCGGCAGCTTCGCGAGAGCCCAGACGAGCACGATGGCGCTCTGCAGCAGGCGTCCGAACCTCGTGAACTCGAATTGGGAGCCGAGCACCTGCACCACGGTGCTTCTCGGGCGAACGAGCAGCCTGTCGAATTCTCCCGCTCCGACGAGCGAGGAGAACATGTCGAACCCTCGCGCGAAGCACTCCGCTATCGAGAACGCCATGTGGATAACTCCGAAAATAAGAGCAACCTCGAAGAAGGACCAGCTGCGCAATTGCCCGAAGCGCTCGAACATAAAGTACAGCGAGGCGAAGACGGCGAACGGAATAAAGAACTGGCCGAACGTCAGCAGCAGGAAGGACGCGCGGTACTGCATCTGCGAACGGAACAGCATCGATAAATACTTGAAGTAAAGTCGAACTCCGGACACGGCCTAAGATCAACCTCCTTGGATAACGGTCCGTCTTAGCGCCCTGGATAGCAGCCATTGTCCGAAACCGATAAGTACGACGATCCATACTAGCTGAGCGGCGATTCCTAATAGCGCCTCTCGCTCGGGAATATGCCCGGTGTACACGCGGAACGGAAAATCCGCCGACCAGCGAAACGGCAGGAAATTCGCGATCTTCTGCAGCCACTCCGGCATAAGCGGCACGGGAATGACCATTCCGGCGAAGAACTCGCCCGCGATCGAGATCAAGAGCGTCGAGCCGACCGGCGACATCGTCCAGAAAACGGAGATGTAAAGCAGCATCGAGACGGAGACGACAATCAGGAGCCCGATCGCTAGCGATAGGATAAACAATCCTAAATTGGCGATCGAGGGAGGAAAGCCGAGCCGGTAAGGCTCGGGAAGCAGAAGCGCGATCGGCAGCAGCGGCAAGCAGCGAAGCGACGCTCCGGCAAGGCGTTGTCCGAGCAGCTTGGCGTACCAGAAGCCGTAGATCCCGCATGGGCGGCATAGCTCGTAGGCGATGTTGCCGGAAGTAATTAGCCGGAAAATCTCATTGTCCCGATACCAGAGCATGATGAGAGTGAGGAAAATTTGCTGGAGCCACGTGTAAGAGATCAAATCCGGAAGATCGATCGGAGCGCCGCCCGCTCCATGCTCGTAGAAAGCGATGTAGATCATGATAAAGATAAAGCCGAAAAAAAGCTGGGTCGCGATGCCGGCGAAGGCCGCCGTCCGGTATTGCAGCCCGAGCAGGAACCTGAGCCGCCAAACGGAAGTATAAGCCCTCATATTCGGTGCTCCCGATACAGCTCGACGATCATCTCTTCGACCGGCTTGGCTTCCACGGAGACGTCGAGCAGCTCGATCTGCCCCGACAAGCGGGAGATCAGATCCGCGATTCGGTATTGCCCCGTGTCGACGCTGAATACCGCCCGCTCCGGCGACCAGGAGAGCGTCTTCGCTCCCTCTATCTCGAGAGGCCGATCGCAGGTTTCGTAGTCGACCGTGATTTTCCGCTCCGTCCCGAACCGGTTCCTCAGCTCCCCGATCGTTCCGTCATAGAGAAGCGTTCCTTTGCCGATCATAAGGATTCGTTCCGCAAGCGCTTCGATGTCGCTCATGTCGTGGGTCGTGAGGATCACCGTCACTCCCTTCTCTTCGTTCAGCGTTCGAATGAATCGCCTGACCGCCAGCTTGCTGACCGCGTCAAGGCCGATCGTCGGCTCGTCCAGAAACAGAATGCGAGGCCCGTGCAGCAGGGATGCGGCGATCTCGCAGCGCATCCGTTGGCCCAGGCTGAGCTGCCGGACGGGCACCTTCAGGATCGGCTCCAGATCCAGCGTCTCCGTCAGCATGGAGAGGTTGCCGCGGTATTCGGCCTCGGGAATGCGATAGATGTCCTTAAGGAGCTCGAAGGAATCGAGAACCGGCACGTCCCACCATAGCTGCGACCGCTGACCGAACACGACGCCGATATTCTTGACGTAAGCCGTCCGGTCCTTCCAAGGCGTATAGCCCATGACGCTGCAGCTTCCTTCGTCCGGAACCAGAATTCCGCTCATCACCTTGATGCTGGTCGACTTGCCCGCGCCGTTCGGCCCGATGTAGCCGACGATCTCTCCTTCGCCGATCGAGAACGAAATTTCCTGCAGGGCATGCACGGTGGTATGCTCCCTCGCGAACAATGCCTTGAAGGCTTGCCCGATTCCGGACGATCGCTTGGCGACCTTAAACGACTTGCTTATTCCTTGCAGCTCGATCACTCGTTTTTCCCTCCTTCTTTCTTTTCCGCTTCTAGATGATCTCCGCAAAGTTTTTTCGGCGCCGAAAGGGCGTCGAAAGCGTTTTTGCTTGGCGCTCAAAAAATATATCCAAATCCCGCCAAAAAGTATAGACTTATGTTTTTCTTTAAGTTATACTAATATTATAGATGGCGAGGACATCTATCTTTTCTTAAAAACTGTCTAAAACAAGCTAGCGACGTCGTTTACGTCGTTTTTTTATTGTCTTTTCGAGCATTCCGCTATAAAAAAGAGGCTGCCCCATAAGCTCAAAGTACTAGCTTTGACTTATGGGGCAGCCTCTTTTTTTTGACACGTTCCTATTTTGTCATTCAAAGTCGTATCTTTGCTCGAGCCAAGGATCGCCATACATGTGATATCCGTTCCGCTCCCAGAAGCCCGGCCGGTCGGTCGCCCGGAACTCGACGGCGCGCAGCCACTTGGCGCTTTTCCAGAAGTACAGGTGCGGAACGACCATCCTGACCGGATAGCCGTGCTCAGGCGTAAGCAGCTCTCCGTTGTGCTTAAGCGCGAAGAACGAGGTGTCCCGAAGAAAATCCTCCAGAGGCAAATTGGTCGTCCATCCTCGTTCGGCATGCAACATGACGTACTTCGCTTCCGGCTTCAGCTTGACCTTCTCCATGATCGTCGCCACCGCGACGCCTTCCCACTCGTTATCGAGCTTGGACCAAGCCGTGACGCAATGAATGTCGTTCACGAACTTCCGTCTGGGCAGCTTCATGAATTCCGCGTACGAGATCGTGACGTTCTCCTCCACCAAGCCGAGCAGCTTCAGGTCCCACAGTCTCATGTCCCGGTAATACGGAACCTCTCCATGGTGCAAGACGGGAAAACCCGTCGTCAACCGTTGTCCGGGCGGAACCCGGCTCTCCGTATCCGTTCGGCTCATCTGCATCCACTCTCCTTCTGGGCACCGTGTCCGGTTATCCTTACTCTCTCTCTTCCACTATAGGCAAATAAATCAAAAATTCGGTACCCTCTCCCGGCGTACTCTGAACTTCGATCATTCCCCCATGGTTGCGGATAATTCGATAGCTTACGGATAACCCGAGCCCGGTTCCTTCTTCTTTGGTCGTAAAGAACGGGTCGAAAAGCCTGCTTAGCGTTGCTCGATCCATCCCTTTGCCGTTGTCCCGGATCCGGATAAGCGCGAATCGCCCTTCCTTGCGGGAGGAGAGCTCGATCAGCCCTTTGCGCTGGTCCCCCGTATCCTGGATGGCGTCGATCGCGTTCTTCACCATGTTAAGGAGCACCTGCTTGATCTGCTTCACGTCGATCGCGACGGAGATATCGGTATCGTAGATCTCCGTCTGGAACTCGCAGCCCTTCATATGCGCTTCGCTCTCGGTGAGCAGAATCGTCTCCTTCACGAGATCGGCTACCGTCAGCGTCTGCTTCATCGGGGCCGAGGGCTTGGAGGAATTCAGAAACTCGTAGATGATATCGTTCGCCCGATCGATCTCGGAGAGAATGATCCGAACGTATTCCTGCTTGCCGATCGATTCCAGATAAGGCTTCAAGAGCTGGATAAAGCCGCGGATCGAAGTAAGCGGATTCCTGATTTCATGCGCGATAGCTGCCGCGATCTTGCCGAGCATCGCCAGCTTATCGTTCTGGAAAGCCGTCTGCTCGATCTGTTTGTATTCCGACACGTCCTTCATGCTGACCAGATAGTCCCCATCGAGCTCATCCATTCGGGAGATGCTGATCAGCAGTATCCGTCCGTTCGAGTCCTCGAATTCGCCGTGATAACGGTGGTAGTAGACAAGCTCCTTGTACATCCGCAGGAAAATCTTCCGAATCGGTCGGCGCAGAGCGGGATGGAAAAGCAGCTGACGCACCGATTGGCCGATAAGCGCGCGCCGGGGAGTCTGAAGCACCCGGGCCATCTGTACGTTCAAGAAACGAAGATAACCGTCGGAATCGAACAGAGCCACTCCCGTATCCATATGCTGAAGGACGGTTTCGAACTTGCTCGCCGGCTCGTACTCGATCGGAATGGAATCGATTACAGCATCTTTCAGACGTTCCGGATCGATGTCCTCGGTCGTCGCGGCCGTCTCGGGCAGCTTCAGCACGGAGATCACCTCCATTAGAAACAAAAGAGACCGGTGCATGATGGACATCCGGTCTTCGTCTTCGGCGTTGGAGAGCAGCATTCGTACGCTCTCCTCGTGGTACTTCAGAATATCGTCGGTGGAGATGCCCTGCAGCCAAGATCGCAACTCCGCCAAGTTCCTGCCGCTCGAGTCTTCGTTGCTCATCACGAAGACAACCAACGCGGAGAAGTAGCGAGTCTCCCACCTTTTCATATGAGGACTCCTTCCGGAATGTTAGATGAAGGACAATCATACAAAAATTCACATCTATCATAGTCGCGACAAGATCACCCTGTCAATGAGAGATCTTGTCGAGAGGGGTCCCGCATTCTGTCGGAACCCTTATCCCGGCGCGCAGGCGGATCCGCTCTTAGTCGTTTCTGCCGATATTCCCCCGGCTATCCTGTCGATCGTTGCCATCGCGATCCCATTGGCCGTTCTTGTTTTTGTCCTTGTCTTCGTTCCGCTCGTTCTTCTCCGCTCGCGGATCGTTCTTCGAGCTGCTTTGGTCTTCATGCGAGGATTTCTTGTCGTCTTGATCCTGATCCTCTCTTCCCCAGCGATTGCTTGACGAAGAGGAATTCTTGTCTTTGCCATCGTCGTCCTCGTCGCCATTATCGTCATTGCCCTCGGACTTCCCGTTCCAAGGCTTGTTCTTGCCCGGATCCTTAGGAGAAGAGGGACGATTGCTCATCCCGTTCGAGGCTTTCGACGCGTTGTCTCCGCTCTCGGCCTTAGAGCCTTTGGAGCCCGCGCCCCCATTCGAGCCGTTGACCCCATTGGATCCCTTCGAGCCATTCTTCGAGACGGAAGCTTTCTCCGCGCTCGGGGAAGAAGACGGCGCAGGGGGGACGGTCGAAGGTTTATTCTCCTTGCCGCCGGCCGCAGTCCCGGGCTTCTGTTCCGCCTTCGGCTTATTGGACGTCTTGCCCTTGTTGTCCGTCGCGGAATTCTGCTTTTTCTGCCGGGCTTCCTGGCGTTTCTTCTCTCTCTCTTGAGCTTTGGAGACCAGTTCCCTCCACTCTTCGTCGGCCTTGATCTTATCCTTGTCTTCGGACTCCTTCAGCACCGAGCTTACTCCGCCCCAGGAGGAAGATATCTGATTCAACGATTCGTTCTTAAGCTTCTGAAGGGGGACGCGATGACCTTGGCTTTCGGCCTTGAGCCAGAAGGCCATCTTCCCTGCGGAGACTCCCTTCGCGTTCGCTTGCTCTCGAACCTCCTTGGGAACCGATACCGTCGTGACGACGGGCGTCGTCTCGGCCGTCTCCGCCCCTTCGCCGGTTCCCTTTGCGGTACCCTCGGACATTCCCGCGGAGGCCCCCGCTTCTTCAATGGATTGCTTAATCATCTCGGAGATTTCGCTCTCCCATTCCTCGTCGACCTTGCCGACCGGAACGGTCGTCAGGACGACCTCGGCGTCTTCTCCTTCAAGCAGCTTCAAAGAAGCCAGCTTATCGACGAGCTGATCGGTTACGCTCTCGAGAGACTCGCCCTTGTAATCGATGCCTTCGATAATCGGGATCGCGTCAGGGTTCACGGCTCGAAGCTGCCGCACCCGGTCCTTGCCGTCGACGCCGAGCTCCACGCTCGGATTGACGTCCATCGTCACATAGGCGACGACCGGAGGCGTCCTCAGCCACAAGCCCCCGAACAGCAGAAGGCATAGCACGGCCGCGCCGCCGGCGCCCGCCGCCCACCGAACGCGCCTTCCGGATGCCGTTCGGGGCAAAGAGCGTACTTCCTCGGCCTCGAATTCGATCTCGTCTCCTATTTGGTAGTGCTTTTCGCGGGGCACCATGACGAAGCGGCCTCCCTGAGCAAGAACAACCGCTCGCCGCCCCTTTAACGACATGACTATTGCCTTGCTCATAGCCGCCCCTCCTCGCTGCCCGCGTCCGCACCCGTTATGTATTGTTGAAGCAAGGGATAAGCCCCCGCCGCAATCAAAGCTACCGTTATCAAATACTTGCGATGTCTCTCCAGCGTCTTGCGCGATACGTTCTCCAGCTGGCCCAGCTCCTTCAAAGGAAGTTTCTTCTTATCCTTGAGCAAGGCAAGCAGAGATTCCCGCTTAGCCAGACGGATCCCGATCTCCAGCAAGGACTCCCTGGAGTCTTGATGCTTCGGCGATTGCTCGGTCAGCTCGAAGAAGGAAATCCCGTACTCCGACAGCTCCTCCGTAATCGTACGGATCTCATCCCGCCGGTCCTGGGCAATCTGCTCCCTGGAGTAAACCGTCAACGCCTCCTTGGCTTCGATCTTGCTCAGCACGGAGCCTTCCTCCTCCGATTCCCCCTGGAGAGAGCTGTAGGGAACCGCCGTGAGATGCCGCTGCTCCTTGCGCGCGTAATCGATCAGCCGCCTGTTCATGACTTGCGCGGCGAAGCCGATGAAGCGGCTTCCGCCCTCGTTCGAATATCGCGTGATCGCCTCGTCAAAGGCTAATAAGGCCACGCTGAACTCATCGTCCCGATCCGGATCGATGTACCGCTTGCTGAAGCGGCTCGCCGTCGTTACGATGAAGGGGCGATACTGTTTAATTAGGTCGTTGCGCAGCTCTTCACGGCCTTGCTGGATCGCTTCGACCGTTTCCTCCGGATTCAATGCCTCCGGTTCAGGCACGGCTGCCGCGCTGCCGCGTCCTGTCCATTTTCTCCACAATACGAGAAGCAAGCGCTCACCCCACGTTCATAACATTCGTAGTCGACTTCCATGGATTGGGGGTGGAAACAAAAAAACCATCCCCGCGCCGATCTTCATCCCATGCCGTCCGGACACGCGCGATGCTAGGACATCGCTTGATCGGTCAGATCGCCAGGCAATCGGATCTCGCGCGGAGATGGCTTTATTCCGCAAAGGTCGGGCAGGCCGCCGCTCAGAATGCGCCTCCCGTCGTCCGCTTCGACTTCAGCTTTTGCTTGCGCTGAGCGAGCACGCCGAGTCTTCGCTTCAACTGCTGTTCCCATTCCGTATCCTTCAATTGTTTGGAGAAGGACAGCAGATCAAGAGCCATATCGATCTGACTTTGGACAACCTGCATGGGATCCTCATCCTCATTGTTTACGCAGTTCTCATGAAGCTCTTTGTCCGATTCGTCGACGTAGTCGTGGAAGTCGACTTCGGAAGCGCCGTCTCCATGCGCGTATTCCGCCAGAATCTCGTATTCGTTCTCCACCAGATAATGGACCTCCACCCGGTGGCACACGGGACAGAACAGAATGGGCACATTATGGATTCGCGTCCGATAATGCTTTAAGGTCCCTTTGGTTCCGATCATGCTTGCTCCGCAGCAGAAACTCATCGTCTTCCCTCCTCGAACCGGCCGTTACGCAACCTGCAATGCGTTATTCACTATATTCTCTTCTATCCTTCCGAATTCCTGCCGCATTACCCATTACCCTATGCTACTGATTTTGACGCATTATGGCGAAAAAAGCAAAGACGCATGCGGATACATGCGTCTATTGTTAAGTATTGGATAGCAGAGTGCTACTTGGATGCGAGATTCTTGTCGCCGGGCTTCCAGTTGATCGGACATAAACCTCCGGACTGAAGCGCTTGAAGCACTCGAAAAGTCTCCTCGACGCTTCGGCCCACGTCGTTATGGTTGACGAGCTGGTACTTGATCTCGCCTTACGGATCGACGATAAAGAGGCCGCGAAGGGCGACTCCTTCTTCTTCGATCAGAACCCCGTAATCCCGAGCCGTATTCTTCGTGATGTCGGACGCGAGCGGGAAGTTCAGCTTGCCTACTCCGTTCTCGGTTCTAGCCGTGTTGATCCAAGCCTTGTGGCTATGGACGCTGTCGACGCTGACGCCGAGATCCGCGTTAAGCTCCTGGAACCGCGCCGCCGCATCGGACAAAGCGACGATCTCCGGAGCTGAATAAACTTCGGTCGATTAGCGGGCCATTGCAGCGACGATCAGGTCGCCCATCGCCGTCGTTCCGATCGCTTTGCTCTTGTCGACGGTGATATCGCCAGTGCGGTGGCCCGCGTCCAGCACTTGCTTAACCGCGCGCTCGATGACGTCTCCGGCTTCCTGGTAGCCGAACGTCAGCTTGAACATCAGCGCGACCGACAGGATCGTCGCGATCGGGTTCGCGATGCCTTGGCCCGCGATGTCCGGCGCCGAGCCGTGGACCGGCTCATACAGGCCGAAGCTGCCTTCGCCGAGGGAGGCGGACGAGAGCATGCCGATCGATCCGGTCAGCATGGCGGCTTCGTCGCTCAGGATGTCGCCGAACATGTTCTCCGTCACGATGACATCGAAGCTCGAAGGACGGCGCAGCAGTTGCATCGCGCAGTTGTCGACGAGCACGTGCTCCAGCTCGATGTCCGGGTATTCCGGAGCGATGCGGTTGACCGTCTCGCGCCACAGGCGGGACGTCTCGAGCACGTTAGCCTTGTCGACGGACGCCAGGCGCTTGCTGCGCGTGCCGGCGATCTCGAACGCTTGGCGCACGATGCGCTCGACTTCGGTTACGTTGTAGACGCAAGTATCGACCGCTTCTTGGCCTTGAGCGCCTTCCCGGCGGAACTTCTCGCCGAAGTAGATGCCGCCCGTCAGCTCGCGTACGACGATCAGGTCGGTGCCTTCCAGCACTTCCGGCTTCAGCGTGGACGCGTCCTTCAGGCAGTCGAACACGACGGCCGGACGGATGTTCGAGAACAGGCCGAGCGCCTTGCGGATCCCGAGCAAGCCCGTCTCCGGACGCAGCTCCTTCGGATTGTTGTCCCACTTCGGACCGCCGACCGCGCCAAGCAGCACGGCATCCGCCTTCTTGCAGATGTCCAGCGTCTCTTGCGGAAGCGGAGTTCCTTTCTCGTCGATGGCGATCCCGCCGAACAAGCCGTGCTCGAGCTCGAACTTGTAGCCGAACAGCTCCTCGGTTTTTTTCAACACCTTAATGGCTTCCCCTACGACTTCGGGTCCGATCCCGTCGCCGGCGATGACGGCGATTTTCTTCACTTCAGACATCCGTATGCACACTCCCGTATCGATTCGATTGTCCAAGCAAAAACGCCAATGACGTTCCCGAACGTCATTGAAGCTTTGCGTCGGTATCAGAGAGGAGTAGAGGACTCTTAGCTCATCCTATCTGATATCCAATGATGGCACTATATCAGTTGTAGCATACTTGGGCAGTGTAGGCAAAATAGATAAAAGCTATCGTTTTCATAGTTGTGGCCTATAGGCAGGAGCTTGGGGACGCGGTTTACCGGTCTCCCGCCGCTTGAACGATGCTTTTCCCGATTCGCAGCATCTCTTCTCGGGTTATTGAGCTGTCCGCATATACGGAGTAGTAAATGTTGGATGCCTCGTCGTACCAAGCAAGCGAATTGGTATTGGTCGCTTCGCTGCCGTCATCCCGCACGTAGACGGCTTGCTGGGCATCGCTCAGCCGAACCGGCTCCGATCGATCCGATTCTCGCTGCGAGATCGTTGCCTTGGGCGTGCCGTTCTCCGCTCCGGTCGTCGCAAGCAGTTCGATCTTGGCGCTCCCCTTGGCGAAGACGAGCTTGGAGTTCAGGATCGACTTCCACTTGACGGTCTCCATGAACAGGATTTCGCCTTTCTTCGCAGCTTCGGCAGCCGACTTTAGCCGGTCTCTTATCTGTTCGAATTCGTTGCCCGGGTCTCCTCGCAGGGGAGGTCTCGGCGTCAGCTTGCCGAATTCGAACTCGTATCCCCTCGGCAGGGAATCCGGCTTGGGCAGGTATGGCGCTTTCGCGCTCAGCATCCGGCTCTCGTAGTCGCCGTACGTATCGTATTCCAGCTTCGATTCGAAATCGATCTGATTGATTGCGGCATAGGCGTTGGCCTCGTCATCCTTGACGTAATACGCCGCCATCTCGTCCTGCTTAAGAGCTGCATGCACGCGGTCGCGATACTCGCTCATCCTTTGGCCAATATCCTTCGGCAACTCGAATTTGGACGCCTCAATCGTCTCAATGACCACCCGGCCTTGGGAATCCTTCAGCTTGACGTACTCCGTCGCCGCGTAGCCTGCTACCGAACCTAATAATACGAGGCTCCCCGCCGCGGCAAGAACCGCCGTTTTAGTCAGGCGTCGAGGGCGCCTGGCTTTCCGCGGGTCTTTGTCCAGTCTCCGCACCCTTCCCATCACCGCATCCACGATGTCGATCTCTCGGAACCGCTCCTCTTTAAGACCGCCGCTTCTCAGCTTCGCGTCTGCAATACAGTCTCTTGCTTGCTCCATGCTTCTCCCTCCCCATCTTCCTCCAGCATTGCGCGCAGCTTGCGCTTCGCTCTTCCGATTCGTTTCTTTACCGCCTCCGGGTTCTTGCCGACAATGGCCGCGATCTCGGGGTACGTCTTCTCTTCGAAAACGCTCAATACAAGCAAACTGCGTTCAAGGGCCGATAATCGCCGCAGCGCATCCTCCAGGGGCGGGCTGAACGTTCGTTCGTCGACCAACGTCTCCGGACCGGGCGTTCGGTCGTCGCGCTTAAGCAGGCTCTGGATCTTGTAGTGCAGCTTGCGCCTCCTCAGGATGTTCAGACAATGCCGGTAGGCGATGCTGTACAACCAGGAAGAGAAGCTTCCCGTCGGCTCGTAGCGGCCAATGGACCGATAAGCCTTTACAAAAATGTCCTGCGCCGCATCCTCCGCTTCCGTATCGTCCCCAAGCAACCTGCAACAATAGATGTAAATAGGACGTTGATAATGGCGGACTATCGAACTATAGGCGTCCGACTGGCCGTTGCGTATGGCATCGATCGTTGCTTGAATCATCTGGGGTTCCGTGTATGCTCACCTCTCTTGCTTCTTTGCTCTATATAACACATAACCTGGACAAGAAGGGGACAAATTCTTGCGATTCCTTCGTTCTTAACGAAAAAATCGTTATTGATGATGGTGATCGGTATAGAGCGCGGTTCTTCTATAACAAGCCTTTAGGGCCTCTGGCCTCTATGGAGTAAGATATAGGAAGGGCGGGACTCCGAGCGGAATCCCGGGGGAGATGCAAGGTTTTTCCGTGCAACGGCGACACTTCGAGCGAGAGCCCGGGGAAACGGGTTGCAGATCTGCTCGCATGAGATGACTACTCATAGCCGAACGCCTTTTAAACCTCCAGTCGAGTTGGGAGGGCTTATACAAAAACCGCCCCGACAGGCCAAAGCCTATCAGGGCGGTTTTTGTTCCGTTACCCCTTCACCAGAACGCTCTGCATCGCCCTGTCGAGGCGCTTCATGCCCTCGATCGTGGTCGCGGTGTCGTTGTAGGTGAAGTTCATGCGCAGCGTATTGAGCTCGGGATCCTCCGCGTAGAAGGAGACGCCCGGCACGAAGGCCGCTCCTTCCTGGACGGCGATCTTAAGCAGCGCTCCCGTGTCGATCTCCTTCGGAAGCCTCAGCCAGATGAACATGCCGCCCTTCGGCTCCTCCCAGGTGACTCCCGGCCATGCGTATTGCTCCAGCAGGGAGACGAGGTGCTTCTTGCGCGCTTCATACTCCGTACGAACGAACTCGATGTGTCCGTCGAGGTCGAAGTGCTCGAGCAACTGGTAGAGCGTCTGCTGGTCGAGCGAGCTCGACTGCAGGTCGGCCGCTTGCTTCGCGCGGGCCATCTGGCGGATGATTTCGGGGTCCGCCATCACCCAGCCGGTGCGAAGGCCCGGAGCGACCGTCTTGGAGAAGGTGCTCGTGTACACGACGCAAGAGCCTTCCGGATGCTGGTCGAGCGAGAACAGCGAGCGGTATTCGACCGACTTGTCCCCGAACTTCAGCTCCCCGTATGGATCGTCCTCGAGGATGAGCGTGTCGCAGCGACGACACAGCTCCAGAACGCCTCGGCGGCGCTCCTCGCTCCAAGCGCGGCCCGCCGGGTTCGAGAACGTCGGGATCACGTACAGCATCTTCGGATTGTATTGCTTCAGCTTGGCTTCCAGATCCGCAAGGTTCAGGCCGTCCGTGTCCCCGTCGACGGAGATCGGAACCGCGCCGTACGAACGGAACACCTGCAGCGCCGACAGGTACGTCGGACGTTCGACCAGGATCACGTCGCCCGGATCGATATAGATGCGGGTGAGCAGGTCGATCGCTTGCTGCGAGCCCGTCGTGACGAGCATGTCGTCCGGCGTCACCTTGACATGCTTCTTCTCCATGCGGCGGCACAACGCTTGGCGCAGCGGCAGATACCCTTCCGTGAGTCCGTACTGCAGCGCCTTGTTGCCTTGCTCCATGACGCGCCCGAACGCTTCCGAGATCGCTTGCGCCGGGAAGTGCTCTTCCGCGGGCAAGCCGCCGGCGAACGAGAGAATCGAATCGCCCTGGGTCAGCTTCAGGATCTCGCGCACGGCCGACGAAGAGAAGCTCCCCAGCCGCTCGGAAAATCGATAATTCATATCAGTTCCCCATTTCTAGTAACGAGGCCCTCGCCAGGGCACCGTCTTCCTGTATTGCCGTCGTCCATGGGGCGGCGGAGCTTATCTTATTAATCAAATCAACGTTACATTGTCGCGACGGTTGCGTCTCGGAGCGTTCTTCTTGTCGATCAAGCGGTTCAGGGCATCCACGTAAGCGCGGGCGCTCGCCTCGATAATGTCGGTGCTGACGCCGCGTCCTTGCGCGCTCTCGTCGCCTTGCTTAAGAACGACGTGCACGTCGCCCAGCGCGTCCGTACCGTCCGTAACCGACTTGATCGTGTAGTCGTCGAGGACGACTTCTTCCTTCGTAAGAGCGTCGATCGCGCGATAAACCGCATCGATCGAGCCGTTGCCCTCCGACTTCGTCTCGACGATCCCTTGAGGAGTCTTGAGCCGTACGGTCGCGTTCGGGGTCGAATGGCTGTCGAAAGAAACGATCAACTGCTCGAGTGCGAACACTTCCGGCGTATCGACCATCTTCTCTTCGAGCAGGGCGATGATATCCTCGTTGCTGACGTCCTTCTTGCGGTCGGCCAGATCCTTGAACTTGCCGAAAGCCGCATTCACTTGATCCTCGTTCAGGTCCTCGAAGCCGAGGTCGATCAGCTTCTCTCGGAACGCGTGGCGTCCGGAGTGCTTGCCGAGCACGAGCTTGCTGTCCTTGAGGCCGATCGTCTCCGGAGAGATGATCTCGTATGTCGTCTTCTCCTTAAGCATGCCGTCCTGGTGAATGCCGGATTCGTGCGCGAACGCGTTCGCCCCGACGATCGCCTTGTTGCCCGGAACGGCCATGCCGGTCAGCTTGCTGACGAGTCGGCTCGTCTTCGCGATCTCCTTCAGGTTGAGCGTCGTCTTCGCTTGGAAGAAATCGGCGCGGGTCGCCAGGGCGAGCGCCACCTCTTCCAGAGCGGTATTGCCGGCGCGTTCCCCGATCCCGTTGATCGTGCCTTCGATCTGGTCGGCTCCGTTCAGAATCGCGGCCAGCGAGTTCGCGGTAGCCATCCCGAGATCGTCGTGGCAGTGGGCGGACAGCTGGATTTGCTCGATGCCCGGCACCTTCTCCTTAAGCGTCTTGAAAATATGGCCGAATTCCTGAGGATTGAGATAGCCGACCGTATCCGGAATGTTGACGACCGAGACGCCTTCGCGAACGGCCAATTCCGTTACCTGGCAGAGGAAATCGAGCTCCGTGCGTCCGGCGTCCTCCGCCGAGAATTCGACGCGGGCGAAGTGTTTCTTGGCGTAGCGGATCGCGCGTTCCGCCGTCTCCAGCACCTGCTCCTTCTCCATCCGAAGCTTGTGCTTGCGGTGAATGGGCGAAGTGGCGAGGAAAATGTGGATGGCCGGATCGGCGGCGCCCTTCAGCGCTTCCTTCACGGCATCGATGTCCTTCTCGACCGAGCGCGCAAGCCCCATGACGGAGGCGTTCTTGACCGCGCGCGCGACCGCGTTTACGGCAGCCAGATCGCCCGGCGAGGCGGCCGGGAAGCCCGCTTCGATGCGGTCGACGCCGAGCTTCTCGAGCTGGAGAGCGATTTCAACTTTCTCTTGGGTGTTCAGGTTAACGCCGGGAGATTGCTCTCCGTCTCGCAAAGTCGTATCAAAGATATAAATTTTCCTCATGGCAGGGGTTCACCCGCACCTCCTGAAGCAGACAGTGTATTGCCTTAAATTATAGCATACTCGGGTCGCATGCACGGATAAAAGAAAAGCTGCCCAGGGAGCAGAGCCTGCCCCCGGGACAGCCGGTGCCTGACATGCGATTATTTCTTGATCCAGTGCATCAGGCCGCGGAGCTGGCTGCCGACCACTTCGATCGGATGCTCGGCTTCGTTGCGGCGGGTAGCCGTCAGGAACGCGCGTCCGGATTGGTTCTCGAGGATGAAGTCGCGTGCGAACTTGCCTTGTTGGATGTCGGACAGAACGGCCTTCATCGCCTTCTTCGTCTCGTCCGTTACGATGCGAGGTCCGGTAACGTAGTCGCCGTACTCCGCCGTGTTGGAGATCGAATTGCGCATGGAAGCGAGGCCGCCTTCGTACATCAGGTCGACGATCAGCTTCAGCTCGTGCAAGCACTCGAAGTAAGCCATCTCGGGAGCGTAGCCTGCTTCGACCAGCGTTTCGAAGCCGGCTTTGACGAGGGCGCTAGCGCCGCCGCAAAGTACGGCTTGCTCGCCGAACAGGTCGGTTTCGGTTTCTTCGCGGAAGGAAGTCTCGATAACCCCCGCGCGGGTACAGCCGATGCCCTTCGCGTAAGCCATGCCGATCTCGAACGCCTTGCCCGTTCCGTTCTGGTGAACGGCGATCAGTCCCGGTACGCCGAAGCCTTCGACATACGTGCGGCGAACCATGTGGCCCGGGGACTTCGGAGCGACGAGCAGAACGTCTGCGTCGGCCGGAGCGACGATTTGGCCGAAGTGAACGTTGAAGCCGTGGGAGAACATGAGAGCGGCGCCCTTCTTCAGGTTCGGCTCGATCTCGTTCTTATAAACGGCGGCTTGGGTTTCATCCGGCATCAGGATTTGAACGACATCCGCTTTGCGGGTTGCGTCCGCAACGTTCAGAACTTCGAAGCCGTCGTTGCGAGCCGCTTCGGCAGATTTGCCTTCACGAAGACCGATGATAACGGACAGACCGCTGTCACGCAGGTTTTGAGCTTGAGCATGGCCTTGGCTGCCGTAGCCGATGACCGCGATTGTCTTGCCTTTCAGGGCGCCGAGGTCGGCGTCTTTCTCGTGGAATAACTTGACTGCCATTGGATGTGTTCCTCCTTAATTAAATGAAGCAAATATTGGCAACCCTCATGGAACGGGCGTTCCAAGAGAGAAGTCGACCCATGCGGAAGCTCTAGACGGACAGCCTGCCCCGCGGCTAGCCGCTCCTCTCCTCGAACACCCGCTCCAGCGGGGAGCGGACAGTGGATAAGAACGTCTTGATAGACTAAAGCACTAAAGCGCTCGGCTGCAAAAGTTAGCGGGCGCCGCGAATCATCGCGGTTACGCCCGTGCGAGACAGCTCGCGAATGCCGTATGGCTTCATCAGCTCGATCATCGCATCTATTTTATCCGAATCTCCGACAACTTGTACAATCAGGCTGTTCGGGCCGATATCGACGACCGCCGCGCGGAACGTCTCGACGACGCCCAGAATCTCCGGACGGGCGGAGGGCTCGGCGTTGACCTTGATCAGGCCGAGCTCTCTTCCGACCATCGGGCTCGATCCGATGTCGATAACCTTGATTACGTCGATAATCTTATAGAGCTGCTTCTGAATTTGCTCGAGCGTGTGATCGTCTCCGGTCGTTACGATAACCATCCGGGACAATCCGGGCTCTTCGGAGGCTCCGACCGTGATGCTCTCGATGTTGAAGCCTCTGCGTCCGAACAGCCCGGACACCCGTTGCAGAACGCCGGGCTGGTCGTTCACGAGAATGGCAATGGTATGTTTGGTGTTCATTCGGAATCCCCCATGAGCATTTGATCGATGGTGCTGCCTTGAGGAACCATCGGATAAACGTTCTCGCCCTTGCGAACGACGAATTCGACCAGCGCGGGGCCGGGATGACGCAGCGCCGCTTCCCAAACCTCTCTCGCTTCTTCCTTGTTCGTCGCGCGGAACGACTTGACTCCGTACGCTTCGCCCAGCTTCACGAAGTCCGGGCTGCCGGCGAGGTCGATGTGGCTGTAGCGGTTGTCGTAGATAAGTTCCTGCCATTGGCGGACCATTCCGAGCACTTGGTTGTTCAAGATGACGACCTTGACCGGAATGTTGTGGATCGCGCAGATCGCGAGCTCCTGCGCGCACATCTGCATGCCGCCGTCGCCGTTGATCGAGACGACCGTGCGATCCGGGTTGCCCATCTGTGCGCCGATGGCAGACGGGAAGCCGAAGCCCATCGTTCCGAGTCCGCCGGAGGTAACGAGCGAACGAGGCTTGTTGAACGGATAATATTGAGCCGCCCACATCTGATGCTGGCCGACGTCCGTCGTGACGATCGCGTCGCCGTTCGTCGTCTCGTGGATGAGGGAAACAACCCATTGCGGCTTCAATTCCGTGTCGGAGTCCTGGAATTTGAACGGCTTGCTCGCCTTCCATTCCTGGATCTGCGCGCGCCAGGCGTCCGCCTGGTCCGCTCTCTTCGCCAGCGTGTTCGCCAACTGAAGCACCGTCTTCACGTCTCCGACGATCGGAATGTCGGTCGGCACGTTCTTGCCGATCTCCGCCGGATCGATATCGATATGAACCACTTTAGCGTTAGGCGCGAATCCTTGCAGCTTGCCCGTCACGCGGTCGTCGAACCGGGCGCCGATGTTGATCAGCAGATCCGCGTTCTGAATCGCCGTGTTCGCCGTCCAGGTTCCGTGCATGCCCGGGAAGCCCATGTGCAGCTCGTGGCCGGTCGGGAGAGCGCCGAGTCCGAGCAGAGTCGTCGTGACCGGAATCTGCGTCTTCGTCACGAATTCGTGCAGCTCCTCATGCGCTCCGGAGTAGATCGCTCCGCCGCCGACGAGCAGTACCGGACGCTCGGCCTTCTCGATGGCGCGAATCATCTTGTCGACCTGGTTGCGGTTCGGGTTGACCGTCGGATGATAGCCGCGCAGGTTCACTTCGGTGACGGGCTGGAACAGCGCCTTCGCCGCGGAGACGTCCTTCGGAATGTCGATCAGAACCGGTCCCTTGCGGCCCGTGTTGGCGATATGGAACGCCTCGTGAATGACGCGAGGCAGCTCTTTGGCGTCGCGTACCATGTAGCTATGCTTCGTGATCGGCATCGTGATGCCGACGATATCGGCTTCCTGGAACGCGTCCGTGCCGATAAGACCGGTCGCCACGTTGCCGGTGATGACGACGAGCGGCACCGAGTCCATGTAGGCGGTCGCGATACCCGTTACGAGGTTGGTCGCTCCCGGACCCGAAGTGGCGATGCAGACGCCGACCTTGCCGGTGCTGCGCGCGTATCCGTCCGCGGCGTGAATGGCGCCTTGCTCGTGTCTGGTGAGCAAGTGGTTGAAGTCTTCGAAGCCGTACATGGCATCGTAGATATATAGAACCGCTCCGCCCGGATAACCGAAGACGCAATCCACACCCTCCAACAACAGGCTGCGCAGCAGCATCTCGGAACCCGAAATGACTTCCGGTTTGCTCCATTTCTCAATCAATTCTTCTTTGGATTTCAGCGTGGCACTTTGTGCGCTCATCCGTCATCCTCCTTCCGGAATGTAGAGTTTGCAATCGGCTTTACTGCTTTACGATCGTAAAAGCCAAAAAAGCCTTTCGTCCCGAACATCGTTCTGAATGTTCAGGGACGAAAGGCTGTGCCTTCCGCGGTACCACCCGGATTTACCGTACGCCTCGCGGCGACGGCCTCATAAAGTATGGCTGCAAGCTTGAGCGCTCAAGAGGCAATCGCATACTTTAGGCACGTTAACGAGCGCCACTCCGTTTCACCCTACAATGCCGAAATCGGCGGTTCAGGCGAACAGCTCCAAGGAGACCCAGCGTCCAGGGATTAAGGCATCGGTCTCAGCATATCCGACGCTCTCTGAGCTCAAGAGCCCTCCCGCTTCTTCCTTATCATTGCTGTTGGATGTTCGGTTGAATGAGTTTAATTATATGCTTCCCCGAACCATTCGTCAATACAAGGATGAAATTCGCGGAGAACAACCCCCGGATCGATTTCATACCCTATAGCAATCCGCCGCTTATCCCGCATCGTTCTTCTGGAGGTGAACAGGATGATTCGTTGGAGGCAGCCTCGGGATACGAAAGGGATCGTCAAGCTCGTCCGCAGCCAGCTCGTGCCCAAATCGCCTTGGGCGCACCCTCGCGACGGCCGTTTGTACAGCGAGGTCGCCGAACGTCTCCGAAACGGCTCGACTCTCGTCGCGGCCAAGAACCGCGGCGGCGACCCCTATGGCTTTCTGCATATGGTCATTCAGAACAAGGTTCTCTTTATCGACCTTCTAGCCGTCGATCCCGCCTATCAGAACCGCAGATGGGGCACGGAGCTCATGCATCGGGCCGAAGAATACGGCCGCAAGAAAGGCTGCAACAGAAGCATGCTGTATGTCGACAAAGACAATGCCAGAGGGATTCGTTTTTATTCCCGGCTGGGCTATTCGAACGTGCAATACGTGGAGGCTTTGCTTTGCTATCGCATGGAGAAAAAGCTCGATCCCGAGCCAGGCTGGCTCTGGGACTATGCGGCCCAAGGAGACGCTCAGCGATCGCCTGCCTCCGCCCAGCGATCCGCTAGCAGAGAACAGCGGCAGCGCTCCGCAGGCAACGGACAGTGGCAGCATTCCATCGGCAGCGAGCAACGGCAGCGTTCCGCCGGCAGCGAGCAACGGCAGCGTTCCGCCGGCAGCGAGCAGCGGCAGCGTTCCGCCGGCAGCGAACAGCGGCAGCGTTCCGCCGGCCGCCCAAGCGCCGAACCTTGGCGGACGAGCAAAGGCAACGTCTCTCCTTCCCGACCCGGCAACACCCCGGCTGCGCCTGGAGCTTGGAAGCCCGTGCTCGGCAATGAGCTGGACGCCGCCGACAACAGCTGGCTCCTGCGCAGGATCTAACCAATTAGCCTCCCTCTCCGAATCCCGCTGGCCGCGGGCATTCCGGGAAAGGGAGGCTCATCGTTTACCTTATCGACCCGATCGGAAGAAATTCCGTTTTACCACCAGCCGCCACCGTAGAAGCCGTTATAGCCGCCCCATCCTCCGAAGCCTCCGAAACCGAAAGGAGTCGTGCCGATGGCGAGAAGATCGAAGAGCACGAGCGGTATGATCGCCTTCGTACGAGCCTTCTTGCCTGTCGGAACTTCAAGGATGAGCTCGTTGCCGCTCAGGCGGACAAGCTTGCCGCTGACGACGCTTCCGTCCTTGCGCTTAGCATAGATCGTCTTGCCTACCAGCTTAGCGGCCTGTTCGCGAGTCACTTGTGACATTTTCCCCCTCCTCCCCACACAGGCAACCTCCTGGTGCGCCAAGAACATGCTTAGCAAGGTTGAACCCGTTGTCCTTTATCTTATGAAGGACGACAGGCGGACGTCTGCACCCTTGTCCTTAATGGCGAAAAGAGGCGGAAGTTCCGGCAACAAAAAACCGCCTTCTCCCGGCGAACGGGATAAGGCGGTTTCTTATCGTGGCGCGAATTACGCGTTGATCTTCGACTTGGCGGTGCCCGCCAGGCTGTTGAACGCGGCGATGTCGTTCACGGCCAGGTCGGCCAGGATCTTGCGGTTCACTTCGATGCCGGCCAGCTTCAGGCCGTGCATCAGCTTGCTGTAGGACAAGCCGTTCTGACGAGCGGCCGCGTTGATGCGAACGATCCACAGCTTGCGGAAGTTGCGCTTCGTTTGGCGACGGTCGCGGTATGCGTACGTCAGGGACTTCAGGACTTGCTCGTTAGCTTTCTTGAATAGGCGGTGTTTCGCGCCCCAGTAACCTTTGGCCAGCTTAAGAACTCGATTGCGACGGCGGCGAGTAACGAATCCGCCCTTGACTCTTGCCATTGCTCATTACCTCCCGGAATATGAATATCGCTTGCGCGATCTTGTAGTCGATTATTTCAGGTTGCCGATTTGTTGTTGCAGACGGCGGTAGTCGCCTTGAGCCAGCAGCGGCTGCGAGCTCAGAACGCGCTTCTGGCGTCCGGACTTATGAGACAGCAAGTGGTTCTTGTAAGCCTTGAAACGCTTCACTTTGCCGGTACCGGTAATCTTGAAACGATCCTTCAGGCTGCTGTGTGTCTTCATCTTAGGCATCTGTTTGTCCTCCTGTTCATTAATGGCTCTTCGGAGCCAGAATCATGATCATGCTGCGGCCTTCCAGCTTCGGAACCCGTTCGACGGTGCAGATGTCCGCAACCTCGTTCGCGACGCGCTCCAAGATCTTAAGGCCGATATTCGCGTGGGCAATCTCACGACCGCGGAAGCGCACGGAACATTTGACCTTATCGCCCTCGTTCAGAAACTTCACGACGTTGCGAAATTTCGTCTGGTAGTCGTGCTCCTCGATGTTCGAACGGAACCAAACTTCCTTCAGGTCGACGATCTTCTGATTCTTCCGGGCTTCCTTCTCTTTCTTCTGCTGCTCGTAACGGAATTTGCCGTAATCCATGATGCGGCATACCGGCGGCTTCGCCTGCGGCGCAACGTTCACCAGATCCATGTTCGCATCGATGGCCATCTGCATCGCTTCGCGGAACGGCTTGATGCCGATCTGCTCGCCTTCCGGTCCGACGAGTCGGACTTCCTTCGCCCGGATTTCCTCATTGATTTGATGATCCTTGCTGATAATGTTCCACCTCCAAATAGGACTGAGTTGCCTTGTTCCTCTCTTCTCTTACACAAACAAAAAAAATGCGAGTCATGAAGACCCGCATTCCGTCGCAAACGTTAAGATGGCTCGCGCGGATTCGCTCCGTCGCCTGCCGGTACGTCGGCTACGCAAAACCAGCCGACCGGTGCCGGACAGGTGAGAAGCGGGTGCTTCTGCTTGTGCGTGCTGATGATTAGAACAGTCACTCGAACAATATATCACGCGATCGCGGCCATGTCAACTCGCCTATGAAGATCAGGCCGAGTTCGTGTTCTCCGCGCTCATACGCTTGCCCTGGACCTCTTCCAGGCGCAGCACTCGGGAATGCTTCGTATGGCTCCAGGTCTTGTTGTTCTGGGTGAAGAACGCCCAGAAGGTGATCGGCCACCAGGACAAGAAGAACAGAGGGAAGGTGATCAGACGGGCGTAGCTCCTCCATTCCACCTTCTCGAGCAGCATCGCCAGCGGGCACTGCATGTATATATACAGGGAGATCGGAATCGCAAGCCAGGCGGGCATGAGCGAGTAGACGGAGTCGAGGCGCGGCTCCCCGGGAAGCAGCATATCGATCCATAGCGTCGCGGTCAAGAGAGAGCCGATCAGAAAGTTGTACGCGTTGAAAATATACAGGGCCGCATCCAGCTTGATCCAGCTTCTCTCCTTGATTCCTTGCCACAGCATGGGAAGCATGTATCTCCTAGCCACGTCGAAGTGTCCCTGCATCCAGCGGAGGCGCTGCCGGGAGGACGCTTGGAAGGTGATCGGCTTCTCGTCGTATACCCGGGCGTCGAAGTTGAACTTCGGGTAGACGTTCCTCTGGATGCAGCGGACCGTAAATTCCAGATCCTCCACCAGGCTCGTCGCGCCCCAGCCCATCTCCTTCAGCAAGGCGGCGTCGAAGCACATCCCCGTGCCTCCGAGGTAGTTCGACAAGCCGACGTTGTGCCTGGGCAGCTGCCATAGCCGATTGCAGAACCAATAATTGATTCCGTTCGCGGCGCTCACCCAGGAATCGTGAGGATTCTTCGTGTCCAAGTAGCCCTGTATGACCCGGTAACCGCTTAGCAGATCCTCGTTCATGTAGGCAAGGAAGTCCGTCGCGACCAGATTGTCCGCGTCGAACATGACGACGGCATCGTAGACCCTCGGACGCTTCCACAGCTCCTTCAGCATCCATTCGATCGCGAAGCCCTTGCCTCTCTTATTCGGCATAACGCGTTCGCAGGCATACACCCCGGGATACCTTCTCACGACCTCCGCCGTGCCATCGCTGCAGTTGTCGCAAATCACGAAGATATCGTACAGCTCCCGGGGATATCTCAGCTTCAGCAGATTTTCCACCAGAGCCCCGACGACGGCCTCTTCGTTGTGAGCGGCCACGAGAAGAGCGAACGATTTCGTCGGCGGGCGCGCGATCTTCTCCTTCTTGCGATGCCAGCCGAACAGGGACAGGACGACCTGGTAGGCGCCGATCAGCAAAAAGATCAGTTGCAGACCCATAAACGCTTTGTTCCACATATTCAGTTTTTAACCCCCTGAACCCCTTTTTCTTTACGGCTTAATGCCGGCTCGCTCGGTTTGTTTGTAAGAAGGATTCCGACGCCGCTTTGTTTCTCTTGAATTTAGACGGAGATAACGTCCTGCTCCTTTCTTTGTCTGGAGGAGACTTGAGCGACGCAGTCGAGCAATCCGCCGAACACCTCGTCCCAGGACTTCGAACGGGCCGTCTCCAGAGCCGCCTTGGACAATTTCTCCCTCAGCTCGCGGCTCGCTCGCAGCTTTGCCATCGCGGCGGCGAACTCGTCCGGGTTGCCCGGGGCGCAGAGAAGGCCGTTCGTTCCGTCCTTAAGCGTGTCCGGAACCGCGCCCGCGTTCGCGCCGATCACGGGCAAGCCGCAGGCCATCGCTTCCAAGACGACGTTGCCGAACGTCTCGGTCGGGGAAGGAAACAGCATCACGCTGGAGGCGGCCATCCACTTCTGCAGCTCCGATTGAGGAATGGAGCCCAGGAAGGTCGCCCGGACGCCCAACTTGGCGGCCAGAGCGCGGATATTCGCTTCGGCAGGCCCCTCGCCGGCGAGAACCAGCTCGACCTCTTCGCCCGTAATCGAAGCGAATCGGGCGACGGCCTCGACGGACACTTCCGTCTGCTTCTCCGGAGCGAGCCTTCCCGCGCTTAGCACGACGTGCCGCGATGCCGGAATTCCCGCCTGCTCGAGCAGGCGTTCCCGGTCGACTTCCGGATGGAACACGGACGTGTCGATCGCTCGGCTCCAGACCTCAAGTCCCCCCCATCCTTTCTTGCGGCACTCCTCCAGAACGGAAGGAGACGGGACAAGAATGCGTTCGCAAGGACGGTGGAACCAATACAAGTATCTCCATAACAGTTTACCCATCCACTGGAGGTTGTAATACGGAAGGTAACGGTCAAAGTGGGTATGGTGGGAGGCGACCAAGGGAATCCCGTGCTTCAGCGCCAGATGCCTGCCGGCCATTCCGGTTCCGAACGGGGTCGCCACATGGATGATCGTGGGACGGAAAGCGAGCAGCTTGCGCTCCGCCGCCGGGGAGACGGGGACGGACAAACGCAGCTCGGGGTAGAGGAAAAAGGGGATGCTCGCCAGCCTTTCCGCCGCGCCGGAAGGAGCCTCTTCTTTTCTCGGACGCGAGGGAGCGAACACCTGAACGGCAATGCCTTGCTTCCGCAGGTAAGTCGTCCACCTCTCCAGCGTCTTGGCGACGCCGTTCACCTCGGGGGTGTAGGTATCGGTAAAAAGCGCGATTCGAAGCTCTTCCATACACTCATCGCCTCCTCGTTCTTATCTCCATCTTAAGGTGGAGAAGTTAACGGGGTATAAGGAGAGTGTCAAATCCTCCCTTCGACAAGGGTTAACAATCCGTTGCTTTTGCGTTGATATCCTCAGAACATTAAAACAGTACGATAAAGCTGCATTCGATATCGACATCCCTAGGTCTAAGGAGCGTGAAGGCATGAGCCAAATTTACCGCCTTCTCAATCAGGTAGAAGGGCCGATCTTCCTGCACGTGAATCAAAGGTGGAATCGCGAGGCGTTAAACCGGCTGTTCTTCCTGCTGACGCTAATGGGAGGGGCGACCTTCAGCCTGCTCTTCTCGGCCGCGGCCGGGCTGCTCGCTCCCGAACCCTGGAGCACGGCGGGGTGGCAGGCGCTTGCCGCCGTCGCTTTAAGCCACGTGCCCGTCTTCATCGCGAAGCGAAGCGCTCCCCGCAAACGCCCTTATCAGGTATATCCGCAGGCGACGATCGGCCGAAGCCCGCTGCAGGACCCTTCCTTCCCGTCCGGCCATACGACGGCGGGCTTCGCCATGCTTACGCCTTGGATGCTCGCGGAGCCGCTTCTCATTCCGCTCCTGCTGCCTCTCGCGATCGGAATCGGCTTATCCCGCATCTATTTCGGCCTTCATTTTCCGAGCGATACGCTGGCCGGGGCCTTCCTCGGAAGCGCGACGGCGATGCTCGTATCCCTCTGGATCGTCTAACGGCCGGAACGAAAAATCGAATAAAGCAGCCATAGCAGCATCGTTCCGGCGACGGCAAACCCGATCTCGATCGCGGGGAAGCGCCCGATCGTAATGCTGCTTTCGCTATTGATAGAAGAACCGACGATAAGACCGACCATCAGAATGCTGAACGCAAGCAGGACGATGCTGATCGAGAGCCGATTGCCGATCCGGTCCAGCTTCTTCATGAAGGCTTCCGTCTCGGGGACGGTCAGCTCTAGCTTGATCTTGCCCTGCTTCGCGAGCGTCATCAGCTCCTTCAGCTTGCCGGGCGCGTCCCACAGCCAGTCGGCGATCTCCGGAAGCTTCGTGCCCGCGCGCTTGATCGCCCGAACCGGATTCACCTTATATTTCAGCAGCCTCCGCCCGAACGGCTCGGCCACCTTCAGAATGCTGAACGAGGGATCCAGCCCGGAAGCCACCCCCTCCGTCGTAAGGAGCGTCTTGCCGAGCAGCGTCATCTCGGACGGTATCCGGATGTCGTGCTTGCGGGCCACGTCCATCAACCGCCGAATCGAATCCCCCAAGCTGATCTGACTTAGCGGAACTCCGTAATAAAGCTCGCGAAGCTCGTCCACGTCGGCGTGCAGCAAGCTTTGGTCTATGTTGTCCGGAATCAGGCCCAACCGGGAGATCGCGCGAATCACCCCTTCGGTGCTCTGGCCGCGAAGGGCGATGACCAGCGAGGAGAAATACAGCTTCATCGTCGTGCTCAGCTTGCCGACCATCCCGAAGTCCAGCAGCGCGATCCGGCCGTCCTCCAGCACGAGCGCGTTGCCCGGATGAGGATCCGCGTGAAAAAAACCGTCGAACAGCACCTGGTGAAGAATGATCGAGACGAACCGGTCGGCAATCTCGGCGGGCGAATGTCCCGCGGCTTGAAGCGCCTCCTTGTCGGACAGCTTGATTCCGTCGACCCGCTCCATCGTCAGAATCCGGCTGGTGGAGCGTTCCGAATACACGACAGGGATGTGCAGGTACGGAATCGAGGCTCCGAGAACGGCGAATTTCTCGGCGTTGCGCCTTTCCTTCTCGTAATCGAGCTCGGCAAGCAGCGCCCTTCCCAGCTCGTCCGCCATCTCCCGGATCCGGTAGCGCTTGGCCCACTCGAGCCTTCGTTCCGCCATTCCGGCCAGCTCGGCCAGAATCTCGAGATCCGTCTCCACGATCGTTCGGATGTTCGGCCGCTGAACCTTGACCGCCACCGATTCTCCCGAGCTGAGCACCGCCAGATGGACTTGTCCGATGGAAGCCGCGGCGATCGGCCGTTCCTCGAACTCGGAGAAGAGAACCTCCAGCTTATCCCCGAGCTCGGTCTCGATGATCCGTGCCGCCTCCGAGAACGGGAACGCAGTCACGTCGTCCTGCAGCTTCTTCAGCTCGGCGACGATATGCCCGGGAAGCAGATCGGAGCGCGAGCCGGCGAGCTGCCCCAGCTTGACGAACGTCGGCCCGAGCTCCTCCAGGAACAATCGGATGCGGATGCCGAGCGACTTCTTGTCTACGCCTTTCCTTTGTCCGTTCCAGAACGTCCGGTAAGGCACGACCTCCGCCAATCCGAGATCCTTGACCAGATAGCCGAAGCCGTAGCGAACGAAAGCCGACGCGATCTCCCGATACCGGTGAAGATGCCGAAACCTGCGCCCCACGTCCAAGCCGATCCCTCCTTTGCCCTATTTTCCAGAGGGACCGAGATCCCGCTACTCGCTCTTCTCGAGCCTATCCAACAGCTGGTCCAGGCGCCTCTCGATTCGTTCGATGTCCTCCTTGGTCGCCCATTTACGCTCGCCGACCTTCTGAACCTTCTCTTGAATGAGCGATTCCAGCTTATGCTGGGTCTCCTCCCCCTTCTTCAGCAGATCGTCGATAAAGGCGAACGATTCCGCGCGGGTCATCTCCCCTTTTTTGACCAGTTCGCCGGCCAGCTTCTCCACCTGCTCCTTGCTCGCGACCGCGATTCCCAATCCTAGCGATATGGTTTTGCTGATCAGATCCCTCATCTCGTACCCTCCTTGTTTCTGCCTGGCTTTCGCCCGTTCCCGGTTAGTTTGGATCATCCAAATACGGGTCATTCGGGAAAATGGAGATTGCGGAGTCAGGCGCGTTTTTGTCCGGCGTCCTTTCTCTTGTTGCTTCGGGGCTTGCTCGTGCCGAAAAGATAATCCATGACGGGGTGAGACACTCCGTACCAGGACTGCTCGTCGAGATAATGGTGGAGCAGGTGCTTCTTCCGCATCCATCTCCCCCAAGGCGTCGCGAGCTTGATCGGCTGGTGCGCGGCATAATGCATCCACTGGTAGTAGAGCTGGAACAAGGCCGAACCGGCCACGACCGCGCTGGCAAGCCGCCAATCGCGGAAAATCGCCAAATTCGCCAAGGAATATCCCAGATAAAGAACGGCGTCGTAGCGGATCGGGCTGAACAGGTGCTCCAGCTCGGTCGGTTGGCGGTGGTGCTCGGCATGGCCGCGATGCATCGCCGGAGCGATTCGCGGGAACCGGTGCAGCAGAAAGCGATGGACCAGATACTCGAATATCGCGTAGACGGCCGCTCCGCCGGCCAGGCATAGGATAGTGGCCGTTCCCTGGAAACCGGCGACGGCAAGCCCTAAGGTTGCCAGACCCGTTCCCAGAATGAACGCGATCATGGGATTGAACCAGAATTCGCGATGGGCAAGCTTCATCGGAACGCTCCTTTCTTGGCAGCGCAAACTCTCGACGTGACCTCTTTTATATCTATGCGGCTCTATGCGGCAGCTTGCCAAAGCTTCCTTCGCAGCCGCGCAAAACGCCTTCGGCGCCATAAAGATTCGAATAGTTCGAATAGGTAAAAGAAGAGAAAAAGATCGCCCTTCGTCCGGCCGGGTTGGCCTTGGACGAAAGACGATCTGCTGTTGGGTCGCGCGGACGCGGCACTGCTTTAGGCTGGTGTTAGCCGGAGAGGGTTTGGTTACTCGTCTTTTTTCTTCATGGCGGCGAGAAGAGCCTCGCCCAAGCTGTTGGAAGCGGGGGCGCTGTCGTTGCCGAACTTCTCGATCAGCTTGCGCTGCTCGTGCTTGCCGGCGCGGCCTCCGCTTGTCTTGTCGCCGAGCTTCTCGATGACGTTGCAGGGACGGCAATGGAAGAACTTGCCGGCCTTGCCGTCGCGGAGCTCCATCTTCTTATGGCATTGCGGGCAGCGATGGTTCGTCAGGTTCGGCTCCGCCGAGCGTCGGTAATCGCACTCGCGGTCGGAGCAAACGTACGATTTGCCTCGCTTGCTCTTGACTTCCTTCAGCGGCTTGCCGCATTCCGGGCAGCGGTAAGCCGTCAGATTGTGCGGCTTGTATTCCCGGTTCTGGCGCTTGATCTCGTCGACCCATAGCCGCGCCCTCTCCCGGATCCCGGCCATAAACTTGTCCGGGTTGCCGCTGCCCTTCGCGATACGCTCCAGCTCCGACTCCCACTGCGCCGTCATGTCGGGGCTGCGCAGGTCGTCCACGACAAGCTCGTACAGCTGGGTTCCCTTGCCGGTCGGGGCAAGACGGTTCTGCGAGCGATCGATCGTGTCGGTCGACAGCAGCTTCTCGATAATGTCGGCGCGGGTGGCCGGAGTTCCCAGCCCGTGCTTCTCCATCCGGGCGAGCAGCGCGGCCTCGGTGTACCTGCCGGGCGGCTGCGTCCGCAGCTCCTTCGCGCGGCAGGCCTTCACCGGAAGCGATTGGCCGGCGGCCAGCTCCGGCAGCCGCTGGGAAGGCTGGGCGTCGGCGCGCTCCGCGCCTTCTTCGGAAGCGTCGTCCCAATCCTCGGCGCCTGGGTTCGCGTTCCCGGAGGCGTACGCTTCCCTCCAGCCGGCATCCTTCTCGATGCGTCCTTTGGCATGGAAGTGGTCGCTTCCTACCGACAGCACGACCGACGTCTCGTCGTAGCGGTACGGCGGATAGAACAGCGCGATGAAGCGGCGGACGATGAGATCGTACAGGCGGCGCTCGTCATTGGAGAGAGCCGACAGGTTGACGTACTGATCGGTAGGAATGATGGCATGGTGGTCGCTCACCTTGCCGTCGTCGACGAAGCGCTTCGACACCGGCAGCGATCCCCTCAGCAGCTTGCGAGCCAGCGTCGCGTAAGGGCCGATCGCGATGCTGTCGAGCCTTCCCTTCAGCGTCGGCACGATATCGCTGGAGATGTACCGCGAATCGGTGCGCGGGTATGTGACCAGCTTGTGCTGCTCGTACAGCTTCTGCAGCACGTTGGACGTCGTCTTCGCCGAGAAGCCCAGCTTCTTGTTCGCGTCCCGCTGCAGCTCCGTCAGATCGTACGCCTGCGGGAACGGCTCGCTTTTCTCCACCGTGTTCAGCTTCGCGACCTTGGCGGTTCCTCCGCTTACCCGCTCCGCGACGGCCCGCGCCTGAGCTTCGTCCCATACCCGGCCGTCGTGGCCGTCCTTCTCGCGCCATTGCGCTTGGAACGAACCGAAATCGGCCGATACGGTCCAATAAGGCTTCGGCTGGAATTCGCGGATCTCCCGTTCGCGTTCGATCAGGATGGACAGCGTCGGCGTCTGCACTCGGCCGGCCGCCAGTTGCGCGTCGTATTTCGTCGTCAGCGCGCGCGTCACGTTCAGTCCGATGAGCCAGTCCGCTTCGGCTCGGCACACCGCCGACCGGTACAGCGCGTCGTACTGGCGTCCCGGCTTCAGGCTGCGGAAGCCGTCGCGAATCGCCTGATCCGTCTGCGAAGAAATCCACAGCCGCTTAAAAGGCTTGCGCCAGCCGACAAGCTCCATGATCCAGCGTGCCACCAGCTCCCCTTCCCGGCCGGCATCGGTTGCGATGATCAGCTCGCTGAGGTCGGAACGCTTGCACAGCTGCGCGACGGCGCGGAATTGGCCGGACGTCTCCTTCATGACCTTGAGCTTCATGCGATCCGGAAGAATCGGCAGCTCCTCGAGGTTCCATGTCCGGTACTTCGGATCGTAATCCTCCGGCTCCGACAGCGTGACGAGATGACCCAGCGCCCAAGTCACGACGTAGTTCGGTCCTTCCAGATAGCTTCTATGCTGCTGCCCGCAGCCGAGCACTCGGGCGATCTCCTTCGCCACGCTCGGCTTCTCGGCCAATACGAGTGATTTCATGTTTCTGCTCCTTCCCTCGATCTCCGACTAAAAGAGAAGGTGTCTCTCCGTCATTCGCCATGACTGCTGAGACACCTCCTATGCCTTATTCCTCCGACGAGGCTTCCGTTACGGGCTCGTCCTTCTCCGCGGCATCCTCATCCGGCGCGCGCCGCTTGGATTTCTCCATCGCTTCGGCCACTCGGCTTCTATGCTCCCGGATCGCCTCGCTGCCGATAACGGCCTCCAGCCGATAAATCGGCATCCCTTGGCCGGAGAACTTCGTCTCGTATTCCGTCAGGACGAGATCCTCGCGCAGCCCGTTGCGGTGAAGATCGAGAGAGATGTTCTTCATCTGAAGCTGCGAGTCCGAGAAGCTGTTCAGCGAGAATTCGAACAGGCTCAGCGAGTCCGTCTTGAAGTGAATCTCGCCCCTCTCGTTAAGGACGTTCTTGTACATGGAGAGGAATCGATGATACGTCAGACGACGCTTCGCATGCTTGGACTTCGGCCACGGATCGCTGAAGTTCAGATAGATCCGCTCAAGCTCGCCCGGCTCGAACATTTCTTCCAGATGCTCGACGTTGCCCCGCACAAGGAACAGATTCGGAACCTCGTCCGAGTTTTTCTCTTCCTTCCATAGAGTACGCGCCTTCCGGCTGCCGATCCTCAGCAGCTCGTCGAACATGTCCATGCCGAGATAATTGATATGCGGATGGTTGGCGCTCATTCGGCTGATGAATTGTCCCTTGCCCATTCCAAGCTCGATATGTATCGGATTGTCGTTGCCGAACAGCTCATGCCACTTGCCCTTAAGCTTCTTCGGCTCCAGCACGACCAAATCCGTCTGGCTCTCCAAGCTAACTCTATTCTTCTTGCCGCGCAGGCGCATCGATTAACCCCCTGTCGTCCCGACGCCGGGACGATTTCCGTTCTGCATAACCGACCCTTATTGTGCCGAATCTCGCGGCAAAAGTAAAGGGTATCCGCTCGCCGATTCTAGCGAATGCCTCTCCTTCGGGCAACCCCGACAAAAAGACCGCCGAGCTCTCCTCGAAGGAGGAGCCGGCGGTCCTTCTCTGCACTATTGGGACGAAACGTCAGTTGACCGTACGGGGTTCGTCGATATGATATTGGGCATCCAGGGCATCCTGCAGCTTTCTCTTCGCGGAAACCTCAACATTATGGTTGCTGTGGAATTTGATGCCCGCGAGCGCCATCACTTCCTTGATGGTCAGCTCTACCTTCATCGTGTCGTCTCCTTGCGGGATCTTTACGGTCGAAGTCATGATCCTCACCTCTCGCTTTCTCCTGATCGGATTTATTGTGGGATAAGGGTTCCCAGAACGGAGTGGCGCAACTGGAAAGTCTATTGCTGGATCTATTGGGCCATGTCAGCTTTATTTGTTGATTTGACGCACTTTTAAGATAACACATCATGTTAGGTATTGCAAGTTGAAAGCGCTATTTTCCGCTCGTTCCCAGTCAAAAACCTCTTTATCGGAAGTCGCGCGGGCACCAAATAGCTTTTATCGGGCAGCCTCCCTCTTCTCGCCAATGCCGCATTTTTTCGGTACAATGGGCTTAGGGTAAGTCAAGCAAGGAGCGGTTATGCAAAATGGCAATGACGGAGAAGGCCCGGGCCGGGGAGCTCCCGACTTGGAGCGACAACAAAAGGTTCCATACGTGGAATCACGAGATGCGGGAGCGGTTCGGAGCCAAGGTGATGAAGGTCATGCTCGATGCCGGCTTCACTTGTCCGAATCGCGACGGCTCGATCGCAACGGGCGGCTGCACGTTCTGCAGCGCGCGCGGGTCCGGCGACTTCGCCGGGAGCCGGCGGGACGATCTGGTGGATCAGTTCAATAAGATCCGGGACCGCCAGCATCTGAAGTGGCCGAACGCCAAATACATCGGTTACTTTCAAGCCTACACGAATACATATGCTCCTCTGGCGACGCTTAAAGAGTATTACGAGACGATTCTTGCACAGCCAGGAGTCGTCGGCTTGTCCATCGCCACCCGTCCGGATTGTCTGCCGGACGATGTCGTCGATTATCTGGCCGAGCTAAGCGAGCGCACGTACCTGTGGCTGGAGATGGGCTTGCAGACCGTTCACGAGTCTACCTCCCGGCTGATCAACCGCGCCCATGATACCGCATGCTTCGAGGACGCGGTCGCAAGGCTTCGAGCCCGCGGCATTCGCGTCTGCGCGCATATCATATACGGCCTTCCGGGCGAGGATCGGGAGATGATGCTGGAGACGGGACGCCGAGTCGCGCGCATGGACGTTCAAGGGATCAAGATCCACCTGCTTCATCTGATGCGCAAGACGCCGATGGTCCGCCAATGGAAGGAAGGGCTGCTGCGCTTCCTCGAGATGGACGAATACATCGGGCTAGTCGCCGATACGCTGGAGATCCTTCCTCCCGAGATGATCGTGCACCGGTTGACAGGCGACGCTCCCCGCGATCTGCTCATCGGTCCGATGTGGAGCCTGAACAAGTGGCCGGTGCTTAACGGAATCGACGCCGAGCTCGTCCGCCGCGGCTCGTGGCAAGGCAAGCTGTGGAAGGAGCGCTAGAATGGGCTTTCTCTCCGTATTGACGATGGCCCAGCGGTGGGTCGCCGAGAACGCCCCGCCCGGCTCGGTCGCGATCGACGCGACGGCCGGAGGCGGCGTCGACACTCTGTTTCTCGCTCGGACGGTCGGACCGAGCGGCCGCGTTTATGCCTTCGACGTGCAGCAGGAAGCGCTCGAAGCGACGGAGCTTCGCTTGAAGGCCGCTTCGGAGGAAGACGATAAAGCTGCAGCTTTAGGCGAGAATCGGAAGAAGCGGCCGCGGCAGCCGCTCGCCCCGGTTACTCTGCTCCGCGCCGGCCACCAGCGAATGGCGGAGCTTATCGGACCCGAGCATCGCGGCCGGGTGCGGGCGGTCATGTTCAACCTCGGCTACTTCCCCGCCGCCGGCGAGGAAGGGCGCAAGCTGATTACGCTGACGGAGACGACTTTGGTTGCGCTCGAGGCGGCCATGGGGCTTCTCTCGCCGGGAGGAATCATCACGATTGTCGTCTATCCCGGCCACGAGGGCGGCGGCGAGGAAGCCTCGGCCGTGGCCGCTTGGAGCGCGGGTCTCCCTTCATCCGCCGCCCAGTCGGTCGTCTATCGCTTCCAGCAGAAGCCGGACGCCCCGTACCTGATCGCCATACAAAAGAGATAAATAAAGGAGTTGGATAAACCATGGCTGTACGCAAGATCGAGCACGTCGGCATTCACTCCAGCAATCTGGAAGCGTCCATCGAGTTCTACACGAAGGTGATCGGACTCGATTATCTCGAGACGCTGGATCATACGAACGGGGTTATCAAGCTGGCCTTCCTGTCGTTCCCCGGCTCCCGCGATACCGAGATCGAGCTGATCCAAGGGTATGACGGAGACGTTCATCCCGAAGGGCTCGTTCATCACGTCGCTTTCGCCGTGGACGACATCGAGGAGGAGTATGAGCGGCTTGCCAAACTCAACGTAGCCGCCCTCGACTCCGAGATCACCCGCTTGCCGAACGGAAGCCGCTATTTCTTCTTCCACGGCCCCGACGGAGAGTCCATCGAATTTTTCCAATCAACCAGAGGAGGAAATGCGCAATGACCATCAAACCTTATCCGCTGCACTTCAAACCGGAGTTCAAAGAAAGAGTATGGGGCGGCCGCGCGCTCGAGCAGTTCGGCTACGACGTTCCGGAAGGCCATATCGGAGAAGGCTGGATGATCGCCGATCACGCGAACGGCGTCTCCCACGTCCTGAACGGCGAGCTTGCCGGCCAAGGCCTCGACNAGATCCGCGAGAAGCTCGGCGCCGAATGGTTCGGNTCCGCCGGCAACCGCTCCGGCAACGGTCGCTTCCCGCTTCTNATCAAGCTTCTGGATTGCAACGACGANCTGTCCGTGCAGGTTCANCCGACCGACGATTACGCCGGACTGCCGAAGGGCGAGCTCGGCAAGACCGAAATGTGGTACGTGCTCGACGCGAAGCCGGGCGCGAAGATCATCTACGGCCTGCAGCCGGGCGTCACCCGCGAATCGTTCGCGGCCGCGATCGAACAGAACCGCATCATGGACACCCTGCAAGAGGTATCCGTCCAAGCCGGCGATACGTTCTACATCCCGGCGGGAACCGTCCATGCCCTGTGCGCGGGCGTGCTCGTCGCGGAGATTCAGCAGAACTCCGATACGACCTACCGCTTGTACGACTATGACCGTCCGGGCTTGGACGGCAAGCCTCGCGAGCTTCACATCGAGGATTCCCTGAACGTCACCGCCTACGAAGGAGCCGGGGCGACCCGCATGAAGACGGACGGAGCGAAGCCGAACGAATGGCTGACGCTGGCGGAGTCCCCGTACTTCATTACCGATAAAGGAGTCGTAAACGGTTCTTGGAAGCAAGAAACGTCGCCGGTCAGCTTCGACATCCTGATCGTCGCGGAAGGCAAAGGTTCCATCGGCTGGGGAACGGAATCGATCGATGCCAAGGCGGGAGACTGCTTCCTGCTTCCCGCGACTTTGGGAGCTTATTCGCTGGACGGAAGCTTCACCGTGCTCCGCAGCCGCGTTCCCGGCACCAACTAAATATCGGCCCATGCGAAAGGAAGTCGTGCGATGCTGCGTCAAACGTTGATATTAACCGGACTGGGACTTGCCATGTGGGCGGTCTCCCTGCTATTCTTCCTGCTGTTCGGAGACTGGCTGCTAGTGAACACGGAGGAATCCGGCTTCGGCTCCTCGCTGTTCCTGCTCGAAGCGCTGACGGTTCTCGTGCTGATCGGGATCTCGCTGGTCGTCCGGCTGCGGCTGTTCCGCGAGCCCGGCTCGGCGACCCGGCTCGGCTTCATCAGCACGCTCGTCGGTCTTCTGCTCAATACGATCGTCGTCTGGAACCGCGACAGCGTGTTTACGAAGTTCGACGAGGGGCAGCACCAAGCCTTCACCATCTGGATGACGCTAGCCTACGCCTTCTTCCTTCTCGTGCCGGCGATCACGGACCGTCTCGTCCGGACGAAGGACGCGCCTCCGGTCCAGCCGAGCGAGCCCGTTTCCGAGGTTTACGAGACCGAGTCGGCGGAGTAGAATTTCGCTATAGAATGAGAGAAACACCTGCCCGAGGGCAGGTGTTTCTCTCGATATTCAGGCGGCTATCAACAGAATGTCCCTTGTCCGCTTCCTGCCGCTCTAACCCGACATCATCGGGTTACAGAGCCGAATCTGATGCTTCTCTCCGCTCTAACCCGACATCGTCGGGTTACAGAGCCGAATCTGATGCTTCCTGCCGCTCTAACCCGACATCGTCGGGTTACAGAACCGAATCTGATGTTCTTGCCGCTCTAACCCGACATCGTCGGGTTACAGTACCGAATCTGATGCTTCCTGCCGCTCTAACCCGACATCATCGGGTTACAGGACCAAATCTGATGCTTCTCTCCGCTCTAACCCGACAACATCGGGTTACAGTACCGAATCTGATGCTTTTCTCCGCTCTAACCCGACATCGTCGGGTTACAGAGCCGGAAGCTTCACTCGCCCTGAACCGGCCTCTCGAAAATAATCTCGTAATGAGTCGGTTTGCCGTGTCCGTTGTAGTTAGTGGGCAGCACTTGGACAAGTCGCCAGCCTTGCTTGGCGTACTCGACTATCGTTTCTTGATGAGTCGCGGAGGTGAAGAAGCCGCCGAGAGAAGTCTCCACGAAAACATATTCGTACATCCCGTTCCCCGCCTTTCAAATATAAGGAAATTCCAATGCGATTCCGAGGACGACTAGCCCGACGATCAACGGGATCGAATTCCGGAGCCGGTATCGATTGCTGCGGGTAAATAGGACGTAGAAAAAAGAGACGACCAGCATCCCGTAAAACAAGGCATAAGCCAAGAAACCCAAGAAGAACGCGATAAATCCGGTTAACTCGTCGGCAATCGTCCAGCGCAAGACATGGAAAATAAGGAGTAACGCGTAGCTGACGCCGCTCAGCGCCAACATCAGCCGGAAATACAGCTTGGACTTCTCTTCCCTTACCGCTTGTTCCATGCTATGCTGCACCTCCATCCGCCCAATGATCGTTATCCGATTATTTTCCGCAAATAGTGCCGTTTGAAGCCTTCGGGGAAGCCCTCCAACGTTCCGAACAGCTCAAAGCCTTGCTTCTTATAAAATTCCGGGGCTTGGAAATCCCAAGTGTCCAGATGGATGAGCCGGCAGCCTTTGGCCCGGACTTTCTCTTCAAGCTCCTTCAACAGCTTCGAGCCATAGCCCTGGCCTCTAAGTTCGTCGCTGATCCAAAGCACATGAATGAACAATGCGTAGCGGTAAAGGATGCCCGTCGCCCCGCCGTAAATTCGCCCATCCCGATCCTTCAGGAACAGCTGGACCGCTTCCGATGCGGGCTCCTGAGCCGTAGGGGCCGTCATCCGATTAAACGAATCGATCCGTTCGACCAGATGCTTGGCGTCCGCTTCCTGCCCTTCATCCGTAAAAAACAATGAGTCCATGGGCTTAATCTCCTACTCGTAGACGATCTTCTTAAGCTTCTCGCTCGTTGCCTGGGAAATACTATAGCCGTGTTCTGAATCCGGCAGCTTCACCAAAAGTCCGTTCTGCGGACGATCCGTATAGCCGATATTTAAAAAATATTCCGAGGAGTTGCCATTCTTCATCCGGAAGGTCATTCGGAAATAGGCTGCGTAGTCAAGCACGCCTTCTATTTTACCCGCTTGATTAACGGCTTTCGCGAAGAGCGCAATGGACTCTTTATCTTTGTATTCCTTTTTGTCGAACGGCTTATTTTCCATTCTCAAGCACTCCTGAATGCACTCGAGCGTAACGCTCTTGACTTCCCTCGCATTCACATTGGAGCATCCGGCAACGGCAATCGAACCCATCTGGAAAAGAATCGCCATTCGGAAAAGCCGCATCGCCCGCTCCTCCTTATTTTCCGATTATACGCCCAATGCCCGGTTAAACTCCTTGAATCTCGTTCCTTGATACATGAGCTCCCCCATATCTCCTACTGCGATCAAGCCGTATTGGTTCGCTCTCACTTGCAATTCAATTCGGGTATGGTCCTCGAACTCGAAGGTGATGTAGTAACTCGTGTTCGCGCTGGAATCCCCGGAGCCTCCCCACACCTCGGTACGCTTATCGACGACCCGGCAGGGGCGCTGCATAAGGTCCGCCGCATTGTTGGAGGTCCACGTCGTTAAGCCTTTGCCGATGACATAGAGGAATCCCCCAACCACCAATACAATCACCAAGCCGCCGAAAATCTTAAAAAATGCCGGCATCTCGCCAAGCATATCCCCGAAACCCGGTTCTCCGAAATTCGTCCCCATTTTGCTCCTCCCAGTAGGCCATTATCGCTCGGTTAACGACCGGTCGAATAAATCGCGTTGTTCCTTAGGCACTTCGATGACGTTCTGAATCTTATAGGCTTTGGTCTCCGGATCGTTCACGATCTCCAGAAGGAAGATTCGGTCGCCCCTCTTCAAAAAACTATACGTTCGGAGTTCCGTGGCGCCGGTATCGTTCTCAGGTTTCATCTGATCGAAGTATTTCTTGGTCAATTCCCCTTGCTTCGGCTCCGTAAAATAAGATCGCCATAGTTCGAAATCCTCGATACTGATGGCATACGCAGCAAGACTCGCCAGGTTCTCCGGGGTATCCGGTCGGACGGACTTGCCCGAAGAGCATCCGACGACGGCGACTAGTAACAGGGGCAGCAGCAGGATCAGGAAGGATCTTGGCCTCAATTCGGCTTCGACTCCTCTTCCTCTCGGATAAAGAACGGCTCGCGGGGCACGTTCCGGTTTTGTCTGATTTGTTCTCGAGTCCGCTTCAAGCTTTCGATATTCGCTTCAATCTCGGCCCAAAGGAGATAAATAATTCCCACTACAAGGGCAATGATGCTCAGCGTAGTAGGTGCGGGTCCGACATAGTCCAACATTGCGTTAAACAAATCGCTGCTCCAAGAGTTCACGTTAGAGGCGAAGATCGCCGCGCTCAAGTAACGTACTCCAAACAAGAAGGCCGCAAGGCAAATAAAAATCACTCCGGTCGTTCTTCGGCTCATCCTGTCACCTCTCTGATCTCTTTGCCGCATTTCGGGCAGAAGTTAAAGGAGGAATCCGCCACTCGCGTGCCGCAATACGGACAAAATTGGATATCCTCATCGTATAGCCTTCGCTCCTCCTTCGAATGGCTTTGTTTTCCTCCGAAGTAATCGTCCAAGGGATCCGGCTCCCGGTCCGTAATGTCGAACAGAGACATTCGGTTCCGGCTTGTCGCGTTCTTGAAATGATAGATCGCTTGCACGATGGCGATGACAACGAACAAAACGCCGAACAGCATAAAGAAAGGAGGAGCTCCCATGCTGGAGGCGCCGATCGTCCAGATAATGCCGAATGCCCCCGCCGCGATGCTTCCGATCCCTCCCATTGCCGAAGGTCCTCTACCCGGTTTAATGCTCCTCATCGATGCTTATCCTCCAAACAGAATGTCCATGATGGTGCCCATTTTCCCGGCTTTGTGCCCGTTCAGAATGTCCGGGTTATACACTTCGACGAAGCCGCAGTTCGTGCAGGAGACGAACAGAAAATGATTGTGCTCGATATCGAACAGCTTGCTGAGACCGGTTCCCGTCATCGCGACTTCTTTGATTTCGCAGTCGTCGTGCTTGCATTTGGAGCATTTAAAGCTGTCGCGAATCATGTCCTCTGCGTTGGCGTAAGGCTGCTCATCTTCCAGAAAGTCTTCCTCGTCGACCTCGTCCAACCTGCGTTTGCATTCCGGGCATCTGCCGTTTTTGATCTCTACTTCGCTATAGCAGTACGGGCATTCGATCATGGGACACCTCTCCTATCCATAACATCATCCCTATATAGAGTTAACTCCGAAACGATCCCGTTGGTTTCTAAAAAAATGCTTAACTCCTAAGGAATCTCATGGTAAATCCGAATTTCGGAGATCTCGCCTTCGGCTACTTCGAACCACAGACGGTTGAATCGGTTCTCATCGCTCATCAGGTAGGCGCCGTTATTCTCGTCCGTTCTTCCGTCGGGAGCCAACTGAATACCCGGATAGGCCGCCTTCAAATCGGACACCGAATCTCCAACGGATATGCCTCTTGAGGTGCTGTATCGATCCTTCGTGAGCTTCATGCTCAGAATCCAGAATCGATCCTCCTCTTGACTCGGCGAGAACAATTCGATATCCAGGCCGTCATAGGTTATATATTTCGTTCTTGAGCCGTTAAGCGTATCCGCATTCGTCAAAATATCGATCTGATCGGATTTCGGACTCCCTAGAATCTTTTCCAGGTCGACTTCGTCGCTCCAGTCCTGCAGGGCAAGAAACGTCCCGTTCGCATCGACGGCGTAGTCGTTGGGCTTCTCAGGGACGACGTCAACTATAGTGTCAGGCGGGAGAGCACCCTTCTGCTGGCCAATGACCTTCCCTTCAAAGGGATCGACCCGGTAGCCGACATCCCCCTCGGACCCGACAACGTTGTTCCTGACTTCCTCGCCTAGCGAGTTCCACGCCACTTCCCGAATCTGCTCGTCGCTTAGGCGTTCAATCTTATTGGAGGAACAACCGCTCATTAAAATGCAAATCGCAAACAGGAGAATCCCGGCTCTTTTCAATCCGCTCACACTCGCTCCCACGTATATGTCAACGTTAGCTTTTCCGCTTCAAAGAACACCTGGTGCTCGAAAGTAAAGACGTTCCCTTCTCTCTTCACGAATTCGATTCTGTCCGTCGGATAATCGATGTCGGCCGGATTCCAGCCCTCCAGAATTTGCTGCTCCTCCGCTGACAGCAGCTCCTTGTAGAGAGTCACCGAGGTTTCCTTGGCCAGATCGACGAAAAGCAGCATCCCGGAAGCATACGGCCGAATGAGGGCGATTCCGTCCTTGATCGAAGCGTATTCCACCGTAAAATTCGCGTTCGTGCCTATAACGGATTCCGTGCCGAATTTCTTCACGACCTTGGCATCTTCGTTCAGGAACAGAACCGCGGTACCGTTAACCAGCACATGATAGCCTTCTTCCGACGTCTCGATGCTCTTCGTGGAACGCATTCCGTAATAGGAGGCTTTGGTCTGAAGAGTAAGCTTGCCGTTCTGGATGACCAACTTATAGATATCGGTTCCCAGGCTTGGCTCTCCGTACGTATGATTCACGGTCAACAGGACGGAACCGGATTCCCCTAGCTTGGTGACGGTCATTCCGTAGTACATCGCAGCTCTGGCGTTCGACCAGCCGATCGTTCGGGGAAGCTCGCTGCCGATTGCCGTATAGACGATGCCGTTGTCCCTGCGAACCCAGTACCAGCCCTGCGGATCGCCGGCCAAGATGCTGAGCGGAGCATAATTGACAATAAGCTCCTTCGTCGGAGTAAGCTTGACTTCTCCCCCCGCCCACGCTGCGATGGACTTTAACGGGTAGAACCATTGCCCGTCCTTCTTGATCGGAGCCGCGGCCATGGCGAGCTTGCCGGCGTTCGTATAAGCCGTCTTGGTCCCCGGTCCCCAAGTCAGCTTATGATTAGGCGCAGTGACGGTCAGAACCCCTCGATGATCGGTCGTCCAAATATAATCGCTAAACACCACGGAAAGTTCCTTGATCGCCATATAAGTTATTCCGTTATTAATTAGAAGCTGGTTCCCCGGATGCCGGAGATCGTACGCCCAACCAACCTGATAGAGGCTATCTCCCGTGCCGGCAGGCAGAACCGAGGTTGCTATCCGGGCCGGGACTGCGTTTCCATTCGCCATCGCATGCGGATACCCTGCCGTCAGAGCTCCTAACAAAACCGCAAGCGTCCCAGCCGCCAAGCATCGATACCCATTCTTCATGTACAATCCTCCAAAGCTAGTCAATTCATTCCATTGGTTCCTGCAATAGTAAACGCGATTAACCGTCGATAAGTTGCGTTTCCTCCGGTGCGCCCGTCCGCATTCTTTGCTAAACTAACCCTATCGACAAAAAAAGGACTTCCGCAATGAGAAGCCCCGAGGGGAGAACGTTATGTCCAACAGTCCTTCTACCGAGCAGCATAGACGGGAGGCGCCTGCTTCCGTAGCCTGCCTCATTATTACCGTATCGGACACGCGCACGCTCGAAACCGACAAGAGCGGCCAGCTCGCGCAAATTCTGCTGGAGGAGAACGGGTACGTCGTCGCCGGACGGAAGATCGTGCCGGACGAATACGAGAACATTAAGAAGCTGGTGGAGGAAGCCGCGGCCGATCCCGCCATCGAGGCGGTGCTCCTGAACGGCGGAACCGGGATCGCCGGAAGGGATACGACCTACGAAGCGGTTCGCGACGTTCTTCAGAAGGAGATGCCCGGCTTCGGGGAGATTTTCCGCATGCTGAGCTTCGCCGAGGACATCGGCTCCGCGGCGATCCTGTCGCGGGCCATCGCCGGAACGATCGGCACGACGGCCGTGTTCTCGATGCCGGGCTCGACGGGAGCCGTGAAGCTGGCGATGACGAGGCTGATCGTTCCCGAGCTGCGCCACGTCATGCGCGAGCTTTATAAAGATTCCTTCAGGTAGCGCAACGCCTCGGCCGTTCCCGTACGGGAAGGCCGAGGCGCTGAATCCCCGATTTACCGAAGCCTGGTCTCCGTCAGGCGGAATTGCCCGACGATATTCTGCAGTTCCTTCGTAATGACTTCAACGCTTTGGGAGGTATGGCGGACTTGGGAGATGTCCCCCGTCAGCATCTGGACGTTGTCCTCCACCCGTCCCGAAATCTGACGGTTCTCCTTGCTCACGGCCGCCACCTTCTCCATCAGGGAGACCACTTCTCCGACCACGTCCTCGACCGTTCGGGTGCGCTTCGCCTCTTCCGCTTTAACCTCCGACAGAATGCCGCTGGCTTCATGCACGAGCTTGCCGCTCTGCTCGATCACCGCCGTTCCTTCGTCCATCAGTTCAAAAGCCTGCCGTGCGTTCTGCTGTATGAGCTGGATGATGCCGGCCACTTCTTCCGTCGACTGCCGCGTTAAGGAAGCCAGCTTGCGAATCTCCGACGCGACCACGGCGAAGCCTTTGCCTTGTTCGCCGACCCTCGCCGCTTCGATCGAGGCGTTCAGCGCCAACATGTGCGTCTGGCTCGAGATGCCCTCGATCGCCATCAGGATGCCGTTCACCTGCCGCGTGGTCTCGAGAAACTCGCGAATCGTCGCATTCGTCTCGCCGACCTTGACGGAAACATCGTTCATCGCTGTGCCGATCCGATCCACCTCCTGCTGCAGAACCTCGATTTGCCTTGTCGCCTGCCTCTCAAGCTCATGAAGCGTGGCCTGCATCCGGTCGAACGTCTCTTTGGCGATGTCGATATCCTGCAGCTGGCTGCGGATGCTTCCGATCATGGCGCGAATGTTGTGCGCCACCTGCCCTGTCGATTGCTCCGTCGTCTCCGTGGTACCCAGTAGAACTTGCTGGTTCGACAATACTTCGGAGGCAGCCGCTTTCACTTGAATCATAATGCCCTCCAGCGAATCGATCATATTGTTGATCCATTTCGCCAATTCGCGAATCTCATCGTTATCCAGCTTTTCCGGCGAGAGCCGCTTCGTCAGGTCCCCCTTGCCTTCCGCGTTCATTCGAATGAAGCGAATGATCCCTCGCAGCTGTCCGACGGTCCGGTCGACGCTTCGCTTGCCTGTCCGCTTCGCCGCCGCCAGACCGGCCAGCAAGCAGAACACGAACAGGCTGACAGCGGTCCATAAGGGCGAAGCCGCCGCGGCGACGAAATAGACGAGAAGCGCCGCCGCAGCGCTCTGGACGACCCCTGTTCCAACATGGGTTGTCCAATGCCGCCAGCTTAGACTGCGAATCCGATATACTTCTTCCAGATCCGCTTCGCACATCATTCCCCAAAGATCGGGGCTATGCGGAAGCCGCAGCGTCACTCCCTTGCCGATGACGGGAACGTGGCGATAGTCGCTATAGCCGGGAAACTCGACGAACAGATTGCTGCCGTTGCGAATCGTATTGCGGACTCCTTCATGAAGCTCGCCGGTCGATGGATCGGTGAACGCGAGCTCCAGCTCCGTATGCTCCTTCACCGATACGAGGCCCCAGTCCGTCTTCACCCCGTCCTTCAGGTTCTCGCCGCGTGTGAACGTCCGATCCTCGAACCGGCTTCGCGACAGCGCCGTGCCCGGCGCGATTCTCGCGTTGAGCTGCGGCTGGGCCATAAAGATATAATTATCGCCGGAGTCGGGGTATACGTGGCCGGACTCTCTCTGGATCAAGTCTCCGATGACGTCGTTAGGCACCCTCCCGCATAAGTACCGAAGGCTTGTCCCATCCCGAACGATCGGATAAATAAAGAGAAGCGTCATCTTATCGTGAAAAGACGAGGATCTCGGCCCGATCGTCGCGGTCATCGGATCGGCGTACGGGCCGTACAGGCAAGGCCGGTCTCCTCCAGCTTCCGAGTAGTCCAACGCGGCGGCAAGCAAGCTCTCCGCCCCGTACGCGACGCCCTCGTGCGCGGGATAGGTGCTTGCAACCACCTTCCGCTCCCGGTCAAGCACGAACAGCTCGGTCCAATCCGCTCCTTTGGCATAGCTGGAAGCAAGCATCCGCTCAACGCCCTTCACCGGGCCGCGCCTCTCCGTTCCCTCGGCAGCATGAGCAGTCGTCGCTTCCAGTTCGGTCTTTAGCCGCTCCAGATGACCCCAGTAATCGTTCGCCCAAGAGGTGAGAAGCTCCTTGCGCGTCTCCGCGATCCCTTCGAAAACTTGTTTGATGTCATTCGCCAAGCCCTTGTTCAAACGCCATGATCTCCACAGCGGCAATCCCTTACGGAAGCCGAGCCAGTTAAACAAATTGCTCACCCTTCGACTATGATAGTAGTTGCGACCAAATGGTATATTTCGTGACACGAACGGCCAATTCTTTTTTCGTCGCCTTCATTTTATACCAAATTCGAAGTTGATTATATATATTATTGTGTAAAATCGGCCATGGAAGGAGAGGTTTTGGGATTATAACCAAAATAGAGGCAGATTAATGTCAGATAAATTACCGAATACGGCGATTTTCGAAAAACCCGGACATAAAAAAGAAGCCGCGAGCGCGACTCCGCTAGCCGAGCCGTAAGTCATTCCTTGTAAGCTCGGCATGAAGCGGATGATTGGCGTGTGCTCGGGCTCAGCCCATTCGATATCCGGGCACGATCCGATCGTAATCCTCCGGAGTGTTGATATTCGTCACGAAGCTTAAATCGATCCCCGCCTCCCTAAGCTCCGACTCTTCCGCTGCTATCGGCCGGATCGCTTCCAGCAGCTTCATCATTCTTCTCTCCCCGCGGTCGATGCACTCCCGCGTGTAGACGGAACAGTCGGAACGGTAGACGGCTTGAAGAGGGTGCAAGCGTCCATGAACGAAGGGCACGACCGCATTCGCTCCGCTCTCGGCAAGCCTGTCGGCCATCCAGCTTGCCGCCTGCGGACTGACGAAGGGCATGTCGCAAGCCGACACCCATACGAGCGGCTCCTCCGCGCCCGTCAGCGCGGAATGAAGAGCCGAGAGGGGTCCGCTCCCCGGAAGGAAGTCCAAGCGCGCCGGCAGCTTCAGCATGGCGAATTCCTCCGCCTGCTTGTCGGATGCTACGATAAGGGAAACGCGTTTGCAGCGAGCGGCCATTCGGCTCGCGATCGTGCGGATCAAAGGAGCGCCCTCGAACGGGAGCAGCCCCTTCGCCAGCCCTCCCATGCGCCGTCCCGAACCGCCGGCCAGAATCGCTCCCTCCATCCCCTTTCCCTCCTCCCGATTTACGACCAAGGCTCGATCGCGACGGCGCTGACCTTAAAATCCGGCATTCGGCAAACCGGATCGAGCAGCGGATTCGTCAGAAGGTTGACGTTCTGAATGCCGCCCCAATGCATCGGGACGAACAAGGTGTCTTCGCGAATGCCGCTCGTTACCTTGCTCCGCACGACAGCCGTTCCCCTGCGCGAGCGTATCCTCACGAGAGCCCCGTCCTCGATGCGGTATCGGCGGGCCGTGGACGGATGGATCTCGACGACGTTCTCGATCGCCCGCGCGGCGAGCGACGGGCTTCTCCTCGTCTGTACTCCCGTCAAGTAATGAGGCAGCAGCCGCCCGTTCGTCATGAGCAACGGGTATTCAGGGTCGACATCCTCGCCCGGAGGCAGATTGTCGACCGACAACAGCTGCGCCCTTCCGTCCGGGTGAGCGAAGCTCTCCTCGAACAGACGCGGCGAGCCCGGATGGTCCGGCGAAGGGCAAGGCCAATAAATCCCTTCTTCTTGCCTGAGCCGCTCGTACGTAATGCCGTAATAATCCGCGACTCCGCCCTTGCTCGCGAGACGCAGCTCTTCGAAGATCTCCTCGGCGTGCGAGTAGGAGAACTTCTCTCTCCTCCCCAATCGCGCGGCCAGGTCGCACAGCCACTGCCAATCATGGCGGGCTTCTCCCGGAGCCGGCCGCGCCGCTTCCCGAAGAAGCACCCTTCCCTCGAGGTTTGTCAGCGTTCCCGCGTTCTCCATGTAAGAAGTCACCGGCAGCACGATATCGGCCAGCTCGGCCGTCTCCGACAGGAACATGTCGGCGACCGCCAGGAACTCCAGGCTCTTCAACCCTTCCTCCACGACTCCCGCGTTTGGGTTCGAGACGATCGGATTGGAGCCCATGACCAGCATGCCCCTGATCTCCCGGCTGACCGTCAGCTCCATCATCTCGTAGGCAGATACCCCCTTGCCGGGAAGCTCCGCCGGATCGATTCCCCATACGCCGGCGACGTATTCGCGGTCTTCCGGGTTCTCGATCAGGCGATAGCCCGGGAGCTGATCCGCCTTCTGCCCATGCTCCCTGCCGCCTTGGCCGTTTCCTTGTCCCGTGACCGCCCCGTAGCCGCAACCCGGACGACCTATCTTGCCGGCGGCCAGAATCAGATTCAGGTAGGCGCGGACCGCCATATGACCGTCCCGATGCTGCTCGACGCCCCGGGCCGTGAAAACCATTCCCGTCCTCGCTCGACCGTAAGCGATCGCCGCCTTGCGAATGCTCGCTTCGGAGACTCCCGTCAGCTCGGAGATGTCCTGGAGCGAGAGCCCCTTCAGATGAGCTTCGACGTCCGCGAATCCATTGGTCCTCTCCCGCAGGAACGCCCGATCCTCCAGCCTCTCCTCCAGCAGAACCTTAAGCAGGCCGTTCGCCAGAGCCGCGTCGGTGCCCGGACGGACCTTCAGGTGAAGATCGGCGATCGCCGTCGTTCCCGTCTCTCTCGGATCGACGACGATAAGGTAAGTTCCGTTCTCCTTCGCCCGGTTGAAGTACGGCATCAGAGTCGGCTGGCATTCCGCGATGTTCGTTCCTACCAGAATGAGGCAATCCGTCTCGGGGATCTCCGATAAACGGTTCGTTAAACCCCGGTCTATGCCGAACGCCTTGACGCCAGCCGATGCGGCGGCCGACATGCAGAAGCGGCCGTTGTAATCGATGTACTTCGTTCCGAGCGCCACCCTGGCGAACTTGCCGAGCAGGTACGCCGACTCGTTCGTCAAGGAACCGCCTCCGTAAACGCCGACGGCATCGCGCCCATGCTCCCGCTGGATCGCGCCCATGCGCTCGGCGATCGTCGAGACGGCTTCTTCCCAACTGACGCGGACGAACTTTCCATCCTTCTTCGCGAGCGGATAGAGCACTCTCTCTCTCGACATGGCATGCTGATGGGCGTTCTGCCCTTTGACGCACAGCCTTCCTTCCGAGGCGGCGTTCATCCGGCCCTCGGCGCGATATTGGAACCGTCCGGACGGCAGCGGCTCCGCAACGACGTTTATCTTGCATTGCACGCTGCAGAACGGGCATTGCGTGCTCATCATGGGCAGTACCGCCGCCCCCTTGCGATCAATCTCCGGCATGACCTTCCCCCCATCCCGCTCCGATAGCGATTTTTGGATCCGACGCTCCCGCGGGCTTCTCTAAGAGCAAATCCACTCTTGCCTCGGGATCGAGCAATCTCTCCCGCACCCCGATCAGGCCGATTCGGTCCAGCCATCTCCACATCGGCTCTCCGTAATAAGCGCTGTTCCCATACCAGACACAGCAGGCGACAATCAAATCGACGGCGGTGCCGAGCGAAGGTTCTACCGCAAGAAGTTGCGCTTGCCGAACCGGAATCGTCTCGTTCCCTCCCGCGTAAATCTCCCAGCCGGCCGGCGCCAGGGATATGCCTAGCTCCTTGACGAGCAAGCCCCCTCTCCCTTTGGAGCCGACATCGACGGCGATCGTAAGCGGATTCGGCAGCCGGAGCCCGTTCAGCGAGTGCTCAAGCGTTAGACCGATCCCGGCCGCTTGCTCGAAGTCGCCTCCGGTTCCGTAAGAGAGCTTGACGGAGTCCCAATCCGCGCGTTTTTCATTCAAGCTCTCGCCGTCCCGCAAATAATAGAGGATAGCCGGCCTGCAGGCCGGGCAGCCGCTTAGCGTTCGCCAGCCGAGCTCGGCCATCGCTTGGTCGAGCCGCGCGAACCTTCTCTCCTCGAGAATGGCCTTCAAAGCGGAATGACCCAGCTCCGTGCAGCCGCACACCGCCGGCTCCTTCTCGACCGTCGCCTGTACCGCGCCGCTTTGCGCCAGCCTGAGGACGGCCGACACCATCGGCCTGCACCCTCCGCAGGAACCGGATGCCTTCGTCCTCTCCTTGACCTCCTCCACCGTCTTCAGCCCGCCTTCTTGTACCGCTCGAATAATGGCGGCTTTGCTGACGCTATTGCAATTGCAGACGATCTCGCTCTCCGGCACGGAGGCCGCGGCATCCTCGCCGCGATCCCCCCCTCCGCTCGAGAACGTTCGCGCGATCGCGGAGATATCCGTTCCCCGCTTCAGATGCTGAAGCAGCTTGCTTCCCTCCGAGATGTCTCCGTATAAGATGGCCCCCGAGATTTTCCCGCGGTCCGTCAGGATCTTCTTGTAAGTGCCCTGAATGCCGTCGAAGCTCTGATAGGCGATATCCCCTTCGCCGTCGGCAATCCGGCCGACCGAATAGACGTCGACGCCGGAGACCTTGAGTTGGGCGTAAGGGATCGAGCCGCGGTAAGGCTCCGTCTCGGCGTCGCACAGGCGTCTCGCCAGCACCTTGCCCTGCTCGTACAGCGGGGCCACGAGGCCGTAGACGATGCCTTCATGCTCCGCGCATTCCCCGACGGCATAGACGTCCGGCACGTTCGTCCGAAGATAGTCGTCGACGACGAAGGCCCGGTTCACATGAATGCCGCTCGCCTTCCCCAGCTCGACGTTCGGCCGAATGCCCACGGCCATGACGATCAGATCCGCGCGCTGTTTGCTCCCGTCCGAGAATTGAACCCCTTCG